>Ga0335069_10005248_pt1 | contig 19077 bp, 30 predicted proteins | sample Lox_Sample_11_FD_206714 | JGI IMG/M metagenome (GOLD analysis project Ga0335069, IMG submission 206714) | Soil microbial communities from Loxahatchee National Wildlife Refuge, Florida, United States - Lox_Sample_1.1 | ecosystem: Environmental > Terrestrial > Soil > Wetlands | place: USA... | reverse complement strand
CCGACCTCTGCCGAGACTTTCAAGGCGTATGGCGATGGAGCGGCTTTAAACCCGCCCTTCGCGACCAAATGCGGGCAATGCTGATCGGCCGCAATGAGGACGATCCCACCGTACCGGGATTCGAGTAAGGAGCAACCATGGAGCTAAAACCAAAACTTCCCGATCCAACGCCAGCATTCGACCTCCGCAAATTCGTTGATACCGGCCGCGCGCTCGCCGACATGCTCCCGCCCAAAGGCGACCAGCTTTGGAGCCAGCCGCTATAATGTTCCGGATTGCCCCGCAGCGAATGGATATCGTCGCTACCCTCGCCGGCTGGGTAGACCGCCCAATCTGTTAAAAAAAGGAGCCCCAACATGGACGTTTCCGAAGTAAAGACGAAAACCAGCGAACTCAGGGCGGCACTGACCGCACTAGTTCAAACCTTCGAGACCCAAACCGGATGCATCGTGCATTCGGTCCCAGTCGAAAGGACCACCAGCCCCACCCCGACGCCAGGCGCAGTTAAAGCCGGGGTGAAAATCCAGATTGCGGAGTAACCCCATGCCGATGCTAGGAAAACTCCCGAAAATCGAAGACCCGCGAACCTTCAAACTCGCCCGCTACCTGCCCGCTCGCCCCGCCCTTCCGGCGCCCCCGCCCTCAATCGACTGGAGCGTGGCCGTACCCTCATGGCCTATGCTAATGAACGATCAAATCGGAGACTGCGTAGTCGCCGCGGCCCTCCATTCGATCCAGGAATGGCGAGCCCTCGCGGGATCCGGTTTCAGCCCGACTAATTCGGATGCCCTCAAAGTGTACGAAGCGTTCGGATACGTCCCGGGCGACCCGTCGACGGATAACGGGATAGCGATGCTTCCGTTCCTGAAATACTGGAGAACCCACGGCATCGCCGGCCACAAAATCACCGCCTTTGTCGAGGTCGATCTCAATAACCCCATCGAGATCAAGCAAGCAATCGCGCTATTCGGAAACGTATTTGCCGGCTTCGCCATGCCGGCCACGGCCGCCAACCAGCTAGGCTCGCGCATTTTGCGTGGATATGCCGACGAGAAATTACTATGGTGCGTCCCCGGAGGACTGACCGGAGACGCCGCCCCGGGATCCTGGGGAGGCCATTGTGTTCCGATCCTCGAGTACGTCGCCGGCGCCCGATACCCGCGTGGCTACAAAATAGTTTCGTGGGGATCAGTCTACACGGCTACCGAATACTTCGCCCGCTGCTACCTCGATGAAGCCTATGCGATGGTATCGCTCGATTTCATCGACAATGCCGGCCTGAGCGCGAGCGGCTTCAACCTGGCGCAACTCGAGGCCGACCTAAAAGCCCTTTGAAACTTCCATGTACACCATAAACACTCTGAAATTGCCTCTTGCCCTGTTTCTGATTGTGGCTCTGGCCCTGATAACAGCCGGTTGCAGTCAGAATCAAATTGTAGCTTCAGTTGATGCGACCATTACCGCCGTCGAGCTCGCCCTCCCGCTGTTATCCGGGACGGTGCCCGCGGAGGTTTTGACGTACGTCGGTACTTGGCTCAACGGAGCCGCCGACGCGCTCAACCATGTCGTGGCGGAGGTAAATTCGCCCGACCCGGCCGGCGTGCAAGCCGCTAAAATCGCCTCATTGCTCGCCGCCTATACTGAGCCGAAGCTTCCACCGGGCACGCCGCAGGCGATCGCCACCGCAGTACAGGCGATTGCCGGCAAGATCGCGGACATTATCGCCAGTTTTCCCAAAACCGCGACCGCTGCGAACCAGGCCAAGCCCAAGCTCACAAGCAAGGAATCCGCGGCTCTCGCCCAGATGCCGGCCCGGCTCCACGCCATCAAAGAGCGCTTGAAAGCCTACCAGCGAAAGTGAGAGAATCAACCCATTACGGTGGAATGACGTAGCCCCGGATTGCCTCCAACGAGCGGAGAGTTTCCGGGGCTCTTTTATTTGCCGCGGAAACGTGCGACAATTAAAAAAGCCAAGTCTTGTAACTCTGCGAAGCAAAACAAGAGCCCCCCGGCCGGCGCCGCCAGACACCGACCGAGGGGCTTTTCAGTTTTCCCAGAAATACCTAACAGCTTTGGTTTGGAGGCCAACCAACCCAGAATATAGCCGCCCCGTAACGGTATCCGCGCTTCACGCCACCACAACGCCGACACTTTCGCGCCGAGCGGGCACCCGGCACACACCCATTCAAATCGCAGCGATCACACACTATAGGCCGGCACGATGCTAAGACCCGATCCGCTTCAGCAAGCTTCCAGTCAAACCGCAACTCAGACGAAGCTTCAGTGAGCACTTTAACGGCACTGGCGGCCGATTCCCAGGTTATTCTAGACATCGAGCTTTCGCACGATGCCCAGCAGGCTAGCGGCCCGCTCGACGACGTATTCATCACACTCATGCGGAGTCGGATCGGTCGAAACCACATCCGGTAACAGATGGCCGGCGCGCAAAATCGCCGCCGCCAGATAAACCAGGATCTGCGTATCGTTCAGTTCCATCTTTCAAACCTTTCTCGCCTCGCCGGCTTCGCGCCGCAATGTCGTTATCAGGGATTCAACCCCCTGCAGGGCATCGCCGACGTTCAACCCGTCGACGCGATAGCGCCGGCGCCGAAAAATCACATAGCACCGGATCGGCATACCAAATATCGAATTCTGCGCAGCCCGGTAAACCACGAGCTTGCAGCCGGCCACCCGGCCCGACCAGGAGCAGGCGTCAGGATCAAGCACGGCCCGGATAATCAGTTGCCGCTTGTGGGGCGAAATCAAATCACGCATGCGAAGCGCCTCCGGACTTTTTCGTCACTCCAAACACCCAACCGCGCTCCCACTGAGCTTTAGCCACAATCCAATCGACGCCTTCATGTTGCAAGGTTTGCCCCTCCACGGCAAACGGAGGTTCAACCAACACAATCCGGCGCCGCTTTCCGGGCATCCGAGTAGCACCGCACAATCGAACCAACGTCAGGCGTTGTACCTGCCGCATCCCCGAAGCCTGCAAAGTAGTCTCTTCGCTCACATAACACCTCTTTTACAAAAACAAACCTATCGGAAGTAGCCCGGAGGCGCGAGCGGATTCAGCCGCTGAGACGCCGCGCCGCTTCGCGAGCCCGCGCCGGTGATATCTTCCGCCGTGAGCCCCTCTGGCCGGTAATTGTTCGCTTCCCAGGATTCCCAGGAAATCCGCTTATCATAAGCTCCGACGATCCAGCGCTGAAAGCCAATCAACTCCCGCGTGCGAACGTACGGCATCGGGTACGGCCGCGCTCCGAATTCCCGCAGCCGCCGGCGCCGATAATCGCGCGAGGCCGCGGTTTCGCCCGGCCAGTAACCCACCAGCATATAGACCATAATGTGATCGGGTTTCACGCCGGCCGCACACAACGCCCCAAGGCCCGCAAACAGCCGCTTTTCATCGTCCAAATTGTCCCAAGCCGTATAGATGCGCTTCCGTTCCATCGAATCGTCCCGATAGTCTACCGAGGCAATCGCTTCCGCCGTTTCCTGAGTCAGACAACGCGCGTTAATCCCTTGATTGAAACTCACCTTAAAGCCGCCCTCGCGAATTTCGCGAATCCGTTCGCGCCAAACCGCTTGCCCGAAAAAATCGTTATCGAGCAAAAGCAATTCTTTCGGCCAGGGTTCCCCCCGCCAAATTTCCGCAATCATAGACTCCGCCCGGACCTTGCCCTCTTTAGCCGGCACAACGCAAAAGGGACATTGCAGCCTGCAGCCGCGTTGCGTAAATCCCATGCTCTGCCGAAATCCCGGATAAAGCGAGTAATCCTGTTGCCGGCCGACGCCAAGCGCCTCAAGGGTTAGCATTTTGTCCCAGCCCGTACCGCCCAATATCGCCCCCGGAAAAATCTGCCGCAGCCGTTCCGCCACCGGCCGCGAGCGCTCGAAAATCAGCGAACCGTACACGAGATGTACGCCAGCATCGCCGATCGCGCGATAAGGCTTACCGCGCCGGAGTTCGACCTGATCGCCGCGGCCACGATGGAATGCCGCCAGGCGCATGAGCGCCAGGTTTGGCAGCTTCCCATCCAGATGGTAGAGCAGCACTTTCATGCCGCCGGCCGCTCCCACACCGTAAGCCAACCCGCTTTCGAAGCCGCTATCAGGATTGTAGATACAGCCGCTTGCCGTGCCTCATCGTTCCACTGTTCCCGATTTGCCTCGAGGCCGCAATTGACCAGGATAACCGCCTCGCGAAACGCCACGTTAAACGGGATCTTTTGCGGCACCGCGCCGCCCGCGGCCGGCTTCGGTGCCGGTGCCGGCCCGTACGTTCCAGTTCCGGGCGTTTCCGGGCGTTTCGCCGGCATAGGCAGAACCGGCGCCCGTTTCGGCGTAGTGGGCTTGCCGGGCCCCCGGCCAATGGTCAGGGGCTCCCGCAGCAGCGATGCAATAGCGGGCTTCTCTCGCTCCGCACGGGCCTTTTCCGTTTCAGGAGTCAACCAAACGTCCCAGATCACCCGCCGCCCCTGGCGATGCTTGCAGATTCCAAAGCTTTCGCCCGGCTCGAGCTCAAGCCCGCGCAAGGAACTACCCGTCGGAACGTCCGTAAACAATACGTCCCCGCCCACAAGCTGCCACCGAACCCGCGGATTCTGGTACCGATCCGAAAACGTGTAGCTTGCCGTCGAGGCCAAAGCCAGCACGCGAGGTTCGCTGTCAGAAAATGCTACCGCACTCATAAATCACCCCTTTCAGCCGCGGATTACACGCCGGACACTTGCGAACGTGTAGCAACGTGACGCGCCGCAAGCCTACGGCCGTACGGCACCAGTCCATGAGGATATGCAGTTTCCAGCAGATCATAATTGAAGCCCCCCATCGATATCTTGCAAACAACGGCCATCCGGAGCCCAGACGCGGCCATTATAGGAGACGCGCGCGACCAGCGCGCCCGCATTTGAGCGGATCTCGCCGCATCCCCGCTTCAGATGCGAGGCGCCGAGACCGTAGCCGTCGCGATACTGTTGCCATGCGGCCACGGCTTGATCCGCCGTAGTAACCGGCACCCGAAGCAATGGCGCGCCGACAGCCGCAAGCACGAGATAGCCCTCTTGCCGAGCCAAACCTTGCATTTGTTCCATAATTCGATTTTGGGCCAATCCCCGAACTTCCGAGAAGTAGGAGAACCCCCTATAACCCGTACAACTAACCTCGCCAAGCCTTGCCTCGCCGAGCCTAGCCTCGCCTTGCCTAGCCGTGCCTAGCCCAGCCCAGCCACGCCTTGCCTCGCCCTGCCATGCCGCGCCCTGCCGCGCCTCGCCGTGCCATGCCACGCCTTGCCTCGCCGTGCCTCGCCTAGCCTCGCCGTGCCATGCACTGCCTAGCCAAGATCCCAAGTGTCCACAATGAAGCGGCCAAAAGGCCCCTTTTTCTCAGGCCGGAAATCGAGCACGCCTACATTTTTCCCAGTGTCATCCACAATCTGCCGGACTTGCTTTGCGGAGAGCAACGTATCGTCAAACGTCAGGCTGAATTCGGTGGCCCACCTATCAAGACGGGGCCGATACCGCAACACGCGGCCCTTCGTTGCTGGTATCACAACCGGCCGCACATCGATTTCGTACGCGCTCTGCCGGAGCCACAAATACGGTAGATCGATCAGCAGGCAGGCCGCCGCCGGCTTCTGCAGGCTTGCCCGGCCCTTGCCTTTCGAATACGCGGCCCCTGCTACAAGCGCCCGTTGCATCGCCGCTGCCGGCAAGTACAATTGCCCCTGCGTGGGGCCAGGACTTGTATCTCGATACGCCGCCAGTTCGGCTTGCTCTTCGGGCGTTTTCTTTTCAAGTGCCTCGACGGGCACCAGCGGATACGCATGCATCAGCAACGGGCTTAAACCCGTAATTTTCACTCTCACTCGTTCAATCATTTTTACCTCGCCTTAACCTTGCCTCGCCTCGCCCTGCCGCGCCGCGCATCGCCTCGCCCTGCCGTGCCATGCCTAGCCTAGCCTCGCCAAGCCCAGCCCCGCCGAGCCTTGCCCCACCCAGCCTTGCCCTGCCGCGCTTTAGCCACAGTCGAATAGTACTTGTCATCTTGCAAGAAAGCAAGATCCTGCGGTACCATTAGTCCCGCATGACACTGAAAGAGTTTCAATCCAAAGGCGGAAAGGCCCGAGCGAAAAAGCTTTCGCCGGCCCGGCGCAAGGAAATCGCCACCGCCGCCAGCCAGGCCGCAAAAAAAGCGCGAGCCGCCAAAACCAAAACGGCCCGCGCAGTGGAACAACTCCAATGAGCCGGCCGACAGTTCCAACCTGCGACGAATGCGGAACGCAGAAAAAAGAAACAAACCACTGGTGGGCGTTGAGGAACGCTGGCGACGATGCGGTCGTGGTAGCCACATGGCGAGAAGAAAATGTCACGTGGAAAGACCTATGTTCGGAGCAGTGCGTTACCCGAGCCATCGGCAAATGGATGAGAGGGGAACTGAAATAATGCCTATAACACACGACGAAGAAACGGCCGCTTTTCTTGGAGATCCCGTAAACGACTACTGCGAGACCTGCCTATGTTCGGTGTGGTACTGTGACGATGAATGTGATTGCGAGTGTCACGAACCGGGGCCAGACTGGGCAGATGGTGAAGACGACTAGGTTACCCAAGCCGTGGCTCGACCCCTCTAAGCATCAGAACAAAATGATCTGGGCCTGCTGAAATGCCTGGGTTGCCGTGCAATTGTTGTTTGTGGCCGATTTCTGCGCTACAAACGAGTTTCCATCAGCATACCAGCAGGTGTTAAAGTTATTAACCGTGATCCCGCCCGACGGGTTCGCAAACCAGTTCGAGAGAGTCCCCGAATAAATCCCCGCGGTTGCCGTGCCGGCCGAAGCGTTCGAGCAAGTCATAGCGCCGAAATTGCCGTTCGTATTGACAAACTCGCTTTGCTCCGTCTGGTAGACGCAGTAATTCACTTCCGAAATCGAAAATGTTGCCGTCGAAGCCGTCGCGTTGCCATGGATCGAAAACAGGCTTTGCTCTTTCTGCACAATGCCGACGCCCGTACTCGAGCTGCCCGGCCCGGTTAGCGTGAGTGTCCCAGTATAAAGCTGGAACATACTTTTTTGCGTGTTGTAGACGCCGTACCCCGTCCAATTTGACGCGGTAACATCGGCATTCATTTCGACGGTACCCTGAGCCGTTTCGATCGCATAGGTTGTAACTCCGGACTGCACGACGTTTGCCAGCACCGTACGGCCGCGGCTCGTAAAAATCCCGCGCGTTGCCGCGCCCGTCAGCGTCACACCCTGCAAGTTCAGCCAACCGCCAGAATTGCAGACTTCCGCAGTATAAGAGCCATCCGACACGACGCAGGCGACCGAACCCGAGAAAACAACATTTGCCGGCGTAGTCGTATTCCCGATGACTGATATTTGCTGCGCCGGCGCGAAGCCTTGAATCGAGACAGCCTCCGCGTACGTGCCATCCGCAACATGAATCGTGTAGTTGACGGGCACAACCGAGGAAACCAACCCGACCACATGCGCGAGCGTCAGGCAGGCCGTTGGAACCGTCAGGCAATCGTTTGAATTGCTGCCCGTCGATGCTACGTAGTACGTCACCGCAGACGTCGGAAGCCCGGCGCCAGAGCCGGCCGCCACCGTCAGTACAATATTCGGAGTCCCGGCAATCGTCCCAGTTACTACCGCCTGCACGTCGAGGACATCGGCCGCAACCACCGTAAACGAGTGCGTCGAGTCGGTACAACTGGTTGCGGCGCCGCCCGAGATAGTACACGTTAGCGGTTGCGAGACGCCATTTTTCCGCCAGGTAAAGGCTACCGAGTTGCCCACGCCCGGCGCCGCGCTCAACACGGCCGAGAAATTAGACACGATCAGATTGACCGGCGCCAACGTTGCTACGTTCGCTTCGGTTGCATCGGGCAGCGCCCCGCCCCCGGCAGGGAAGTACAACGTGCCCGCAGGCAGCGCCACCAGTTCGCGGGAGTATACCGTCAAGGCTTCGGCAGTTCCGACGGCCGCCCGACAAGGAAAGCCCGCATCAACCGTGTTACCGCTCGAATCGTACTCCGTACAATCGCCCGGGACAGTCGAACCAGTCGACAACTGAGTTTTCGGCCCGTTGCCCTGCGTTGAAGCAAAGCCCGGATCCGGATAATTGCCAGAAAGCACGCCGCCGGCCGGCCCCGTCGGCGAACCGCCCGAACCGCCGTTTACTGGCAATTGAATGTGGGAATCCGCCGTGCCCCCAACGTACAGGAGCACGTTACTGGACAGCAGAATCGAAGTGTTCACAGCCTGCACGCGCGCCACAATCCGCGAGCTCGAACTCGCCAGGTTATACACGTCGCCATCGGCGAAGGCGAGCGTATACTCCACTTCCAAGGTGGTCAGGACTACGCTGGGTTCGGAGGTCCCAATCACGTGAATATCGGCGCCGCTCGCATCGACCTCCACAAATTCACACTGCAACTGAATCGAACCCGAAAACGCATTAGTGCGAGCGGCGTGTATGTGGAAGAGGTATTGCCCGGCCGGGATGTAAGTGAGGCCCGGAACCCCGGCATTCGTAGCCCAGTTCTGCAGCGTGTTTGTCACGGTCCCGATTTGTCCCGTATACGTGAGAGTCGTTTTCGGCGAGTAGGGTTGAGCCGTCATCTGAAGATAGGTTGCAATGCTCGAGGCCGTATCTGAAAAGTAGAACAGTTCCGCCGATGAAGTCGGGCAGATCCCAAATTGCGGCGCCCCGCCGGCCGATCCCGTGCCGGTTTCGAGAAAGCAAAGCGTATTTGTGGTTGTATTCGGCGCCGCCATCCCCGTAGTACCGGGGGCCGTTTGATACGGCACCGATCCGAGCACGCCGCCGGCAAGATTGGTTGCCGTGCCACCGCTCCCGCCGCCCGTATCCTGCTGGGCCGAGGTTCCAACGTAGCCGAGCAACACAGTGGACACCGTTCCGGATCCAGTGACGTGCGTAATATTCACGCGCACGTAGGGCAGGGAAGCCCGAACCACAATCGTGTTGGAAGTGGTTGCGGATGTCCAGGCCGTAGGGTTCGCGCCCTCCTGCACGAGCGCGGCGCCAAAGGCCGCCCAGGTAGAATTATCCTGCGAGCCCTCGAGCTGAATTGTCACGGCCGTAAAACCGTGGACTTTCCAGGTCAGGCGCCAACCCGCGCAGGCAGTCGAGGCAGCGCTCGCCGGCACGGCAGCGCCCGCGGTTGATGTCGTAAACGTCAGAGACTGAGAACAATTCGGAGGCCCCTGGGCCAAGGCCAGCAAGGGCAGAGCCATTAAGGCCAACAGTGTGCGTTTCATGTCTGTGATTTTAAGACTTTTTGGCGCGAAAAACTACCGCGGCCGAATCAGCGCCACGCCCGCCGCGAGCCGGCGGAAATTGAGTATTTCATGCCGGCCGCGGCGCCGAATCTCCTCGAGCGCTCGAGCGGACGGCAGATCACCGCACGTATCGTGGAACGTGATAATGCCCTTCGGACTAACAAGCGGGGCCCATGAGTCAAAATCGCTCAGACTCCCCAGATACGAATGATCCGCATCGATATGCAAATAGTCGATTCGCCAACCTTCGGCCGCCTGGCGCGCGTTCTGAGTCGTATCGACAATAAGAGAAATATCCGAGAATTCCCGCCGGAAGAACGAATCTTCGGCAAGCCACTTGGGCCGGCCGAACGGCCCGCAATTCCCATCGACCAGCACAGTACGGCTATCGGCGATCACTAAATCCCGCTGCGCCTGGCGCATCATCCGCGGCACAAACCCGCCGCCCGAGCCCAGGCAAACGCAAAGCTTCGCGCGGAGCGCATAGGCGAGAGCGTAGTACAGAAGACCCGCCCCCAGGAAATCGTCCGCCGCCCCGTGCGAATCGGCCCAGGCCGCCTCATGCAGCAAAGACGAGCCGATCAACTCCCGATTAAGCAGGTTCGCAGACATAAAGTAACCGCCGCACGCGCGCCGGCCAGGAGCCCCGCAAATCCCCAAAATCGTTATCGGCTAGATTCAACTCTAGACGCCAACAGATTTTGAGCGCCGGCCGTAATTGCTCGAATGCCCGTCGGCCATCAAGCCAGAGCCCATCATCCGGATATTCGATCACGATTTTCCGCGCGCCCGCGATCAGGCCGAGCAATTTCGGAGTGATCGGCAAATCAAAGCCCAGCATCGCAAGCCCGTAATCGAGCCCCAGAAACGGCCCGAAATCAAAATCCCGATAATCGATCGTGAGCCGGCGCACCCGGCCATCCTCGAGCGGATCACAAAGCGGATCAATGCTCAATACGCGCACGCCGGGCCCGACAAAACCATCGATGGGGGTTTTGTAGCCCCCTATCTCGATGACCAACGGCAGCCCGCGCAGGGCCCAGGCCGCGACCGCATAGCGCGATTGAAACGGTTCCGAACAGAGATACGCCCAGGAAGGCATTACCGGCCCAAGGCCAATAATAGCAGCACAGCCGCGCCAGCCGCCGCCGCAATCATTGTCCAGTTCGGCCCCGCGCCGTAATCGTCCCCGAGCACGTCAGCCGATGCGGCAGTTTGACCGTCGGCCGGCGCCGCGGCCGATAGCTGCGCCGCAATCGAGGTTGTAGGATCCATGCCCGTATCGGCGGCCACGCTCGAGATGTAGTTGCTCGTCGAGGCCTGACTATTGCCGGCCGCCGTCGGAGGCGACCACTTCGAGATCAGATCCGTAATCGAGAGGCCCTGATCGACGTACGTTGTTACGAGCGCGTCCTGAATCTGTTGGCCGGCTTCAGGAGTCGGGCACTGCGCAAAGCCGCCGGCGCCGCCCGGCGTACAACCGTACTTCGATTCCCACGGAGCATACACGAGGTTCCCCGGATTATTATTCTGAGCTCCGATACTTCCCGGAGTTCCAGAACCTTCAAACTTCGTGATTGCCGCGTCGATCGACGGATAATTGAGAGCGCCAAGACCGCCACCGCCCAAAAAGTACATGTTACGCCGCCGCATGGTGGAGCGGATTGTAAACCTCCCGCTCGTATTGCCGCACAAGCCGCGCCGGCACGCGCTCAGAACACGGACACGCCGCCCGCCGCTTGAGAAGCCCCGGCACGATGGTTTAATCCTCGTCCGGCTCGCTTGAATCGCCCGACTCCTCGCCATCGTCTAAGGCGGCATCGACTTCGCCCGCCCACTCCTCGAGCGTCTCGACCTCGCCGGCTTCTTCGGACATGGCGATTTCGTTGGACCAATGCGTATGATCGTTGATTGCTTCGACGATCAATTTTGCAGCCGCAGGCGATAGGCCGGCCGCAGTCAACTGGGATTCTTCGAGAGGCATATATTTTTCAAGCCGGCCAGGACTACCCGTTAGCCCCAGCCGGCCCGTTTCGCGTGAAACCCGTTTAAATCCTAGCACAAACCAAGCGGAAAAGCGTATAATTTTTCCAGGATGTACCACGGATTAGGCCAAGTCGCGGCCGGATTGCCCTGTGATCCGAATTGTTGCTTCGCGGCGCCCTGCGCAGCCGGTACGCACGCCTGCGATGCGGCCGAGTATGCCGGATGCGCGCCGGCAATCGCCCTGCCCGCCGCCGCCCAAGCCGACCCCGGATTGAACCTGATTCCAGGCACTTCCGCCACATTCGGCGGCAATATGCCCGCGGCGGCCGGCGCGCTCGCGTCGATTCCCATCTGGGCTTGGGCAATCGGCGCCATCGGGCTCTACTGGTTGCTCGCAAAGTGAGGTTATGAGATGGACTTCGCTACATGGATGAGCGCTTGCCAGGGAGGCACTCCGCAGCTTAATTGCTCGCCCATGGATACCGTCTGTGTCGCCAACACGTCGAACCTGAGCGAAGCCTGCCTAGCCAAGTACAACGCGAGCGACAAAACCACCCCGCCCCCGCTGATTACTTCGGACATGGCCGATTATCAGCACTGGTTACAAATCGCCGGCGGAAGCGCGCAGTCAATCGAGGCCGCCGCCGGAGAGGCAATCCCGCCAAATACGCCGCCCTCCGCCTGGTGGGGAACCCCGCTTGCGACCGTTACGGCCGCCAGCCCGGCGCCCGTGCCGACCGCCCCGACCGGATCGGCGGTAGTCTCGAGCCAACCGGCCGCTCCCGACGTCAGCAGGCGCGCCATTGTCTCGCAAGCCTCGCCAGCAAGTGTTAGCCCCCGGAGCAATGTGATTGTGTCCAGCGCGGCCCCGACCACCCAGGCCGCGGCCGATTCGGCGCCGAATTCGCCCTCAATTCCCCTTTGGCTCTGGCTTGTCGCCGCCGCCGGCGCCGTAATACTTGCAACTCGCCGCTAACCTCCCTACAATCAGGGCATGAAACTCGCCCGCCTGCAAACCACCATCGGCCTGATGATTTTAGGCCTGTTCGGCGCCCTGCTATCGTTAAGCCAGACCACCCAGACCAGCCAAAACGCCGCCCACACGGTACCAGCCCGAGTCGGCACAGGAGCGCCAACCGGGCAGAACTGCGCCGCCGTCGGCGAACAGTATTACCAGTCCGATGCCGTCGGAGGCCTTAACCTCTGGGTTGCGACAGCCACCGGAACGCCGTGCACATGGCAAGCCGTCTCACCCCAAGGAAACTCGCCGGCCCTGTTCTCAATCCAGGACCAGTTTTGCGTGTCCATCCCGGCAAGCAATCTCTGGGGGAATAACCTTTGGACCGCCTCGAGCAATCTCTCGCTCGCAACGGCAATCCGCAACACCGATGCCGCAGCCGGATACACCGGGCAACTGGGATGCGCCGTCTACATCAGCCCCGGGAATAATTCTCAGTACGTAATTCTGCGGTTGGAAAGCCCCGGTTGGCAGGTTAGCTCAAACCACTACATGACGTTCTCATCGGAAGCATGGGAGGCATACTACGTCTTGCAGTTCGGAACGTCGATCACTCACGAGGTCGCCTATATCGGATTCGCGACCGTATTTGATGGGAGCGCGCCGCCCGGAAATTTCCTGGGCTTCCGATATGATGTCAGCGCAGGAGACACGACCAACTGGACATACGAAACAATCAACGGCGCAAATTCGACAACCGCAGCGGGCCCAGCGATCGCGGCAAACACGCTCTACCGGCTACATATCGTTTCAACCGGGAGCTCCTCGCTTCAGTTTGACGTAAACGGAGGGACCGCGCACACGATTACAACCAACATTCCGGCCCAGACGGAACCGATCGTATTGATAAAAGGCGACGGGACCGGCGCTATCGGATCCGTCTACCTGGAATATTTCTCGTACTTCGGCACCCGGTTGTTTTAGCGCCGATGAATCGGATTCAGACGGCCGCCTCCGCAATGGACGCACACCGGCGCAACCCCGCCATGATAGATTTTCTCCTCACGCGAACCGACCCGGTACGCATAAGTGGCCGGCAGTACTCTTTCGGTGCCCTCAAAGCCATGCGGTAACGTACCCTCGAACGCCGGCGGCGCGTAATCCGGGTTCGACCAATCGATTTTCGGCCGGCGCCGCAAGAAGCGATCGACGAAAGCCGAAGCCGAGCGGAATACGCGACTCACCAGCCAACGCGACCACCAAACGACCACAAACGCCGAACCCGCCAGGAAGCCCGCTAAAAACGCGTATCCGAGAGTCATAACAAGCACTCGATAGTGACCCGCGGAAGGCCGATGCAGCTTTCTCGCGCCACCGGGAGCCCGTCGATAATCGCGCGCCGCGCCTGCATTGGATCAAGGCCAAACTTCCGAACGAGGTAATCCCCCAAAACAATCACAGCCGAAGAATCAAGCCCGCCCATATCGAGCAAGAACATCTCAACGTTGTGGCGACCCTGGAAATCCGCATAAAGCGGCACGGGCGATAGAACCGGGAAAGTATCCGTACCGCACGCCTCGAGGAGCACCGCGCCGGATTCGCCTCCCACCTGAACATGAAAGCGCCGTTGCATCTAGAACCCCCTTTTGAAATTACTAGGATACTCCCAGATGTTCTGGGAACTCAAGGCCGGGCGGTACTAGCCCGGTCGAAATCCTCGGAGGCCATACCGCGCGCCTTTCGACCGGTGCTGATTTTCCGCACTACGCCGTGAGTTCCACTGGCCACCGGCGCCCCGTGCGAGGCGTAGGCGATGCCCCGCCGGCACTCCCACCCCCAACGCGAGATATCAATCCCGCCAGGACCCCAATAGTTACGGTCGAAAGGCTCGCCAGCCATCAGACCGTATAATAGACGTTCCCGACCGAATCCACAACCCGCGCGGAATGATACTGCCAGATGAGCCCGTTCGCTAGAACTACCGCGGCATCAAACGATCCGAAATTTTCGCCCTGAGGCCGAAACAGCCCCCGGCCCCAACGTTGCCAGAAGGCCGCCTGGCGAGGACAGTAGTACTCGACAAAGAAAGGAGGCACCGCACTACCGCCGTTTCGGCGCGAGCTCGCGGACGAGATAACCGATTAAGGCCGAGCAATAGACGTTGCCGGCCGAAGAAATCAGGTTAACGTTTGTGGCGATCGCCGAAATCACATCGTTTGCCGCAAAGCTGTAAGGCTTCGGAAACACAAACACGGTTCCGTAACGATACGAGCCCAGGTTAAACGGAATCGCGATCAGCCCTTGCACCGGGTTCGCTTGCGCGCCGGCATTCGGATTCTGGGTCACCGTCCAGGACGTATCGCCTGGGTTGGCAATCGGCGAGGAATCGAGCAAAATCGCGCGTAAAATCAGCCGAAAGCCGGCCGGGACTTTATAGCTTGCGACCGTCGCCGTCGACCCCTGCGCCGGAATATCGACGATGCCCGGCTGATTGACCGGCACCGCATCGGGCGGCGCCTGCAAATCCTCATACGGCCAGGCCGCGCGATTTTTCTCCGCGCGCACGCGGACCAGGTCCGCCGCCTGAACCGCATCAGGACCGCTCAACGGAAATTGCCGGCTCATCGCTTGCAGACCTCCAAAACCGCGAGAATAAATTCAATCCGCTGCTGCGCTCCCGTGTTCTGAATGTCGACCCGAAAAAGCCCGTCACCAACCACGGGATACGGCGCCACAAGGAAACTGTAAAACGCCCCGGTTAACGGAACCGGGCCCACACCCAAGTATGTGGGCAGTTGGTTTGTGAGGAATAAGCTTGAAATCGGTTCCGAAAACAGCTCATGAGGCCGGCCAAGCACGGCCAAATTCTCATCAATGACTTGGACCGTACAAGTTCCGCTGACGAGATAAGCGAAGATGATCGAGCCCGGCGTAATCCGCAGGCCCGTAGTTACAAAGCCGTCCGCCGGGACCAACTCCGAATCATCATCCGGAGACTTATAAAACTTGATGCGATAACAGCCCCGCTCAAGACCCGCCAGCAGCGCGCGGACAAGCGGATCCACCTGACCCCAGGTTTCGCGGGCGAACTGATTCAGGCTTAAACGAGATATCGGTAGCGTAGCCATATCACCCCCGAGCAAAAACCTTGCGGCCGATGAAATTCACGGCGTAGCCCTTTGCGACCGCGCCGGCTAGGACGGAATCGTCGCGGCTCATGTTGTACATAAGCGTATGATTCGCCGGAATGTAAATCCGCGGGTAGAAGATGCCCGGCGCCCCCGGCCCGGCACCATAGGCCGGGACAAAGGCCCCGCCCCCCGCCGCGTAAACGTTCGCCCCGATATCGAGCGGACCGGAAGGGACGCAGCCGAACAGCACATCCCAGCGCACAAGATCAGACGAGTACGGGAATCGGTTGAAGTCCATCAATTGAAAATAGACGTTCAACGGCCAGCCCGGGCCCGCGCCCGGAGTCACATCGGAGGCCTGCCCCGCCTCGAGCACGAAATCGGCATCCTGACGAACCTTGAAAATCTGGTTCTGCAGGGCATCGACAACCGCGATATTCGGCAAATCAAGCTGATACTGGATTGCCTCGCTCGCAAACCGCGGCGGATACTTGTACCCCTGAACCGTGCCCGGAGGATAGTATTCAACGCCGCGGAAAACAAACGTCAGATTCGCAATGGTCGTGAGGCCCGCATTGTAGATATCGAGGCGAATCACACCCGAGGCCGGATAATCGATGGGCGGCCAAATCGGTTTCGGGTTGCCGACCTGGCCGAAATACGCGGATTGAATCGACTCCGCGACAAACTCCTTACTGCGGTAATCGCCGACCGGCCCGGCAAAGCGGGTTTTCAGAAACTGCAAGTCCGCTTGAGTCGCGTTATTCGCATCGTTGAACTGACAGTACACCGCACGGCCGCGCATCTGGAACGGAGCATCCGGCCGGAGGCGAAGCTCAAGGCCTTGAATCACGGCGCCCGCGGCCACCGTCGCCAACCGCGAATCTTGCGCAGGCCCGAGCACGTAATCAAAATGCCGAGGTTGCAGACCAGGCGTCATCGCCCACCCCCCCCTATCGCCCGCTCGAGCTCCTCGCGGGAAATGCGGGCCACGAGCGCGCCCGAGTCCAGTTCCCGCCAGTAGACGTGTTCCGCGTCATCCGCCAGCCAGCAAAGCTGAAATTTGCGTAGCATCATCGGCATTTACTCCGACTATAACGCTTCACGCCATGCAGCGTGATAATCGGCGGGTTTTCCAGGCCGCCGCTTGTATTGCCGACGTAGAGGCCCAGCACCGCGCCCGGCGGAAACCACACGCCCCAATTGTCGGAATCAAGGGCCACAAGCCCGGCGCCGTTAGTCGATCCCCAAACGTACGCCTCGAGCGCCGGCGGCAAGCCGTCATTGTCGAACCCGGGCCCCTGGCCAGGATCAACAAGTGGCAGGTTCTGACTATCGACCAGGCCAATCCGCAACACGGTTTCGGCAATTTGGATTCCGCGCAGCAAAAACGGCGCGTCTTGATCCAGTTGTAGCGGGATCCGGTTTGACTGTACCCAATTGCCAGGAATGCCGGCCGCGATCGCCGGGACGTTGGTCGCATCAAACGAATACGAACAACGGACATCCTCACAAGGCGGTTCCGCCACGGGATATGCGAATTCCGGCCGATACATTTTAGCCCTCCCCACACTCGCCGCGGTAATTTCTACACCCCAGCCTATCGATACCGTCCACCTGTTTTTCTACCGCAGTCATATGCGTCTGCAAGGCCACCACCGAGCCCATCAAGGAAGGTATCGGCGCCACTGCAACCTGGACATCCTCAACAGTCTTGACTAACTCGCCCGCCTTGAAAACCAAGCGGATCACCGCCCAGAAAGCGCCGCCCGAAAAGGCCACCGTGCAAAGCTGCAAAACCAGCACTCCGGCCCCCGGCGCCCCTCCGGCAGCCGCCGCCGCCCCCGGTCCCGCAGGCTGCAGTAATAAACTCGTTAGCAACAGCAAGACTCCAATCATCCCCCTACCCTCGTCTTAAAACCCTCCAAATGGACCTGCATATACATGTTCCCGGTGCCTGCCGTATCGACTAGCGCCAGGTCCACAAACACGGAATCGCCCGCCGGGATGCGCCAATCCACCGGAAACTCGAGCCCGCACAGGTTCGCCGCCAAATCAATGAAATTGTCGGAGAGATTATCGCCCGAGCCCAACCGAACCCGCCCCAGGACTGAGCCGGCCGTTACTGTTACGTCTGCCTCAAGATCAACCAGCAGCCGGCGCACGCAAAAATCCGTCCCCGCATCAATGGGAATCGTGAGCGTTACCGCAGCCGTAGGCAACGCAAGAGGCGTGCCCGTAATGGCCCCGCCGGCGCCCACATTAGGCGCCGTCGAATAGATGTAGTAATCGTCCCCGTATGGTGCCCTGAGCGCGCCCGAGGCCGCCACCGGCGCGAGCACATTCGAATCGAGCGAGTTTTGGTACTTCGGGATACGCAAGGCATCCGCGACTTCATCCGGCACCGGGCCCCGGAGATACTGCCGGTAAACCCCGTCGAAAACTAACGTAAGGTCGATCACCTGGCCAGGCGCGAGCCCATAATCGCTCAACGTCACAGCGAACCTATCGCCCGGCTCGCAAACTACTGGCGGATCGATTGTATAGCGATACGATCCGATCCAGCCAAGCTGGGAAGCGTCAATGCCGTTGCCGCCAAACAGGTAGCGCCCCGAGGGGAGTTGGATCTGTACGCGGACATTGAGCGGCAAGCCGCCCATACCCTCGCTTGAAGCGATCGCGCGCAATTCCCAGTCTGTCTCGCCCGTGATCTCTTTTGTGAACGTCACCGAGCCCTGGCCGGCCGTAATTTCCATCGGCAGCAGAAACGCCTTTGTCGGATACGGCACAACCAGATCGCCGTTATCACGCTTGAGCGCACCACACGCCCCGAGCGACCGGCCCGCCTCAATCAGAGTTGCCCGCTCCATTTTACCGACCACCTCGCTTTCCGATCAGGCCCACGCCCAGGACGGCGCCCGCGGCAATCAGGATTGCCAACCAGCCCGAGCGCGAGCCCGTAAAGGGGCTCGCCTGAAACGCCGCGGCCTGGCCCCAGTCAGGCTGATAGCCTGATACGCCGGCCGGGTTGACGCTTGTCGGGTTCGCAATGATCTGCTGCGCTGTCGCCGGCGCCGGCCGGCCCAATTGCGCGAGTTGGTTTGTCAGCAGGCTACACGGATGCGTACCCGGCGGGCACGGATCGCTATAGCAACAATTCGGATCCGGCGCCGCGGGCGAAGGCAGCGGCGCGGGGGAAGCCACCGGCGCGGCCGAAGGCACCGACGGAGGCGCCGCCGGCAATGCTTTTGCGGGCGGTACTACTGTACTGTAGCCAGGAGAAAATTTGGCTACACGAAGATTCGGCGAAAGTCCCACGCATCCCGGCCCAGCATCGATAGTTGCGCGAGTCTGCCGAGGCGAAACTTTAGTACCAGAAACAGGCGACAAAGTACCGCCCGCGGCTATAGTACCGCTCTCGCCATAGCCCGAGTTCCGCCCGCCCAGCCAGAGGCCGCCAGGCCCGAGCACCGGCGCCGCCGCCGGCATCGTCGGAGACTTCGGAGCCGTACCAGCCGAACCGACCGCCGCGCTCGAGACATTCTCCGGAATATCCGAGAGTTCCGCCGGATCAAGTGACGGAGGCAGGCCGATACCGATCAACACTGAGCGCCGCGCGTCCTCACTTTGCGCGAGAATCTGATTCGCGTCGACCGCTAGCGGCAAGGAAAGCGCCGCCAATTCGGCCGCCG
>Ga0335069_10005247_pt1 | contig 19077 bp, 10 predicted proteins | sample Lox_Sample_11_FD_206714 | JGI IMG/M metagenome (GOLD analysis project Ga0335069, IMG submission 206714) | Soil microbial communities from Loxahatchee National Wildlife Refuge, Florida, United States - Lox_Sample_1.1 | ecosystem: Environmental > Terrestrial > Soil > Wetlands | place: USA... | reverse complement strand
CGCAGTCATCGAACGGCATCGCGAATTTGCGCTTCGTATGGCGCTCGGCTCAACACGCGGCGGAATCTTCCGGCTGGTTATGAGTGGAAGCGCAAGCATTGCGGTGATCGGCCTTGTGACTGGCGCGACCGGGTGCATCGCGTCCGTACGTGTGTTGCGATCGATGCTTTATGGAGTCGCAGCGTTTGATGCCGTGAGCTATTGCTCAGCGGCTGCACTGCTCCTGCTTACTGTGTTTGTGTCAGGGCTTCTTCCCGCGCGGCGTGCCGCAACCATCGAGCCCATGCAGGCGCTCAGAACCGAGTGAGGCCAGTTCGAGGGGGAAATGATGAAGAACCTTTGGCTCGACATTCGTTTTGCATTCCGGCAGCTTCGCAAGACTCCCGGATTTGCGCTCACTGCGGTGCTGACGCTCGCTTTTGGAATCGGTGCGACCACTGCCATCTTCTCGATCGTCGAAGGAGTTCTGCTTCGCCCCCTTGCCTTTCCTGATCCGGAGAGACTGGTGATGTTCGGCGACATTCCCGAAGGAGTCGACATCGGGAATAACCCGCCGGGCGCCACCGCAGCTGGAGCGCTGAGTTATATCCGGGATATGCAGGTGTTTTCTGGGCTCGGAGCTTTTCAGCAGACCAGCTACGAGTTCTCAGGAAACGGGGATCCGGCGCAGGTCAATGCTTCGCGGCTGAATGCGAGCGTGTTTTCCGTGCTGGGTGTTTCACCGGCTCTGGGACGTGTCTTCACCAAGGACGAGGATGAAGGAAAGGCCCAGGTGGCAGTGATCGGGTTTCAGGCCTGGCGCACTCGCTTTCACGGCGATCCGCACATCGTAGGAGCAAAGATCCAGCTCGATCGCAAGCCCTACGAAATCATCGGAGTGATGCCGCGCGATTTTGAGTTTCCCCTGGTGCCGGGACAATTGAACCGCAGCGAACTCTGGGTCCCGATGAGTTTCTCGCAAGGGGAACTCGTGAACGGCGCGGGAAGCTGGAACTACCATATGGTGGGCAGGCTGAAGCCCGGCGTGACCAACGCACAGGTATTGCAGGCAGCGCAGCCCGTGGCTCGCGAAATCGAGCGGCATTTTCCACCGTCCATGGGAAGCCTGCGCGTTCGTCCAATCGTTAAATCCCTGACCGAAGCAACTGTCGCCGAGGCGAGACCGCAAGTGCGCATTCTCTTCATCGCGGTGGTCATCGTGCTCTTTATGGCGTGCGCAAACCTTGCCGGGTCGCTCCTGGTGCGCGTCATTCGTAGCCGTCGTGAGATCTCTGTGCGGCTGGCTCTGGGTTCGACCGCCGCGGCCATCATTCGCCAGTCCATCGTTGAGGCGCTCTTGCTAAGCGTTACGGGAGGCCTGCTTGGACTGGCTCTCGCGGCCGTGGCTCTTCGCGTGGGAGTGAGCTTCCTGCCGGAGAAACTGCCTCGGGTCAGCGCGATCGGACTCGACTGGAAGGTGGTCGGGTTTGGATTCTTGCTGGCCCTGCTGACAGGGTTTGCATGCGGACTTGTTCCTGCGCTGGCCGCGGTTCGCACAGACGTGAACGAAACCCTCAAGGAGGGGGGCCGCAGCGGCTCGACAGGCGGCGGTCATGCGCGTATGCGCTCGGTTCTGATTGTTTTGGAACTCGCAGTCGCGCTTGTACTGCTTACGTTGTCGGGCCTGCTGCTGCGCAGCTTTGAGAGGATGCGCGAAGTTGACCTTGGCTTCCGCACGGATCACGCGCTGACAGCCTTTTTCGGGTTGCCTCAGAAGCAGTATTCGACGCAGGCTTCAGCCGACGTGTTTGATTCCACTCTTCTGACGAAGCTGCGGCAGCTGCCGGGCGTGCAGGCGGTAGGCGTGACAACATCGCTGCCCCAAGGTGGCGGCGGGAGCGACAATGCGTTCGTGCCCGAGGGGTATGTGGCGCCTAAAGGCGCGGGCCTGAATCTGGCCTGGGCCTCGAGCGTCTTCGGAGACTACTTCGCTGCCGCAGGTATTCCGCTTGTGCGCGGCCGTGTGTTCACCGAGGCCGATAACGCAACCGCCCCGCTTGTGGCGATCGTGAATCACACCCTCGCCGAGCGCTACTGGCCGGGCCAGGACCCGATTGGCAAGAGGCTGAAGATCGGTGTGCCCGAATCGGATACTCCGTGGATGACGGTCGTGGGAGTGATTGGCGACATCAAGCAGACCTCTGCCACTGCGGATACGCTGAGCCAGCTCTATACGCCTGCGAGCCAGATCAAGGCCGATATTTCGCATTTCGCGCCGCCGGACCTGGTTACAGGCAACTACGGCACCATCGTGATGCGCGGCCAGTTGCCGCCAGAACAAATGATCGCCTCGCTGCAGGCGACCTTTCGCTCGATTGACCCGCAACTTCCGCTGATCCATATCGAATCGATGGATCAGGTAGTGGCGGAGAGCCAGGCGTCGCACCGCTTCTATACGGTACTGATCTCCAGCTTTGCAGGCGTAGCGGTGTTGCTCGCCCTTCTGGGCATCTACAGCGTCGTCGCATTTTCCGCAACGATGCGCACGCACGAGATGGCAATTCGCATGGCGCTTGGTTCCCCGCGCATGAGCATTGTGCAGATTGTGCTTGCATCCGGAGCAAAGCTCGGACTCATTGGTTGCGTGATTGGAGCAGTCGCTGCAGGCTTTGTCGCGCGACTCATTCGCTCGCAGCTGTTCCATGTCAATCCGCTGGATCCGCTCGTCATCGTTCTTGCAGCCATTGCGATCCTTTTCCTGGCGATCGCTGCGTCTGTCATTCCGGCACTTCGCACCGCGTCCATTCAACCGATGAAGGCACTCAGAACCGAATAGCAATCAGAGGGGGCAGGTCGGCCCAAACACCACCATGGAGTCTCAGTGCAGTGAAAATCTTCCTCAACAACACGGCTCAGGACATTCGCTATGCGTTGCGCCAGTTGCGCAAATCGCCCGGCTTTGCCTTGACAGTAATCATGACGCTCGCGCTCGGCATCGGGGCCAATACGGCCATCTTTACGCTGGTGCAGGGAATCCTGTTGCGATCGCTTCCGGTAAACGATCCGAAGCAACTTTACCGGATCGGTGATACCGACGATTGCTGCGTAAACGGCGGATTCTCAAATGAGAATGGCGACTTTGCGATCTTCTCGTACGATCTCTACCTGCATTTGCGGGATGCGGCGCCGAGCCTGCGGGTCGAATATGTCACGGGGAATTTCTTTTCAACTCTCGGCATCAACGCATTCCTCGGTCGCCTTCTGAACGCCGCGGATGATGTTCCCGGGGCATCCACCGCGATAGAGCTTAGTTATGCCTCCTGGCAAAGTGACTTTGCGGGCGTTCCCTCCGTGGTGGGTTCGACGATTTTCATTCAGACACACCCGTTTACTGTGGCGGGTGTCGCGCCGCCGGGCTTTTTTGGCGATCGCGTGACCGGCAGGCCAGCTGCCATCTGGGTTCCCTTGAATGACGAACCGCTTGTTGAGGGGCCGAACTCCATCCTCCACCACGCCGATGCGAACTGGTTGTATCCAATCGGGCGCCTGCGCACCGGAGTGAACGTCGCAGCTCTCAACGCAAAGCTGTCAGAGTCGCTGCGTCGGTTTCTCTACACTCGTCCCATCTATGCTCAATGGGGTGCCACATCGGAAATTCCCAAGCAGCATGTTGCCAGCGTGTTTGGAGTGCTCGCGCTTGTTCTTGCATGTGTGGGACTCTATGGCGTCATGTCTTATTTCGTGGTCGGCCGCACGGCCGAGATCGGAATCCGGATGGCTCTGGGCGCGTCAAAGCGCGGTGTCATTTCCGTGGTCTTGCGCTCGGCCTTGATGCAGATCGGTCTCGGTCTTGCACTGGGAGTTCCCGCTGCACTTCTCGCCGGACACATGATGAAAAGCCAGCTTTACGGGGTGAAGTCCTACGATCCGCCTGCGCTTTGCGCTGCGGTCGCTGTATTGGCGCTGTGCGCGGCGATTGCGGGCTTCAATCCCGCGCGCCGTGCAGCATCCATCGAACCAATGAAAGCATTGCGTACCGAATAAGGAGAGATGCGCCGATGAGCTTCATGCAGGATATTCGCTACGCATTGCGCCAGTTGCGCAAGTCGCCCGGGTTCACCATCACAGCGATCCTTACGCTCGCGCTGGGAATCGGCGCCAACGCGGCGGTATTCACGCTCTTTGATCAGGTCTTGCTTCGGATGCTTCCGGTCGAAAGGCCGAAGGAACTGGTCCGCTTTAAATGGGATGGAGCATTCTCGGGCTCGATGAGCAGCTTCGGCGGCGAAGGCACAAATTACTTCTCCTATCCGATGTACAAGGATCTTCGCGATAAGAACCAAGTGTTTGCCGGGGTGCTGGCCGCCGATCGAGCGCAGGTTGGGCTCTCGTGGCGCAACCAGGCAGAGAATCAGGACGCAGAACTCGTCAGCGGAAATTACTTCCAGCTGCTCGGGCTCAAGCCCACCGCCGGCCGCCTGATCGAGCCGCAGGATGACCTGGCAAAGAATGCGAGTCCGGTTGTCGTTCTGAGCTACAACTACTGGAGGACGCAGTTTGGTGGCTCGCAGAACATCTTCGGCCAGACCATTCTCGTGAATGGCCATTCCTTCACCATCATCGGTGTGGCTCCGGAGAACTTTCTCTCTGCGATTGGCGGCTATCGCCCAGCCGTGTTCGTTCCGGTCACGATGGTGGAAGAGGTCATTCCGTGGCGCGCTCCATTGAACGATCTGACCAATCATCAGTCCGTCTGGCTGACTCTTGTGGCGCGCCTCAGGCCAGGGGTTACTCGCGACCAGGCCGAAGCTAGCCTGAATCCGCTCTGGCATTCGCTTCGCGCGTATGAGCTCACCCTCTACAAATCGAAGTCCGAGCGCTTCCGGAAGGAATTCCTCGATCTGACCCGCATCAAGGTGCTGGACGATTCGAAGGGATTCTCTCCGAACCGCGCCGATCTCGAGAAGCCGCTCGTGATCCTGATGAGCATGGGAGGCGTGCTGGTTTTGTTGTGTGCGATCAACGTTGCGACGTTGCTCCTGCTGCGCGCCGCCGGCCGGGCACGCGAGATGTCTATGCGATATGCGCTTGGTGCAAGGCGAAGCCGAATTGTTTCGCAACTACTTGTTGAAGGCGGCTTGCTGGGCCTGGCCGGTGCGGCAACGGGACTCATGATCGCGCCTGTAGTCGCACGATCGCTGGTTCGCATCATGACCACCTCTGCCCCGGGCACAGAACCGTATTCGGCCTCAGTGGATCCGCGAATCCTGTTCTTTATCCTGTTGGTGTCACTTCTGGCTACCCTCGTCTTCAGTGTTGCTCCCGTGTTTCATTTCCTTCGGCCAGATCTGGGGGGTTCGCTTCGCCAGAATGCTGGAACGGCTTCAAGGGAGTCGCAGCTCTTTCGCAAGCTGGCGGTGGGCGTGCAGATCGCGCTGAGCGTGCTATTGCTTGGCGGCGCGGGCCTCTTTGTGCGCACGCTCGACAATCTGCAACATGGAGATGTCGGTTTTCAAACGCAGAATCTCGCGGGGTTTGCGCTTGATCCGGCGACATCGGGTTATGGTGAAGATCGCACGCTGCAGATTGTCTCGTCGGTGCTCGACTCTCTGCAGCGAATCCCCGGCGTCGTTTCGGTTGCTGCAACCACCGATCCGGAGCTGACCGGCGATACTGAGACTTCCAATTTTTCGGTGCAGGGGTACAAGCCATCGGAAGACGAGCACATGAACTTCGAGCAACCGCGCGTTACGCCCGGCTACTTTGCGACGCTTCATCAGCCGCTGCTTGTGGGAAGAGAATTCACGGCATCCGATGTGAAGGACCACCCGAATGTCGCCATCGTCAACCTTGCATTCGCAAAGCGCTTCTATGGATCTGCGCAAAACGCAATCGGCCGACAGATCGCGCGCGGTAGAGGCGACGATATCAAGTTTGACACGACGATCGTTGGGGTTGTGGGCAATATCAAACACGCCGATCTTCGCACTGAGCTTGGCGGAGCTGTCTACTCGCCTTACATGCAGCAGAAGCATCCAGGCGGTGTGGCTGTGTACCTGAGAACCGAGCCGCCGCCGGGCTCCCTTCTCTCTGCAATTCGCGGGTCCATTCATCAGCTCGATCCGACGCTGGTCGTGGACAGCTTACGCACCATGGAAGCGCAGGTGGATCGGAGCGCTTCAGAAGAGCGAGCACTAGCGTTTCTGGCGGCGGGCTTTGCCGTTCTGGCACTTCTGCTCGCTGGTGTTGGGTTGTACGGTGTGCTGGCCTATTCCACCGAACAGCGCACTCGTGAGATTGGCGTGCGTCTGGCTCTGGGTGCGCCACGATCCGGTGTCGTCCTGCTCGTGGTACGGGAGATGGCGCTGATCGCTGCTGTGGCGACCGCTGTGGCTTTGCCTTCGGTCGTTGCGCTGGCCCGGCTCTTCCGGGGCCAGCTTTACAGCGTGTCCACGTTCGATCCGCTCTCGCTCGCGGCTGCGGTGATGTTCACAGTGATCATGCTGGTGGTCGCAGCTGCTCTGCCGGCACGACGCGCCGCGGGTGTGGAACCGATGCACGCGCTGCGCACAGAGTAACGCGGAGGATTGAGGAGGAAACGGTATGCAACAGTTGATCGGGAACTTCCGATATGCAGTTCGCCAGTTGTTCAAGTCGCCCGTCTTCGCGTTCACGGCGGCGCTGACGCTGGCGCTCGGTATCGGCGCGAACACCGCAATCTTCACTGTTGTCTACGCGACGCTGCTCGCGCCCATGCCCTATCCGAAGCCTGATCAGCTTGTCATGGTCTGGTCGAAAGTTCAGACATTCCGCAATGTTGTCGCGGCTCAGGACTATCTGGATTGGAAAAGCCAGAACACAGTCTTTCAGGATCTGAATGCATGGAGTGGCGGCAGTTTCAACCTCGCCACCAAAGATCAGCCCGAATACGTCGAAGGCCAGGCCACAACGCCAGGTATGTACCGGATGATGGGCAACAAGTTCCAGTTCGGACGCGACTTTCTTCCGGAAGAAGGCGTGGCCGGGAAGGAGCATGTTGTCATTCTCCTCAACAAGCTATGGAGGCGACTGGGCTCCGATCCAAAAATCATCGGCAAGCAGATCAGAATCGACGATACGCCCTACACGGTTGTCGGCGTTTTGGCGCCCGGGCAAGCTGACCGGCTGGATCAGTCGCTCGTGGTGCCGCTAGTCATCAAGCCTGAACAGAAGAATCACGACTTCCACTGGCTGCTGGTGATGGGCAGGCTCAAGGATGGCGTTACGATTCAGCAGGCTCAGTCCAATATGGACGCCGTTACAGGGAACATCGCCAAGGCATTTCCGAAGAGCAACAAGGGATGGGGCGCGACCGTTGAGCCGCTTAAAAACGATTTCCTTCCAAAGGAGCGCGTCCAGACGTTGTGGATACTACTTGGTGCTGTCGGATTCGTACTTCTGATTGCCTGCGTCAATGTCGCCAATCTGTTGCTCGCAAAAGGAACGACGCGGCAAAGAGAGATTGCGATTCGGACCTCGCTCGGTGCTTCACGTGGCGATATCTTTACACAGTTTCTGACCGAGAGCTTATTGCTTGCGCTGGTAGGAGGAGTTCTTGGTGTTTTCGTCGGAGCAGGAGTGCTGCACTGGCTTGTGGTGACGATGCCGCGCAACACCCTGCCTTCCGAGGCCGACCTCACCCTGAATATTCCAATCCTCCTCTTCGCATTGGGTGCCGCAACGCTGTCGGGAGTTCTCTTTGGTTGCGCGCCGGCGTGGTATGCAACGCGGGTCGACCCGGCAGAGGCGCTGAAGGAAGGCGGACGATCCGGAGTCGGTGCGAGCCGTCATCGCCTTCGCAAAGTTCTGGTGATAGGCGAGTTCGCGTTGGCTCTTACACTGCTGACGGGCGCAGGGCTTGCCATTCACAGTTTCTGGAATCTCACTCGCGTTGACCTTGGCGTCAACACTGAGCATGTGCAGACGTTCTTCCTGCCGGTTCCCGACGCGCGGCCCAAAGACCCTGGGCAGATCGCAGCGTACTACCGCCAGATGATTTCGAGTATTCAATCCGTGCCCGGTGTCATGAATGCGGCGGTGTCCATCGGAATTCCCCTTGAAGGTCCTGGCTTTGGAATGCAATTTACGATTGCCGGTCAGCCCGAATTCGCTGATCCTTCTCAGCGTCCCGGCGCAGGTTTCGGCATGGTCACGCCAGACTACTTCAAGACCTACGGCATCCAGGTGACTCGAGGCCGCGCGATCGGAGATCAGGACAATGCCAACACCGTACGCGTGGCAATGGTCAATGAGGAATTTGCAAAAAAGTACTTCAAGGACAAGAACCCGCTTGAGCAGCGCATCTATGTGGAGGAACTGATTCCGGGAGTGACCAAGCTGGGACCACCGGTCCCCTGGCAGATCATCGGCGTCTTTCACAATGTGCGCGCCGGCGGTTTCAGACAGGATTTTCCCGAGATTGAGGTCCCATTCTGGCAGATTCCGTGGCCCTCGGCGAGCATCGGTGTCCGGACCGCGGGCGATCCGGACCTTTTGTTCCGCAGCATTGCGGCAGCGGTTCACTCCGTCGATCCTCAGATTGCGCTGGCTCAGCCTCGTACCTTGAATCAGGTGAAAAGCCTGATGCTTGCCGATGACCGTTTCACCATGTCGCTCTTTGCTGCGTTTGCGGGGTTGGCACTGTTGCTGGCGGCGGTGGGAATCTACGGCGTGATGGCGTTCACCGTCGCGCAGCGCGAGCACGAACTAGGCCTCCGCATGGCCCTCGGCGCAAGCCGAAGCAGGGTGATCAACCTTGTCCTCAAGGAAGCATTGATGCTCGCCATGATCGGACTGGGAATAGGAATTGTTGGCGCATACTTTGTGGGTCGCGCCATGCAGGGAATGCTGTACGGAGTCGGCCGGCTCGACTTTGGGGCTGTGGCCGCTGTCGCGTTGGTATTACTGTTCGCGTCGTTGATCGCGAGCTGGCTGCCGGCACGGCGCGCCGCGGGAGTGGAGCCGATGCGCGCGCTGCGCACAGAGTAGACGCGCGAATCACAGGGATTTTTGAGATCGGAGCAATAGAAGACCATGATTGAACTGAAAAGCGTTGAACGCAGTTACAAAACCGGGCACGCCGAAACCTGGGTGTTGCGCCGCATCGGCCTGACGATTAAGGAAGGGGAGTTCCTCACCGTGATGGGGCCGTCGGGAGCGGGGAAGTCATCGCTCCTGAATGTGCTTGCTCTGCTTGACGACGGCTGGCTCGGCGAATACTGGTTCGGAGCGACGCCGGTGCATACGCTCAATCGCAAGCAGCGTGCGGATCTGGCGCGCCAGAGAATCGGTATGGTTTTCCAGAGCTATCACCTGCTCGACGACCTTACAGTCGCGGAGAACATCGACCTTCCGCTCTCGTACAAAAACCTGCCGTCAAAGGATCGCGCCGGCATGGTGGCCGATATCCTCGACCGGTTCAACATTGTGGCCAAGAAGGATCTCTATCCCAACCAGCTTTCGGGTGGCCAGCAGCAGCTCGTGGGCATCGCCCGTGCGGTTGTCCACGCCCCTGCACTTCTGCTTGCCGATGAGCCGACAGGCAACCTGCACTCCACGCAGGCGCGCGAGATCATGGAACTCTTTTGCGAACTAAATCGTGCCGGCACCACCATCGTGCAGGTCACACACTCTGAAGAGAACGCGCGCTTCAGCAAGCGCATTGTTGAACTTCGCGACGGATGGCTGACGCGCGACGAAACCCTGCAGACCAATCCGTCGGAGGTTGGCGCACAGTGAAGGAACTCCAGGTGAACCTCTTGAAGACTTTTTCAGGCAAGCGTATGAACTCGCGTATACATGCCGCTATCGCAATTCTTCTGGTGCAGGCAAATATGGCGATGGCCGTTGAGCCCATCTCGTCAACCACTCCGGTTCAAGCGCCGGCAAAGCAGACGGCGGCTGTACCAACCCAGACCGCACAGACCACCTCCATTCCGTTTGACCAGATGCTGCACTCGTCGAAGAACCCGTTTGACACCTATCGTGGGAAGACGGCGCCTGAGCCGAGCATGGCAAATTCGGCGCGCATGGACTCGCTCGTTCGCGATGGCAAGCTCTACCTGTCGTTGCGTGATGCTATCGATCTTGCCCTCGAGAACAACCTTGACCTGGTGATCGCTCGTTTCAATCTGCCGATTGCGCAGACAGACATTCTGCGCACCAAGGCAGGCGGCTTCTCTCGCGGAGTGAATACCGGCGTGGTGTCGGGAACTCCGGGCGGCGGCGGTGGCGGCGGCGGGGCCGGTACGGGCGCCGGCGGTACTTCGAGCGGCGCAGGCGGAGCAGGCGCAGGCAGTTCGGGTCTTGTCCAGTCGACACTGGGAACCGGTACGGCTGTGTCCAGTTACGACCCCTACATCCAGGCGATGTCCTACGTGGACCACACCTCGCAATTGCTTCCCAATCGGCAGATCTATGGCGTGCCGGTTTACCACGTCAACGAGATTCTGGGAAACATCAGCTACTACCAGTCATTTCCGACGGGTACATATTTCGAGGCGGACTGGAATAACAATCGCCAGACCTCCAACAGTCCAAACAACTCGCTGAATCCACAGTTGTACTCCAGTGTTCGCTTCCTGTTCTCGCAGCAGCTGCTGGCGGGGTTCGGAACGGGTCCGAACCTCCGGTTCCTGCACATTGCAAAGACCAACCAGAGAATCTCCGACATCGCGTTCAGGGCGCAGATCATCGCCACAGTGACCCAGATATGCGACATCTACTGGGACCTCGTGAACGCCTACGACACAGAACAGGTTGGCGAGCGATCGGTGGCATTTGCGCAGGACACATTGGACAAGAGCCGGAAACAGTTGGAGCTCCAAGCAATTCCCGAGATGGATGTGCTCAAAGCCGAGAGCGAACTTGCCGTTCGGCAACAGGACCTCACGGTGGCACGCACCAACCTGCAGTTGCAGGAACTCTACATGAAGAACGCGATCACGCGGACCCTCGACAACCCGATTCTCGAGGAAATGCCCGTGATCCCAACCGATCACATCGCGGCCGACGTCAAGCCCGACACGGAGCCGATTCAGGACACGATCGCATCGGCGCTCAAGAACCGAACCGAACTGCTGGAGTCGGCTCTTGATCTCGATAACCGCGAATTGAGCCGGAAGACTGCCCGCAACGCTCTGCTGCCGCAACTCGGGCTCTACGGTTTCTATGGCGGAACCGGATACGGCGGAACGCTGAACTCAATTTTCAGCAATGACAACAACGTGCCTCCGGGTTGGAGCGGAGCCGTCGGAAATGCATTCAACGACACGTCGCCTGAGTACCAGGTTGGGTTTCAGTTGCAGATTCCACTACGTAACCGTGTCGCCAAGGCCGATCAATATCGAACTGAGCTCGAATACCGCCAGTCGCAGGTATATTTTGAAGAGTTGAAGAAGCGAATTCGTATCGAGGTGCGCAACGCGCGCTATGCGATGGAGCAGGGTGCCAGCCGTGTGGACGCGGCCCGCAAGGCCCGCGATCTGGCGCAGCGCACCCTCGACATCATGCAGAAGGAGCAAAAGCTCGGCGTAGGATCAAATCAACAGACGCTTTCAGCCGAGCACGACCTGGCCCTGGCCGAATCGGCCCTGGTGACCGCCGAAACCGCGTACGAAAAGGCGCGGATCGAGGTGCGGAGGGCGACAGGATCAGTGCTCGAAGAATATGGAATCTCGATCGCCGACGCGAAAACCGGCGTTGTGCAGGCGGACAATCGCTAGATGTCAGACACTCGGAAGAAGGAACGAATTCGGGTCTTAGTTGCCGACGATCAGCCGCACATTCTTGAGGCCGTGGAACTTTTGCTTGCGCCGCAAGGCATCCAGGTCGAGTGCGTCCGGTCGCCGCAGTTGCTGCTGGAGGCACTTGGGCAAAGCGACTACGACGTACTGCTGATCGACCTCAACTACACGCGTGACACAACCTCCGGTCAGGAAGGCCTCGATCTGCTCGCACGCCTGCAGGAGATCGACCCCCGTCTGCCCGTCATCGTGATGACAGCGTGGGGCAATATTGATCTGGCGGTGGAGAGCATTAAGCGCGGCGCGCGCGACTTCATTCAAAAACCCTGGGAGAATGAGCGGCTCATCAGCCTTATTCGTGTTCACGCAGAGCTCCACCAGGCCCTTCGGCGCGCCCGCCAGCTTGAGTTGGAGAACCGCCTCCTCCGAGCCGAAGGCATGCCGGAGTTTGTGGCCGGCGCGCCCGCGATGCAGCCGGTGCTCGAACTCATTTCGCAGGTGGGACCTTCGGATGCAAATGTGCTGATCACCGGAGAACACGGGACCGGCAAGGAGATCGTCGCCAAATTGCTGCATGCCGCCTCGCCGCGGAGCAGGATGCCGCTGGTAGCTGTGAATGCAGGAGGGCTGCCGGAGGGCACTTTTGAGAGCGAAATCTTCGGGCACGTGAAGGGCGCGTTTACCGATGCGCGCACCGACCGCGTTGGCCGTTTCGAGCTTGCCAGCGGTGGAACCCTCTTTCTTGACGAGATAGCGAATGTTCCGATTCGCCAGCAGGCCAAGCTCCTGCGTGTGCTCGAGACCGGCGAACTCGAGCGGGTTGGCTCATCTCAGACGCGGAGAGTGGACGTGCGCGTTCTCTCTGCTACGAATGCCAATCTCGCAGAAGAGGCCAAGTCGGGCAACTTCCGCGAAGACCTCCTCTTCCGCATCAATACTGTCGAGATTCATTTGCCGGCCCTGCGCGACCGGCGCGAAGATATTCCTCTCCTGGCAATGCACTTCCTGAATCGCAACCGCGCACGTTACCGCAAGCAGGTGACCGGATTTGCGCCCGCGGCAATGCAGCAGATGATGGTTTACCCGTGGCCGGGAAACGTACGCGAACTCGAGCACACAGTCGAGCGCGCGGTTCTCTTGTGCCGCGGAGAAGAGATCGAACCGGCCAATCTGGCGATTGCCGCTGCTCGAACGAGCGCGCCAAACTTTGAGAACATGAGCATTGACGAGGTAGAGGCTCTTCTGATTCGCAAGGTTCTGCGGCGCTGCGACGGCAACATTTCACAGGCGGCGGAGGCATTGGGTCTCAGCCGGGCTGCATTGTATCGTCGCATCGAAAAATATGGCCTATGAGAGAAATGTGCGCAGGCGAAAGCGGTCGGCGGTACGCCGCGTGTGGCTGTTCTGCCTTCTGCTCGCTCTGCCAGCTTTCATTTTTGCCGGCATGTTGCTTTTCGAGCGCAGGATTGCCGCCGGCCCGGCGATCCTGCTTCTCTTTTGCCTGCTGATCTACTTTGCGCTTATTTCCGCCTCGCTTGTCGATGGAGTGATGCGGCCTCTTCAGACTCTCTCGAATGTTGTGTCCTCTCTGCGAGAGGGCGATTACTCATTTCGCGCTCGAGGAGCCGCTTCGGCTGACCCGCTCGGAGAGCTTGCCGCTGAGATCAATGCTCTGGCCGACCTGCTTCAGAAGCAGCGCGTCCGCTCTCTTGAAGCAACTGCCTTGCTGGCGCGCATTCTCGAGGTCATGCACGCGCCGTTGTTTGCTTTTGACCGGGAAGACACGCTGCAGCTCGTGAACAACGCAGGTGCCCAACTGCTTGGCCGCCCCCTCGCCCGGTGCTTCGGCCATTCCGCGCAGGAACTTGGACTCGATGCCCTCCTGCTGTCGGCAGATCAGACCATCCATTCCTTCGGCTCCAAGCCCACGCGCTGGTTGCTCCGCAAGGCGCACTTTCGTCAGGATGGAGCTCCGCACACTTTGCTGTTGCTTGCCGATGTCAGCCAGCCCCTTCAGGAAGAGGAACAGATAGCGTGGAAACGCCTGATTCGGGTTCTCGGGCACGAGCTTTCCAATTCGCTGGCTCCGATCAAGTCCATCGCCGGAAGTCTTCTGGCGCGCGCCGAACAGATCAGCGGTGATGAAGCGACCTTGAAAGACTTTCGCCGCGGGCTCGGGGTTGTTGAGAGCCGTGCCGACGCGCTGCATCGCTTTGTGCAGTCATACCGCCTGTTGGCGCAATTGCCGCCTCCTCACCTCAAGCTGTTTCAGGTCGGGCCACTTCTTGAACGCGTGGCTTTGCTCGAACAGCGGGTGCCTGTTCAGCTTGAGATCGGACCGTCAGTCATTCTCAATGCGGATCCGGACCAGCTGGAGCAGATGCTTATTAACCTGTTGACGAACGCGGTGGATGCATCCATGGCCAACGGTGCCAAGCCTGTGCGGATGTCCTGGCGTCTGACCGAGTCGGCCCTGCGAATAGAGATCGAGGATAGCGGACTCGGAATTGCCAACACGGAGAATCTATTTGTGCCTTTCTACACCACGAAGCCCACGGGAAGCGGTGTCGGGCTGGCCCTGGCGCAACAGATCGCCCGCGCCCACGGCGGAGAAGTTCTCTTGGTCAACCGTGAAGACGCGACGGGCGCGCGCGCAACGATCCGGTTGCCGATCGCCTGAGGCGCGAGCTAGTGTGCGGCCGTCAGAGAGACCCCTTCGGAGCTTATTTCTGTCGAGACAACGCAGTTTCGGCCATTTCCCTTTGCGCGATAGAGAGCGGCATCGGCGACCTGGATCATCGCTTCGTGATTGGTCGGGTAACCCGCTACAACGCCAAAGCTCGCCGTAACCGAAAACTTCCTGTCACCTTCTCCGACAACGGTTGATTCCAGCGTCTCTCGCAATTGTTCGGCGCGGGCGCACGCGGCCTCTAGGTCCGATCCCGGCAGCACCAGTAGGAATTCTTCTCCGCCGTAGCGGCCGACCCAATCGTAGCTTCGCACGGCGCGCTGGAAGATTGCGCCGACCTCCTTGAGGGATATATCTCCTGCCATGTGGCCCCTTGTATCATTGACCCGCTTGAAATAGTCAAGATCGACAAGAATGATGGCCAACGGCGATCCATCTCGCTGTGATCGGTCGACCTCGGTCTGGAGCCGTTCGACCATGATCCGGTGGTTCCACAAGCCAGTCAATCCGTCATGTTCCGCAAAATGGCGCATCTGCTCTCGCGTGCGCACGAGTTCGGTCTTCTCTCGTTCCAGATCGACCGTGCGTCCTTTCACCGCCTCTTCGAGAGCGCGCTTCTGCTTCATCAACTGGCCGACGCGCCTGCGCCAGGCATAGGCGAGTGCCGTCAGTGCGAAGAGAATCAGAAAGACCTGAGTGAACCTGCTTTGCCACCAGAGTGGAACAAGTGTGAAAGAGAGCGATGCGACCGGCGACACGGGACTGCCGGCCGCATTCACTGCAACCACTTCAAAGCGATAGGGTCCGGGCGACAGATGCCGGAAACGCACGGTTGTCTCGTGTGTATCTTCCCAGCCTGAACCCTGCTCTCCGATCAGGCGGTAACGGATTCCGATGTCCTGGGTGTTCTTGAAGGAGAGTAGTGCCATCGAAATCACGAGCGGACTTGAGTTCCATGTCACAGAGGATCCGTCCGCAAAGGGGATATTTCCCAGGGAGACCTGCGAAAACACCGGGGGCGGAGACGAACCCGCGAGTGCGTCCTTGGGCTCGATCAGGTGACTCAAGCCACCGGATGTGCCTATCCAGATGCTTCCATCGATGTCCTCGTTCAGGGCAGAGCTATCCGTGTCGTTCCAGATGAGCCCGTCGTCCTGAGTGAAGCTTCGCCAGCGGTTTCCGTCGTACACGGTAACTCCGGCGTCTTCACCGATCCAGAGCCAGCCGCGATGATCCACGGCGAGCGAGACCACCTCCTGGGAGAGCAATGGAGGACGCCCAATATGCTCTGTCTCAGTAATGCGATATCCACTCACGCGAATTCGCATGAGATCCTGCGAAGGACCGGCAACCCACAGGTTGCCTTTACTGTCTGCGGTGATCTGGTCGGGTCTGACTCCCGACTGGCCGGTGTCAATGCGGTGCCATCCGCTGGTGTCTTTGACAAACATTCCCTGGTCCGAAGCGATCCAGAGAGCGCCGGATGGGTCCATACAAAAGCTGGGAATTCGGAGAGCATTTGTCGGGAACGCAGCATCCGTCACAAGCTGCGGGTGAAAGTCTCGTCCTGCAGGATCTACCAGGAAGAGCCCGGCCGTGGTTGCAATCCACAGTCGATTCGGGCCGTCCGCGAGAACGCTGTAGACAGCGGGCAGAGTCCACTGGGTGCCTCTGAGTGTTCTTTGATCAATTCGCGTAATGCTGCCGGCTGTGCTTCCCAGCCAGATCGCTCCATCCGCAGTCACCTCAAGCGCTCCAGCGCGCGAGATCTGAATCCCTGACTGCTTCCAGAGCTTCGGTGTGGTCTCGCCCTGTGAAATCCAGTTCAGTCCCGATTCGGTGCCTATCCAGAGCCTGCCCTGATGGTCCCGCCTCGACGTCCAGACCAGGTTATCGACCAAACCATCCTGCGCAGTATAGGCCTCCCATCGATCTTCGCCAACCCAGCGCACGAGTCCGTGCCCCACCACTCCCATCCAGACCGAGCCTTCGCGATCGACAAAGAGGTCCTGCAATTCGAAGGGCGTGATTCCGTTGCGCTCCGTGACCATGCGCCAGTGATCCTTCTCCCACAGCGCGAGAGATGAGCCGCGAGGCGTGAGAACTCTCCCTTGAGCATCCTCGGCCAGGTCGGGATAGGCCTCTGAAATTGCAGGGCCGGGAAGATCGCGAAGTTGAAAACGGCTCCCGTCCGGAACCATCTCGACAATGTGGAATTCGCTGCGCATCCAGATGTTCCCGTCGCTGGCGATCATCAGCGTCTTCCACTCTGTTTCCGGCAGACCGAGAGCAGCGCGCAACTTTGTCGTCTTGCCGTCGCGCAGCCTGCAAAGATCCTTGTCGCATCCGTACCAGAGCGAGCCATCGGGTCCGTAGAGGACGCTCCAGATATAGCCGCCCTGAAGATTCATGGGCTCAGCGATCCACTCATCTGTGCTTTTCTTGCGAAGCAACAGCCCATTGCTGCTTCTGACTGTGACCACCTGATCCGGCTTGTTCGATGCGAAGGTGGTTCCCGTGGGATGAGAGAACTCATTCATCGGAACAGGAACGTGCACTTCTGCGAATTTCCCGTCCCTGCGCTTGATGTAGGTGCCGATGGTCGTTCCAACCCAGAGTGTTCCATCCGTGCCGGTATAAATTGCGTCGATGATCCGATCCGGAATACCCTCATCTGCCCCGTATCTCTGAAAATGGCTGCCGTCGTAGCGGTAGAGGCCATTCTGTGTGCCGACCCAAAGGTAACCATCGGGGTCCTGGCCCAGAGAGTTGATGTTCAGATTTCCCAGGCCTTCAACGTATTCGCGGAAGCTGTATCGTTGCGCGATGCCGAGGGAGGAGGCGAACGAGAAGAAGATCAGAGCCGCGCCAATACGCGTCCACGCACTCGTCGGTCTGGGCCTTGATGTCCGCAAAGTCCGTTCTTTCTAGCTACTTGGAGTTGAGGAATGTGGCTGCCAGACCCTTGCGCCGTACTGGCCATGGCTACGGCTCGAGTGGTCGGCGTGTTGCATTGATGCCCGATTCCTCGCCTTTTATAGAACTCACTATAGTGCTGTGGCAGTTTTCAAAGTATGCCACTTTCGTCTAAACCATTGTGGGACAAACGTGCTGGAGGTAACTTTCGGAACGAGGAAAACCGGGAAGAATGGCAGATTCTGTCTCAAAAAGGAACAACGCGGATCGGGATCAGTCGCACACCAAGGCTGTCTCGGGAAAAGCCGCCTCGGCATTACTCGCCTGGTCCAACTCCAGTCCTGGTTCGACCGCAAAAAACTCATGAACACGGGCTAGCACTTCCTGCCCGGTTCGCGACTGGTAGATCGAGGCGCGCAGTCTGGCGCCACCTGGTATCCCGTGCGTGAACCACGTGGCAAATTGCTTCATCTTCCCGGCGGTTTCGCCAAGGCGGGCATCCCGCGGCAGGTCCTTGGTCGCCTCAGCTTCATCGAGAAGCATCTGGAAGTAGGAACGGATCATCCTGTAGCGGTCGTGGAATGTGGGCTTGTCGTATTCCCCTGTCGCGATGTATTGCGCGATCTGTCTGAAAAGCCATGGGTTGGCCGCGGCTGCTCTGCCGATCATCACCGCATCGCAGCCTGTCTGCGCAACCATTGCGGCGGCATCTTCGGGTGTCCGAATGTCCCCGTTGCCGATGACCGGAATGCAGACCGATTGCTTGATCGCGGCGATCCACTCCCACCGTGCCTGGCCGCTGTAACCTTGCTCCCGGGTGCGCGCGTGCAATGCCACGGCGTTCAAGCCTTCGCTCTCTGCCATCCGGGCCAACTCGACACAGACGATCTGAGAGTCATTCCAGCCCAGGCGAAACTTCACGGTGAAGGGGATCGTGACCGCTCGCCTCACCGCCTTGAAGATCTCCCCGATGCGCGGCAGGTCACGCAGCAACCCTGAGCCGCCGTTGCAGCCGACCACTCGTTTTGCCGGGCAGCCGAGATTCAGGTCAACGGTATCGAAGCCTGTATCCTGAACAATCCGCGCCGCTTCCGCAAGTGTGTCGGGATTCGATCCGAAGAGCTGGGCCCCGATTGGGTGTTCGTCGTCGTAAAAGGTAAGATAGCGGCGACGCTTGGTCTCGCGCATCCGCGAGAGCCCATCGGCTGACGTGAACTCGGTCATCAGCAGCCCGCAACCGGATTGCTGATTCGATACCGCCGCCTCGACCGCGCTCGCATCAGCCTCCTGAACCCTGAACCCTGATCCCTGTTCCCTTGAAAACAGGCTGGCATGCCGGATGAATCTTCGGAAAACCGTGTCGGTGACCCCCGCCATCGGAGCAAGCACGGTCGCCGGGGCAACCACGACCGGTCCGATGCGCACCTCGACCGGTACGCAGACGCCCTCGGGCATCGCGTGCTCTCTGGGGTTGTCCCAGTTCTTCTTCACCGTGAATCCCTTGCCCGCCATAGAAACAGCCGTTAGCTCCTGGCACTCAGCTTCTCGCTCGTCGTGCAACAACTTTGGCACCGTTCAAAGCTATCTCGCCCTTGAAACGAAGTTGGGCCTCCGCCTTGGCGGAGGCCCAATCCTTTCAGCCGTTTGCCGCGGCGATGCTACTTTGCCGGAGCAGTCTCGCCCGCCTTGGCGTACTTGCGGCGGAAGCGC
>Ga0335069_10005245_pt1 | contig 19081 bp, 8 predicted proteins | sample Lox_Sample_11_FD_206714 | JGI IMG/M metagenome (GOLD analysis project Ga0335069, IMG submission 206714) | Soil microbial communities from Loxahatchee National Wildlife Refuge, Florida, United States - Lox_Sample_1.1 | ecosystem: Environmental > Terrestrial > Soil > Wetlands | place: USA: Florida... | reverse complement strand
TGGAGATGGCCGACTCGAGATCAGCGCGAATTCGAGGGCCGAGCCGCGCAAGTCCTAGGTGAATACGAGCGCCCCGCAGTGCGTCATCCAAACCGCAGGAACCGCTTCGGATCGCGTGGAAAATGGCGGCTTCATGTTTGTTGAGGCGGAGTGTTGGTATGGACCGGCTTGACCCGGTAGGCTCCTGCGAGACGGCGTCGCCGCTATTCTCGAGCTGATCGTCGTCTACCGGAATAGTCAGGCTGGCCATCACCCTGGCAACATGAGCTGACCGGTCCTTTCGCCACCCTCGATACGGGATGCGAAGTACTCGCCAACCTGCCCTTTCTAGGATCTCCTGTCTGTACACATCTTCAATTTTCAACTGGCCGTGCTCATCGAGGTGCCAAACCTCACCGTCACACTCGATAGCGAGGCGCTGACCATCAAGTTCCGCAACGATGTCAATGAAGAACCCGCAACTCGGATACTGAGAGGCGATTGTTATACCCTTCGACCCTAATTCCCGGATGACGTCGGCCTCGAATTCCGATTGAGCACGGTCGACGCGGGAGGTCACTGGCGTGCCGTTAGCTGCAAAGTTCTGTCGGCAATACTGTAGCCAATCTAAAATCGTGCCCTTGCCTGCGGCGTTTCGGAATTCCTCGATGGGAGCTGAATGAAAGACATGCACCTCTTCGCGAGCACGCGTGAATGCAACATTTAACATGCCTTGGATATGCTCACGCTCCGCCTGCCGAGCAGAGAGAGCGGCTCTCTCCATGCCCTGGGCGTCATACGAGAGCGAATAAAAAATAACGTCTCGTTCATCCCCTTGAAATCCGTCCGGGTTTACTACAACGAGATCATGCCTAGCTCGCAGATCGTCATCGACTTGCTCAGCGACCATGTCGTTGACAAGCCGCATTTGTTCCTCAAAGAGACAAATGACTCCGAATGTGGCTTCAGAATATCCAGGATCGTGAAGTTTCTCCTTGAGGGCCGCAATCAGTTCCCCGGCTTCCGCTTCGTTCTCTTGTGTGCCGGGGTTGACGCGACCTTTGGCGACGTGGCGTAGTGTGATTATCGGAGCGTTGGGGTCACCAATTCGCTTATCCTGTCCGTCCCTCATGACCCGAAGACGGTTGCCGTACCAACGCTCGTTCGAAAAGCCGATGATTGGCGGCAACGAACGATAATGCTCATCCAGGAAAGCCTCTTCATCGAATCGTACAGATGAAAGATGCAAGAGATCTATTCTTCCCGGGTCGAGCCAACGGTCCGGATCTAGTTTGTCCAGACCATTTTCGCGCCACGCCTGGGCGGCCACCTGCGTTGAAGTGAATGCAAAGCGCTGGGCTTGCATCTGCTTGGAATCGCCTGCGATGATAGCCTGTTTCGCTCGGTATAGAACGGGCGCCATGGAGGGGAGATCGCATTGGGAGGCCTCATCTATGATGACCGTATCGAATATCCCCGGCTCACACGGAAAAAGCCGAGCGACATCGTCCGGACTCATGATCCAGCAAGGCAATACCTTCAGAAGCATTCGGCACCTCTCCGGTTCGCGCTTGAGGCGATCAAAAATACTGAAATTCTTAGCGCTACTCTGACTTCGCGCCAAGAGCTTTGAGAACTCCCGAAGTTGGTTCCTTTCTCCGCGACTGGCTTCACCGGTGCGATGCTGTGCCGCCGTCGTTAGCACGCGAATTGCGGCCGCCAGTAGACCCATGCGCAGTTCCGTGGCGTGATGCCCGACTTCATCAGACTGGACCGGTGCCTGCTTCTTGCCTCGGCGCGTAGCTTTGTGCACGTTCCACCGTGCTCCAAGTCGACGCAAGATAGTTGAGGCCTCAGAGAGTTCACGGTCCGCTGAAGCGACTATATGCTCGGCGTAGACGGCGGCCCCAAGGCGCGCCTCTGTTTCTTCGTGCTCCGCCACCAGTCGGGTATGATGCCCGGCTTCCTTCTCCGAATCCCTGCGAGTATCTTCCACAGAACGATTCTTTTGAATCGAGTCCAGACGCTCACGGAGTTCCCGTCGAGAATCCGCGTCCTGTCGCAAGAGTGTCATTGGAAGCTGGACCAGTTCAAGCTGCCTCAGAGTTTGGTCAACGACACTCAGCGCCTTATCCTTTTGAGAGCAGATGAGGACGCGTTTCCCTCTCGCCACCAGATGGCACGCGACATTCGCGATCGTTAGCGATTTTCCCGTTCCCGGAGGTCCCTGGACGACGATGATGCGGTTCTGTTGCTCATCAGCGAGCAGCGCAACCCTCCGCTGACTGGAGTTCGACGGAAACGGAAATACAACGCTCCTGGAATCGTGAAAGACGTTACTTGTGGCTTGTTGACCCCGGCGGCTTAACAGCCAACCCAGTGCTGTTGTGGAAACGGCCGAAGCGCCGGTGCTACCAATAAAGGACAAATCGCTCGCTAGAAAGTAGCTTGTTTTCGGTGCCACAAAACACGCGGCGGAATCAATGATGCGAAGGCGCATTGCTGTGCGAGGCTGAACCGGAGGACGCTTGAGTGATCCGTCCAAAGTCGCTTCGATATCGACAGCCATTTCACGGGCAACACTGCCACAGAAATGGACAAGCTCCGCAGAAGTCAACGGGAAATGCGGCGTGGCGTCAATTAATCGATCGAGTGCCTGTTCATGGGCGGCTGAGTCTAGATCAGACCGAAATGGGAGCGAGTTGAATCTTACTGTTTCCTCGTTTGGCTGAATGACGATTGCCTCAGCGTCTGGGCGAATTGAAATCGGAATCGTCAGCAAGGGAGCGCGGATCGCTTTGCCCTCAATGTGCCCCACGACATAGGGGAAACCGTACAGCAATTCTCGTTCGTACGGGTTTAGCTCGATCGTGGCCATCATCTTCCGAAGAGGTCCGTAAATCGGATCGTTGGGCCCAATTCTGATTTCTTTACCGGAAGACATAAGGACCTCCGAATGGTCCTCTATCCAGCAGAATTCATGGGCTCTGGCGTGAGGAGATGTCCAGCGCACGAAGGCCGTGGATGCCGTTCTCTGTCTTTTTATGAGCTCGGCGTATGCTGATGTCAGCGCCTCAACCAGCCCCGATTCGATGCAGGCTTGCTCGATGCTGTCCCGCTCGGATTGTGGCTCAAGGTGCATACTTCCGAAAATCCCGATCTGGGGCTGGTCAGAAAAGTTAGCTTATCTCTATTCGGCCGTCCGCGCACAAGACTGTGGACTGAAGCTCTGCCGGCTGGTCCATTCAGCAGACCGGATGCTCTTCGTTGACATCCAATTCCTTCTGGCAAGCGAGGCAAGGGGTCGTTCCGGAAATCGTGGCCAACTGCCACTGGCCACAATGTGGACACGCGCGTATGAACGCTCTGAGCGAACGGGGTTTGGGCAGCTCTGCCAGCTTCTGGAAGAGCCCTCCCCTCCAGTCTTGAGCTGGAGAGGCGAGTGCCGGGCTTTCTTGATGCACCGTGAGCCGCCCTCCGGCACCCGAGAGATCCTCGCAGGCGAAAGGCACACTACCTACCACTGCCTGAAAGTAGCCGCATTGAGGCATTTCGTTTGGAGCAAAGACGAAAGGCATTGTCTTGCGGGCGATCGCAGCATCATGGCCGGCCAGGAACCAGGGATTCATTGATTCGACCGCTCTGGGCTTTGTGGCACCGAGATGAAGAAAGCCCACACGATCGAGTCCAAAGCGGAGTAGCAGCTCAAGCTGGCCTTTCACACGGGGCCCTTCGCGAACATGAGTAGCGTGCCATGTTCCCTTCTCCGCGTCGAACCAGCTGGCCTTCATTTCGCATGCTGCAATGAGTTTCAATCGCGGCGGCCAGCGCAACAGACCGTCCTCCGCGGCCCGCATCCAACAGTGGTGGACAACGACTGAGCGCGCCACCCCAATATGATGCCGCCGACATTCCTCCTCCAACCGCAGCCGCCAGTCGTCTTCATCCACCTCCAATTCCAGGGGTCCCGCGAGGAAATCAACGTCGCCGTCGAGTCGGACATCAAACAATGCTTTTCGGGGGAGGAAGAGTCCACACCAGAAGGGATCGGCGATGCCGAAGGCACCTGCAAGATTGTGAGCGTTGATCGTTAGCCATCGCGCCGTGCTAACGGGCTCTCGCGTCGCGTGTAATCGCGAGATATGTGGCCGCGGATCTTCGGTTCGGGCCACAGGTTCAGGCCTGTTCAAACGGCGCCTGACTTGTTCGCCGATCAATTCGTGCACGTCAATCTCAGTGACGTCCCCGGGAATGGTCCATGCGGTGCAGGGGAACTCACCGTCCATCCGCTCCATCCAAATCGCGCGATGCAAGGGAAGACCCTCCTGGCGATTGGGAAGCCAATTTTCCAGCATGTTGGCGAGCGATGCTTCAGCACATCGCATTGCCCAATCGTGTACTGGCGCGTCTCCAGACCAGGCCCCGGAATCACACCTCTCCAGAATTTTGAATTTGCCGTGAGGCCATCCTGGATTTTGGACTAAGAGAAGTACAGCGGCGTGGACCTTCGGGCTGGTGCGTTTAGCAACATAAAGATGACCCTGAAGAGGCGCCAGCAAGTAGCATAGAGAATTTGCGATCTCGTCCTGAAGCGCGGGCCCTGCTTTGTCCCAGGCACTCTCCCATTCGGAGAGCAACTTCGTGAACCAGGCTTGAGCCGGTGATCCCATCTCAGTTCAAGATTAGCGCGGAAGATTTTACTCTTTTTCATAGGCCACCGTTGTCTTGGAGTTCTGCAACGATGACGCATCGACATCCCAGCGAAGATGTGCACTTCGGATTCGGAATTTCGGGGACTTGGTCGAGGCTCCAGACGATGTCGTGCAGTTTCTTGCACTCGGCACATGGTCAATCGGAGGATCCCAATAGCCTGGCTCCAGTGACTACTCCGCTTCGTCGCCAAAATTCGAGGTTCCGCTGAACCGAGGCGAAGCTCAGAAGTGTCCCGATGTCTCGCTTGTCCTCGACCGACACTGAGGAATTCGGGGCGAGCCCGAGCATAGCCAAACCAGCGGCGACCCGAAGTTCCTGCAATTCCGTAGGAGAGCGAGAACTAAGCGCCGTTGGGCGGGCAGTTGTGAGTCTACGGAGATCCTCCAGATCGGGCTCGCTCTCGAACTCCGATCTCGGGAAGCCCACTTCCTTTTCGAACGAGCCTTTCGCCTGGATCGCCTCGTCGAATCCGCCGGCGCGGAGAGCCGATTCGACGGTTAGCATTTCCTGCTTGCGCTGATCGTATAGTCCTGCAACAAAAAGGCCGGCGGAGGAACACACCACGAGCCCAAGCCCGGCGATCAACCCGGCGATCCCAGAGAAATCGGCGGCCAGTAACCGTTTGGCAAGATCCTCTTTCCGGCCGCTGACCTTGAGGCCACGCTCCTTCGCCATGCGTTTGAGATCCGCTAAGCCGAAAATTGATTCGATTCCTCGACAGTCATCGGGTTTCAGCAAATAAGGGATCAGTAGCCCGTCCTGGATGAGACCCAGGATGGCGGACCTGCAACTCTCACCCAACGCTGATTCCCACCGGCTTCCTTGGCGATTGTCGTGAGTGATTTCCGATATGGCTGGATGAAGAAAGTAGCGAAGGAGCACAGAATGAGCAAGCGTGCGGGACTTCACTCGCTTAATGTAACCCTCTCAGAGGGCGTTCGCCACCTCTAGAGATCTCGCGGGCACCAGGGCGGATGAGGCCCCAAATCCAGTAGGAACTCCGCGCTATGCCACATTACAACCAGCACACAATTAAAGCCGGCCTCTCCATTAAGTAGCGAGGACCGGAAACACGAATTCATAGCCCGCCAAGTTGACCTTGCGCTTTGCATCGAGCGCAGATTGCGCGGCTTGAGCCAGATCCGGCCTCTCTTTCAAGGCATTCCAGAGCTGTCCCAGATCCTTCGCTTTCTCCACTAAGAGCCGAAATGCTCTCTCCGACACTACTGGGACCTGAGACTCTGTCACGAAACCAGTTGATTCCGATCCGCGGCACACGACGGCGGCTCCGATCTCCGAGATCCGATCCGAGGAAGTCAGACGCAGAGCTTTACGCAGCAACTGAGGATCCGCGCTAAAGGCGTCTCTGGATTTGACGGCCTGTTGCACTCCCTTTCGAAGCTCATCATCATTTGAACCTGATTCCTTTGCCGTATCCGGGCTGATCAGCCATTTGTGCTGCAAAACCAACACGAAGCCAGAAGATCTTTCGTAAACGATTATGTCCGCGTCGGTTAGGCCTGGGATTACCACTTGTTTGGCAATCTGAAAACCCGGCTCAGGGAAAAGCTGGCCGATCTGGTCGAGAGCTAGCGGTTCCTTGGCTTGATTGACCGTGTTTACGTATTGCCGCATCTGCGGGTGACGATTCAGGAGTTTTAGGAAGTTCCGCTCAATGGCATTCCCTATCAAGAACGAACTCGGCACGCATATTCGATCGGGCAGGATCTCCAGAAACGGCTGGAGAATTGGCGTAGCAGCGGAAACTGCGGGATCGAACTTGTACCAGTCGAGAAGTTGCAATACAAGCTCCGGACGCAGAGCAGACACTCTGGCAATCAGCGTGACCCACTGGCTAGATAATCGGATCGCAACGATGCTCCCGATCGGCCATTTTGAGGGGATACCTCCCATTGCGATTAGGTGCGCCATGTCGTGTGTATTAGAAATCGCCAACAGCGCGCCCCAGAATTTCCGCAGGTCGCCAAATCGAATTGGACCCACGTTCAGAGCCTCCGGGAATTCCCAGGGAACGGCTGCCATGAGGCCCTCGGCCCACCTTTGGACGACGGATACCAGCTCTTGAGTGAACTCATACTCAATGGCATCAGCCCCTTTAGGGCGAATCAGACCCTTAAGGCACTTTCGGACTCTGTCCGCTGCGTCCAGCATAGCCGCTTCCTCCTTCTTCGACGCAGGTGCGATTATCCTCTCCATGACCTCGCCACTCCTCAGTAAAGTATCCCTGGCGTCCGCCTCGGGTGAAGCATAACTAAACGTAATCCGAGGATCGCGGCGGGCGACGTAAATCTCAAACTGTCCCTTGTCGGCGAGTTCAAAGCTGAAGGCGATGTCTTCGTAGTCCCGGGAGAATTCAAAGAGCTCTCGGGCCTGCATGAACACGTCCTGGTTGATCCCGAGTTCGTCGGCACCCCCCGGAGAACATCTTTCAAAGATACCTGGTATGGCTCGGGTACTCGAAAGGGCTGCCGCCCGATGTGCGTTGAAGTGGGCCTTTGGGCTAGCTGCAGCCTTGAATGCTTCGACCTCTAGAACAGCGCAGAAGTGGTATAGAGCGCTCTCGCGCGGCTGTTGGAAGATCGACAGGTTCTGGAATGTATCGAGCAATCTCTGTTTTGCTTCGAGGAGGTACGAATTGTCGTCCCTTTTGGCGCTCACAACTTGATCTGTAATCTAAAGTAGACCAATAATGGAATTTCAAGATGTGCTAGCTCGTCAGAGTCTCACGCCTGCACACCCGTGATCTGGACTCACTCCAATGGTCCGGGGCGCGTAAGCGCACCCGCAAAAACCGAATGATGAACCGCGCGTCGAGAACCGCGAGCGCACCAGTGATCGAGACGGCCAATGAAGGCTGAAACTCGGTATTATGATGATTCCGCATCAGATCAGACTTTTGATGACGCGAATGCAAGGGTGTAATCGCGCAACACATGAGCCTCCACGCTTTCAACCAGCGTATCCTCGCCGAGGACCTCGTCCGCGTCAGCCGTCCAGACGACCGTGAGCGCTATGCGGCTGCGCAAAGGCAGGCGCGCATTGATCCTAACCCCCACCAGATTGACGCGGTAATCTTTGCACTTCGACGTCTCCGCGAAGGCGGCTGCATTCTCGCCGACGAAGTTGGCCTAGGGAAGACGATTGAGGCCGGCTTGGTGATTGCCCAAAGCCGGGCGGAGGGCGCGCAACGCATCCTGCTGATCGTGCCTAAATCGCTGATCGGGCAGTGGCAGAGTGAGCTGTTGAACCTGTTCGGCATCCAGGCACGTGAGAACGATGCGAGCTTTTTCGCGCCTGGCGTGTATCTGGTTGGCCGGGAATTCGCCGGCAGCGAGCGCGGCGCAACGCCGCTCGGGGCCGCCCCGCCTTTTGATCTCGCCGTGATCGACGAAGCGCATGAAATCTTCGCCGGCCTGCACAAAAGATACGGACGGGACGGGATTTATGACGAAGCGTCCGATGAAGCCTTGATGGCGCATCGCGTGCGCGGGTTTCTCCGTTCAACGCCGGTGCTGCTGCTAACGGCGACACCGATGCAGAACTCGCTGGTTGAACTTTGGGGTCTGGTCCAATACGTGGAGCCAACGGGCACGCTTCTCGGGGACATCGCGACGTTCCGTAAGGTGTTCTGCTCTGAGGACGATCGAACGCTGGTCCCCGGTCAGGAGCACGAGCTCAAACGGCGTCTCGCGATGGTCCAACGGAGAACGCTGCGTCGGCAGGCCCAGGAATTTCTTGACCGGCCTTTCACGCAACGACGTTGCAGGTTGTACGAGTACGCGATGAGCGACGCTGAGCGGTCGCTTTACGACGATGTGACCGCGTACCTCCTTGAGCCGTCCCTGTATGCGTTCGCCGGCCGACAACGACGGCTTTTGTTGATCGGATTTCACCGGCGCATGGCGTCGTCAATCTCGGCGCTGGCCGCGAGTCTGGAGAATGTCGCCGCCCGCTTGCGACGCCTGCAAGCGGGTGTGCGTTCCGACGATACCGCGATCGACGTGCTTCTGGATCTTGAGGAAGAGGACGAGATCGAAGAATCTCCGGATGAGCCGCCGCCGATTGATCGTGCGACCCTCGCCGCCGAACTGGGCCGCGTCGAGGGTTTTGTCGCCCGCGCGCGATCGCTGCCGAATGACGCCAAAGCGCGCTCGTTCCAGGATGCCATCAAGGTGATTCTCGATCTGGGGCGGGACGGACGCGGTAGCGGCAAGGCCGTGGTGTTTACCGAGTCGATCACCACCCAGGAGTACTTGCGACGCCTTCTCCTCGCCATCGGCCTCGGCGAGGACGCCATCACTTTGTTCCGCGGCGATAACGATCACGAGCGTGCCCAACAAGCCCTTACACGCTGGCAACAGGAGGAAGGCGCCCGCTTTGCGCCGGGAGCCAGACCGAGTCGCGAAGTGGCCGTGCGGCTTGCGCTTGTGCACGAGTTCCGGACGCGTTCGAAGGTGCTTGTTTGCACCGAGGCCGGTGCCAAGGGCTTGAACCTGCAGTTTTGCGAGACGGTCATCAATTACGATCTGCCATGGAACCCGCAGCGCATCGAACAGCGTATCGGGCGCTGCCATCGGTACAGCCAGCAGCGCGACGTTACCGTGGTCAACTTCATTGCTCGGGACAATGAGGCGCATCGGCTGACCTTTGAGATTCTGAGCCAAAAGCTGGATCTTTTCGGTAGGGTGCTCGACGCGTCGGACCATGTCTTGCATGAGCCGCGGACGGACGCTCCCGAGCTTTTGGTATCGGCGCTATCGGTCGAATTCGAGAGTGATCTCCGCAGCATCTACAGTCGGTCCCGTACGCTCGACGAGGTCACGCGCGAGATCGCCGCCCTGCGAGACAAGATTTCGGAGCGCAGGGAAGCTTTCGAGAAGGAGTACGAGCGGACCTCCCAGATCATCGAGTCGCGGTTCGACGAGAACGTACGCAGAGTGTTCAAGCGCCTGCGAGAAGACCTGCCCGCCAGCTTGGCCGATCTCGATAGGGACGTCGCCGAGCTGGTGGATGGATATCTCAACGCCCGTGCGGTCAAATACCAGCGCTCCGACGAGGCTGGTCGGGTCGTGTTCGACATCGCTCCTGGAGCCGCGTTGCCCGTTGAGGTCGGGGATGGCCCGCGATTTGCCACGGGGGACGCGAGGGGCCTGACAGACGCCGAGTCTTTGAATCTCTCGCACCCGCTGGTTCGCGCCGCGATCGCACATGCCCGAGCGTGGTCAGGTGGTGGCGCGGTCACGCTGCAGCTTCCTCCAGGCTCTCCTCCGGACCTCGCTGCACTGGCGGGGAAAGAGGGGCTTATTTGCGTGATGCTGGTCGATTACCTCGGCTTCGAGCCCGTTCAACGGCTCGTGGCAGCGGCTTTGGTTGGCGGCGCCCCGGTCGATCCGTCGCTCGCCGCTAAAGTCGTGCGCTTGACGGCGACCGACGGCCCGGCAGTCAAGGGTCCCGTGGATGCGCAATGGCTCGACGACGCGGTCGATGAGGCCGTGTTCGTCGACCAACGACTGGTTGAGGAAGGCGAGCAGAAGCACTTCGAGCAAGCCATCGGTCAGCTTGAGCGCTTCGTTGAGGACAAGATTCTGGTCTGCCGGCGTGAGCGGGCGAGTATCACTGAAAAGCTGCGGGCTGCGCGGGCGCGACGTGACGAGATTGTAGGGTCCAGTGCGCGCGATCGGATCGAGGCGGAAATCTTGAGGCTGGCCAGCAGGGAAGAGAGTCTCGAACGCCGCATCGGCGCATTGGAATCCAGGGAGGACGAGGTTTACAGGAAATGGCGCGACGAATACCACGAGCTTCGTTATCGGGCGCCGACGGTGACCCGACTGTTTCAGGCGGCGTTTCAGATCGCAGCGCCGAATCCGGAGACGTCGTGCTGAGGCTGCTGCACACCGCCGACTGGCACCTCGGGCGACGCTTTCCGTCGTTCCCGGAGGAGGGGCAGAAAAAGTTGTCGCGGGCACGCATGGATGTGATCGCGACGATCCTCGACGTCGCGCGCCGCAATGCGGTGAATGCGGTGCTCTGCGTTGGGGACATATTCGACGATCCGGACCCGGCTCCGGACTTTTGGGAGGGGCTCGCAAGGACGTTCCGAAACCATGGCGGTCCGCACCCGCCGCTCTTTTTGATTCCTGGTAACCATGACCCCTTGACGCCGGAGTCGGTGTGGGTGCCGGGTCACGCCTTTCGAAAGCGGCTTCCCGAATGGGTGCATGTGGTCGACCGCGATGATTTCATGTACGAGCTGGCGCCCCAGGCGGTTTTATATGCGCGCCCGTGCCGATCGAAGGCAGGCGAGAACGATCTGGCGATGGCGCTGCCGGCGCGCGAGCCTGGCGATGAACGGCTTCGCATCGGTTGCGTCCACGGGTGCACGTTTGATGTTGACGGGTACCAGACCAACTTCCCTATTCGCCGAGATGCCGGCGTGCAACGCGGACTGGACTACCTGGCCATAGGCGACACGCATTCGTTCCGCGACGTCACCGAGAACCTGCCGGTGCCGACGGTATATCCCGGCGCTCCTGAGCCCACGAGCTTCGACGAAGCCGGCGCCGGCCGCGTCGCGCTCGTCGCGCTGTTCCGGCGCGGGTTGCGCCCCCGTGTCGATGCCGAGCCGGTTGCGTTCTGGCGGTGGATCGACGTGCGGTGCCGCGACATGAATGAGCTTCGCAGCCTATTGACCACCCCCGATCTCGACCGCCACGTCGTGAGACTGCATCTCGACATGACTGTCTCCCTCTCCGAGGAGAGCGAGGTTGAGCGGATTCTGCGTGATCTCCGGGGGACCGACGCCACGCATGGCCGGGTTGGCGTCCTGGTGGAGGATGTTGCGAACCTGCGGTTGCAAGTCGGTTCCGGGGACGCTTTTCCCGAAGACCTCCCGCCGGTGCTAAAGGACACCGTCGCCCGGCTTGACCGGCTTGTCGCGGAGGCCATGGACGAATCCGAGAAAGCGAAGGCGACCAGGGCGCTGGCGCATCTTTACAAGCTGCTGCAGAGTCACGACGCGACAGGCGGGCGCGGCGTATGAAGCTCCATCGGCTGCGCATCGTGAACTTTGCCGCGATCGAGAATGTGGACGTCGAGTTCGGACCGGGGCTCAACGTGCTGTACGGGCCCAACGATCTCGGGAAATCCACGGTCGTCGCCGCCATTCGCCTTGGCCTGCTGCTTCCTCACACGTCGACACATTGCGACCAGTATGTCGGGTGGACGGGAAGCGGCGATCCGGTTGTTGAGATGACGTTCGAGACCGAAGCGCAACGCATCTGGCGAATACGGAAGCAGTTCGGCAAGGGCGGCTCGTCGCTTCTGCAAGAATCGAGGAATGGCCAGGACTTTGATGATGTGGAGCGGGGACGGAAGGTGGACGCGAAGCTGCGCGAAATCCTGCGTTGGGGTATCCCCGAGCCTGGCGGCACAGGCGGCGCCAAGGGACTTCCGACAAGCTTTCTTGCCACAGCGCTCTTGTCGCCGCAGGAGGATGTGAGCGCCGTACTCCGCAATAGCTTACAGGAGGACCCGACCGGCAGCGGTAAGGAACAGATCGCCGCCGCATTGCAGGCGGTCGCGCAGGACCCGCTGTTCATAGCACTGCTGAGAGAAACACAGGCGCGACGGGACGCGGCGTACACCGACAAGGGCGCTAAGAAGACCGCCAAGGGGAGCGTCTTCAAGGCGGCAGCAGAGCGGCTCAACGAAACCCGGGACGAGAAAGAGCAGCTTCAGAGGATTGTCGCCGAATCGGAAGGTGCTGAGAGGCAGTTGCGGGACCTGAGCGGTCGACGCGCCCAGAAGCAGGAAGCATTGGCTGTGGCGGCGGACCTCGTCGCAAACCTTGAGCGGTTGGCTTCGCAGGCGACGTGTCGCTCCATCGCGGCGGAAGAGGTCCGGCTCGCTCAGGAAGAGGTGGTGCGTATCCGGAGCATCGGAACTGAAGTGGAGACCGCGGAGCGCGACATCGCGGAGCTGGTTCGGAAGATCACCGAGGCGGAGCGGTCGCTAAAAATCGCTCACGACCAGCAAGTGGAGGCGGATGCCGCACTCGGAGCAGCGGAAGAAGCCGCCCGAGCGGAAGGATCAGATCCAGGCGTGACCGATACAGTTGTTCGTCAGCAGCTCGAACTCCGGAAGTCCGCGGCGGACCAGGCGGTGCGCGAAGCACAGCAACGGATCGATGCTGCTAAAGCGGCGCAGAAACTTGTTGAGGCGGTTGACGCAGCCGAACGTGAACTTCAGGACCAGCAGAAAAGCGCCGACAGTGCGCTTGAATCAGCTTCCAAAGCGACAGCGGCAGTGAAGGCTACCGACGAGGGCCTGAAGCGATGCGACTTACTTGAGCGCGCTTTGGACGTTCACGCCGCCGATAAGCAGGCGGCGGATGCTCAGGCCGCTGTCGATAACGAGGCTGGTCTCCGGGCACGCCTGGAGGCGACTTCCGGCGAACGGGCGGCATTTGCCGCACGGCGCTCCGGGATTACGGTCCCGTTTCCTGGCACACTCGGGCCTATGCGTAGGCTCGCCACAGAACTCGCCGCTGCGCAGGGCGCACTCGACGTCGGCTTTGTGGTGACGGTGAGCCCAAACAGTCGCCTCGACTTGCGGGTTCGAAAGGATGGACAGGAGGCCGATTCGAGGTCAATCGCCCAACCCTTAGAGATCGAAGCCAACGCAGAAGTTGAGGTCGCGATCGCCGACATCGCAACGGTGCGCGTCCGCGGCGGCCGACGCGAGGCGCAGGAGAAGGCCCGGAACCTGGAGAATCGCTGGAGTGGAGAGGTCGTACCGCACCTCGTTGCCGCCGGAGTCACCGACCTCGACGGCCTGGATACGAAGCTCGCGGAGGCGCAAGAGCTGGACGCCGGCATCAAGACGAAGGATGCAGAGATGGGATCGTTGCGCACCCAGATGGTCGCACTCGCCGGCGCGGCAGCGGCGCTGCGCGAAGCGTCTGGTCGAGCGGTGGCGTGCCGCGCGGCACTCGGAGACACGGGGCTCGATACATTGGCCGCTGATCTCAAGGCGCTTGGCGCTGATTCGACCGCGGGGTTACGAAAGCGGCGACAACAGTTGTCAAATGAGGCCGAGGCGGCGCACACGATCGCCAACCAGGCGGTGAATGCCCGCATACTCGCCGACGAGCGCACCCGCCACGCGAGGTTGGGGTTGGATGCGGCGGTCGTGGCACGGGATGCCGCGCTGGTCGCCTTCCCGGAGGGGCTAGATGGGTCGTTGGTCGCGGCGCAGGCCGCGCTCGCGGCTGGCGCCGCCGAAAAGGAAGCGGTTGCGGCCGAGTTCGCGTCGCTGGAACGCACCATCGAGGCGAGAAAAGAACGTATCGACGCAGCCCTGAGCGGCGCGCGCACGAAAGCAGCTCAGGCAACGAGTGCGGTCGAAACGGCGCAGGGACAGCTTACGGCGGCGAGGACCGACCATGCGTTGCAGGACGGTCGACTCATTGAACTGCGAAAACGGCGCGACTCCGAGAATCTCGCGGCGGCTGAAACCAAGCTCAAGGAAGCGAAGGAACGGCACGCGGCCTTGCCCGTCCCGGATCGGATCGTCACTGAAGGGGAAGTCGGCGCCGCCCAGAGTACTGCGGCGGACATAAAGGTGGATCTCGAAGGCATCGAACGCGACATCCAGCGGGCGCATGGCGCTCTGGAACAGGTTGGCGGCGCTGTGGCCCGTGAGCGGCTGCGTGACGCGACCGAAGCGTTTGAGTTGGCGGAGCGTCAGGAACGGGAAATCGAAGCGGAGTATGAAGCCTGGAGACTGCTGCTCGAACAGATGAAGGAAGCCGACGCGGCACAAGCGAGCAATCTCGGACAGGCGCTTGTGCCGGCGATAGCCGGGCGGTTCCAGGAATTGACGCAGCGACGCTATGAGACCGTCCAGCTCACGGCGCAGTTAGGCACAGAGGGCATTGTTGTCTCGGGCGCGGTGAGGCCGCCGGCACAGATATCGGTCGGCACTCGTGAGCAATTGTCCACTCTCTACAGGTTGTCGTTAGCGGAGTATTTAGACACGGCGATTGTCCTGGATGACCAGCTCGTTCAAAGCGACGACAGCCGGATGGACTGGTTTCGCGCGTTGCTTACCGAGAAGGCACATGGCTTCCAGATCGTCGTATTCACGTGCCGGCCCGGCGACTACCTTGCCGCGAGCGCGCTCGTGCCCCAGGGGAGCGCTGTTCGTGCGGACTCGGATAGCGGGTTCGTACGAGCAGTCGACCTCGGGCGGGCGCTCCGCCGACGATAGATTGTCTTAGAGAGGATCAAGAAGGAGCTAATCGGCTCGGTTGTTGCCATGCGCTGCTGTGTTCGGCGTCCCGGTGGAGTTTCTGAGGAACATCAACGCTCAGAGCACATGAATTCGAAAATTGACTCTTGGGACTTCGAGGAGACTCCTTAGGCGGTCGCCAAATGCGGCTGGCACAGCGATGACGCCAAGCTTCTTGGCACGCGTGATTCCCACGTAGATCACCCGCTTAGGTTCGTGTTCGGTGCAGTTTTGCCAAGCGGTTAGAAGTTGTTCGGTTCGCCGAGGCTCTCTGAGATCCGGAGGAATAACAACGCAAACGGCGTCGTATTCCTTACCCTTCGCTTCATGGATGGTTGAGCTCCTAATCTCCGGCGTATTGCCTGTCACGAGAAGGCGCTGCCATTCCGCATCCGCGCGGTTTTGGAAATATACCCGCTCGGAAGTACCGGCACGGTACGCGAGACCGAGCCGCCGCACTTCCTCACGCAATGCTGAAATCCATTCCGTGCGGTCGTCATTGGTATCACCGCAACTCCGGGGAACTCGGCTGACCAGTTCGAGCGCACTGCGACGGAGCCATCGAGGATCCATACCGCGCCGTTCTGCCGCGCGTGAGGGCACTTCGCCTTCGTCGATTTGCCCCATAAGGTCTAGGATTGTCCGCTCAACAAACCGCAGGGCCGACTCGCGAGCACGGTTCGATACGGAAGACGACCAAAATGTACCGATTGCACGCGCCATGTGGGCAGCGTTGGAGTTCCCCGCATCCTCCTCACAGCCGAAGCCGCAGGCGCGAAGCGCGTTTTTTCGTGCGTGCGCGAGGACGATACCATCTTTCGTCACTATATTGCATACCTGCATTAGTTCACAAAAGCGGCGGCCGATGCCATACGATACGGTAGTTCCCCGATAGACAAGAACGTGAACGGGCTCTTCGATCGCAGCGGTTTCGCCAAGTGATGTGTCAGGGACGGTACGGTTGCGTAACGTCGCGGCGACGCCGCAGATTGAAGGACTGCTGCGAAAATTACCCGTGAGCGTCAGGCGATTCTGAGCTTCGTAGCCGTTGGCAACCGCCTGAAGGTCTGCGGGGCTGCCATGTCGAAATCCGTAAATCGCCTGATCAGGATCAGCAACAACTGTAACGCTGACGCCCTTGTTCCGCAGCCAGGCGATAATCTGACAATCGAGGGGGTTGCAGTCCTGCGCCTCGTCTACAATGACTTCGTGAAATCGCGCGGCAAGAGCACGTCCGAGCGCTGCGGACCATTCGGCTTGCTGAAATAGTCGTAAGACTTCAACCCGAACATCGGCTGCGCTCAAATAGCCTTTATTTCGCAGGCCGCGTCGTCTTTGCGCCGCAGCCTGTTGATAGGCACCTTGGTTGGCCTGGACATGGGCGCGTAGCCCTGCGTGCCCGATGGAGGCGGGGTCGATCTGGTTGGTTTGCGCGTCGAACAGGTCCAGTCCGACTCCGTCACCCCGGAATGCATTCGCGCCCCGCAGACGAACGTCAACACCGAGTGTGTCCCAGCTATCAACGACGATGGGACGAATCAAGACACCCTCAATACCACTGGGAGAGAAGAACAATTGACGTAAGAATGAATCAAACGTGCCGACAAATCCCGGATGGCTGAGCGCCCGGTCGAGACCGAGATTATGGCATCGGCTTATGAACTCCTCGATTGCCGAGTTTGTAAACGAAAGGATGGCCAGACCATGCCGAGCCGGTAGGGTCGGCGCGATACGCGCAATCCGCGCTACAATCGCGCGTGTTTTCCCTGCACCGGGGCAGGCCTCGACGAAGCATCCTACGGGGTGATTTGCGAATACGCGCTGCTCACCCGTCAGCATCATTGTTGGTTACTTTGCGGATGGCCTGGGCCAGATATGTAGGAACGTGGAAGATTTCACCGGCCTCAATGAGGTCGGCAATCCGCTGTGCGAAATCGCCTTTGCGCGTCTGCTTTGCTTTTAGCAGGTTAACGAAGGCTGTCGCCCGATCTTGGGGCTGAGCGGCATCGACGTCGTCCGTCCAGCGTGCTTCAGATTGTGGATAGAGCGCGAGAAAGGCTGTTTTGAGTAGCGCTTGGTTTCCGGCGTCGAAAAGTTCCTGTTCGAGCGTCACAGAGTTGGTGAAGACGGTGAGCTTCGCGGCAGTACCCCAGGCCGCCGCTTGCGCCTCAAGATCCGCCTTGCGGTTGCCGGGCGCACTGGGGTCAGCATCAGTCAACACTACAACGCGGTCGGCAACAGTGGACCCGCCAAACGGACGAAGTAAGATTTCGACATAGGGGGCGAAATCGACACCGTCTATGGGCACGAGAACAGTCCCGCGGAAGCGCTGGCACGCGTGGTCATCGCCCGATAACACGAGGCGGTGGGCAATTGAAGGAAGCAGGAGGGCCTCGGCGACGCCCTCAACCAGAAGTGCCCGGCTTCCAAACAAGAGCGCTGAGCGTGTCACATCTAGGTACCGGCTGACCTTCCGGAGTGTCGCGGCGCTCAATCCAAGCGTCGCGATTGGGATCGATGCAGTACGATGAGCAGGAGGAGTTACGGTATCGTCACGAACCGATCGGACGACAACAAGATGCTCGGGCGAAACCCAGGCGGTCAGGTTCGGCGAGTGCGTGGTGACAATCACCTGGATGCGTCCTTCGGGTTGGCCGGCAGGAGTCGTTTGAGTCGTGGACTTTTTCGCTTGGCCGAGCAGAAAATCGAGAACGAGCATTTGAAGTTGCGGATGGAGATGGGCTTCCGGCTCTTCCACAAGAAATAAGGTCAGGTCCGCTTCGCGCGCCTTCGCGAGTTCGACAACGACGGTGGCCATATAAAGCAGATTCGCGTAGCCAAGGCCCGAATAACGGATGTCCTCTGCCGGAATACCGGCATCCGCTAGCCGAAAGCGGAGGTCGCGCGCGACATCCGCCAGAACCTCGGCGGTAAATCCGAGGGAGGCGGTCTGCGGACGAACGCCGCGCGTTAGATTACCCAGGGCGGTGTCAATTTCGGTATTGACTGCGTTGACGACCCGGTGTGGGGCCTCTGCGCGTCTTACGTGTTCAAGAAACTCCACCTCTTCGCCGTCGGCGAGAAAATGTTGCAGAAGCGTCGTAATGCGGGTTGCTGCCCCGGAGCCGAGCGCCTGGCGCGCGTCCCTCAGAGGTGGCAAGAAAACGTGCCTAATCAAGTCGGTTGCACCCGACTCGGGTTCCGCAGTATCGAATTTTCCAGCCCAGAGGCTGGTCTTTCCGCGCGAGACCGCTGACGTCCTGCACTGGTAGCGCAATCCGAGGATGGCAAAGTCAGCCGCAGGGTCGGGAACGGCGCTAATTAAAAGCCCTTTGACGGTATCGCTCAAACCTGAGAAGCGGCCCTCCACTGCAAAAGTCTTCTCGGTGCTGCCGCGTCGGAGATCGTCGTCTTCCGGATATCGTTCGCGGCGACCGTTGAGTGGCAGGGTCAACAAGCGAAGCGCATCGATAATGTTGGATTTTCCGCCGTTGTTTTCACCGACAAGGACGGTAAGGTCAGGCCGCACGTGGACTGTGACACTGGGGCAGGAGCGGAATCGCTCAAGTTTTAGAGAATCAAGGTGCATTGCGATGACCGGCTGTGTGTGCAATCCTTCCCCGCGAAAGGAGCCTCCGCTAGCGTAGCGCCGCCGCGGGAATGAATACAAGCCAGCATTCTAGCAGGGGAAATCCTCGCTCAGTTTTCATGAAGCTAACGGTCCCCAATAACGAAGTGCGGGTGCGAAGATGTCGGCACCTCCGAAGCAAACAGTTCCAAGCTTGCGCGATTACGGACCGCAAAGAACCTCTGAATCTCCGCTCCTCTACAACGATCCGCAAGCGCGTTAAGATGGCGGGGCTCGTCGACCTTCTCCCCTCGAACGCTCGATAGCAAATTGTCGTCGCGAGAGCATTATCCTGGGTTCGGCTTCGGTCGGATGAATCGATGTAGACATGCCCCCTGGGCTGAGACAAACAGTTAAGGCACAGTTTACCGTTTGACCCGCTCATCATCGGCAATATGCCAGCTGCGGTATTGCGGGCACAGATGTTGTTCGGACGAGTCGTCAGAGGGG
>Ga0335069_10005244_pt1 | contig 19082 bp, 18 predicted proteins | sample Lox_Sample_11_FD_206714 | JGI IMG/M metagenome (GOLD analysis project Ga0335069, IMG submission 206714) | Soil microbial communities from Loxahatchee National Wildlife Refuge, Florida, United States - Lox_Sample_1.1 | ecosystem: Environmental > Terrestrial > Soil > Wetlands | place: USA... | reverse complement strand
TCTTCGCCTATGCGGTCGTGGTGCTCACCACGGGCACGTACTCCGCGCCGGCCGGCGGCGTCGCGCTGGCCGTGCTCATGCTGCCCACGGTCGTGCTGACGGCGGAGTCGGCGATCAGGGTGGTGCCGAAGATCACCCGGGACGCCGCCTACGGCATGGGATGCACCCGCAGCCAGGTGATCTGGAAGGTGCTCCTGCCGACGGCCATGCCCGGCATCCTCACCGGCGTCATGCTCGCGGTGGCGCGCGCGGCCGGCGAGACGGCGCCCCTGCTCTTCACCGCGCTCTTCTCCAGCTTCTGGCTCTTCGACGGCGGCGTGCCGCGGCTCTGGCAGCCCACCGCCTCGCTCGCCGTGCTCATCTACAATTTCGCCGGCATGCCGTTCGAGAACCAGATCGAGCTGGCGTGGGCCGCCTCGCTGGTCCTGGTCATCATGGTGCTCGTCATCAACGTGCTGAGCCGCTGGATCGGACAGCGGCGCGGATAGGGGGAATACCCGATGGTCAAGACGGAGACGCAGTCGAGCACGAACGGACAAAGCCGGAGCGGCGAGGCTCCCACGGTGGTGATCGACTGCAAGCTCGACCACGTGTACTACGGCGGTTTCCTCGCCGTGCGCGACAGCCACGTGCAGGTCGAGCGCGGAAAGATCACGGGCTTCATCGGACCCTCGGGTTGCGGCAAGAGCACCGTGCTGCGGTCGCTCAACCGCATGAACGATCTGATCCACGGCTTCCGCTTCGAAGGCCACGTCCGCTTCCACGGTCAGGACGTCTACGGCCGCTCCGTGGACCCGGTGGCCGTGCGGCGCTACATCGGCATGGTGTTCCAGCAGCCCAACCCGTTCTCCATGAGCATCTTCGACAACGTCGCCTTCGGCCTCCGCTTGAACCGCTTCAAGGGCAACGTCGCGGAGCGGGTCGAGAAGGCCCTGCGCCAGGCCGCGCTGTGGGACGAGGTGAAGGACAAGCTCAAGAACAGCGGGCTCTCGCTCTCGGGCGGCCAGCAGCAGCGCCTCTGCATCGCGCGCGCCGTGGCCACCGAGCCCTCCGTGCTCCTGATGGACGAGCCCTGCTCGGCTCTCGATCCCATCGCCACGCGCCGGGTCGAGGAGCTGATGATCCAGCTCAAGAAGGATTACACGATCGCCATCGTGACCCACAACATGCAGCAGGCCCAGCGGGTGGCGGACATCACGGCGTTCTTCTCGGTGGACATCTCCAAGGGCAGCCGCACCGGCTACCTCGTCGAGGCAGGCCCGACCAAGCAGTTGTTCGAGAGCCCGCAGGAGCAGCTCACCAAGGAATACGTGTCCGGCCAGTTCAGCTAGCGCGATGGGCGCCCTCCGGCTTCGCTGGCGATCCGCCACGGCGGCTGCACTGGCCGTCGCCGTCGGACTGGCCGCGCTTCCGGCCCTGGGCCAGGGTGTCGGCTCGACGCCGGCGGGGCAGGTCGCCCTCAAGGGCGCCGGTGCCACGTTCCCGGCGCCCCTCTACGAGAAGTGGATCCAGACGTATCGCCTGGACCACCCCGACGTCGCCATCAGCTACGACGCGGTGGGCAGCGGTGAAGGACAGCGGCGCTTCCTCGCCGCGGGCGTGGACTTCGGCGCGAGCGATGCCGCGCTCACGGACGAGCAGATCACCCGGGCGCCGCTGGGCGCTCGCCTCGTGCCCGTCACCGCCGGCATCATCGTGCTCGCCTACAATCTGCCCGGACTCGGCGGCCCTCTCCGGCTTTCACGGGACGTCCTCGTGGACATCTTCGCTGGCCGCATTCGCACCTGGAATGATGCCCGCATCGGCGCCGCCAACCCCGGGCTCAGCCTGCCCAACCGGCACATCGCGGTGGTGGTCCGCCAGGACAGCAGCGGGACGACCTTTGCTTTCACCAATCATCTGAGCGCGATCAGCGACACCTGGCGCGACCGCGGACCGGGAGCGGCCACGCTGATCGACTGGCGCGGTCGGGCCATGCTGGCGCGCGGGAACGAAGGCGTGGCCGGCCGCATCAAGGTGAGCGAGGGCTCGATCGGCTACGTGGAGTATCACTTCGCGAAGCGGCTCGGCCTGCCCATGGCCATGCTCCAGAACAAGGCCGGCCGTTTCATCGAGCCCGGAGAGCGTGGGGGACAGGCCGCCCTCGTCGACAACGTCGGGCAGATGCCGAGCAACATGCGGCTCTTCCTGCCCGACCCGGACGGTCCCGAGTCCTATCCGATCGTGACCTTCAGCTGGCTCCTCCTCCAGGGGCGCTACGCCGATCCCGCGAAGGCCTCCGCGCTCAAGAAGTTCGTGGCGTGGGGCCTGACGCAGGGCCAGACGGTGAGCCGGGATCTCGGGTACATTCCCCTCCCCGCGGAGGTCGCGTCACTGTCGCTGGCCGCGGTCGACCGCATCAACTGATGGACACCGGCCGCCGAGCCGCGGATGCACCGCCGCGGCTCCGTCTCAACGTCCCGGCCATCGAGGCCACGCTGCGCAGCGTCCAAGGTGCCCTCGAGCAAGCCGCCGACGCGCCCGCGCTCCCCCGGGACACGATGGACGACCGGGTCGTCGACAATCTCCTCGCGGCCTATGCCGCCGTCGACTCGCTGGTGGCCGAGGGTTCCGATCTCTTCGCCATGGGCCAGCTCCGGCGCATCCTCGAGCTGAACGCGCTCGTCCTCTGCGGCAGCGATCCCGTCCGGCGTGAAGCGTACGCCGGCCACCTCGAGGCGACGGAGCATCGCTTCTACGAAGAGCCGGGCGCCGGGATTCGGTCCGTCGTCGAGTGGTACGCAGCGAGTAACGGCACCGTCTGGGAGCGCGCGGCCGGCGTCTACGTGCAGACGCTCGCCACGCCGCAGCTCTTCATCGAGGGCAATCACCGCACGGGAGCGCTCTTGATGAGCTATGTCCTGCTGCGCGAGGGCGAGCCACCCTTCGTCCTCTCCCCCGGGAGCTCGCGCGACTACTTCGCCGTCTCCGCCGAGCTCCGGCCTCTGGACCGGAGCGGCCCGATGGGCGTCCTGCGCCTGTCCGCCGTCCGGCAGCGGCTGGCCGCCCTGCTCCTGCGTCACGCCGATTCGCGCTACCTCCTTGCCTGACGATCCGGCTTCGTGAAGTCGCCCGCCTGAGCCAACCAGCGAGCTGACGGGAGGACGCCGACTCATGGCGACCCTTATCCGCGGCATGACGGCGGCCCTCGTCGGGTGCGTCCTTGCCGGGTGCTCGAGCTTCGGCCCGTCGACGCTCCTGCAGACCCGGCTCCAGTACAACGAGGTGGTCAAGACGACCACGGAGCAGCAGCTGCTCCTCAACATCGTCCGGCTCCGCTACACGGACACGCCCAGCAGCCTTGCCGTGTCGGGCATCGCGGCGCAGTTCGAGGTGGCCAAGAACTTCCAGCTGACACCGTTCTTCGTGGCGTCCGGTGCCGAGGTCGCCAAGAGCTACTCCGCCGTGCTGCCGCAGCTCGGCATCGCGGGCGCCGACCGTCCTACGTTCAGCCTCACGCCTCTGGACGATCAGGAGTTCACGCGCAAGCTCTTCACGACACTGCCTCTCGACGGCCTCATCTATCTCGCCAAGACCACCTGGCCCATCTCCACGGTCTTCCGCCTGTATCTGGAAAACCTCAACTGGGTGTCCAACGCGCAGACGGCGAGCGGGCCTACCCCGAAGAAGCCGCCGGTCTATGAGGCGTTTCTCCGCGGCGTCCAGGCGCTGCAGGTTCTCCAGGACAGGGGCCAGATCGTGTTCGGCAGCGAGGAGCGCCAGGAAGCCCAGGGCGGATCGCTGCCGCTGGGAAGCGTGTCCGGCCGTGACATCGTGGAAGCCGCGAAGAACGGCTACGAGTACCGGGCCGACGACAAGGGGCAGGGGTGGGTCCTCTACAAGAAGACCCAGCAGCCCGTCCTCCTCGTGGATCCTCAGGCGCTCGACTCCGCCGAGTTCCAGGAGGTCGTCAAGGCCTTCAAGCTTCGGCCGGGGGTGACGAAGTTCCCCATCACCCAGGAGGCCATCAGCCCATTTCCCTCGACGTACCCGGGCGAGGGTCTCACGGGCATCGATCTCGAGACGCGCTCGCTCCTGCAGGCGCTGTACTATGTGAGCCACGGTGTCGAGATTCCAGCCGAGCACATCGAGGGAAGCCTGGCCACCATCACGCGCGACCCGTCAGGTCAGCCGTTCGACTGGACGTCCCTCATGAGCGATCTGTTTCGCGTGCGCGCGATCAAGGCCGACGAAAAGCCTGCCAATGCTCACGTCGCCGTCCCGTACAAGGGCTACTGGTTCTACATCGACCAGACGGACCAGGACAGCAAGTCCACCTTCTCGCTCCTCATGGAGCTCTCCCGCCTCGAACTCACCGGCAAGCAGGGGTCCGGTCCGGTGCTGACGCTGCCCTTGAGCGGCAAATGAGCCCCGCCGCGGCACGCACGACCGCTCCGAGGCCCACACTCTCACCCGTGAGGTAAGCTCATGGCTTGCGACCCGAAGGAGCTCAGACACGTTCCCCTCTTCGCGCTGCTCGACGACGACGAGGCGGCCGTCCTCGCGGCGCAGGTGGAGCTCAAGAGCTTCGCCGCGCGCCAGCGCATCTACAAGATGGGCGATCCGCCGCAGCACGCCTACGTGATGATCTCGGGCGGCGTCCGCGTGACCACCGTGGACGAGGACAACCAGGAAGTCCTGATCGACGAGCCGGGGCACGGCGACTTCTTCGGCTTCGCCTCGATGCTGGAGGAGACGCCGCACCAGACCACGGCCATGGCCACGGAGCCGACCCAGTGCCTCGAGGTGAGCCGCGACGACATCGCCGAGCTCCTCCGGCGTAAGCCCATGGCCGGCATGGACATGCTCACCGTGCTGGGCCGCCAGTTCCACGCCTCCCAGCACCTGATCAGGGTCCGGGCCGGCCGGAACGCCAACGACATGATCGAGGAAGAGGCGAGCCTGGGAGAGCGCGTGGCCGATACGGTGGCCCGCTTCGGCGGCTCGTGGTCATTCATCATCGTGTTCTGCATGGTGCTCGTCGCCTATTCGTGGCTCAACATCACGCTCGGGGGCCGCGCCTGGGATCCCTACCCGTTCATCCTCCTGAATCTCTTCCTGTCCATGCTGGCCGCCCTCCAGGCGCCGGTCATCATGATGAGCCAGAACCGCCAGGACACGAAGGACCGGCTGCGCGGCGAGCTGGACTACGCCGTGAACCGGCGCGCCGAGACCGAGATCCAGGGGCTCGCGCACAAGCTGAACCTCCTGACCGACAAGATCGGAGACGTCGACGATCTCCTGCGCGAGGCGCTGATGCAGCGGGCACAGCCGGATCACCCGGGGTAGAGCCGATCGAAGGAGGCCACGATGATCTTCGTCACGGGAGTCACGGGTACCAATGGGCGCCTCGTCGTCAGGCGCTGCTGGCAGCCGGCGCGCCCGTTCGCGCCATGGTCCAGGATCCGTCGCGATCGGCAGATCTCCAGCGGACCAGGGGCGAAGTCGTCGTGGCCGACTTCGACCAGCCGAACACGCTCGATGCGGCCCTCGCTGGGGCCGAGCGATGCCTGCTCCTGTCGGCCGTCGACACGCGTCTCGTTCAGCGAGAGTCGCGCTTCGTGGAACGGGCAAAGAAGGCGAACCTCGCACACCTGGTGAAGTTTTCGGCCATCGGGGCACATCCGGCAGCCTCGTTCACCTTCGGACGGCAGCATGGCGAGGCGGAACGTCCGCGAGGACGCGGGAGCCTTCCGTCTCTGATCCGAGACTCTCACGCACGATCGACTCTGGAGGAGCCTCATGAAAGCGGTGGTCATCGGGGAACCATCGGGCGCCAGTGGGCATGCGATCATGGCGGTGTATCCGCGCCACAAGGCGGTCGTGGACAGATTCATCGCACGGGGTGCCGTCCTGGGCATCGGACCGTTCACGGACGGCGGCAACATGGCCATCTTCAAGACGAGGGAGGATGCGGAGGCTTTTGCCAGGGAGGACCCGTTCATTCTCGAGGGAGTGGTGAAATCGTTCGTGATCAAGGAGTGGCGTGATTCGTTGTTGCCGGAGTGACTCAGGCGCATCGTGACGTGCCCCAGGAACTGCCGGAGCAAGCATGTCGAGCGTACCTGATCTCCTGGTGGCACAGAGCCGTCGACACCCAAGCGTCATCAAAACGTCGCTGTCTTGGAATATTGGGGTGCGACAGTCTTGGCTGAAGTCAGCCGGGTGCGGACGCGAGCGATACCTGTCGATCGCCTAAGAGGATCATGCGGGTTCTCCTATTCACCGACGGAAGCGCCGGCGCCTGCGCGGCGGCGACGTGGCTCGGGCAGTTTGCTCCCGCGGAGCCATCCGTCCTCCGGGTCGTGGCTATCGCCCGGACGCCGCGCCTTCCCGCCAGATTTTCCTCCACGGCGCGGTCGCTGCGGAAGCTCATTCTCGACCAATCGCAGCGGCGGTGCGAGGAGGCTCGCGCGCGCCTCGGGGACCGCTGGCGAGACCTCAACGTCGACGTGATCGAGGGAGACCCTCACGAGCACCTGCTCCGCGCCGCCGAGCAGTGGAAACCAGAGGTCGTTGTCCTCGGGCGCAACGTCGAAATCGAACCATTCCCGTCGCTAGGCAGCCTCGCCCACCTTGGCGGCCATCATCTGGATTGCTCCGTTCTTCTGGTGGGCCGCACCCCGGACACCGTTCGTGAGATCGTGCTCGGCATGGATGGTTCGCCGAGCGCCCGTGAGGCTGCCCGGTTGCTGTCGCTCTTCAGCTTTACTCCGCCGCCGCGCGTCCTCGCGCTGGGCATCGTCGATGCGTCCTGGCGCCGGGATCTCGCCCTCGAGGATATTCCGCACGGCATCCAGAGCACGCTCGGCGAGGTGGAAGCACAGGAGGCAGCTGACGCGCGGACCCACCTGGCTCGCCGAACGGCTATCCTCGCCAGTCGCGCAGTCGTAGAATGCGAAGTCACGATCGGGAGACCTGCCGAGGTGCTCCTGGACGCGTCGCGCCAGCGGCCCGCAGATTTGATCGCGATCGGGCATCAAGGACTCGACCCCGTGCGACGCCTCACCCTAGGATCCGTCGCCGCGACACTCCTGACCGCTGCGCCGTGCTCGCTGCTCATCGGCAGGAAGGGTTGACATTGTGCAACCGAACAGGCCTGACAGCAGCGGATAGCAGACCGAAGGCGAGCGGCCCTCAGCTAGCCTGAATCTCGGATGGGCCCTCGCGAGTGACGCTCGGCTCAGACATCGCGTGCTTCACGGCATTGCGGTCCACGCGACCCCGATCGAGCTCGACGACGGATGTCCGGCCCGCGCCAAAGCGCTGAGCGAGATAGTCCGCCGCCAGCCGAGGCTGCAGCACGTCCCCGCAGGAGAAGATGTCCACGGCCGCGAAGCGGTATTCCGGCCAACGCTGGTTTGCCCTGCTCACCGAGAAACAGATCGGACGTTGTGAAACCGTTACGTCTTCTTCACACTCCTTCAAACTCCTACCGGGTAGCTTGCCATCGGATGATCTTTCACCCCGAGGCGTCGGGACCTACGACCTGAGGGAGTCCATGCCCATGCAGAAGTCCGCTTACCAGCGCACGCTCACCCGACCCGCGCGGGTCTCGACGCCAGCCTGAACTCCACTGGCCCAGTGGTCGTGGCACCGGGTGACTCGCGCAGCCATGGCACGCCGCTCCAGTATTTCGCCCAGCAAGAGGGGAAGAACGCGATCTACATTCAGCTCGACGACCGGACCTATCGCGATGCGCGCCTCGGAACCACCGGCGGGGCCGACGACGTGAGTTCCAACCGGCGTGTCAATCCCAATCGCGCCATGCTGGGGACGACGCAGTTGGCCTGGGCCGAAAAAGCGCTCCTCGACGCCCAGAATGCCGGCACGCCGACGATCCTCGAGGATGGTGTCTCGCGGCAGAATGCCCTCAACGGTTTTGGATCCGGCATCGCCTATACAGGAGTCGCAGGCCTGCAATCGCCACTGATCCAGGATGGCGGCACGGGTGCCCTGTACACGCGAATCTTCGTGTACGACCTCACCAATCCGAACGCGCAGCCGAAGCAGTTCATCTACCAGTTCCTGCTGGGTGTGGGTGTCCTCGGGCTCATGGTGGTCTGCCGCAGGCGGTGACGACGAAGCCGCTTCGCAGCAACCCACGGCTATAATCCCGCGCGGCCTGCAATCGTGCGGCCGCAACATCTTCGTCATCATCTCCACGTACCGCGTCGAGCCGTCTCGAGTCTAGGAGGTGTCCGATGAGACGCCTGATCTTGATCACCGTTCCCGCGCTCGCCCTGCTCGCCATCGCCGCAATCACGCAGGGCCAGGGGCAGACGGTCATCTGTTACAACTGTCCGCCGGAGTGGGCGGACTGGGCGAGCCAGCTCAAGGCCATCAAGGACCAGCTGGGCATTACCGTCCCTCATGACAACAAGAACTCGGGGCAGACGCTCTCCCAGCTCATGGCCGAAAAGGCGCGCCCCGTGGCCGACATCGCCTACTACGGAGTCACCTTCGGCATCCAGGCGAAGAAGGAGGACGTGGTCGCCCCGTACAAGCCCGAGCACTGGAACGAGATCCCCGCCGGTCTCAAGGATCCCGACGGCGCATGGTTCACCATCCACTCGGGCACGCTCGGACTCTTCATCAACGCCGATGCCCTCGGTGGCAAGCCCGTGCCCAAGAGCTGGAAGGACCTCCTCAAGCCCGAATACAAGGGCATGGTCGGCTTCCTCGATCCGACGAGCGCCTTCGTCGGCTACGTGGGAGCCGTGGCGGTCAACGGCGGGCTCGGCGGTTCGCTCGACAACTTCACGCCGGCCATCACGTACTTCAAGGAGCTCCAGAAGAACAGTCCCATCGTCCCCAAGCAGACGTCCTACGCGCGCGTGCTGTCGGGAGAGATCCCGATTCTCTTCGACTACGACTTCAACGCCTACCGGGCCAGGTACAAGGACAAGGCCAACGCCATCTTCGTGATCCCCAGCGAGGGCACGGTCATCGTGCCCTACGTGGTCAGCCAGGTGAAGAACGGCCCCAATCCCGCGGGCGCCCGCAAGGTTCTCGACTACCTCATGTCAGACCACGGCCAGGCCGTCTGGGCCAACGCGTTCCTTCGGCCGGTGCGGCCATCCGCCATCTCGAAGGAGGCGGAGTCGAAGTTCCTCCCCGCCAGCGAGTATGCCCGCGCCAAGGCCATCGACTACGAGAAGATGGCCGCCGCGCAGGCCGGCTTCACCAAGCGCTATCAGGACGAGGTGCGCTGAGGGCGGGGCTGGCCGGAGCGCACCGTGAAGGAACAGGACCGGCTGTACCTGATCCTGTTCGTCGTCCCGATCCTCGTGTTCTTCGCGGCCTTCTTCCTCCTGCCCATGGCACGTCTGGTGGCCATCGGGGCGAGCGGCCCCGGCGGCGCCGCCACCTATGTGGCGAGCCTCACGGCGCCTCGGCACCTCCGGGCCCTCGGCTCGAGTCTCGTCCTGTCCGTGGTCGTGACCATCGTCACCCTGGTGGGCGCCGGCGTGGCGGGCGTCTTCCTCCAGCGCCATGGCTTTCCGGGCCGTAGCGTGCTGGTCGCCATGCTCACCTTTCCGCTCGCCTTCCCGGGCGTGGTGGTTGGCTTCATGGTGATCATGCTCGCCGGTCGCCAGGGCCTGATCGGGGAAGTCTGGGCTCGCGCCACCGGGAACAGGCTGGTGTTCGCCTACTCGATGGCCGGGCTCTTCACGGGCTACCTGTACTTCTCGATCCCGCGGGTGATCCTCACCATCATGGCCTCCGCCGAGAAGCTTGACGGGAGCCTCGAGGAAGCCGCACGCTCGCTGGGGGCAGGCCCCTGGGCGGTGCTGCGGGACGTGCTCATTCCGGGCCTGCGGCCCGCCCTCGTCTCGGCGGGCGCGATCTGCTTCGCCACCTCCATGGGCGCTTTCGGGACAGCCTTCACGCTGGCGACCGAGATCGAGGTACTACCCATGACGATCTACACCGAGTTCACGCTCCGGGCGAACATCGCGGTCGCGGCGGCGCTCAGCATCATCCTGGGCGTGATCACCTGGGCCGGGCTGGCCGTGGCCAGGACGGCGGCCGGCTCGACCGTGGCCGCGGCCGCCTGACGAATGCCCAGACGCTCGCTCGCCTTCCGCCTCCAGCTCGGATTCACGCTGCTCGTCTCCGCCTTCCTCGTGGTCCCTGTCTGCATGTCGATCACGGCCGGGTTGACCGCCAACTACATGCAGGGTGTGAAGAGCGGCCTCACTCTCCGCTGGGTCGAAGAAGTGTGGCGGCTCTACCGCGAGACGATCTTCCTTTCCCTTGCCATCGCAGGATCCTGCCTGGCTGCCAACCTGATCTTGGGTGTCCCTGCCGCCTATGCCCTCGCTCGGCGGCCGGGACGCCTGACCAGGCTGATCGAGGAAGCTCTGGTGCTCCCGGTGGCCATTCCCGGGCTGGCCACCGCTCTCGCCCTCATCCTCACCTATGGCGTGTACCGCCCGTTCCGCACGAGCTGGACCTTCATTCTCGCCGGCCACGTGCTCTTCACGCTGCCTTTCATGGTCCGCTCGGTCGTGGCCGTGCTCACGTCCATCGACCTGCGTACCCTCGAAGAGAGCGCACGGAGTCTGGGGGCGAGCTTCGCGCAGCGCTTTGCGGGCGTCGTCCTGCCCAACTGCCGCGGCGGTGTCCTGGCCGGCTCCCTCATGGTGGTCACGCTCTCCATCGGCGAGTTCAACATGACGTGGATGCTCCACACGCCGCTGACGCGTACGCTGCCCGTGGGTCTGGCCGACAGCTATGCCTCCATGCGGCTCGAGATCGGCAGCGCGTACACCATCGTGTTCTTCTTCATGATCATTCCCCTGCTGGTGGCCATGCAACTTCTGGCGCGTCCCCGTCGCCAGGCGGGGGCGCGCCGGACCGTCGAGTCCGCGCCATGACGGACCGGGGCGTGGCCATCCGGCTCGTGGCCTGTGCCAAGACCTTCGCCGATGGAACGCGCGCGGTGGAGCCGATCGACCTGGAAATCCACGCCGGGGAGACGGTGGCGGTGCTCGGTCCCTCGGGGTGCGGCAAGACGACCACCCTTCGGCTCATCGCCGGGCTGGAATCGCCGGACGCGGGCGGCCGGGTGCTCTTCGGCGGCGCCGACGTCACGGGGATTCCCATCGAGCGCCGGAACGTCGGCATGGTGTTTCAGACCTACGCGCTCTTTCCCAACATGACGGTGGCGGAGAACGTCGCCTACGGGCTCACGGTGCGGCGGCTCGATTCCGCCTCGCTGCGCGAGCGGGTGGAGGAGATGCTCGCCATGATGCAGATCGGCGAGCTCCGGCACCGGCGCATCGATCAGCTCTCCGGCGGCCAGAAGCAGCGGGTGGCTCTCGCCCGGGCGCTGGCCATCCGGCCGCGCGCATTGCTGCTCGACGAGCCGCTGACCGCGCTCGATGCCAAGCTTCGCGAGGGGCTCCGTGTGGAGATCGACGCGCTGCTGCGTCGCCTCGGCATGACGACCGTGTATGTCACGCACGACCAGGCGGAAGCCATGGCCCTCGGCGATCGCATCGTGGTCATGAGCCACGGCCGAGTCGCGCAGATCGGCCGTCCCCGCGACATCTACTTTGCGCCGGCCAATCGCTTCGTCGCGGACTTCGTGGGCACGATGAACAGCCTGCGAGGCGTGATCCGCGACGGAACGATCGAGGTCAAGGGGGGCCGCATCCCGTGGCGCCGAGGAGGCAGCGGCGAGATCGAGGTCCTGTTCCGGCCGGAGAGCGTCACTCTCGTGGAACCGGGCAACGGGCCGCTCACCGGTCGGGTGCTCTCCTCGTTCTTCCTCGGGGACCGGACGCGTGTGGCGGTGGAAGGGATCGGCTCCACCCCGCTCATCGTCGAAACGGGGGCCGCGCGCGAATTCCAGCCCGGCGACAACGTGCATCTGAGCGTCGATCCCGAGGCGCTCCTGGTTCTGGATCGCTAGCAGCCGCGAGGTGAACAGCATGCTCGTTGCGCAGATCTCGGACCTTCATATCCGCGCTCCCGGTCAGCTCGCCTACCGGCGGGTCGACACCGCGCCGTATCTCGAGCGTTGCGTGGAACAGCTCGCCCGCATGACGCCCCGGCCGGACCTCGTCCTGGCCACCGGTGATCTCGTCGATACGGGGGCGCCGGAGGAGTATCGCCACCTTCGGCGCCTGCTGGCGCCGCTCTCCATGCCCGTGTATCTGATCCCGGGCAACCACGACCGCCGCGAGCCAATGCTGACGGAGTTCGCCCATCACGCGTACCTTCCGCGTCAGGGGAGCTTCCTCCACTACGTGATCGAGGATCACCCCGTCCGGCTGATCGGCCTCGACACGCTCGTGGTCGGTCAAGGCGGCGGGCGCATGTGCGAGGAGCGCCTCGCCTGGCTGGCCGCGCAGCTCGCGGAAGCAGCCACACGCCCCACCATGGTCTTCATGCACCACGCGCCGTTCCACACCGGCATCGAGCACATGGACCGCCTGGGACTGGAAGGCGCCGAGGCGATGGGCGCGATCATCGAGCGGCATCGCCAGGTGGAGCGGGTGGTGTGCGGGCATCTGCACCGGCCCATCACGATGCGCTGGCATGGCACCGTCGTGATGACGTCCCCGAGCACTGCGCACCAGGTGGTACTCGATCTCCGCGAGAACGCCGCCGGCACGTTTGCCATGGAGCCGCCGGCCTTCCTCCTCCACGTGTGGAGCGAGGCGACGGGCCTGCTGACCCACATGAGCTACATCGGGGAGTTTCCCGGTCCCTATGCCTTCTACGAGGGCGGCAAGCTCATCGAGTAGCCGGCGGGCCGGTCAACGCGCGGCCGGGGCCGCCTTCCTTCCCTTCCGCTCTCGGGCTGGTCGTGGTGGGCCACCACGACGAGCAGGCTGTCGCGTGACGCGGGCGGGTGCTGGACGCGGTCGTTGAAGGGCTTCCTGGACGATCACACGTGTTCCCGCGATCGTCCCTGACAGCGTCTCGCGCACGGCACGGCCAGCGGCGGAGCCGATCCTGTCGGCCGCTTCGATGGCTCCTTCGGCTGCATCTGTAGCGAGGGCTCCCGCATCGGCCCCGATTTCCTTGGCGGCCTCGATCGTGCCCTCCACCGCCTTCCGCGCCACCACGGCGACGTCTCCCCCCACGTCGTTGGCGGCCTTCACCGCTCCTTTCGAGGCGGCGCGTACGACGTCGCCGATATCTCCGCCGATCTCTTCCACCGCTTGGACCGTGCCCTTGATGGCCTGCTTGGCGACGTTCCCAAGGTCTCCACCGATTTCCCCGACGGCCTTGATGGCGCCCCGGACTGCAGCCACGGCAACATTGCTGGCCTCCCCTCCCACATCCCGCACGCCGGACAGGGCAGTCACCAGCGTGGTCTTCACGAGATTCACGACGCCCGTTGTGATGATCGCCGCGCTGGTGATCGCCCGGCTGATCGTCCCGTCCGCCCGGGCCGGCGACATGGCCCGCGCCGGCTCCCTCCTCGCCCTCGCTCTGCGTGCCATCGACATTCTCCCTCGCTAGTGGTTTGGTTTGTCAGATCAGTCGGAAGATCCGGCTGCCGCCGCGATTGCCGTCGCCAGGTCTTCTCGCTCCCACGGAAGGTCGAGATCCCGCCGCCCGAAGTGCCCATATGCCGCGAGCCGGCGATAGAAGATTCCACCATGGCGCTCGGGCAGCCTTCGTAGCTCGAATCGGTCCAGCACGGCCGATGGCTGCAGGTCGACGGCGTTGGTCAACACGCGCTCCAGCTTCTCGTCGGGCACGGCCCCGGTGCCGAACGTCTCCACGGATATCGCCAGCGGTTGCGCCTCGCCCAACGCATAGCTGAGATGGACCTCGCACCGCCGCGCAAGCTTCGCCGCGATCAGATTCCGGGCCAGATAGCGGGCGACGTAGGAGCCGAGCCGGTCTACGTGTGCCGGGTCTTTGCCCGAGAGCGCTCCTCCGCCGTGGCGGGCGTAACCGCCGTACGTGTCGACCATGTTCTTCCGGCCGGTGAGCCCCGCATCGCGCTGCGGCCCGCCCACCACGAACTCCCCCCCGGGGTTGATCACGATCCTCGTACGCACATCAGGTGCGAGAGGCGAATCCGCGAACACCGGCGTCAGGACGGCATCCCGTATGTCACTTTCCAGCCGGTTAGTGGGAGCCGGTCGGCGGGGCCCCCGCCCGAGGTGAGGCTCGTGCTGCACGCTGACGATGATCGTGTGGATGCGGATGGGCTGCCCATCCTCGAGTTCCACCGCCACCAGCGTCTTGCCGTCCGGACCGAGGTACGGCAGCGACTTGTCCTGGCGAACCTCATCGAGCCGCGCGGCGATACGATGGGCCAGCACGATGGGCAGGGGCAGGCGCTCCGAGGTGTCGACGCAGGCGAAACCGAAGACGGAAGCCTGGTGCGACGCGGGCAGGGAGCTCCGCGCAAGGCCCTCGGGAAGATCCCGGCGCTCCACGGGTGCCCTGTGGGAGACGCTCGTGATCACGCTGCAGGTGTCAGGATCGAATCCGTGCGCCCTCGAATAGCCGATATCCGAGATGACCTGCCGGGCCACTCCGGTGACATCGACGCTCACCGCCGAGACAGAGTTGACGGCCAGGAAGACCAGCCCCGTCGCCACCGCGCATTCGGCCGAGATTTCGGCGTGCTGGTCCACGTAGAGAAAGGCGTCCACGAGCCCGTCCGAGATCTGGTCACAGATCTTGTCGGGGTGGCCCCGCGTGACCGACTCGGACGTGAAGACGGTCCGCCTAGCCACGGTGGCTGGCCCCCTGCCGGGGCGCCGGCATGGCGATGGCCTTCGAAGCTTCCTTGATGACGAGTGGCACCGCGGCCCCGGCGGCCACCGTGGCCCAGTCGGCGGCCCCGAGCGGCGTTGTGCCGAGGAGTCGCCGCAGGGGTGGCGCGGCGACCGCCGCCACCTGAAGGGCGAGCGTGCCCCCCAGCGCTGCGATGAGCAGGGGGTTCCGCTCGAGCCCCGAGAATCCAAAACGGTGCTCGGAGCGGCACGTGAGCGCATAACAGAGCTGTGCCGAGGTCAAGGTGGAAAAGGCCACGGTGGACGCCGTCGCGCCCACCCCATAGCGGGACACCCCAAGGCCGTAAGCACCGAGTGTGACCGCGGAGATCAGGCCCGCATCCGCGGCCATTCCCGTGAGGGTCTGCTTCGAGAGAAGCGGATCCGCCGGGTTCCGGGGCGGTTCCTCCATCACCTGCGACTCCGCCGGCTCGAAGGACAGGGCCAGCGCGGGAAACACATCGGTCAGGAGGTTGATCCAGAGGAACTGCAGCGCGGTCATCGGGCGGGCCACGCCGAGCGCCATGGCGGCGACGGTGACGATGATCTCGCTGAAGTTCGTCGCAAGGAGGAACCTGAGCGCCTTTCGGATGTTCGCGTAGATCGTGCGGCCCTGCTCTATGGCACCGACGATGGAGCTGAAGTTGTCATCGAGGAGCACCACATCAGCCAGGTCGCGCGCCAGCTCGGTGCCCCGTGCACCCATGGCCACCCCGATGTCGGCTCCCTTGAGGGCGGGGGCATCGTTGACGCCGTCCCCGGTCATGGCCACCACCTCGCCCCCCGCCTGCAGCGCCTGGACGATCTGGTACTTGTGCGTCGGGGACACCCGGGCGAAGACGTCCACCTCACGGGCGAGGCCCCTGAGCACGTCAGGGCTGATTCCGACCAGGCTGGTAGCCTCGAGCACACGGACCTGGCCGTCGCGCACGAGGTCGAGCTCACGACCTACGGCCACGGCGGTGCGGCTCTGGTCTCCCGTGATGATCACGACGCGGATGCCCGCGCGCCGGCACGCCGCGATCGCGTCGTGAACGCCCTCCCGGATCGGATCGATCAGCGCCACGAGACCGACCCAGACCAGATCCTCGTAGTCGGCCTCCGCGCCCGCGTCGAGCTCGCCGAACGCTAGTCCAAGCACCCGCATGCCGCGATCGGCCATCCGCGCGTTCGCGCTCAGAACCTCGCGGATGCTGTCGGCGGTCAGGGGCTCGATGCTGAAGCCGTCCAGCCACCGCGTGGAGCGACGGAGGACTTCCTCCGGCGCCCCCTTGACCATCACGATGCGTTGCCCCCCGGGGGTCTCGTGAAGGGTCGCCATCCAGTTGTCGGCGTCATCGCGCGGGCGGAGCCCGATCCGTGGCAACTGACGCCGGAGCACCCGGTAGTCCAGCCCGGCCTCGAGGGCGGCCACCAGGAGCGCGCTCTCCGTGGGGCTGCCGGTGAAGCCTGTTACCCGGTCCTCATGCCACTCGAGCTCGGCCTCGTTGCACAGGATGGCCACGGCCAGGGCGCGCTCGAGCGCAGGATCGAGCCCGGCCCCGGGAGAGATCATCCCCGCATTCCCAGCGTTGGGGGTCGCCGCGGGCAATAGCCAGTCCTGCCCGCCCACATGCCAGACCCCGACGGTCATTCGGTTCTCCGTGATCGTCCCCGTCTTGTCGACAGAGATGACGGTGATGGCGCCGAGACTCTCCACGGCGGCGAGCCTGCGGACGATCATCTGGCGCTCGAACATCCGCCGCATGCCGAGCGCAAGGGTCGTGGTCGCCACGGCGGGGAGGCCCTCCGGGACGGCGGCGACGGCGAGCGAGATGGCAGCCCGGAACATCTCGAGCAACGGCACTCCCCGCAGCAGCCCGAGCCCGAACGCCACCCCACAGAGTGCCAGCGAGACGGTGACCAGCCGGGCGCCCAGCGTGTCAAGCTGCCGCTCGAGTGGTGTGCGCGGCGCAGCGACTTCCGCGACGAGGGCTCGCAGCCGGCCGAGCTCGGTGTGCCGACCCGTCTCCGTGATGATGACGAGAGCGGAGCCTTCGCTGACGACCGTCCCCGCATAGACCATGTTGGTTCGATCGGCGATGAGACTGTCACCGCCGTGGACGGCGTCCGCTCGCTTGGATACGGGGACGCTCTCACCCGTCAGGGCCGCCTCGTTGACCGACAACCCCTTCGCCGCAACGACCCGCCCATCGGCGGGGACGTCGTAACCGGGCTTGAGGACAACGAGGTCGCCCGGGACGAGGCTCGCACTCGGGACGATGGTGTCCTTGCCGTCGCGGCGGACGAAGGCCATGGGGATGGTCGAGTCGTGGAGCGCGCTGAGGATGCGTTCCACCCTGCTCTCGGTGAAATAGCCGACCGCTGCATTGATGGCAACGACCCCCAGGATGACCGCGGCGTCCAGCAGCCCGCCGCTCGCTAACGACACAACGGCGGCCGCCCCCAGGAGTGCCACGGGCAGGGTGGCGACCTGGTCGAGGAGTATGGCGAGTGCGCTCTTCGGTTCGGGAACAGGGAGGCGGTTTGGCCCGCTCGCGGCCAGTCGCGCGGCGGCTTCCTCCCCAGACAGGCCGGTCTGGGGAGAGGTTTCGAGCTGGGTGGCCGTGCTGTCGATCGTCAAGGTGTGCCAGGTGGGATGGTCCGGTGACGGCGCCAGCTCGATGCGGGCTCCGTTCCCGCCTCGCGGTGCCCCGTTGCGGTGCTGCGTGATCGTGGTCATGAGCTCCCGAACGGTGACGCTCCGGACGTCGAACAGGACCAGCAGGTTGCCGGTGATGGGGCTGGCCGTCACGCGACGCACGCCAGGGTGGCCGGCAAGGCGCTCCTCGAGGTGGAACTTGAGGTCGGCGCGACCACGCAGCCCCTCGACGCGCAGCCGGGCGCGCCCGGGTACGGCGACAGACAATGGAACCACGGGGCGGGGAGAGCCCCCCCGGGGACGTCCAGCGCGTCCAGCTGCCGGGGACATCAGGACGGGTCCCCAGCCCGCGGGCACCGGCCGAGGAGCGAGACTAGCGGGCGGGCGCTCGGTGCGCCACGCGGTCCTGCGCCAGGCCGCGCTTCCGCAGGTACCGATTCATATCCGACGAAAATGAGCGCCGTTTGGAGAGGACCGATTCGAACACCACGTCTGCCAGGAGGCTGAGCAACAGTCGCGCGATCACCGGTATCCCGCTCCTTTCCTGGGAAACGACCCCATACCTTGCCAAGAGCGTACCGAGACAATGTGACAGCAGGACGACGCTCAACGAACATTTTTGTTACGTCCTGGCCCGGCTTTCGCGGGCTGCCAGCCTGGATAGCCTGCCATGGCAATCGCGGCGCCCACCATCGTCCCGTGACTCAGCAAGATGCTCGTCACGGGATTCACCAGGCCGAATGAGGCGAGGACGACCACCGCCAGGTTCGCCCTTGAGGCGATATCGAGTGTACGCTGGACCCCATCGATCCCCTCCCGCGCCAGGTCGAGCGCGCGCACCACGCGGTCGAGACCACCCTGCAGGAGCACGACGTCGGCGACCTCGGTCGCGACGGGGGCCCCGCCGGGCACCGCGATGCCCACATCTGCGGCCTCGAGTGCCAGCGCGTCGTTCACGCCATCGCCGACCATCGCCACCACTCTCCCCTCCCCCTTCAGCTCGCCGATGAGGCGGGCCTTCTCCCCGGGCAGGAGGTCGGCGTGGTAGTGCCGCAGGCCGAGGGATTCGGCGATGACCCGGCTCGGCTCGACGTGGTCACCGGAAAGCATGATCACGTTGCGCATGCGCCGCTCCCGCAGAGCGAGCACCGCCGATCGCGCCTCCGCGCGCAGCTCGTCCTCAAGAACGAACATCCCGGCTAGCCGGCCGTCTACGGCGAGAAACGTGGGTGACGCGCCGACCGCATGCGCCGCCGCCTCGTCGGCCGTGGCTGCCTCGAGGTCGATGTCCCGGGAGTCCATGAAGCGGTGGCTGCCGACGAGCAACCGCTTGCCCTCGACCTCGACCGCCACGCCGAGCCCGATGCTCTCCGTGGTGCCCGAGGATGTGGGCACCCGGATCCGCTGCTCTGCCGCGAGGCGCAGAACCGCCCGTGCGACTGGGTGCCGAAATCCCGACTCGGCCGCGGCCGCCAGACGAACGAGTTCATGCTCCTCCAGACTGCGACGGTAGGATACGACCCGCGTGACCTGCGGCGTGCCCGACGTCAGGGTACCGGTCTTGTCGAAGACGACGGTGTTCACCCGTGCGAGGTTCTCGAGCGCCCGCGGCCCTTTGACCAGGATTCCGGCCCCGGAGGCAC
>Ga0335069_10005243_pt1 | contig 19086 bp, 18 predicted proteins | sample Lox_Sample_11_FD_206714 | JGI IMG/M metagenome (GOLD analysis project Ga0335069, IMG submission 206714) | Soil microbial communities from Loxahatchee National Wildlife Refuge, Florida, United States - Lox_Sample_1.1 | ecosystem: Environmental > Terrestrial > Soil > Wetlands | place: USA... | reverse complement strand
GGGTGAAACGAGAAGACCGCCTCCTCGGTGCGCCGGATCATGAAGCCCTTGCGGAGCTCCTCGGCGCTCTCGACCTGCGGTGCGTCCTCGCGCAGCGGCACCGGCAAGCCACGCGGCACGAGATCCTCCGGCCGCATCCAGCCGCGGTAGAGCGGCACGCCGCCGATGCCGAGGAACTGCCCCGCGCGACCCGCGCACACGCGCGCGACCTCGCGCAGCCTCCCGTACGTCGCGACGACCACGTCGAACCGGCGGGCGCCCAGCGCCGCCGCGAACGACTCCGCGTCGTACGGATCGGCGTGGATGTGCTCGACCTCGGGCGGGATCTCGTCGGACTCGTGCGTGCCGCGGTGCAGGATCGCGACCGCGTGACCGCGCGCGAGCAGCCCGCGCACGATGTACGGCCCCGTGGGCCCCGTGCCGCCGATGACGAGCGCTCGGAGGGTCATCTCGGCAAGGAGGCCGACTCGAGAGTCGGCCGACGCGCAGCGAGGCGCAGCCGAGCGAAGGCCGGCAGCCCGAGCGCGAGCGAATAGCGAGCGCGAAGGTCCGGCACGATCATGCGACGACGCCTGCCGCGCGCAGCTCGGCCGCCCGCTCGGCGAGACCGATCTCTGCGAGGATCTCGTCCGTGTGCTGCCCGAGGGTGGGCGCGGGCGCACCGGTTCGAGCAGGCGTGGCGCCGAAGTGCGCGGCGGGGCGCGGCTGTCGCAGCCGGCCCGCGCACGGATGCACCGACTCCTCGAGCATGCCGAGCGCCTTCACCTGCGGATCCTCGTGCAGCTCCGCGGGGCCGAGCACCGCGCCGCACGGCGCCTTCTCGGCCTCCATGCCGCGGATCGCCTCGGCAGTGGTCATCTTGCCGACCGCGGCATACACGCGGCGCAGTAGCGCCTGGAAGGCCTGCGGGTTCTGGCGGCGCGCGACGATGGTCGCGACCTGCGGATCGTCGTAGCCATCCACGCCGACGCCGCGACAGATGCGCGCAACGTCCTCGTCGGAGACCGGCGCCGCAATCACGTAGCCGTCCGCCGTCGGCCAGAGCTTCTGGTCGCGCGAGAAGCTCGAGGGCTGGCTGCCGTCCGAATCGAGCAGCACCTCGTTGCCGGCCGCGTCGGCCCAGACGAAGTTCACGACGCTCTCGAGCATCGAGATCTGGAGGTGCTGGCCTCCGGCGCCGCGCTCGCGCGCGAAGAGCGCCGCGGTGATGGCCTGCGAGGCGGTCAGCGCGGTGATCTTGTCGGCGGCCGTGTGTCGGATCAATTGCGGCGTGCCGTCGGCGCCGGCCTGCACGGCGGCGAGCCCGCCGTAGGCCTGCACGACGGGGTCGTAGGCGCTCTTCCCCGCGTACGGTCCCTCGGCGCCGAAGCCACTGATCGAGACGTAGACGAGCCGCGGGTTCAGGGCGGCGAGCCCGTCGTAGCCGAGGCCGAGCCGCTCGATCACGCCGGGCCGGAAGTTCTGCACGAACACGTCGGCGCGCGCTGCGAGCGTGCGCACGATCGCGCGCCCGTCCTCCTTCTGCAGGTTCACCGCGAGCGAGCGCTTGCCGCGGTTCACGATCTGCGCCAGCGCCGAGACACCGCCGATCGCGGGCCCGACCCAGCGCCCGATGTCGCCGATCCCCGGCGGCTCGACCTTCACGACGTCGGCGCCCTGATCGGCGAGGATGCCGACGGCCCACGGCCCCGACAGCGCAATGCTCAGATCGACGACGCGGATCCCGTGGAGCGGTCCCTTCATCGCACGGTCCTCCTGGAGGCGAGACGGTAGGGTCGCGCGATGCGGGCGTGAATGGCCACGCGGTTCGCCGGCCGCGCGACCGACTTTGAGGATCCGTTCACGCGTGGCATCGTCTCACGCGCGCGATCCGTCGGATCCTCCGCTCCGACCCGGTCGGGAGGCTACGGATGCGCTCGGTCGCCCTCGCTCACGCTCCCACACTCGAGGCCTCACCACACGCAATGCCCCCCATCCTCTCGCCTCCCCCCATGCCCGACCTCGCGGCCTACGAGCAGGCGGCGCGCTTGCCGTTTCCGTCGGTGGTGCAGCAGCTCTCGGATCTGCTCGGCGCGAAGCTGGTCGCATACCTGGCGGGTGTGCGTGACACGCACGCGGTTCGCGGCTGGGTCGGGGGTGCGCGCGATGCGCAGACGCCGATCCCGCGGCTGCGCCTGGCGCTCCAGGTGGCGATGCTGATTGCGCAGCACGAGAGCCCGCGCGTGGTGCAGGCCTGGTTCCAGGGTCTCAATCCCCAGCTCGAAGATCGCTCGCCGGCGCGGCTGCTGCGCGAGGGCGATCTGCACGAGGTCGGGCCCGAAGTGCTCTCCGCGGCGCGCGTCTTCACGAGCGGCGGCTAGAACGGTGAACTCCGCTCGCCTCCGGCTCGCTGCGCGTCGGCCGACGTCGGCCTCCTTGCTGTGAAATTCCGCGAGGCGGACCGACCGCTCTACCGCATCGCGCGCGCGCCGGATCCCTGGGCGTGGCCCGACTGGCTGCACGTCGCCGTCGATCACACCTTCGGCAACCGCTGGGACGATCTGCTCGGCTCCTATCGCGTGCTCTACACCGCGAGCAGCCTGCTCGGCGCCTTCGTCGAGTCGCTCGCGCGCTTCCGCCCCGATCCGCTCGTCGTGCGCGAGCTCGCCGAGATCCGCGGCGAGGGCGACGGGCTCCCGCCCGGCTGCCTCGACCGCTCGTGGTGGGAGCCGCGCCGGATCGGTGCCGTCAGCCTGCGTGGCAGCTTCGCCGACATGGGGCACGCCGAGTCGCTGGCCCACATCCAGCGGGATCTCGCGGGCCGGCTCGTTCACTACGGAATGGGAGCGCTCGACCCGAATGCCATCCGTCACACCGCGCCACGTCGCCTGACGCAGGAGATCTCGCGCTTCGTCTTCGAGCAGACTACCGAGCGCGGAGCGCGGGCCTTCGACGGCATCACCTATCTCTCCCGCCACGGCGACGATCTCCGCTGCTTTGCGCTCTTCGAGCCCCTGACCGCCGCGCAGGTGAAGGTCTTCGTCGCGGACGGACGCGAGTCGCCGATCGACCCCGATCACCCCGACTTCCGGCGCGCGCTCGAGCTGCTCGGCATCCGCCTGGTCGGCTGAGCCGCATCCCACGGCCGGGTCTCGCTACCCGAGCGTCCAGCGCTCGGGCTTCGGCACCACGAACGTTCCTTCCGCCTCGGAGAAGACCTCGCCGCCCGCGTGCAGGCGACCGCTCGTGACGACCTTGCGCTCGCCGCGGCGCTCGTGGCGCACGTCGAACGCGAGCTCGCGCAGGATCGGCGTGCCTTTGCGGAAGCGCACGCTCAGCGTGCCCGTCATCGCGGGAATGCGCGCCGAGAGATTGTGCTGCCCGAGGATCTGATCGAAGAAGTGCGAGACGAAGCCGCCGTGCACGCAGCCGGGAGGCCCTTCGAAGGTGACACCGAAGCGCACCGTGCCGTGGGTGACGCCGTCCTCGTACGCGATGCGGAGCTCGGGGCGCAGCGGATGGTGCGGCCCGAGGATGACGCCGCTTATGTAGTAGGGCCGCTGCGTCGGCGGCTCGGCACCCATGCGCGGCACCGCATCGTGCAGCGCGTGCGGCGAGAGCGCGCGCTCGAGCGCGTCGATGGCGGCGCGGCCGCGCTCGACTTCGCTGGCGAGCTCCGCGTCGAGTGCGGGCACGCAGAGCATCGTCTCGGTCAGGTGGCGCAGGCTCTCCGCGAGAGCGAGGAGCGGTGCGGGCGGGCGGTTGACGAAGTACGGGGACGACTCGGACATGGCCCTCGGGATAGCGCAGTGCGGGGCGGAGCAGAGGCGCCCGAGGAGGAACAGATGGCGGAAAGCGAATTCGCGCGCGACGGCTCGACCGCCCGCTCGAATCCCCCGCTCGGATCCCTCTTCGTCCCGCTACGGCGCAGCCGGCGTCGAGTGGTGCTGGATGCTGGAGAGGTACTCGGTGACGAGCGTGATCTGGTCGGTGGTCAGGATCTCGCCCCACACCGGCATCTCGCGCGCTCCGTGGGCCGCGAAGCGCCCGTCCACGATCTCGTTGACGACGAACGCGGGGAACCATCCGCCGCGCCGGGTCGCAATGCTCGTCAGGTCGGGCGGTGGCGCGGTGAAGAGCTTCGCGGTCGGGGTTTCTCCACGGCCGTTCACACCGTGACACGACGCGCAGTACTTCTGATAGAGCTCCCTGCCCGACTCCACCCGCTCCTCGGCCGCGACCGGCTCGAGTGCGACCGAAGAGAGCAGCAGCACGGCCGTCGCGAGGGCGTTCCCTCGTGTCATGGTTCCCTCCTTGCGCCCGGGTATGGAGCAATCCGCATGCCGCCCGGTCGCCATGCACGCGCGCGGCGATCGTCCAACGAGTGGAGCGCTGCCTCAGGTCGAGGGCTCGTGGGGAACCCTGTCCCTCCACTCCTCGCATCCTGGCAAGTCGGATCGGGGCCAGGAGGCCGACTCGAGGGTCGGCCGACGCGCAGCGAGGCGAAGCCGAGCGGAGTTCGGAGCTAGGTTCGAGCCCGGACGCGACGGAGGGCGACTTCCATGTCCAATGGTCTTCGCGGCCCCGACCGCATCGAGACCCGCAAGCGCGGCATCTGGCTCCTCAAGAACCCCGCCACCAACAAGGGTCTGGCCTTCACGCCGGAAGAGCGCGAGCGCTGCGGCCTGCACGGCCTGTTGCCCGCGGCGCTCTTCACGATCGAGCAGCAGGTGGAGCTCGAGCTCGAGCACCTGCGCGAGAAGGGCAGCGAGCTCGAGCGCTACATCGGGCTCGCGGCGCTCCTGCATCGCAACGAGGTCCTCTTCTACCGCGTGCTGGTGGAGCATCTCGCCGAGCTGATGCCGATCGTCTACACGCCGACCGTCGGAGAAGCGTGTCAGCGCTTCAGCCACATCGTGCGCGACATGCGGGGGATCTGGCTCACGCCCGACGACCTCCACTGCATTCCCGATCGGCTCCGCAACTTTCCCTACCAGGACATCCGCCTCATCGTCGTCACCGACAACGAGCGCATCCTCGGCCTCGGAGACCAGGGCGCCGGCGGCATGGGGATTCCCGTCGGCAAGCTCGCGCTCTACGTCGCCGGTGCCGGCATCCACCCCTCGAAGGTGCTGCCCGTCAGCCTCGACGTCGGCACCAACAACTCCGCGCTGCTGGAAGATCCGCTCTACCTCGGGCACCGCGCGCGTCGCCTCTCGGGTGCGGCCTACGACGAGTTCGTCGAGGCCTTCGTCGCGGGCGTGACCGAGGTCTTCCCGCACGCGGTCGTGCAGTGGGAGGACTTCCACAAGCGCAACGCCTTCCGGATCCTCGAGCGCTACCGCCCGCGCATCCGCTGCTTCAACGACGACATCCAGGGCACGGCCGGCGTAGCGCTGGCGGGCATCCTCGCCGCCTTGCGCCTCACGGGGCTGCCGATCCGCGAGCAGCGCGCGCTCTTCGTCGGCGCGGGCGAGGCCGGCACGGGAATCGCGCGGCTGCTCGCGGCGGCGATGCGCGAGGCCGGCGCGACACCGCAGGAGGTCGAGTCGTCGCGACTGGCGATCGACAGCCAGGGACTGCTCCGGGAAGGGGTGCCGCTCTCCGAACCGCACAAGCAGGAGCTGGCGGCGAGCCGCGCGGTGCTCACGCGCCATGGCCTCGACGGCGCCGAGCACCCGACACCGGAGGAGGTCATCGCGCGCTTCCGTCCGACGATCCTGGTCGGCGCCACCGCTTCACCCGGGACCTTCACGCAGGCGATGATCGCGGAGATGGCGAGGCACGTGGAGCGGCCGATCGTGATGCCGCTCTCGAATCCCACCTCGAAGGCCGAGTGCACGCCGCGCGAGGCGATCGCCTGGAGCGGCGGCCGGGCGCTCGTCGCCACCGGCAGTCCGTTCGCCGACGTCGAGCACGAGGGCGTCCGTCACGTGATCGGCCAGTCCAACAACGTCTTCGTCTTCCCCGGTGTCGGGCTCGGCGCGATCCTGTCGGAGACCCCGCAGATCGACGAGGCCGTCTTCCTGGTGGCGGCCCGGACCCTGGCGGACTGTGTCAGCGACGCGCGCCTGAAGCAGGGCGCGCTGTTCCCCGACACGTCGGAGCTGCGGAGCGTCAGCCGGCGCATCGCGGCCGCGATCGTGCGCTACGCCAGCAGCGCGGGGCTCGGGCGTCGCGTGGCCGAGGAAGAAATCGACGCGCTGGTGAGGGACTCGATGTGGTACCCGGAGTACGTCCCGGTCTGGTCGACGACGGCGCCCGCGAAGCGGCGCTGAGACGCGTGCGATCCCTGACGCTCGGATTGCTGCTCGCTCTCCTTTGCTCCTTCCCCGGTTCCGCGCAGGACCTCGCCGCCCTCGGCCCCGCGCCCCGCGACGCCGACGGCCGCTTCGTGAACAGCGTCGGCGAGCTGACGCGCGGCAGCGCTGGTGTGCGCTTCCCATTCTTCTTACGGCGTATCGCGGGCTCGTTCCGCGAGCGGCCGGGCGCGCCGGCGAGCGTCGCGAACGACGGCGCCTTCCTGCGCGAGAACGCCCGACACAGCCAGCCGACGGTCACGTGGATCGGTCACGCGACCTTGCTCGTGCAGATGGACCACGTGACCTTCCTCACCGACCCGATCTGGTCGGACACGGCGAGCCCCGTCTCCTTCCTGGGTCCGCGGCGCTTCGTCGCGCCGGGAATGGCACTCGAAGACCTCCCGCCGATCGATTTCGTGCTGATCTCGCACAACCACTACGACCACCTCGATCTCGCGACGCTCACCGCGCTGGCCGCGCGCAACAACCAGACCCGCTTCTTCGTTCCGCTCGGCAACGCCGCGCTGCTGCGCGAGAGCGGCATCGCGAACGTGGAGGAGCTCGACTGGGGCGGCTCGCTCACACACGAAGGCGTACGCATCACCTGCGTGCCCTCGCAGCACTGGAGCGGGCGCGGACTCGGCGACGTGCGCGCCACGCTCTGGTCGTCGTGGGTGGTGACGGGCCCGTCGCGCCGCTTCTACTTCGCGGGCGACACCGGCTACTTCGCGGGCTTCACGCAGATCGCGAAGGCACTCGGACCCTTCGATCTCGCGGCGCTGCCGATCGGCGCCTACGAGCCGGCCGCGATGATGAAGCCCTCGCACCTGAATCCCGAGGAGGCCGTGCAGGCCGCGCTCGATCTCCACGCAAGCAAAGCGGTCGCGATCCACTACGGCACCTTCGATCTCTCCGACGAGCCGCTCGACGAGCCGCCGCGCCGCTTCGTCGCGGCCGCGTCGAACAGCTCGCTAGGCGAAGGCGGCGCGTGGGTGCTCCGCATCGGCGAGACGCGCGAGTTCTGACTCGCGCGAGGGTAACGGCGCACCGCGCAGAGACGGCCCCCAACTCAGCCTGGACACTTGTGTGGCACCGCACCAGGCCGAGTTGACGGCACACCCCTGTTCGGGCGTAGGATGCTCTTCTCTTCCGGATGACGATGCAGAGCAGAATCCGGCATCGACAGAAAGGGAGCCGGCGGACATGGAGAGCATCACGACCCATTCATGGCGCGTGCTTCTGGCGGTCGCGGCATTTTCGGTGTCGCTTTCATCGCCAGTGCGTGCAGGGAATCTCATCGTGAATGGGAGCTTCGAGAATACGGGCGGCACCTTCGTGGATGAAGGCGGAGGCGTCATGAACGCGGCTCTTCCCGTCGGGTCCACGCTCGTCCCCGGTTGGACCGTGACCAACGCTCAGCTGGGCTGGATCAGTAATGCAAACATCTACGGTGTCGCGACACCGTTCGGCTCCTACTTCCTGGATTTGACCGGAAATCACGACAACAGCATCTATGCAGGAGTGACCCAGACAATCGTCACGACTCCAAATCAAGCGTACACCCTCACTTTGTCGCTCGGCGCGGATCAGGGCCAACCCTTGAATAGCGGGACGAAGTCGGTCTCCGTGACAGCTGGTTCATCGAGCACCTCGTTCACGTTCGTTCCATCGGGCGTTGGAAATCAGTGGAAGAATTTCAGCTTCGATTTCGTCGCCGTTGCGACATCTACGCAGATCACCATCGTCGGCACGTCGTCCGGTGCTGGATATCAATATCTCGGCCTCGATAATGTCTCCGTGGCGCCGCAGGTGCCGTCGCTCGGACTCCCGGGTCTGGCCGCCCTCGCGGTCGTGATGGCTCTGGTCGCGGCCGCGAGGCTGCGGCGGGTGTCAGCCCGGCGGGTTCCTTGCTGATGGCGCTGTCGCCATCCACTACGGCACGTTCGATCTCTCCGACGAGCCGCTCGACGAGCCGCCGCGCCGCTTCGTCGTCGCCGCGCACAGAGCGCACTCGGCACCTGGACCGGTGGTGATAGCCTCGGGCTCCTCACCGACCTGGACGCCAAGGAGGTCTCGTGTCCGCCGAAACCGCACTCGACCGCGTCATGACCGGGAAATCGTGGGAGGAGTTCTGCGACACCCTGAAGCGCGCGGGCCAGACGATCCTCGCCGAGGGCTCGCCGGACGACCCGCTCGATCGCGCCGAGGGCTTCCGTTACCTGAGCCGTCTGACTCGGGCCGCCCTCGAGACCTTCATCGAATACGCGGATCCGCTCGCGCCGGTGCTACACCGCCCGGTGCACGAGACTGCGAAGATCGGCGCGGACAATCCCGACAACTACTACCAGCATGCGAGCATCAGCGGGAAGCACGAGTATCGGATCACGGGCACGCGCGGCACGATCCACTATCTCGATTTCGCGACACAGACGAGCGGCGTCGCCAGCTCCGGCAACTCGCGCCAGGGCGGACATCTGGACGCCAGCGATTGCGAGATCGGGCCGGACGGACGCTTCGAGATCCTGCTCTCGTGCGAGCCGAGGCCCGGGAACTGGCTGCGCATGACGCCCGACACGACCGCGCTGATCGTGCGCCAGACCTTCCTGGACCGGGACCGCGAAGAGCCCGCGAAGCTCCGGATCGAGCGGGTCGGTGGAGACGGCAAGCCCACGCCGTTCACGCCGGAGCGGCTCGATGCGGGCTTCCGGGCGGCAGCGGGTCTGGTGGCAGGTTGCGCCGCTCTCTTCTCGAACTGGGCACAGGGCTTCCAGAAGCACACCAACGAGCTGCCGAAGTTCGACGACAAGATCTCCATGGGTGCCGGAGGCGATCCCAACATCTGTTACTACCACAGCTACTGGAAGCTCGAGCCCGACGAGGCGCTGGTGATCGAGGTGAAGCCTCCCGCGTGCAAGTCGTGGAACTTCCAGCTCGACAATCACTGGATGGAGTCGCTCGACTATCGCTATCACCGCATCCACGTGAACAAGCACACGGCCCGCTACCGGGACGACGGAAGCGTCCGGATCGTGGTGGCGCAGCGGGATCCGGGAGTCGAGAACTGGATCGACACGGCCGGCCACTCGCAGGGCACGATGTGCTTCCGCTGGATCCGCGCCGACGCGCATCCGCAGCCGAGGACGCGCGTCGTGAAGCTCTCCGAGCTGCGGGCTCGATGACGTCGCAGCCCGCCGGCTTCCGGCCGCCGCCCTTCCCGTTGCCGGTGCGCGGCGCGCTCGGCGGCTGGCGTGTGCTCGAAAGTGTCGGCGTGGCGCGCGCAGCGCTCGGCGAAGCCTCCCTCGTCGCCGCCGCGCGGCGCGCCAGCGGGCTCCACGACTTCGCCGACGAGTCCTTTCGCGATCCGCTGCGACGGCTGCTCGCGTCGCTCGAGGACGAGGCCCGCCTCCACCCGCTCGGTCGGATGCTGCTGCGTCAGAGTCTGGTGCGCGCGCTGGTGAATCGGCTGCGGCTCGAGGATCTCTGCGTCCGCCATCCCGCGATCCGCGAGCAGCCGGTCGAGGCGCCGGTCTTCATCGTCGGTCTCCAGCGGACCGGCACCACGCTCCTCCATCGTCTGCTCACCTGCGAGCCCGCGCTGCGGCCGCTGCTCTCGTGGGAAGCGCTGAACCCTGCTCCCTTCCCCGCGACCCCGGGATGGCGTCGGGCGCGCCCGGGTCGCGATCCGCGCATGCGTCTCGCCGAGACGGCCGAGCGCGGGCTCCGCTATCTGGCGCCAGCCTTCTTTGCGATCCACCCGGTCGAGGCGCACGCACCCGAAGAAGATGTCCTGCTGCTCGATCTGACGTTCGTGAGTCCCACCGCGGACGCGACTCTCCGCGTGCCGAGCTACTCGTCCTGGCTCCGCGACACAGATCAAGGTCCCGCGTACCGCTACTTCCGCCGCATCATCCAGCTGCTGCTCTGGCAGCGATCCGGGCGCTGGCTCGGCAAGACGCCGCATCACCTCGAGAACCTCGACGCGCTGCAGGGCGTCTTCCCCGACGCGAAGATCATCCAGACGCACCGAGACCCGGCGCGGGTGGTGGCGTCGTTCTGCAGCATGATGGCGCACGGCCGCGCGCTCTTCAGCGACCGGGTCGACGCGCGAGAGCTCGGCGCGCAGCTCGCCGACCGGGCGGTCCGCGCGGTGACGCGCGCGATGGCGGTGCGCGAGCGTGCGACACCCGGCGCGTTCCTCGACGTCGCGTATGCGAACGTCATCGCGGATCCCATGAAGGAGATCCGGCGCATCTACGATTTCGTCGGCCTCTCTCTCGCGCCGGCGACCGAGGCGTCCATGCAGCGCTGGCTCGCCGCGAATCCGCAAGACAGGCGCGGCGTGCACCGCTATCGACTCGAGGACTTCGGTCTCGACGCGGCGGAGCTCGAGCGGCGCTTCGAGCCCTACCGCAGCCGCTTCGGCGTGAGCCGCGAGTGAAAAGGGGGCACGGCGACACCGCTCGGCTGCGGCCTCGCGGTGCCGGCGCGCGGGCGGGAAATGCGCGCCGACACCGCGAGACCGACTCTCGCCGACTACCAGATCTGGATCTGGATCCTCGTTTCCCCGCGTCCGGCGGGTCTCTCCTCGAAAGGCACAGGCGCCGAGCGGCGCCGCGGACGAGCGCCCAGCCTATGCGGGCGCTCGGCGCGCCGTCTTGTACGCACTTGTCGCCCCGAGATTCGGCGCACGGATTCGCCGCGCACTGGTAGACTGCGAGCCGGACGGGGTCGGAGGCGCACGTGCCCCTCGCCCCCCGCCACGCAGCCCCGCCCGCCTACGGCGTGCTCTCCGCGATCGCGAAGGATCAGCTCTACTGGTTCGGCGCGCGCGGATTCCTCTTCACGAGCCCGTGGGTCGTCACCGCGCGCACGGTGCGTCACCCGGCGGTCGTGCTGCTGAGCGCGAGTGGGAGGCCCTTCGAGCTCGAGCTGAACGGCCGCACCGAGAAGTGCGACGCGGTGGCGATCGCTCCCCACACGGCGCGCGGGCTGCGGGCCGTCGACGTCGCGCTCGTGAGCGTGAACGTCGAGGTCCATCACCCTTGTTATGGCGTCTTCGGCGAGATCCCGGCGCCGGGCGTCGCGCCGCTCGACCGCGAGGGCTTCCGCGCGCTCGACGCGCCGATGCAACGAGCATACGAAGGCGCGTTCACGCGCGTGGACGCCGAGCGCCTCTTCGAAGAGCTCGTCTCGCGCGCCGTCGCGCAGCTCCCGAACGGCCGCTGCCCCGACCTGCGCGCGGATTCGCTGCGCGCATTCCTGAACGAGCATCCGAACTGCTCGCTCGACGACGTCGCGCGCGAGCTGCGCGTCTCCTACGCGCGCGCCTCTCGCCTGTTCTCGCGCGCGGTGGGCCTGCCGCTCCGAACCTATCAACACTGGCTCAAGTGCATGAAGGCCGCAGAGCAGTTCGAGCTGGATGCGACCTGGACGGAAGTCGCGCAGGAGGCCGGATTCACCGACCACTCGCACTTCGCGCGCACCTGGCAGCGCAGCTTCGGTCACCCGCCGTCCTACGTGCGCGACAGCCGGCACGTGCGCTTCGTCGCCTGAGCGCGGACGCCGCGATCGTCAGGCGCCATCTGTCGGAGTGGATGCGTTCTCCGCCGACGCCCCTTTGGCCGCATCCGAGCGACCCGACTCCATCCGCAGCAGGCGCGCGTCGAGATCCGCGAGCAGTCGTTCGTAGGGACCGCGGCCGAGTACGCCGGTGCGGTGCAGCTCGAGCAGGCGGTCCTTCTCCACGAGCAGCAGGCGTCGCCGCAGCCGCTCCGCCTCGTCCGCGGACACATCCTCACCCTTCGCGCGCAACGCCTCGACCTCGCCGACGAGCTCATCGATGCGCTGCTGGTACTCCGCCCGCAGCGACGCGAGCAGGCTCTGCGGCGCCTGGAACGAGCGCTCCATCTGCTCGATCTCCTGGAGCGCGGCGACCGTGTGCTGGAGGCGGCCGCTCGCCAGCTCGTAGGGGCCGCGCAGCTCGCGGCGCTCGACGAGTCCGAGCCAGCGGAGCAGGGGAGACATCGTGAGACCCTGGACGAGGATCGAGAGCACGACCACCCCGAAGGTCATGATCACGATCAGGTCGCGGCCGGGCATGTCGCGATCGAGCGAGAGCGCGAGCACCATCGAGAGAGCGCCGCGCAGGCCGCCCCACGTGAGCACGGCCGACCAGCGATGCGGCAGCGGCTGCCGCAAGAGGTGTAACAACCCGGTGCCCGCGAAGATCACGCCGGCGCGGCCCAGGGTCACTACGACGTAGGCCAGGAGGATCGCCGGCCAGGCCGCGAGCAGCGCATCGAGCTTCACCTCGAAACCGATCAGCAGGAACACGATCGAGTTGAGCGCGAACGCGACGAACTCCCAGAACGTCTCGGCGCTGACGCGCGTCGACGGCGACATGCCGGTGCGCGCGCCGTAGTTGCCGCACAGCATGCCCGCCGTGACGGTGGCGATGACTCCCGAGTAGTGGAGCTGTTCCGCGAGCACGAACGAGCCGTAGGCGGCGAGCGTCGTCAGCGTGATCTCGATCATGGCGTCGTCGACGCTGCGGATCACCTGCGAGACCGCGATGCCGACCACGCCGCCGACCACGATGCCGGCTCCGACCACGGTGACGAAGTCCACGCTCACGGCCCGAGCCGACCAGTCGCCGCCCTGGAGCAGACCGAGCGCCAAGGTGAAGAAGACGATGGCGGTGCCATCGTTCAGGAGGCTCTCGCTCTCCAGCAGCAGCGCGAGCCGCCGCGGCGCGCCGACGCTGCGAAAGAGGGCGATCACCGCGATCGGATCCGTGGCGGCGATGAGCGCTCCGAACACCAGTGCGTGGCGCCAGCCGATCGGATTGTCCGGCGCGAGCGCGCCCGCGACGCCGACGAGGATTCCGGCGGTCAGCGCGATCGCCAGCGCCACGCCGGGGACCGCCAGCAGCAGGATCGGAACGCTCTCGCGCGAGAAGTCGCGGAATTCGATGTGGAAGGCGGCCTCGAAGAGGAGGCCCGGCAGGATCAGCGAGAACATCAGCTCGCGAGTGAGGTGCGGAGGCTCGAACAGGTGCAGGCTTCCGAGCAGAAGTCCCGCGACGACGAGCGCGACGGTGTAGGGAACGCGCAGCCGCTGCGCCGCGATGGCCACCCCACTCGCCACCACGAAGAGGAGGATGAAGACGGTCTCGAAGGACAGGGCCCCTCCCGGCCGGGAACGACGGATCAGCCCTCGCGCGGCTCGCCGCCGCGCCGGCCGGACTCGAGCCACGCGGCGCCTTCCGACGGCAGCAGCTCCTTCACGCGCGCGGCGTAGGCGTCGAGCTCGGCGGGTGTCAGCACGTCGCGCCAGCGGCCGTTCGTGCCCTTGAAGATGAAGCTCTTCGCGCCGCCCTCGAAGAGTCGGTCGATCTCCCCGAGTTCCGCCTCGCGTGCGCGCATCGATTCGAACGTGCAGCGCTCCACCACCTGCGGCCACTGCGCGTCGGTGACGCGCGCGCCGAGGAATGCGGCCACGCGGCGCATCTCGCCCGCGAGATCGGCCTTCAGGTCGTTGTAGTGGACCATCAGCAGGTTCGGCTGGCGGCGTCGCTCCCAGAATCCCGCCACGTGCTCGAGCATTCCCATCGCGGGCAGCCACACCGAGTAGAAGCCGTGCACGTCGCCGGTCCAGGGCGGCAACGGCATCACGCTCTCGTGGGTGATCTTCGCGTTGAGGTTCTCGCGCACGTCGTTCCGGATGCGCGCCATGTGGTTGCACATCGACATGAAGGCGTCGCGGCCGTCGCGCCCGACGAAGATGTACTTCGCGTCCGGGAACCACGGGATTCCGTCGGCGGGCGTGTGGGTCTTGATGAAGCGGCGGTGGCGCTGCGCCTCGAGGCGCGCGAGCACCTCGTCCACCGGATCGAACTCCGCCTCGATCCACGGCGACATGATGAGCACCGGGGCGGGCAGCGCGTTGTCGGGAAACAGCAGGCTCGCGACGATCGTCTGCATCCAGGTGGTGCCGCACTTGGCCGGCGTGCACACGAAGATGTCGTCCGGGCGCGGCGTGAAGCCGGCCCAGCGCCGGTTGTCGGCGACGGCGCTGCGGTAGAGGGTGAGGGAGTCGATCGCGACGGTCATTCGAGCGGTCCTCCGATCTCCGTTGTCACGCCGCGGATTCTAGATTTTCGCGAAGGATCCTCGGATGACGCGCGGCGATCCTCAGCAGTGCGACGGCCGGTCCCTCTGGCTTCCTTCGCCCCTGCTCCCAGTTGCGCAGAGTGTGCACGCTGATCGCAATCGCCCTGGCGAACTCGGCCTGGGTGAGCCCCACGAACGTCCGCAGCGCTGCGATATCAGCGCCCGATTCGAAGCGCCCCCGCATCAACCGCCTCCGCAATCGTGCCGGGATCGCTCTCTCGAGCTGATCGTCCGTCAGTTCAGGAATGTCTGTCATCGAAGTCGATTCCTCGGCGAGTCGAAGAGATCCTGTTCGCGTTTGGTTGCGAGCCGAGTGCCGATGATTCGTATTCGACCCTCTTCTGGCTCTGTGTAGATGACGACCACGATTCCGCGTTCGATGGGCCCGATCGCGATGAATCGGTCTTCCAAACTCGGAGTGTTTCGCATCGAAGATGTCGAGATAGTCTACGCCCGATTCGAAGAGTGCTTCTGCATCGGTGAAGGAGAGCCCGTGCTTGCGCTGGTTGATCCGGTCCTTCCCGGGATCCCATTCGAACTCCACGCGGTCCTAGCATAAGCCATTGGCATAGTCAGTCAATGGCTTATGATGGGGTCGAAACCACGGATCAGCGCAACGCTACCACTGCAATCTGCGCGAGCGCCGCGGCGAGCGCGAGACCGAGTCCGACCCACACGCGCGGGCCGACGAAGATCGGCACGGGCGCGACGGGGAAGGCCAACGTGTGCGCGAGCGCCGCGATCTTGTAGGCGTGCGCGGGCTCGAAGCGCGAATCGGTCGCGAGCTCGATCATGTCGCGGCGGCTGCGGTAGCGGATGATTCCGCTGAAGGTCCAGCCGGGATTCTCCTCGACGCCCCAGTGCTCGACGTAGCCGCCGGCCGCGCGTCCGACGAAGGCCGGGTGCCCCGCCCGCCGGAAGAGCGCCGGCATGAAGTGGCTGGTGTAGCCCTTCATCACGTCGGCCGCGGGCCGCTTCTCGCCGCTGACGGGGTCGGCGACCGGCTCGCGGTGCGCGGCGAGCAGATTCAGCATGTAGAACTCGCGGCCGTCGTCCGACTCGAGAAAGCGTCGCACGGTGGCGATGCGATCGGGCGCGATCTGCGAGTTCTTCGCCGCGCGCGCCATGTACGTCTCGATCTCTTGCTTCGTGAGCGGGCCGCGCCAGCTGTCGTACCAGAGCCGGAACGCGGCGTAGAGCGCGAGCGCGCCACCCCAGATCCACCACGCCGCCATCAGAAGAGCACCTCGCAGCCCGTGCCGTGGAGCCACGCGTCGACCGTCGCGCGATCTCCGGTCGCGAGTGCCGCATAGCCTTCGCGCAGCGCGCGCAGGCACTTTCCTTGATAGGGGAACGGCTGCTGCACCCAACGCCGCCCGTCGATCGTGCACTCGACCTGCTCGCGCTTCTCGTCGAGCGCGCGCGCGTTGGCCAGGAGGAACGGCGCGTACACGCGACCGATCTCGGCGAAGAGCGCGCGCAGCGCGCCGCGCACCGGCTTCTCGGAGACCCAGCCTTCGCCGTCGCTCACGTCGAGACCCGAGAGATCCTCGACCACGTCGACCCACGCGCAGATCCGCGCGAACTCCGCGCGTGCGATCGCCATCGGCGTCGGGTCGAAGCCGACGAGCTGCGTCAGCTGCCCGTAGAGCGCGAAGTCGCTGGACGCCGGCCGCGCGCCGAAGATGAAGGGGTTCTCGACGAGCGCCGCGTCGAGCAGCGCGAGCAGCCGCCGGTAGCTCGCCTCGATCACCGGCGCGGTCGTGTCGTTCGAGCCGACCACGCCGAGGCGCCCGATCTGCCGCTCCGCGAACTGCTTCGAGAGCGGCGCAATCTCCGCGTCGCTGCGCGCGATCGCGCTCCAGCGCGGCAGCACGCGCGACGCGTAGTCGATGTCGGCCGGGAAGGCCCAGCGATAGTGGAACATGCACTTCGTGAGCCACTCATCGGCGTAGTCCTCGAGCAGCGCGTCGAGGAAGGCGAGCGCGGGCGTCGGCGGAATGACGCTCCGCCCCGTGTCGTGCTCGCGCTCGAGCCGGCGGATCAGCGGCGTCGAGTCGGTCGCGGCCTCGATCGGCTTGCCGCTCTCGTCCGGGAAGATCAGCACCGGCAGGAGCGCGACGCGCGGCTGTGGCAGCCCGCGCGACTCGCGCGAGAAGTTGAGGATCCAGCGGTGCGGGATGCGCCGGTAGCGCAGCACCGCGCGCAGCTTGCGGCTGTAGGGAGACCCGGGCGCGCCGACGATCCGCAGCGGGTGCGCCATCACGCGCTCTCCTGGAGCGAGAGGACGTGGCCGTCCTGCGGGCGCGTGCGACCCGCGAGTGTGTCGTGATAGACGCGCTCGAGCGCCTCGCGGCCGCGCGAGCGCACGACGTGGAGCCACGCATCGGAGGCGTCGCGGAAGACCCGCCACGCATCCCCCGCGCGCTGCCGGAAGCCGTCGGCGCCCCAGTCCTTCACGCGCTTCTGGATCTGCGCCGGCGCGAAGAAGAATTCGGGCTTCGGGCCGGGCAGGTTCGAGGCGGCGGCCGGGTTCGCGGCCGACCAGTGCGTCGCGCCGACGGTGCAGGAGACGACGAGCTGCGATCCGTAGTGCTCGTGGATCGCGCGAACGACGTCCGCGTTGCCCGCCATGTCGACGAAGACGGCGGTCGCGCTCGCCGGCAGCGATCCGATCTCGTCGTAGGTCCGCACCTCGTCGTAGAAGCCGAGGCCCTTCACGAAGTCGACGTGGCGCGCGGAGGTGAGTCCCACCGCCTTGGCGCGCCCCGCGCGCGAGACCTGGTACGCCAGCGCGATCGACGTCTTGGACGACGCGCTCGAGATCAGCACCGCGCGCGCGCCCGCGTAGTCGCGCTCGGAGAGCCAGTCCTCGACGAGGAAGGAGGTCAGGAAGAGACCGCGGATCAGCAGGTGCTGATCCGCGTGCGCGGCCGAGTAGAGCGGATCGCCCGCGACCGGCGTGTACTGGCTGTAGGTCGGCGCGAGGCCGGCGCGGTGCGGCGCCCCGTCGACGATCTGCTCGTGCGTCGCGCGCGAGGGCTCGATCACGAGGTAGCGAGACATCGGAAAGAAGCCGAAGCAGCGCGTGCCCTCGGCCACACCGGGATGCGTCGAGCGGACGACGTCGCCGAAGCCCATCACCGGGATGCGGCCCCAGCCGTCGGGAGCGGGGAAGAAGCGCCAGTAGCCGAGGCTGTCGCCTGCCAGCGCGTAGGTGATGTTGTTCGCGGTCAAGGCGAAGCGGTCGACGCGGAAGAGCACGCGGCCGGGCGGCAGCTCCCACGGCGCGGGTCCCTCGACGAAGCGCGTGCTCTTCCAGTCGCTCTTGCGGACCAGGAAGTCGAGGCTCTCTGCGAGCGGCTCCGACATCGGCGTCCTCCTCGTGCGCCGCGGCGGCGCGGCCCCGCGCGCTGGAATCGGCAGGCATGATGCCACAAGTTTCCGACGGTGGGCGCCCCGCGCGTCGATCGGTTACGGATAGGAGACCGGAGTGGGCTGGGCTCGCAATGCGGAAGAAGTGGATGGCTGCGCTGGCGGTCGCGGCGTCGCTCGCGGTCGGCGCCTGCTCCGCGGCGGAGAGCGCGCCGCGAAGGCCCGACGAGAGCGTGCGGCGTCTCGACGCGCTCTCCGCGCTCTGGAGCTTCTACAAGTTCCAGTACATCGACGGCGGCCGCGTCGTCAGCCTCGACGAGGACAAGATCACGACCTCCGAGGGCCAGGGCTATGCGCTGCTGCGCGCGGTCTGGTCCGAGGATCCGGAGACCTTCGCGAGCGTCTGGGGCTGGACGCGCGCGAACCTCCAGGTCCGCGGCGATCACCTCTTCGCGTGGAAGTGGAAGGGGAAGGTGCTCGATCGCAGCTCCGCGACCGACGCCGACACCGACATCGCGCTCGCGCTGCTGCTGGCCTCGCGCCGCTTCTCCGCGCCGGACTACGAGCGCGAGTGGCGCGCGATCCTCGCCGACATCTGGAAGCTCGAGGTGCAGCAGCTCGGCGACGTCGCGGTGCCGACGGCCGGCGACTGGGTGAAGCGCGAGCGCGAGCCGGTGATCCACGTCGCGTACCTCGCGCCGTACGCGTATGCGGAGTTCGCGCGCGTCGACACGCGGCGCCCGTGGCAGCACCTGGTCGACGGCTCGTACCGCCTGCTCGAGTGGCTCTATCTCGAGAAGAAGGTCGCGTTCCCGCCCGAGGTCGTCTACGCGGACGTGAAGGCGAAGTCGTTTCGCATCGAGCCGCCGCGCGGAAAGCCGGCGCAGGGCTTCTCGTACGACGCCTTCCCGATCTACTGGCGCGTCGCGCTCGACGCGCGCTGGAGCTGGCGCGGGCACGCCGAGCTGCGCGCGCGCATGCTCGCGCCGCTGCGCGACGCCTACTCGAAGAGCCGCGCGCTCTACGACCGCTACGACCTCGACGGCGCGCCGCGCTCGCAGCTCGAGGCGCTGCCGCTCTACGCGACCGCGCACGCGCTCGCGCTGGTGGAGGATCCGGAGTTCGCGAAGCGTCTGCGCGCCGAGAAGCTCGAGGGCCTGTGGACGAAGGCGCTGGCCGGCACCGACACGCCCTACTACCTCCACAACTGGCTCTGGTTCGACGCCGCGCTCGACGCCGGCTCGACGCGCACGTTCCGC
>Ga0335069_10005241_pt1 | contig 19089 bp, 12 predicted proteins | sample Lox_Sample_11_FD_206714 | JGI IMG/M metagenome (GOLD analysis project Ga0335069, IMG submission 206714) | Soil microbial communities from Loxahatchee National Wildlife Refuge, Florida, United States - Lox_Sample_1.1 | ecosystem: Environmental > Terrestrial > Soil > Wetlands | place: USA... | reverse complement strand
GCGAAGAGATCGCGCCCGCGCCGCGCCGTCGCGTCGTCGCGTGCGGGAGTCCGCTGCGCGGCGACCCAGCGCTCGAACTCGTCCTTCGGGTGCACCACGACCACGAGGAGCATGAGACCGTGCTGGATGCCGCAGTACTCCGCGCACTGGCCGACGTAGGTGCCGGGACGGGTCGGCTCGATCCACACGTGGTTGGTCTTGTTGGGGATCACGTCCATCTTGCCTGCGAGCTGGGGAACCCAGAAGCTGTGGATGACGTCCACGGACTCGAGGGTGATGAACGTCGGGGTGGGCTGGGCGGAGTCGCTCACCGGCACGTGGAGCTCGTTGGCGGTGACCACGCCGAGCTTGGGATAGCGGATCTCCCACCACCACTGATTGCCGATGATGGTCACCTCCACGGCGCCGGGCGGCTGCGGTCGCCGCTCGATGCCCCAGATGTAGCGGGCGGTGACGAGGAAGAGGACGACGACGATGAGGAACGGCACTACCGTCCAGGCCAGCTCGATCCGGTGACTGCCGTAGATCTGCGGCGGCTCGTTCGGGCCATCGGTGGGTCGACGCCGGTAGCGCACGATGGTATAGAGAGCGAAGCCGGCCACGATGACGAAGATGACGCCCGTGATGCCCAGCACGAAGAACGCGAGCTCGCGAATCGCGAAGGCGGGGGTGGATGCAGGCGCAAAGATATTCGGGGTGGCGCCGCGTCCGTCGGCGGCTGCCGCTAGCGTGGGCAGGGCGACGGCGAATGCGCAGGTGGGCGCGATCCGGCGAAGCACGCGGCGAGTGTAGCCCTGGCCCGACGGGCAGTCAATCAGGACGCTCGCCGCTCGCAATCATCTGATACAAAGTGCCTGACGAGGACGGCGTGCCGCCGAGATGAAAGCGTCACAATTGAGGAGGCTCGGCATGGATCCGGACGGCAAGGCACCTGAGCCACATGTCCTCATACTCGGGGCCGGGTTTGGGGGTGTCGCGGCGCTCAAGGCCCTTCGGAAGACCCGGGCGAGGGCGACGCTCATCGACCGCAACAGCTATCAGAGCTTTCAGCCGCTGCTCTACCAGGTCGCCACGGACGAGCTGTCCATCGACGAGGTCGGCTTCCCGCTGCGCAATCTCCTGCATGGCCGGCCCCGCTGGGCGTTTCATCGCGCCGCCGTCACGGGCATCGACCTCCACGCGAAGGAGGTGATGCTCGACGGGATGGGGCCGCTCGGCTACGACTACCTCGTGATCGCGGTGGGGGCCGTGGTCAACTTCTTCGGGGTGAAGGGCGCCGTCGAGCACGCCTTTCCGCTCTACACGCTCCGGGATGCCGTGAGGCTCAAGGCGCACGTGCTGAAGTCTTTCGAAGCGGCCGATCGCGACCAATCCATCGTCGATGACGGCGCCCTGACCGTGTGCGTGGTCGGCGGCGGGGCCACGGGAGTCGAGGTGGCCGGGGCTCTCGCCGAGCTCATCCGCTACGAGCTGAAGGACGACTACCCGGATCTCCCGATGGACAAGGCCCAGGTCGTGCTGTACGAGGCGGGCCCGGAGCTCCTGGCCCCGTTCACGCCCGGGCTCCGCGCCTACGCGAAGCGCGCGCTCGAGAAGCTCGGGGTCGAGGTGCGCCTGGGGGACAGCGTGGTCGAGATCGAGCCGGCGCGCGTGCACCTCAAATCCGGCAGCGTCGTCAAGGCGCACACGCTGGTGTGGGGCGCCGGCCTTCAGGCCAATGCCCTCGGCGCCGCGCTGGGCGTGCCGCTCGTCCACGGCCGGGTGCCCGTGAATGCCGATCTGAGCCTGGCCGGCCACCCGAACGTGTTCGTGGTGGGCGATGCCGCCATCGCGACGGATGCGAAGAGCGGGCGCCCGCTGCCTCAGCTCGGCTCGGTGGCGAAGCAGGCCGGACACGCCGCGGGCGGCAACATCGCGCGCCTCATCGAGGGGCGGCCCACGCAGCCGTTCCGCTACCTCGACCGGGGCACCATGGCGACGATCGGCCGCGGGGCGGCGGTCGTCGAGCTTCCCTGGGGCATGACCCTCACGGGCTACTCGGCCTGGCTGGCGTGGCTCTTCGTGCATCTGGCGCTGCTCGCCGGTGGGGTCGAGCGGAGCCTCACCCTGCGCGACTGGGTGTGGAATCTCCTCACCCGGCGGCGCGGCAAGCGCATCGTCATCGACTGAGACCGCCGCGGGAGCGCCTCACGCGCCCGCGGCGGCTCGGCCCTCCGTCATTTCCGGCCCTTCTTCCGGGAGCGGGGAGGGGCAGGCGGCGCGTAGGTCCGGCCGCGCACGGTGAGGGACTTGCCCGTGGCGGCCTGGTAGGCCTGGGCATAGTTCCGGGCCACGGCCCGCACGGCGCGGCCGATGTCGTCGTAGACGTCGTCGTTCAGGTTGGCGAACGACACGCGCACCGACCAGTCCGGGGCGTCGAAGCCGCTGCCGTTCAGGAGCACGATCCCGTGGTCCTCCGCGAGGCGGAAGACGATGTCGAGCGGGTGGATGTTGTCCTTCACCCACTTGACGACCTCGTTGCCCAGGTACTTGCGCATCCAGAACTCGAGGTCGATGAGGCCGTAGTAGTGGTCGAAGAGCGGGTTCGGGGCCACCTCGATCCCGAGACCCTCGATGGTCGCGTACGCGCGCTTCTTCACGATGTCGATGCAGGCGGCCTGGTACGCCTTCTTCTCGTCCATCATCTCGGAGAGGGAGAAGAGCGACATCATGACCTGCTGGGGCAGCGACAGTCCCGCGGTGTGGTTGAGGGCCACGTCCCGGCTGTCGGCCACGATGCGATCGATGAACTTGAGCTTGCGCGGCTCGAGCGTGAGGGCGCCGTAGCGCTTGTCGAGCTTCTTCTTGATGGCCTCCGGGTGCTTGGCGATCTTGGCGTCGAACACGTTGTCGTCGTGGACGGCGATCACGCCCAGGCGCCAGCCCGTGCAGCCGAAGTACTTGCTGTAGGAGTACACGCCGATCGTGTTGCGCGGGTAGGCCCCGAGCAGCGAGCGGAAGCCCGGGACGAACGTCCCGTACACGTCGTCGGTGAGAAGGATCAGATCGGGGCGCTTCTTCAGGATGGCCCCGATCCTCCGGACGGTCTCGGCGCTCATCGCCATGGCGCTGGGGTTGCCGGGGTTGACGATGAAGAAGGCCTTGATCTTGGGGTCGAGGAGCTTCCTGAGCTCGGCGTCCGTGAACTGGAACCGGTTCTCCTGCGGCGCGCGGACCTCGACGATCCTGAGATCGTAGTCCTCGAGGTGCGGCATCTCGAGGTACGGGGTGAAGATGGGCACGCCGAGCGCGATCGTGTCGCCGGGGTTGAGCAGGCGGTTGGACTTCATCGACTTGAAGATGTAGCACATGGCGGCGGTGCCGCCCTCGACGGCGTAGAGGCGGAACGTGCCGGCGGGCCGCGGGGTGCCGCACATCGCCCACTGCAGGTACTCGTGCACGATCTTCTCGTTGTGCACGAGCATGCGGTCGGGCACGGGGTAGTTGTCGCCGATGATCGAGTCGACCAGCTCGTGCACGAAGCTGTCCGCGTCGAAGCCGAACTTCGCGACGGCCCACGGCACCATCGCCGTGAGGAAGTGGGCGCCCGGCGTGTCGCTCCGCGTGCGCAGGAAGTCCTCGAGGCGGCTGGCCACGCGCGACTTCTGCGGCATGCCGCCCACGCCGGGCGGGAGATCGAGGACGCGCTTGCTCTCGATGACGGCGAACTGGCCGAGCAGGAAGAAGGCCTCGCGGGGCTCGGTGGCGATCCAGTTCGGATTGCCGCGGCCCGCGTTGAGGTACGCCATCGAGGACGCCCTGGAGGTCTTGAGGGCCGCCTTGGCGAGGAAGTCCTTGATCTCGAACGGGCTCAAGCTCTCGTACTTGCGAAGGGTGACGGTGTCCATCTCTTCCTCCTGAACAAGTTGAGGACCAGCGTCGAGGGTCGATGGGCTCAGGTCAGCGGGCCGCGCTATGTCCGACGCAGCGCCTGCAGTCGCTCCGTCTGCGCGGAGCGACCCGATGCCGGAATAGCACGCGCCCTCGGAAGGCGTCAAGCCGCGACCAGGAGATCGGAGAACTTTCGGGATTCCTTCCGGACTTCGGAGGTCAGGGTCGCCTACGATGGCCACCGTGAATCGGCAGCGGATCGGTGCTGCGACCCCCGCGACAAGGCATTTTGGGCTTCTCTGCCTTCGCGGCCTGCAGTACACTCCTGCCAGCATGCGGACTTCGAGCATGTGCGCTCGCGCCTTCCTGATCGCGGCCGTCGTGGTTTCGGCGACCGGGTGCAAGGAGGCTCCGAAACCCGCCGCCCGGCCCCCGGAGCCCGTCAAGGTCGGACAGGTGATCCAGAAGGATGTGCCCATCTACGGGGAGTGGGTGGGCACGACCATCGGTTTCGTGACCGCGCAGATCCGCGCCCGGGTCTCCGGCTACCTCATTTCGCAGAACTACAAGGAAGGCACGGTCGTCAAGACAGGCGACCTCCTGTTCCAGATCGATCCCCGGCAGATCCAGAACTCGGTCAACCACGCCCGGGCTCAGCTCAAGACCATGGAGTCGCAGGTCGACCAGGCCAAGGCGGCGGTAGCCACGGCCGAGGCCGAAGTCGTGAGGGCCGAGGCGACCCAGAAGAAGACGGCCCTGGACGTCGAGCGCTACCGTCCCCTGGCGAGCCGCGGGTCGGTGAGCCAGAAGGAGCTCGACGATTCCATTCAGGCGAACGATGCCAACATCGCCCAGGTCGACGCGGCGCGGGCCAATGTGGTAAACGCCAAGGCGGCGGTGGCCAGGTCGCAGGCCGAGGTCGTGCGAGCCCAGGCGGCCCTGGACGAAGCGCTGCTGAATCTTTCCTGGACGAAGGTCACCTCGCCCATCAGCGGCATCGCGGGCATCAAGACGGCGGACATCGGAGATCTCATCCAGACCAGCACGGTGCTGACGACGGTGTCCCAGGTCAATCCGCTCTACGTGCAGGTCGGGATCGCCGAGCAGGAGTATCTGCGCTGGAGGCAGCGGCCCGCCACGGGCGCGGACTTCGACCGCAAGAGCGATCTCGAGCTGCTCCTGTCCGACGGCACGGTGTTCCCGCATCGCGGGACCGTGGAGATCGTGGACCGGCAGGTCGGCGTGACCACGGGCACCATCAGCGTCCGTGGCGTCTTCCCGAATCCGGGCGACATCCTGCGGCCCGGACAGTTCGCCAAGGTGCGCGCGGTCATCGACATGAAGAAGGGCGCGCTCCTCGTGCCGCAGCGAGCCGTCCGCGAGGTGCAGGGCTTGCACGAGGTGGGTGTGGTCGGGCCGGGCGACACCGTCGACCTGCGCAAGGTCGAGGTGGCCGAGCGGGTGGGCTCCCTGTGGATCATCTCGCAGGGTCTCAAGCCCGACGATCGCGTCATCGTCGAGGGCCTCGACAAGGTGAGGGCCGGCGAGAAGGTCAAGCCCTTGCCGGCCGACCCCGAGCCGGCAAGCGCGAAGCCGATGCCAGGCGCCACTCCCATCGCTCCGTCGCCATCGCCGCCGACCGGTCAGACCTCCGCGCCCGCGACGGGCGGCATGTCGAAGAAGTAGCGGGCGGGTTTCCCCCTCCATGGCCAGGTTCTTCATCAATCGGCCCATCGTGGCCATGGTCATCTCGATTCTGATGGTGATCATCGGGCTCGTCGTCATGGTCCAGCTGCCGATTGCCCTCTACCCGGAGATCGCGCCACCGGAAATCCTCCTCACGGCCATCTATCCGGGCGCCGACGCGCTCACGCTCGAGCAGTCCGTGGCCACGCCGATCGAGCAGCAGATGAGCGGCGTCGACAACATGATCTACATGTACTCGACGAACATGTCGAGCGGCAGCCAGACACAGCTGCGGGTAGATTTCGATGTCGCCACAAATCCGAGCACGGACCAGGTCCTCACCAACCTGCGCTACTCGCAGGCCGCCTCCCAGCTCCCCCCCGAGGTCGTGTCGCAGGGCGTGACGGTCAAGAAGTCCACCACGAGCCCGCTGGCGCTCTTCGTGCTCACCTCTCCCAAGGGCACCTACGACCAGCTCTTCCTCAGCAACTATGCGTACGTCAACATCAACGACCCGATGACCCGCGTGCCCGGCGTCGGGCAGGTGATCATCTTCGGCGCGGCCCAGTACGCCGTCCGCCTCTGGGTGCGGCCCGACACCCTCGCCAAGCTCGACATCACGACCAGCGAGATCATCAACGCCCTGCAGGCCCAGAACACGGTGAATCCCGCCGGCCAGGTCGGCGGAGCACCGGTCCCGCCGGGCCAGGAGTACACCTACACCGTCCGGGCCCAGGGGCGGCTGCAGAGCGTGGAAGATTTCGAGAATGTCGTGGTCAAGGCCACGGCGGACGGCTCCATCATCCGGGTGCGAGACGTGGCCCGGGTCACGCTGGGCGCCCAGAACTACACATACGAGGGCCGGCTCAACGGCGCCCCCGGCGCGATCATCGCCATCTACCAGCTGCCCGGCTCCAACGCCATCGACACCGTCAAGGCCGCCACCAAGCTGATGGACGAGGCCAAGACACGGTTCCCCAACGATCTCGACTACGTGGTCGCGCTCGACACGACGCTGGCCGTGAGCGAGGGCATTCACGAGATCGTGAAGACCTTGTTCGAGGCGCTGGTCCTCGTGGTCATCGTCGTCTTCGTCTTCCTCCAGGGCTTCCGGACCACCCTCATTCCGCTCCTGGCCGTCCCCGTCTCGCTGGTCGGCACCTTCATGCTGTTCCCGCTGCTGGGTTTCTCCATCAACACGCTGTCGCTCTTCGGCCTCGTGCTCGCCATCGGGCTCGTGGTCGACGATGCCATCGTGGTGGTGGAGGCGGTCGAGCACCACATGGAGCAGGGACTCTCGCCGCGGGACGCCGCGCTGAAGGCGATGGAAGAGGTGTCGGGTCCCGTGGTGGCCATCGCCCTGATCCTGTCCGCCGTGTTCATTCCCACCGCGTTCATTCCAGGCATCACGGGGCGGATGTACCAGCAGTTCGCCGTGACCATCGCCGTCTCCGTGCTCATCTCGGCCTTCAACGCGCTCTCGCTGAGCCCGGCCCTGTCCGCGCTCCTCCTGAGGCCCAAGAAGGAAATGCGGGGGCCGCTCGGCGCCTTCTTCCGCTGGTTCAACCGCGTGTTCGGCCGCGCCACCGACGGCTATGTCAACACCTGCGGGCATCTGATTCGCAAGATGGTCTTCTCCCTCCTCGTGCTCCTCGGATTCACCGTGCTCACCGGGCTCATCAGCTCGCGGCTGCCCGGCGGCTTCGTGCCCAACGAGGACCAGGGCTACTTCTACCTCAACGTGCAGCTCCCGCTTGCCGCGTCGCTCCAGCGCACCTCCGCGGTCAACGACAAGCTCGACGCGATCCTCAAATCGACCCCGGGGATCAAGTACTACACGGGAGTAGGCGGATTCAGCCTGCTCTCGAGCGTGAACACGACCTACAGCTCCTTCTACTTCGTCACGCTCGAAGGCTGGAAAGAGCGCGACAAGAAGGGGCTCACGGCCGACGTGATCATCCGGGGGCTGAATCAACGGCTCGCGAGCTTCCCCGACGCGGTCGCCTTCGGCTTCGCGCCTCCGGCCATTCCCGGTGTCGGCACCTCGGGCGGCGTGACCTTCATCCTCCAGGACAAGGTGGGCAAAGATCCCGCTTTCCTGGCCGACCAGACGGCGAAGTTCCTCGCCGAGGCGCGCAAGCGGCCCGAGTTCAGCCTGCTCTTCACGACCCTGCTTCCCAGCGTGCCGCAGATCTTCGCCGACGTGGACCGGGACAAGGTCCTGCGCCAGGGGATCAACCTCTCCTCCGTGTACCAGACGCTGCAGGCCTTCATGGGCGGCGCCTTCGTGAACTACTTCAACCGCTTCGGACGGGTGTGGCAGGTGTACGTGCAGGCGGAGGGTGAGTTCCGCACGAGGGCGGAGAACGTGGGGCAGTTCTACGTGCGCAATGCGACGGGCCAGCCCGTGCCGCTTTCCACGCTCGTCACGATGAAGGAGATCAACGGGCCCGAGTTCACCATCCGGTTCAACGAGTTCCGGTCCGCGCAGATCAACGGCACGCTCGCGCCCGGCTTCAGCACCCAGCAAGGGATGAAGGCGCTGGAGGACGTGTTCGCCCAGTCCATGCCACGGGAGATGGGCTACGACTACATGGGCATGTCGTTCCAGGAGAAGGTGGCGGCCCAGGGCGTACCGCCCGAGGCCGTCTTCGGCTTCTCCTTCCTCGTGGTCTTCCTCCTCCTGGCCGCCCAGTACGAGAGCTGGACGCTTCCCTTCGGCGTGCTCCTGGGCACGCCCATCGCCATGTTCGGCTCCATGGCGGCGCTCTGGCTCCTGCGGTTCCAGCTGGACGTGTTTTCCCAGATCGGCCTCGTCATGGTCATCGGCCTCGCGGCCAAGAATGCCATCCTCATCGTGGAGTTCTGCAAGGAGGACTACGAGAAGGGCAAGTCGCTCTTCGATGCCGCGCTGTCGGGCGCACGGGTCAGGCTCCGGCCCATTCTCATGACGGCTTTCGCGTTCATCTTCGGCGTGCTCCCTCTCGTCGTCGCCACGGGTGCCGGCGCAAACTCGCGGCGGATCCTGGGCTCCACGGTCATGGGCGGCATGCTCGCCGCCACGCTCATCGCGATCTTCATCATCCCGGTGACCTTCTACTTCGCGGAGCGGTTTGCGCCCAAGCCCAAGGCCCACACGGAGCCGGGCGCCGTCCCGACTCCGACCCCCATACATGGCGGCTCCGGCGACGATCACCCTCGTGGGGACAGCGGATGAGAGCGATCGGGCGCGGCTGGCTTGGCCTGGGCGCGCTGGCGGCAACACTCGCCACGGGCTGCGCCCTGGGTCCCGACTACCAGCGGCCGCCTGTCACGCCTCCCGACACCTTCCGCTTCCAGACGACGCCGGGCGAGACGGCCTCCCTCGCCGACGCGCCGTGGTGGGAGGCTTTCCAGGACCCGGCGCTCAAGACTCTCCTCGAGGAAGCGCTGGCCAAGAACTACACCGTCCGCATCGCGGCGGCTCGCGTGCAGCAGGCCCGCGCCCAGGCCGCGGTGGCGCGATCACCCTTCTTCCCCCAGATCGGCTACGGCGTGTCTGCCGCGCAGTCCAAGGGGCTCGACCAGTTCCTCGGTGTCGGCGGCGGTGCCGGCGCCGACCAGCAGTCGACCCTCTATCTGGGCGTCACCACGATGAGCTGGGAGCTCGACATCTGGGGCAAGATCCGCCGGTCCAGCGAGGCGGCCAACGCCCAGCTCCTGGCCTCCGAGGAGGGGCGGCGCGGCGTCCTGCTGAGTTTGATCAGCGATGTCGCCCAGTCCTATTTCGAGCTGCTCGAGCTGGACGCCAGGCTCAATATCGCCAAGAATTCCGTGGCCGCCTACCAGGACACGCTCAAGCTCTTCCAGGATCGGTTCGAGTTCGGGGTGGCCTCGCAGCTCCAGACGTCGCGCGCGGAGGGCAATCTCGCCCAGGCCGCGGCGTCGATTCCCGACATCGAGGCCCAGATCGCCGCGAAGGAGAACCAGATCAGCATTCTCCTCGGGCGGAATCCCGGGCCGGTGACGCGCGGCCGGCCCCTGTTCGATCAGGCCGTGGTGCCCACGGTGCCTGCCGGCCTGCCCTCGGCACTTCTCGAGCGCCGCCCGGATCTGAGACGCGTCGAGCAGGAGCTGGTGGCGGCGAACGCGCAGATCGGCGTCGCGAAGGCGCTGTTCTTCCCGCAGTTGAGCCTGACCGGCTTCCTCGGCAAGGCGAGCCCCGAGTTGTCAGCCCTGACGGCCGGCACCTCGACCGTGTGGCAGGCGGGCGGCATGCTGACGGGTCCGATCTTTCAGGGGGGGAAGATCTACCAGAACTACAAGGCGGCGATCGCCACGGCCGAGGAGGCGAAGTGGCGGTACGAGCAGCAGGTGATCCAGGCCTTCCAGGAAGTGTCCACGAGCCTGGCGGCGCTCGAAAAGCTCGCCGGGTCCGAGGTCGACCAGGCCCGCTCGGTGAAGGCGCTCGAGAAGTCGGTGCAGATCTCCAACGACCGGTATCTCTACGGGCTCGCGAGCTATTACGAGATCCTCGAGGCGTTGCAGCGGCTCTATCCGGCCCAGTATGCGCAGGCGCAGATCCGGCTCAACCGCCTCCTGGCCTACGTGCAGCTCTACAAGGCCCTCGGGGGCGGCTGGAATCTGGAGAATCCGCAGGCGCCGCCCACGGCCGCGAAGACGGCCGCCGGAGAGGACGCCGCCGCCTGCAAAGAGAAACAGTGCTGAGAGGCTGACGTCACGCGGTTCGGGTAAGATCGCGGGCGTGGCCCGATCTTCCCCATGCATGGCCCGCTGCCTCACGGCCCCGCCCCCTGTCGCAGACCGCCGGGGGCGGCGCGAGCCCTGGCGAATCCTCGTCTCAGGCGGCCGCATCTAAGTGGCCATGCTGCCTGAGCAACAGCGGCTGCTCGAAGCCGAGGCGCGCACGGCGCACTGGCGCCGGTGGGGGCCGTACCTCTCGGAGCGCCAGTGGGGCACGGTCCGCGAGGACTACAGCGCGAACGGACAGGCCTGGGATTACTTTCCGCACGACCATGCCCGGTCGCGAGCCTATCGCTGGGGCGAGGACGGGATCGGGGGCATCTCGGACAACCACCAGCGGCTCTGCTTCGCCCTCGCGCTCTGGAACGGGCACGATGCCATCCTCAAGGAGCGGCTCTACGGGCTCACCGGTCCCCAGGGCAATCACGGCGAGGACGTCAAGGAGTACTACTTCTACCTCGACTCGACGCCGACGCACTCCTACATGAAGTTCCTCTACAAGTACCCGCAGGCGGCCTTTCCGTACGAGCGCCTGGTCGAGGAGAGCGCCCGCCGCACGCGGCAGGACCCCGAGTTCGAGCTGATGGACACCGGCATCTTCGACGAGCACCGCTACTTCGACGTCACCGTCGAGTACGCGAAGGCGGCGTTCGACGACGTGCTCATCCGCATCACGGCGGTCAATCGCGGCCCCGAAGCGGCCCCCCTCTTCCTCCTGCCCACCCTCTGGTTCCGCAATACGTGGGACTGGGACGTGGGCGCGGCGCGGCCCCGCCTGAGCGCGCCGCTCGGCGTGGAGGGGGGCACGGCCATCGCCGCGGTCCACGAGAGCCTCGGCCACTATCGGCTCGCCGCCGAAGGGTCGCCGGAGCTCCTCTTCGTCGAGAACGAGACGAACGTCCCGCGCGTCTTCGGAGCGCCCGCCACGACGCCGTTCCCCAAGGACGGCATCAACGATTTCCTGATCGAGGGGCGTGCGGGGACGGTGAACCCGGCGCGCGAGGGGACGAAGGCGTCGGCCCTCTACCGGCTCACGCTGGCCCCGGGACAGACGGCGACGGTCCGGCTCAGGCTGTCCGACATCGCCACGGGCGGGCAGGCGGGGCCCTTCGGACCGGGGTTCGACGAGACCATGGCGCTCCGCCTCCGCGAGGCCGACGACTTCTACGATCTCGTCATTCCGCGGAAGCTGTCGGCCGAGGGGCGCGCGGTCATGCGGCAGGCGCTGGCCGGCATGCTCTGGAGCAAGCAGTTCTATCACTACGACGTGAAGCGCTGGCTGGCCGGCGATCCCACGCAGCCCCCGCCGCCACCCGAGCGTGCCGCCGGGCGCAACGCGGAGTGGACGCACCTCTACAACGAAGACATCGTCTCCATGCCGGACACGTGGGAGTACCCCTGGTACGCCTCGTGGGATCTGGCCTTCCACATGATCCCGTTCGCCCTCGTCGACCCCGAGTTCGCCAAGAGCCAGCTGGTCCTCCTTCTGCGCGAGTGGTACATGCACCCGAACGGCCAGGTCCCCGCCTACGAGTGGGCGTTCGGCGACGTCAATCCGCCCGTGCACGCGTGGGCGGCGTGGCGCGTGTACAAGATCGACCGCCGTATCCGGGGCGTGGCCGACCGGCAGTTCCTGGAGCGCGTGTTCCACAAGCTCCTCCTCAACTTCACGTGGTGGGTGAATCGCAAGGACCCGTCGGGCAACAACGTGTTCCAGGGCGGCTTCCTGGGCCTCGACAACATCGGCGTCTTCGATCGCTCCGCGCCGCTGCCCATGGGCGGGTTCATCGAGCAGTCCGACGGGACGAGCTGGATGGGGATGTACTGCCTCAACATGCTCGTGATGGCGCTCGAGCTCGCCCACGAGGACCCGGCCTACGAGGACGTGGCAAGCAAGTTCTTCGAGCACTTCGTGTACATCGCGCACGCCACCCATCACGTGGGCGGAGCGGACATGACCCTGTGGGACGACCAGGACGGCTTCTTCTACGACGTGCTCGCGCTGCCGGACGGCCGGCGCGAGCGCATGAAGGTGCGCTCGCTCGTGGGTCTCATCCCGCTCCTGGCCGTCGAGACCTGGGACACCGCGCTGACGGACCGCCTGCCGGGGTTCACGCGCCGGGCGCGCTGGTTCATCGAGAACAATCCCGAGTTCCGCGAGCACGTGGCGATGTGCGACAACCCCGCGGGCGGGCAGCGGGTGCTCCTGTCGATCGTGACGACCGAGCAGCTGCCCCGCGTGCTCCGCTATCTCCTCGACGAGGGGGAGTTCTTCTCGCCCCACGGGATCCGCTCCCTGTCGCGCTTCCACGAGCGGCATCCCTACGTGCTCCGGCTGGACGGGCACGAGCACCGCGTGGACTACGAGCCGGCCGAGTCGACCACCGATCTCTTCGGCGGCAACTCGAACTGGCGCGGGCCCGTGTGGTTCCCCGTCAACTACCTGCTCGTGGAGTCGCTGCAGAAGTACCACCACTTCTTCGGCGACGATCTCAAGGTGGCGTGTCCCACGGGGTCGAGCGGGCAGATGAATCTCTGGGAGGTCGGCGCGGACATCTCCCGGCGGCTCTCCCGCATCTTCCTGCCGGGCCCGGATGGCCGCCGCCCGGTCGCAGGCGGCCTCGAGCTCTTCCAGCGCGACCCGCACTGGCGCGAGCTCCTCCTCTTCCACGAGTATTTCCACGGCGACAACGGCGCCGGGATCGGCGCGAGCCACCAGACGGGCTGGACCGGGATCGTCGCGAAGCTTCTCCAGCAGAGCGGCGAGTAGCGTGATCCTCGCCGGCGACGTCGGCGGCACCAAGACGGCCCTGGCCGTGCTGGAGCCCGGCGCCGCCGGCTCCTCGCGCATGACCGTGGTGCGCGAGGCCGAGCTGCCGAGCCACGAGATCGACACGCTCGAGGGCGCGGTGGAGGCCTTCCTGCTGGGCGCGCCGCGGATCACCGTGCGTGCCGCGTGCCTGGGCGTGGCCGGTCCCGTCGTGGACGGGCGCTGCGTGGCGACCAATCTTCCCTGGGAGGTCCACGAGCGCCGGCTCGCGGCCGCCACACAAGCGCCGACCCGTCTCCTCAACGATCTCGAGGCGACCGCGCACGGCGTCCTGGTGCTTCCGCCCGAGAGCTTCGTCACCCTGCAGGAGGGCGTGGCCAACCCCGGGGGGAACATCGCGCTGATCGCGGCGGGCACGGGGCTTGGGCAGGCTCTCATCGTCGCCGAGGGCACGGGCCATCGGGTGCTCGCGTCGGAAGGCGGGCATGCCGATTTCGCTCCACGCGACGAGCTCCAGATCGACCTCCTGAGATTCCTGCGCGCGGAGCACGGGCACGTGAGCTGGGAGCGGGTGCTGTCGGGACCGGGGCTCGCCAACATCTATCGGTTCCTCCAGGTGCGGGCGGGGCATGCGGCGCCCGTGTGGCTGCGCGAGCGCCTCCAGCGCGAGGATCCCGGCGCCGTGATCGGCGAGGTGGGGCTCGCCGGCGGCGATCCCGAGTGCGTCGAGGCGCTCGACCTCTTCGCGACGATCTACGGCGCCCAGGCCGGCAACCTGGCGCTGCTCACGCTGTCCCTGGGCGGCGTCGTGCTGGCAGGAGGCATCGCGCCGAAGATCGCACCGAAGCTGAGAGAGGCGCCCTTCCTCGAAGCGTTTCGCGGCAAGGGCCGCTTCGCCTCGCTGCTGGCCACCATGCCGGTTCGGGTGGCCCTCGATCCCCGCGCTCCGCTCTGGGGCGCCGCGCACGTGGCCGCGGCCATGCCCGCGTCGTGATCACGGCGGCCCTCTCGCTTGACACGCTGTTCGCGCCGTCTCTAGACTGCGATCCGACGGCCATGGCTCACGTCGACACCGAAGCGCAGCTGATCGGGCGGCTCGAAGCGGGCGATACCGCCGCGCTCGAGTCGCTGATGGCACGACACGCCGGCCGCGTCTATCGCGTGGCCCTCGGCATCACGCGGAGCCCGGCCGACGCCGAGGAGGTCGTGCAGGACGTCTTCCTGACCCTCGTGCGCAAGGTCGCCACCTTCGAGGGGCGATCCGCGCTCTCCACGTGGCTGTACCGTGTCGCCACCAACTCCGCGCTCGCCAGGCGGCGCGGCAAGCGCGCCCAGGTAGAGGTGAGCCTCGAGGAGGCTCTGCCGGCGTTCCGCGACGACGGGCATCGCGACGGCGACCGCTCGTACCTGCTCCTCGACTGGTCGGAGCGCCCGGACGAGGAGCTCCTGTCGGGCGAGAGCCGCCGGGCCATGGCGCGGGCCATCGACCTCCTGCCGGATCACTACCGCGCCGTCCTGATCCTGCGCGATGTGGAGGAGCTCACCAACGAGGAGGCGGCCCGGGCCCTGGGCGAGCCCGTCAGCTCGATCAAGTCGCGCCTGCATCGCGCGCGCATGGCCCTGCGCGAGGAGCTGACGCGCTACTGGAGCCAGGCATGAGGGGAGAGGCCATGACGTGCCGTGACGCGATCGCGGTGCTCGCCGACTTTCTCGAGCACACGCTCTCCCCCGAGCTGCTGGCCTCGTTCGAGGCGCACCTGGCGGATTGCGCGCCCTGCCGGGCCTATCTCGCCACCTACCGCAAGACCGTGGCGCTCACGGGTCGCGCCGAGGGCATCGAGATGCCTCCCGAGATGAGAGCGCGGCTCCGGAGCCTGCTCCTGGACGCGCTCGCCCGCGAGGGAGGCCCGGCATGAGCGTGGCGGGCCTCAAGCCGTCGCCGCCCTGCGCCTTCGTCATCTTCGGGGCGGCGGGCGATCTCACCAAGCGCAAGCTCCTCCCCGCGCTCTACAACCTGAAGGCCTCGCGCTTCCTCCCCCGGCAGCTCGCCATCGTGGGGGTGACCCGCAAGGACAAGACGCACGAGCAGTTCCGCGAGGAGCAGTCCGGGGACATTCACGAGTTCGCCACGCAGGCGGTGGACGAGGCGCTGTGGGGCGAGCTGCGCTCCGCCCTCTATTACCAGGCGGGCGAGTTCTCCAGCCCGGAGACGTACGCGAAGCTCGGGACCCTCCTCGACGAGGTGGCGAAGACCCACAACACGCACGGCAACGTGCTCTTCTACCTCGCCACCCCGCCGGACTTCTTCGGCGAGATCGTCCGGCGGCTGGGCGAGGCCGGGCTGGTGGATCGCGGGGCGGGCGGGTGGCGCCGCGTGGTCATCGAAAAGCCCTTCGGGCGGGACCTGGACTCGGCGCGGGCGCTCAACACCGAGCTCGGGCGCGTGCTCGACGAGAGCCAGATCTATCGCATCGACCACTACCTCGGCAAGGAGACCGTGCAGAACATCATGGTCTTCCGCTTCGCCAACGGCCTGTTCGAGCCGGTGTGGAACCGGCGCTACGTCGATCATGTGCAGATCATGGTGGCCGAGACCGTGGGCGTCGAGGACCGGGGCAACTACTACGACAAGGCGGGCGTGGTGCGGGACATGGTGCAGAACCACATGTTCCAGCTCCTGGCGCTGGTGGCCATGGAGCCTCCCACCTCGTTCGAGGCGGACGCGGTGCGCGACGAGCGCGTCAAGGTCCTCAAGGCCATTCGCTCCTGGAAGCCGGAGGACGTGCTGCAGCACGCCGTGCGCGGGCAGTATGGTCCGGGTCCGAGCGGCGGCCCGTCCCTGCCCGGCTACCGAAGCGAGCCCAAGGTGAGCCCGACCTCGAACACGGAGACGTACGCGGCCCTCCGGCTCCAGGTCGAGAACTGGCGCTGGGCCGGGGTCCCGTTCTACCTCCGCTCCGGCAAGCGGCTGCCCTGGCGCGACACCGAGATCATGATCCAGTTCCGGCGGCCGCCGCTCCTCCTCTTCGACGAGCGCCCGGAGCAGATCGAGCCCAACCGCCTCGTGCTGCACATCCAGCCCGACGAGGGGATCGAGCTCCGGATGAAGGCCAAGCACCCCGGGCCCGCCATGGAGCTCAACTCCGTCAAGCTCGACTTCAGCTACCGGCAGTTCGGGGAGACCAGCGCGGCGACCGGCTACGAGCGCCTGCTCTACGACAGCATGATCGGCGACTCGACGCTCTTCCACCGGGCCGACATGGTGGAGGAGGCCTGGCGCATCGCCACGCCCATCGTGGACGTGTGGGCGTCGCTGCCCGCCCGAGACTTTCCGAACTATCCTGCCGGCTCCTGGGGCCCGCCTGCGGCCGACGCCCTCGTGCAGCGCGACGGCCGGCACTGGTGGCTGCCGCGCTGAGCCTCGCGCGCCCTCAGCCGCCGCCCAGGTCGCGTAGCAGCTGCGCCGTCGTCCGCACGCCCTGGAAGAGATGATCGAGCCGCAGGTGCTCGTTGGGGCTGTGCTGCCGGTTGTTGGCGTTGGCGTAGGGGACGAGGATGGTCGGGAGCTTCAGGATGTCCGTGAAGGCCCAGATCGGCACGCTGCCGCCCAGGGTCGGCATGACCACCGCGGGCTGGCCGCCGTGGGCGCGCTCGATGGCGGCGACGATCTCGGCGCAGACCGGGAGATCCGCGGCGGTCTTGGCCGGGTCGTAGCCGCCCTTGTCGACCACGCGTACCGCCCGCTCGCGCAGGTGATCGGGCAGGGGAGCCTCTGCGCCCTCGATCACCTCGAAGCCCTGCGCCCGGATGTGGTCCATCACGCGCCGGTAGACCTCCTCGAGCCTCTGGTTCTTCACCATGCGGATGTCGATGGCGACGGTCGAGCGATGCGGGATGATCGTGTTCGCCTCCGCGCCCACGAAGCCGCTCTGGAGCCCGCGGATGGTCAGGGTCGAGTGGAACATGATCCGCTCGAGGTAGTCCGCGGGGAGAGGCACGCCCAGGTCGCGCCCGAGCGCGGGCAGGTCGATGGGGAAGCGCGCCATCAGCAGGCGCTCCGCCGGCGAGGGCGGCACCACGCCGTCCTCGAAGCCTTCGATGAGCGGCGTGCCGTCCGGGGTCGCCATGCTCGCCAGGAGCCCGGCCATCCGCCAGTTGGGGTTGGGCACGGCAAAGTTCCCGGAGTGCAGATCGCGCCGGGCGCCCTCCATGGTGAGCTCGAACTTGAGGACGCCGCGGGCGCCGAACGCGATGGTGGGCCGGCCGCTGCCGTGCTTGGGGCCGTCGGTGACGAGCACGACGTCCGCGGCGAGGAGATCCCGGTGCGCCTCGGTGAAGGGGCCGAAGAAGGGGCTCCCGATCTCCTCCTCGCCGTCGAAGATGAACTTCACGTTCACTCGCGGCGGCAGCTCGAGCTCGTCCATGAGCGCGAGCGCCTCGAGGTGCGACCAGATCGGTCCCTTGTCGTCCGAGGCGCCGCGCGCGAAGACGCGCCAGGCGCCGAGGTCCTCGACGGCCAGACGCTCGAAGGACACATGGGGGGCATCGTCGGGATCGCCCACGCCCCGGAAGACCGGCTCGAAGGGCGACGGCTGGAACCACTCCTTGGCCGGGGCGGGCTTGGTGTCGTAGTGGCAGTAGATGAGGACGGTGCGAGCGGCCCCCGGCACACGACGCTCGCCGAAGATGGCGGGGGCGCCGCCGGTCTCGAGCACGCGCGCTTCGAGCCCGCGGCGCTCCATGAGGGCGGCCAGCCAGGCGGCGCCCGCCCGGACGCCGTCGGGATTCTGGCTCACGGTGTTCCGGCGCAGGAGCTCCAGGAAGGCCTCGACGATGCCGTGACGCTTCGCGGTCAGCCGCTGGTCGAAGGTGGCCCAAGTGGTCATGGCGGATACGATAACCCGACCGGCGCGGGGAGCACGGCGGAATGACCGCGGGCGAGCTGCCCGCGGGCCTGCTCGTGCTGAAGCTCGTCGTCACGCCGCTCCTGATCGCGGTGGCCACGCTCGTGGCCCGGCGCTGGGGCCACGGCGTCGGCGGATGGCTTGCCGGCTTTCCGCTCACCTCGGCGCCGGTGTCCATCTTCCTCGCCGTCGAGCAGGGGCCGGCCTTCGCCGCCGGCGCGGCCGTGGGCACGCTGCTCGGCCTGGCGGCCATGGGCCTGTCGTGTCTCGCGTACGGCCTCGTCGCGCAGCACGCGGGCTGGATGGTGAGCACGGCGGCCACCGTGGTCGCGTTCGTGGCCTGCGCCGCGATCCTGCGCCGGGTCACGGACTCGCTGCTGCTCGCGTTCCTCATCGTGTGCGGCACCCTCGCCGCCGTGGCCGCCGCCTTGCCGCGGACCTCGCGCGGCGGGGCCCCCGTCGCCCCGCCCGCGTGGGATCTGGCGGTGCGCATGATCGCCGCCACCAGCGTGGTGCTGGCGGTGACCGCGGCGGCCGCGCACCTGGGCCCCACGCTGAGCGGGCTCCTGTCGCCGCTGCCGGTCTTCCTCCTCGTCCTCGCGATCTTCGCGCAGCGAACGGAGAGCGCGGACGCGAGCATCCGCGTGCTGCGGGGCGGGGTCATCGGATCCTTCGCGTTCGCCGTGTTCTTCCTCGTGGTCGGGGCGAGTCTTCCGCGCCTGGGCCTGGGCGCCACGTACGCGATCGCCTCGGCCAGCACCATCGCCGTGAACGGCGCCGTGCTCTCCCTGGGCCGGCGGTCCTTCCGGTAGAGGGGCTTTTCCTTGGCTTTGCGGAGGGCCCGCCCCTATGATGGCCGGGAGGAACCTGCATGAGCATACCGTTCATGATCTTCCTGGCCGCGGTGGGCGCCATCGTGGTGCTCGTCATCGTGTCCTACAACCGCCTCGTCTCGCTGACCCAGCGGGCGCAGTCTTCCTGGTCCGACGTCGACGTGCAGCTCAAGCGCCGGACCGACCTCGTGCCCAACCTCGTGGAGTCGGTCAAGGGCTACGCCGCGCACGAGCGAGGCACCCTCGACGCCGTGGTGCGGGCGCGGGGCGCGGCGATGGCGGC
>Ga0335069_10005240_pt1 | contig 19090 bp, 15 predicted proteins | sample Lox_Sample_11_FD_206714 | JGI IMG/M metagenome (GOLD analysis project Ga0335069, IMG submission 206714) | Soil microbial communities from Loxahatchee National Wildlife Refuge, Florida, United States - Lox_Sample_1.1 | ecosystem: Environmental > Terrestrial > Soil > Wetlands | place: USA... | reverse complement strand
GATCACAAGATCTCGCTGCCTTTTGTTGTGGATCCCGACGGAAAATTGCAGGCGGAAGTGAACGCCTCTAGAGACCTGGGGAAGAGCCTGAACCTCGACCACACGCCGACGATCTACGTCGTCAGCGACCGCAAGACGGGAACGCCTTTCGTCGAGGTCAAGGACAAGAGCCAGTTGTTCGCGACGATCGACGCCATGAAGCGGCAATAGAGAAAGTCAAAACTAAAAGTCAGATTGCAGAACTGAAGACCTCTTCATGCCGTTTCCGTTGATGAGGCTCTCACTTCTGCAATCTGACTTTTGCCTTCTGACTTAAATTCAGCCTACCCGCTCCACTTCCTGAACAATAACGCCCCGTTCGTCCCACCGAAGCCGAATGAATTCGACATGGCGTATTCGAACTGCGCTTTGCGCGCCTGGTTCGGGACGAAATCCATCCCTTCCGTGCCAGGATCCTGATTCTCGAGATTGATCGTGGGCGGCATCACCTGATTGCGTAGCGCCAGAACTGTGATACCCGCCTCCAGCCCCCCCGCCCCGCCGAGTAAATGACCGGTCATCGACTTCGTCGAACTGACCGGAATCTGCTTCCCGAACAGGTTGCGGATCGCATGCGCCTCCAGCGTGTCGCCAATCGGCGTGGACGTGCCGTGAGCATTCACGTACCTCACGGAGCTGGCCTCCAGTCCGGCGTCGCGCAGTGCGTTCCGCATTACGCGGAATCCGCCCTCATGTTCCGGTGCCGGCTGCGTCATGTGATAGGCATCGGAACTCATCCCGTATCCGACAATTTCCGCCAAGATCGGCGCGCCCCGCTTCCGCGCGTGCTCCAGTTCTTCCATGATCAGGATGCCGGCGCCTTCCCCGATCACGAAGCCATCGCGATCCTTGTCCCACGGCCGGCTCGCCCGCGACGGATCGTCGTTACGTGTCGAAAGCGCGCGCATCGCCGCAAATCCACCCACTCCCATCGGCGTAATTGCGGCTTCGGCCCCGCCCGCGATCATCACATCGGCATCGCCGTGCTGAATGATGCGGAACGAATCGCCGACCGAGTGCGCGCTCGTTGTGCACGCGGTCGCGGTCGCCTCGTTCGGGCCTTTCGCCCCGAATTTCATCGAGACATGTCCGGCTGCCAGATTGATGATCGCCGCCGGAATGAAGAAAGGAGAGATCTTGCGCGGGCCGCCTTCCATCAGCGCCGTGTGTTCGCGCTCGATGACGTCGAATCCGCCGATACCGGACCCGATATGCACGCCGACTTGCTCCGCGTTCTCCGGCGTGATCTCGAGCCCCGACATCTTCAGCGCCTCCTCCGACGCCGCCAGCGCGAAGTGGATGAAGCGCCCCATCTTCTTGACTTCCTTCTTCTCTACAAACTGCAGCGGATCGAAGTTCTTGACCTCGGCGGCAATCTGGCAGGCAAAGTTGGCGGCGTCAAACCCGGTAATGCGGCTTACGCCGCTCTTGCCCGCCAGCAGCGCTTGCCACACCTCTGCCGTCGTGTTCCCCAGCGCACAGATTAATCCCAGCCCCGTGATGACTACCCGTCGCGCCAAGCTATTTGCCCGCTTTCGCGTGTTTTCCGATGTAGTCGACGGCGTCGGATACGGTGCGGATCTTCTCCGCGTCTTCGTCAGGAATCTCGATATCAAAGGCTTCTTCGAACGCCATCACCAGTTCCACCGTGTCGAGCGAATCCGCTCCCAGATCGTCCACAAACGAAGCACTCGCTGTCACCTCGCCCTCGTCCACGCCCAACTGCTCCACAATAATCTGCTTCACTTTTTCGTCAACGGCTGCCATGTGTCTCCTCGTTTCTGAATTCTGGGGATCGTCCAGGCCGTTTCGGGCCGGGGTTCTGCTGAATCAGTGCTGCACACCAGGAGTAGCGCTCTTCGCCTGCGACCGCGCGCCGGACTGCGAACGCTCCTCGTTTCTCCGGATGTAGTCCTGGAGAAATCTGCTGCAAAACGAAATTAGTAGTCTAAAAGGGAGGACGAGCGTATGTAAAGGAAGCGCGATACAACTCGCAGTCCCTGCCCACGACCCAAACCGGACATTCGGTTGGCGAGCCCTGCGATTGAGCCGGAAATCCTTCGCCTCAATCCTCGAACACCGCTCGGTACAGTCCGCCCGAAATGGCCGCTCCGGCGATCGGTGCCACCCAGAATAGCCAGAGCTGGCTGACCGCCCATCCGCCGACGAAAACTGCTGGGCCGGTGCTGCGCGCCGGGTTGACCGACAGATTCGTGACCGGAATTCCAATCAAATGAATCAGCGTGAGTCCCAGTCCGATGGCGATGGGCGCGAAGCCTGCCGCCGCCCGCTTGTCCGTGGCTCCCATGATGATCAGCAGGAAGAAGAAGGTCAGCACGACTTCCGCCACCAGGCACGCCGTCAACGAATACCCTCCTGGGGAGTGCGCGCCGTAGCCGTTCGACGCAAAGCCTCCGCTGAGTTCGAAGCCCGCCTTCCCGCGGGCAATCAGATCGAGCGTGCCGGCGCCTGCGATCCCGCCCAGTACCTGCGCAACGACATAGGGCACGAGGTCGGAGACAGGAAAGCGCTTGCCCACGACCAGCCCTACGGAGACAGCTGGATTCAGATGACATCCGGAAATGTGACCGATGGCGAACGCCATGGTCAGTACGGTCAAGCCGAACGCCAGGGCTACTCCGGCGAATCCGATGCCCAATTGCGGGAATGCCGCGGCCAATACCGCGCTTCCGCATCCGCCAAACACCAGCCAGAACGTGCCGAAAAACTCCGCCGTTGCCCGCTTTCCCAGAGACATAGTGCCTCCTTTAAATTCCGGCGGCCATTCTACTCCCGGGGAGCAAGCGGGGTGCCCCACCCTTGTCGCGTTCTTTGCGACAGGGTGGGGATTCTTGAATAGGTGAAATGATGGCGTCCGCCGAACGTATCCCCTTTGACTAAGAACCGGGAACGGAAAACTCTATTTCGAATACTGATCCCGCAGCCATGTCTGCCGGCTCGTCATCGGCATGGCTCGTCCCTCGATATACACCTGCTTTACATCGGTCTTGACATCCAGTGGATCGCCGTTCGCCACAACGACGTTCGCCGTCTTGCCTGCATCGAGCGACCCCAATCTGTCCGCGACACCCCACACCTCGGCAGCATTGAGCGTGATCGCCTTCAGTGCCTCGTCGTAGGGCAAGCCGAACGCGGTCGCGTATCCGGCTTGATCAGGCAGGTTGCGGACGTTGTGCGCCGAGTACGACGCAAATACGATTTTCACTCCGCGTTTGTACAGTTCCGCCGGAAGGCTATACACCGTGTCGTAGCGCTCGTCGTCCTTCGGAGCCTGGTAGATCGGCCCTATGATCACCGGCACCTTCAGGCTGGCCACATAGTCCAGCACCGGCTGCGAATGGCTGATGTGATTCAGCACAAACTTCAGCTTGAACTCGTTCGCCAGATTGACGGCCGTCTCAAGATCGCTCGGACTCTCGGCTGCGAGCACGATCGTCTTCTTGCCGTCGAGGTAGGGCAGCAAGGCTTCGAGCTTCAGATCGCGCTTGGGAGCCAGTGGCGGCGCCTTCTTGTCGCGCTCGGCGTCCGCTTTTTTGCGTTCATAGTCGGCGAGCTTCGCCTTGTAGTCCTGCGCATCCAGGAACGCCTGCCGCAGTTGTGCTGCCAGTCCCATGCGCGTGGCGGGAAATTTTTGCTTCTCGAATCCGCCCCGGTTGCGTCGTTCCCCGCCCGTGAAGTTCAGCGGCATGGCGAGATCGCGAATCATCAGCATTTCGTTTGCTGAGGCTCCCGCCAGTTGAATGAACGAGTCCTGCCCGGGTAGCGTGTCGCCGCTCTCTGGCGCAATGATGGCGTTGGTGATGCCGTTCAGCCGCGCCACGGGAATCAGCGCTGACTCGGCATGAAACGCTTCCGCTGTATGCATGTGCGGCATGATCTCGTCGCTCATCTCGACCAGATCGTTGGTCATCGCCTCGGCTGAGATTTCCGTCAGCCCAAGTTGGCTCTCCGAGTCGATCAACCCGGGATAAACCGTCATCCCCGTCGCATCGACAATCTGCGCACCGGAAGGCACATTGACGGTACTCGCCGCCCCGACCGCGGTGATCTTCCCGCCCTGCATGACCACCACACCGTTCTCGATGACGCCGTGCGTGACCGTCAGCAGCCTGCCGCCCTTGAGCACGACCGGCTTCTCCTGCGCAATCAAAACGACGGCACCCATCAGGATTGTCATCCCGAGCGCAGCGAGGGATCTGCATTTAGCTGCGAGCTGAGAGCTGACAGCTGAGAGCTTCACTGGCCACCGACCACTGACCACTAGCCACTGGTTTCTCATTGTCCCTCCCGATACTTCGTCATCCCCAGCCCAGGCAAAGACCGATCAAAGAACACTTCGCCATCGATCAGCACTTTGTCCGGCACTCCGTAGCTCGACAGTGGATACCCGTCCCAGATCACGAGGTCCGCGTCTTTGCCCACGTCGATCGACCCGACACGATTATCCACGCCGACAATCCAGGCTGCATTCAGCGTAATCATCTTCAGCGCCTCTTCCTCCGTCGCCCCGCCGTAGCGCATCGTCTTCGCAGCTTCCTGATTCAGGCGTCGCGTGTAGTCCTCCGAGTCGCTTTTGATCGCCACTCTCACGCCTTTGCGCATCGCGATCACCGCGTTCCACGGAATCGCATCCCACGCCTCCTGCTTGTAACCCCACCAGTCGGCGAAGGTCGCAATACCGATGTTGTCTTTGGCCAGGTCCTCGGGCACCTTGTAGGCCTCGAGCGCGTGATGAAACGCCCGGATCTTGTACCCGAATTCGTGCGCCATCGCGATCTCGTTCAGAAATTCGTCAGCGCGATAGCAGTGAATCTGCACCATCAGCTTGCCGCGCAGGATATCGGCCAGCGCCTCCAGTTTGAGGTCGCGCTTGGGAGCAGTCGCGTCCTTGTCGCCGCGCTTGATCTTCTCGTTGTACGCATCCCAATCCTTCATGTAGTCCTGCGCCTGCACCAGCGCCTCGCGCTGTACGGCAAAATTCCCCATGCGTGTCGACGGCAACTGATCGCGCCCGCCATACACGCGCTTCGGATTCTCCCCGCTGGCAAATTTGATCGACCGCGGTGCGTTGGGGAACAGCAGTTCGTCGCGCCCCAGGCCGTACTTGTGCTTGATGACAATCGCCTGCCCGCCAATCATGTTGGCCGACCCGTGCAGGAGCAGCGACGTCGTCACTCCTCCGGCCAGCGCGCGGTAGATCGCCTTGTCCTGATAGTCGAAGGCGTCCTTCATCATCATGTGCGGCGTGATCGGGCTGGTCGCCTCGTTCACGTCGTCGTCGAGCGCGATGTGCGAGTGCGAGTCGACGATCCCCGGCGTGACGTATTTTCCGCCTGCGTCGATGACCGGCGTGCCCGCCGGCGCGTTCACCTTCTCGCCCACCGCTGCGATCTTGCCGTCCTTGACGTAGATCGACCCGCCCTTGATGTTGCCGTGGGTCACGGTCATCACCGTGGCGTTCTTGATGAGGACGTCGTGCCCCTTGGGCGAAGCCGCTTGGCTGAACGAGCAAGGCAGCATCGCGATGACGCAGGCCAACAACAAAACAAACTGTCTCCAACGGCTCGCAGAATGGGTTTTGGGCAGGGCACGGCTTTCAGCCGTGCCGTTCAGCATCGACAGAAATGCGGGCTTCAGCCCCTGAGGGGCATATCCGTCGGCCCCAATAGCAGTCTTGACACGAATTGTTCGTCGCATGCGATGAATCCTCGGGTATTACGGAGAGTTTGGATTGTAGGAGGACGAAGCCGTGGGGGTCAACGCGGCGTACCATTTAGGCGATGGAGTGCCTGTAATCTGCGGTAACCCGGTTGTTGCTTCTTGCTATTTGAGAACGGATAATTCTCTGCATGTTCCGGCCAGTGGCAGTTGTGCTCGCGTGTCTGTTCCTCGCCGCATCTGCGAATGCGGTTCGGGAACTCGTGATTATCGAAGAACCCCAACCTGCCCAGCGCGTCGAGGGTGTCGTTCTTGATATTCAGGACGAGCCGATCCCGGGCATGACGGTGACCGACCGAACCGAAGATGGGTCGGCAATACTACGTTCGACGAAAACCGATGCCAAGGGCCATTTTCACTTTTCCACCCAACGCGGCAAGACGATTTACACTTTGCGCTTCGATCACCCCTTGTGGAATCCCTTGCAGCTCAAGCTGAAGCTCGACAGACACGCGGCTAGGCATGGCATTACAGCGAGGCCTCACATCGGGGGCTGAGGTTAGGCGATCAAAACGCCGCCGCAAGAACCGGCGCAGTTCTACCTCACTTCTCAATCAGACAGTAATAACCCAGCGGCTGGGCTTCATCGTCGTTTTGCTTGCTCTCGTCGTAAATCTCGACGTTCTTGCAGTCATACTTCCCGGAGTTCTCGGGAAGCTCGGCCATCAGGTAATTGCCGCTCTTCAATTGCGTGCAACCGGATGAATCCTGATTGCATTGCAATTGCGCCTTCTTCCCGTCCGTTTTCAGAACGTCTACGATGACGACGCCCGTCACGACCACCGTCCGATTCACTTTCACCGGCTTTCGCTCCTGTGAAACCGCCGGCGTAGCGGCGAGCACAAGGAGTGCAATCAATAGGGCTGACAAGATGAGAATTCTCTTCATACGCGTCCCCGGAATTTCAAGAACTCGATTCCAGCCTTGCCTGGCTAAGCCGTCTGATTTTCCGATGGAATGCCGGCTTTGTCTGTGACCTGTGAGCAGGAGGGATGGTTGCGCTGGCAAGACCAATATCTGTCGAAGTTGGGTTGAGTGTCGCTTTGTCCGCTCCGGTGGTCGGTTTACGAACTTGTCCTTGTCCCGCCGCCGTGACTCATGTGACGATTTGAGCGTGAAATCCCTGATCGTGGTCGCGCTGCTTCTTTCTTTGCCTGCCCTCGCCGCCGACTGTCTCAACAATCAACCCAAGTCCGAAGCCGCCCTCATCGCCCTTGAGCGCTCTTGGGCCGACGCGCTCAACCACAAGAACGCCGACACCATCGCCTGCCTTCTCGCGGACGAATTCGAAGACGCCGACGTCGACGGCTCCCTCCACACGCGCGCCGAAACTCTCGCCAAAATCCCTAACCGCAAGCCCGACCGCACCAACCGCCTCACCGACCTCCGTGCCCACATCGAAGGCAACATGGGCTACACGCGTGGGCTGAACGAGATTCTCGACACCGACGGCAAGGTCGTCGCCCGCGTCCGCTTCACCGACATCTTCGTCTACCGCGACGGACGCTGGCAGGCCCTGGCCGGTCACGAGTCTCTGCTTAGCGAGGCCCATCGCTGATGCGCGCCGTCATCCAACGCGTCAGCCGCGCCAAAGTCACCGTCAACGGCGGAGTCACAGGAGAAATCGGTCCCGGCTTGCTCGTGCTCTTGGGAGTTGGAACCGGAGATACAAAGTCCGATGCCGACTATCTCGCCGATAAGATCATCGGCCTCCGCATCTTCGAAGACGACGGCGGCAAAATGAATCTCTCTGTCGTCGATGTCAAAGGTGCCATCCTCGCCGTATCGCAATTCACCCTCTACGGTGACGTACGCCGCGGCAAGCGTCCATCCTTCGACGCTGCCGCTCCACCCCAGCAGGCCCGCGAACTTTATGAATATTTTGTTGAGAAGATTCGCGCAGCCGGCCTCCGCTGCGAAACCGGACGCTTCCAGGAAATGATGAAAGTGGAACTGGCAAACGAAGGCCCGGTCACGATCCTGCTGGACTCAGGAAGATCCTTCTAGTTGTTTCCCAACCTCAAACGAGTGTCATCCTGAGCGAGGATTGCCGCTCACGTCGTGAGCGGCAACCGCAGTCGAAGGACCCCTGTATCTTCACCGTCGCAATATCGCACCGAGGAATTCTTCCCATGACGCACGCGCGACAGCAAAGGGACCTCATTCCCTCTCCGGCGGCACCTCATTATCCACCAACACTCTCATTGGATGATCCGACTTCGCGTCCGGCACCGGGCGATCCTCCGCCGCGCTCAACAATTCCATCTCCGGCGGAGCCGCCGACAAGCCTGCCGCTGTCGTGTAGATCGCCTCTTGCATGAGCGATCCCGCCGGCGCCTGCGCCAGTGCGAAGACCGGAAACGCCTTCCCGCCGCCGAATCCCACCGCGATGTAGTCGGCAACCATCCGGCCCGAGAACGTATCCGGCAACCATGCCAGACTCATCGGCCCGCCCAGCGTCACCGGCGCGCTCCACTTGCCGCCGCCGTTTGACGACTGGATGAACCCCGCATAAAGTTGGCAGCTGTTGCCACAGTTCGAGACAGGATAGTAGTAGTAGGCCAGTCCAATGTGCGCGGTCGTGCCGTAGGTGCTCGGCTCGATTGCCATGCCCGTGATGAAATGGTCCACCGTGCTCGACACCGGATCGATGGGCACGCGCTTCACCGCGCTCCACGTGGTCCCGCTTCCCGACTTGCTGAACACGATGTCGTTGGCAGCGCAGCTCGCGCGGAAACGGCAATCCGGCCAGGCCACGAAGACTTTGCCCTTCGCGTCGATCGCCGCCGAAGGCAGTCCCGCGCTGCGAATGTCCCCGGCCTCCGCATGGTTAATGAACTGCCCGACATTCACCGCCGCCGTCCAGCCTTGCCCGCCGTTGACCGATGAGAAGGCTTTGACGAATCCGTCAAACGCCAGGATGGGCACGATCACTTTGCCGTTCGGCTTCACCAGTGGCAGTCCACCGATGCCGACATCGCGCCCCTGTGTGGCTACGGGCGTGCTCCAGGTGATTCCTCCGTCCGTCGAAGTACTCATCTGGATCAGGTCGCCCGAGTTCGTGTTGTCCCATTCCGAATAACAATGCCCGTAGAACTTGCTCGTGGCCGTGTTGTCGCACACGATCCAGTTCTTATCAGGGCTTCCCGCCTTGGTTACGAAAAACGGATTGCCCCAATGGATGCCGTCTGTTGACCGGCTCACGGCCACCGCCGTTGCGCTCCCAATCGGCAGCGTCGAGATCAGCCACACTCCATGCAGCGCGTCATAGGCAACCGCCGCGTCGCTCGCCGCCTGGTAAGTCCCGGCCCCCTGAAAGATCGTGATTCCCGGCAAGTATCCGTTCGTCCAGTGCACGCCTCCGTCGGTCGAGGTCGCGAAACCAACATCTGCTCCGCCCCCGCCGAAGATTCTCGCCACCTGGAATGCCGTCACGATCGTCGACCCCCAGGTGAACGCACCCGGCTCCACTTCCGTCATGTGCTGGCTGGAAGTGTTCGTAAACGTATCTTCGCTGAGCTGTACCAGGCTGACTTGCGCGGAAGCTGGAGCAGGCTGAAGCGCGAAACCTACTAGCAGCAATAGGAGATACAGGTAAACCACCAGGCTTCGCATTGCTGACAACCTCTGGATTGCAGGATTTGCTGCGGGCAGGAACGGGACAGGTTCCGCCGAATTACGCGCGATGAGCGTATCCGTCCCGAAAACGCCTGTCAACGGCCAATTCCGCACCTGGAAAGCGTTTAGAGCCGCGGCGGCTTGCTCTGCTGCTCGATGTATCTCCGGCTGTCGAACTTTTTGCCTGTGCTCGCGCCAGACATGTAGCGAATCTGGCCGAAGATGGGCCGCTCGAACCAGGGACGATCGAACTTCCCCATAATCGACCACGCAATCCCCGCATACCCGTTCGGGTCGCGGCCGTCGAGTTCGTACTTGTCATTGAGCGCGACGGCAACGCGAAAGGCCTCGGCTGGAGTCCTGCTCCACTCCAGAATCTTCTTCGCCCAATACATGCGGACGTAGTTGTGCATCCAGCCCGTGCTCACCATCTGTCGCTGCGCCGCGTTCCACAGCGGATCGTGCGTCTCCGCGTTTTCCATCTGTCGTTCGCTGTACACCACCGGCCGCGGATCGCTTGCATGCTTCGCCAGCGTCCGATGCGCCCAGTTTTCGCCGCTTTCAAAGTTGTCATAGTTCGGGTTGTATGTAACGAAATTGATCGACAGTTCTCGCCAGACCAGCAACTGGTTGAGGAACGCCTCTTTCGCTGAGGCCGGCGCATCGGCTTCGCGCACCGCCAGGACGACCGTCAGCGGGCTGATGTGCCCGAAGTGCAGATACGGCGATAACTGCGACGTTCCATCAATCTCCGGATGATTTCTCTGCGCCGCATACCGCGACAGCTTTTTCTTCACGAACTGGCGCAGCAGCCGCATCCCCTCCGCCGTTCCGCCGCGGAACGTGCGCACCGGTGAGACAGACCGGTCGAGTTCCCAGCCCTGCAAGATGTCGAAATCCGGCAGCAAAGATTGCAATCCGCGCGGCTTTTTCCACGCGATATTCGGCCGCGGATTTTTCGGCCTGACGAGATAGCGGTCAACCTGGGCGTGCAGCTTCTTGCGGATGATGTGTGCCGCATACTGCTCCTTCTCGATCAGGCGGGAGGGCACGATCACGTCGGAGTCGACCGTCCAGAACGGCACACGCAGTTTCGATGCCGCCACCTCGCGCCAGTGCGACGGTTGGCGCATGGGATTTTCATCGCCCACGACGAGTGCCGGCCGCACTTCATCGCAGAATTTCAGCAGGCTGTGTTCCGGATAGCGCCGCAGCACGAAGCCAACGCCGCGCTGTTCGAGGGTGGCGGCAATGTCCGGGATTCCTTCGGCCAAAAACTCATAGTGCCGCAGATTCGCATTCGGATAGAACGGCACCGGCGCGAAGAACACTACCACCGGTTTGGCCAGCGCGTTCGCCGCTTCCACGGCAACGTCGAGCGCCGGATTGTCCACGCCCCGTTGCGACCGTTGCATCCAGAACACAACGCAGCGCCCCTCGGGATCGGGCAGACCGCCGCTCCGGATGCGGGCGCGAGGATGGTCAGCGAGTTTGTCCAAGTTGTTCATGCCCGTACCGGGCGACGCCCCTGCCGCGATTTTACTGGGAACTGGGAACTGAGAACTGCTTCTTGCTACCATCGAACTGCATGCGGTTCGTCCCCAGCCCGATGCAGCACACCAGTTCCCGCCTGCTCGAATTCGAGGCGCTGCGCGAACTGGTGGCCGGCTACGCCTCGTCCCCGCTCGGCCACGGACGCATCTCCGAACTCCAGCCCTCGCTCGACGCCGCCTGGATCGCGACCCAGCACCAACTCACCGCGGAGATTCGTGAATACCGCCGCGTCGGCGGACGCTTCGAATTCTCCGGCCTGCCGGAAGTCGTGAAGCTGCTCGAAAAATCGCGCATCTCCGGGGCAGCGCTCGAAACGCTCGAAATCCGCGACGTCGTCATGATCGCGGACCGCGCTTCTGAATGGCGCGAGATCGTGCATCAGCCTCCCGCGGCAATGCGCTCGGAATGGACCGCCGTGAACGCGCTCTCGGCCGGCATCGCCGATTTCACCGAGTTCCTGCGCGCCTTCCGCAACAAGATTCTCCCCGACGGCACGCTCGACGATAAGGCCTCGCCCGAACTCGCCCGCATCCGTCGCGAGATGGAAAAGCAGCGCCGACTGATCCAGGAATCTCTGCGCGGCTATCTGCGCCGACTGGCCGAAGGCGGCACCGTCCAGGACGAACTCATCACCATCCGCGGTGAGCGCTTCGTCATCCCGGTCAAGGTCGAGCAGAAACGCCGCGTCCAGGGCGTTGTTCACGGCGCCAGTTCCAGCGGGCAGACCGTGTTTGTCGAGCCGCTCGAAACCATCGAGCAGAACAACGAACTCGTCCGCCTGCTTGACGAAGAGCAAGCCGAAATTCACCGCATTCTTGCCGAGATGACGCGCCGCATCGGCGAGAACGCCGAAGCCATTCAGTCTGCCGCCGATATCCTCGCCGAACTCGAACTCCAGTTCGCCAAAGCCCGCTTCGCCGAAGACTACAACTGCGTCGCGGCGAGCCTGTGTGGGGCGGGCATTCCTGCCCGCCTCCCGAGCGAAGCGAGGCTGGTCCTGCACCGCGCCCGCCACCCCCTCCTCGAACGCAATCTCAAGCTCAAGAACGCGGACGTCGTCCCCATCACCATCGAACTCGAAGGCGACCGCCGCCAACTGGTCATCACGGGCCCCAACACCGGCGGCAAAACCGTCTCGCTGAAAACTCTCGGCCTGCTCGCGCTGATGGCGCAATCCGGCATCCCCGTTCCCGCCGACCGCGCCGACATGCCGGTCTTCGACGCGATCCTCGCCGACATCGGCGACTACCAGTCGATCGAACAGAATCTCTCGACCTTCTCCGCGCACGTCACCAACATCGACTTCATCTCGCGCACAGCGACGCCGACCTCGCTCGTCCTGCTCGACGAACTCGGCTCCGCCACCGATCCCGAAGAGGGTGCCGCGCTTGCCGTTGCTATTGCCGAACATTTCCGACAGCTCGGCTGCATGAGCGTGATTTCCACGCACCACACTTCGCTCAAAGTCTACGGAGCGAACACGCCCAACGTGATCAACGCCGCCGTCGGCTTCGACGAAGCCACGCTCCAGCCAACTTACGAACTGAAGATCGGCGTGCCTGGCGCCTCCGCCGGAATCAACATCGCGCAGCGGCTGGGGCTGAATCCGTCGATTGTCACTTCAGCCCGCTCGCGCCTCGGCTCACAAGCCCAGGACGTCGCCCGCTTCCTCGACCGCCTGCACGCCGACCTGCGCGCCGCTGAAGCCGAGCGTCTGACACTGCGGGCAAGCCAGGAAAAACTGGAGAAAGAAGTAGACCGCTTAGCAGTTGAAGGAAAGAAAGACCAGCAGGCCAAAACCCGCGAGATGGAAAAGCAGCTCGAAGCGCTTTTCCGTGACTTCGAGTATCACGCGCGCGAAGCCGTCACCGCGGTGCAGGACCGCGCCGCCGCGCAGAAACTTTCCAAAGACGCCGAACGCCGCATCTCGAAACTCCGCCGCGAATTCCGCGAGCAGTTCGACTCCACCGTCGTCGCGCACGCCACCGGCGCCGACCGCGACGATCCCCACGCCCAGCCCTCACTCGTCAAGCACGTCTCCGAAGGCGACACCGTCAAGCTCAAGTCGATGGGCCGCAACGCGGTCATCAAGAAGAAGCTCGACGAAAATCACTTCGACGTCGAAATCGGCTCGATGAAAATGCGCATCGCCCGCGAGGACATTGCCGAAGTCATCGTCCGCGCCGCCGACTCGCCCGTGAAAGCCGCGCGCGCCCGCGGCATCAACGTCTCGCTCGAAAGCGACGTCAGCGACCTGACCATGCCGACCGAAATCAACGTCATCGGCCAGACCGTCGACGACGCCACTCGCGAGGTCGAAAAGTTCGTCGACCGCGCCTTCCTCGCCGGGATGCCCCGCGTCCGCATCGTCCACGGCAGCGGCATGGGCATTTTGCGCAAAGCTCTGCGCCAGTATTTGCAGAAGCATCCCCACGTCGCGACCGTCACCGAACCCCCGCAGAACGAAGGTGGAGGAGGAGCGACGGTGGTGGAGTTAAGGGTGTGAATGCAGTTTTCCACGCAGACGCGAAAACGGACTGGGTATTCCACACGTTTCCCACAAAGCGCGCTATGAACTCCCTTTTCTCAAGCGCGGCGAGGCCTCACAATGAAGGCGCGCCATGACCTCCGACTTCAAAGAGACCCTTAAGCAGCAGGCCGACATCGTCCGCATCGTGGGCGACTACGTCAAGCTGAAGAAGGCGGGGGCGCAGAATTTTTCCGGGCTGTGTCCGTTCCACAGCGAGAAGACGCCGTCGTTCTCCGTGCACGCCACGCGGCAGTTCTATCACTGCTTCGGGTGCGGCGCCTCGGGCGACGTTTTCAGCTTCGTCCAGAAAGTCGAGAACATCACCTTCCCCGAAGCCGTCCGGCTGATCGCGGGGAAGCTCGGCGTGCCCATGCCGAAGATAGCATTCTCCAGCCCGCAAGAGGCGCACGACGCCAAGCTGCGCATGTCGCTGCTCGACATTCACGAGCGCGCCACGGCATTCTTTCAGGACTGCCTCCGCCGCCCCGAAGGCGCCAACGCCCGCGAGTACCTGAAGGGCCGCGGCCTCGACGACGAAACCATCGCCCGCTTCCGCATCGGCTACGCGCCCGACTCCGGCTTTCTGCTCCGCGACGCCCTCCGCCGCGAGTTCGACGAAGAGTTATTGCGGGACAGCGGACTATTCTCGTGGAAGCAGACGGAAGAGGGTAGGGGTCCTTCGACTCCGCCGGAACCTCGCTCCGCTCATTCCGGCTCCGCTCAGGATGACAAGAAGTTAACGAACGGCGATCAGCGAACGGCGAACGACGAACAGCGATCCGTGCGGAACGAGAGCTCGCCAGAAGCTAGCAGCCAGAAGCTAGCAGCCATGTACTCCAAATTCCGCCACCGCGTCATGTTCCCAATCGCCAACGACCAGGGCAAAGTCATCGCCTTCACCGGACGCACCCTCTCGACCGACGAAAAAGCTGGCCCGAAGTATCTGAACTCTCCCGAAACGCCCATCTATTCGAAATCCAAGGTTCTCTTCAATCTCGACCACGCCAAGGAAGCGATCCGCAAGCTCGACTACGCCATCCTGGTCGAGGGCCAGATGGACTGCATCTCCGTCTACGCCGCCGGATTCCACAACGTCATCGCCAGCTCCGGTACCGCTTTCACCGAGCTGCAATCCAAACTCCTAGGTCGTTTCTCCAAGAACGTCGTCGTCAACTTCGATCCCGACACCGCCGGAGCTCGCGCCACCGAGCGCACGCTCGGCCTGCTGGTCGAAGAAGAATTCAACATCAAAGTCCTGACCCTCGAAGCCGGATTCGACCCCGACCTCTACATCCGCCGCAAAGGCAAAGACGCCTACGCCAATGCGCTCAAGCACTCGCAGCGCTACTTCGACTACCTCATCGAGCGCGCCCGCGCCCAGTTCCCGCTCCGTAGCCCTGAGAACAAAGTCAAAGCCGTCAACTATCTACTCCCTCACATTCAGCGCGTGCCCAGCCGCATCATCCGCGACGAACTCGCCATGGAAATTTCCCAGAAGCTCGGCATCGACTCTTCGGTCCTTCGCCAGGAGCTGAAGCACGCCGCCGGCACTCGCTCGACGACCCAGGTCAAAGCGCCTGCCGAGACCCAGGTCACCGGAGCCGAGCGCATCCTCATCCGCGCTCTCGCCTCGGCGACACAAATTTCGCCTGAGCCCAGCCGCCTCTCCGCCCGCGACGGCGCCGAAGAGGACTTCGATCCCGCCCGCCAGGCGCAGTACACTCTCCAATCCGAGCGCCTCCACGAAGGCATGGCCACGCAGTCCCTGATGGAAGCCTTGCTCGCCGCCACCCCCGACGCCGCCGACCCCATGCAGCTGCCTCGCACCGAGGACGACCGCCGCCTCCTCGCCTCCATCCTCATGCAGGAGGACGAAGACCTCACTCCCGAGACTCTCGAAGGCGCCTGCCGCGCCCTGCGTCGCATCCACCTGCGCCGCCGCCTGGAAGAGATCCAGCGCCAGCTCACCCGCCCCGGCCTTTCCGCCGCCGAAAAGCAGGCCCTGCTCCAGGAGAAAGTCCGCCTGAAGCGCGCCGCCATGGATCCCAGCTTGGACGAAAAAGCCTCCTAAAAGCCCGTGTGGGGGGCATTCCTGCCCGCCATGGCTCTGATCGGCACTCCTCCGGCCTCCGTGCTCCCCTGTGTCCCTCGTGGTCAAAGAGGTTTTGCCCTTCCTGAGACCTGACTCCCGGCACCTGCCTTCCTGGAACCCATCCGCCCCACCCGTCATCTAAGTGATTAGCGGATCGCAACTTCGGGCGGGTTGGTGACGGGTCACTCGAGAAGTTCACATCGCATATACTCTGGTTGTTGGAGCAACCTGCGTGCTATACTTCTAAAGTTTGTGCCCCCAGGCACAACTCCGTTACAACTTCCTACCGCTGAACAAGTTGGCGTCTGCCCCACGGCAGAGGCCCTAAGGAAAATCTGTCTTGGCTCTTGATGACAAGTACGACGACATTAAAAAGCTGATCGATACAGGCAAGGAAAAGGGATATCTGACCTATGACCAGGTCAACGACCTTATCCCGCACGATGTGCACTCTCCTGAAGACCTGGACGATCTGCTCACCACGATCGGTACGCAAGGCATTGACGTGCTCGAACCGGGCAAAATGCCTTCCACCGAACTGGAAAAAAAATTCGAAGAAGTTGAGGAAGGCTCCGAGGACGTCGAACTCGACCTCACCCCCGGCGCCCTGGAAAAGACCAATGATCCCGTCCGCATGTATCTGCGCGAGATGGGGACCGTGCCGCTGCTCACGCGCGAGGGCGAAGTCGAAATCGCCAAGCGCATCGAGCGTGGCCAAAACCGCGTCCTGAAGGCGCTTTCGCGCTCCCCGATCGTGATCAACGAACTCCTCGCCCTGGGCGAGGACCTCGAGAAAGGCGTCCGCTCCATCAAGGAGCTGGTCACCTTCGACGAAGAGGAAATCACCGAGGAGATCGTCGACAAGCGGCTCAAGGAATTCCTGGGCAAAATCCACGCGATGGAGAAGCTCTATCACAAGATCGCGCCCGCCCAGGAAAAGCTGAACAACGTCAACCAGAAGAAGCGGCCGCGCGATTTCCGCCGCTATCGCTTCAACCTGGCCCGTGCCGTCATCAACATGTCGCGGGCGATGCGCAACCTCGGCTTCACCAACAACGAACGCAAGCGCCTCATCGATCGCGTCAATCGCACCGTCGACGGCATGCGCTCGCTCGACCGCCAGATCCAGAACCTGGAAAAGAAAGCCGACGCGACCCGCAGCGAAGAACAGCGCAAAGAGTACAAGAAGCAGTCGCGCGCAGTCCGCGGAGAGCTCGAAAAACTCGAGCAGGAAGCGGGCGTACTCTTCCAGGATCTCAAGCGCACGCAGCGCGAGATCATCCAGGGCGACATGGACGCGGAGCACGCCAAGCGCGAGCTCATCGAAGCCAACCTGCGCCTGGTCGTCTCGATCGCGAAAAAATACACCAACCGCGGCCTGCAGTTCCTCGACCTGATTCAGGAAGGCAACATCGGCCTGATGAAAGCCGTCGACAAATTCGAATACCGCCGTGGCTACAAGTTTTCGACCTACGCCACGTGGTGGATTCGGCAGGCAATCACTCGGGCTATCGCTGATCAGGCGCGTACGATTCGTATCCCCGTGCACATGATCGAAACGATCAACAAGCTGATCCGCACTTCAAGACAGCTCGTTCAGGAACTGGGACGCGAACCGACATCGGAAGAGATCGCCAAAAGAATGGACATCCCTGTCGCGAAAGTCAGAAAAGTCCTGAAGATCGCGCAGGAACCGATCTCGCTCGAAACCCCGATCGGCGAAGAAGAAGACTCGCACCTTGGAGACTTCATCGAAGACCGCGCCGTCGTCTCGCCGGCCGAGGCAGTGATCAACGTCAACCTGAAAGACCAGACTTCGCAGGTGCTGCGCACGCTAACGCCGCGCGAAGAAAAGGTCATCAAGATGCGCTTCGGCTTAGAAGATGGCAGCGAGCACACGTTAGAAGAAGTGGGCCAGTCGTTTGCGGTCACTCGCGAACGCATCCGCCAGATCGAAGCCAAGGCGCTGCGCAAACTCCGCCACCCAAGCCGCTCGCGGAAGCTGCGGGCGTTTATGGATGGGGTTAGGGACTAGAACGGCAGTGCCGGCGCCACGCCGGCAAGTAAGTGTGTGGGGCGGGCATTCGTGCCCGCCTCCTTTTTTCTTGCGGAGCGCGGGCAAAAGTGCGGCCCGCCGTTATCGATTTTCTCCTCCCATGCCTGCGCTCTCGCCATCTTGCGTATCAATCGAAATCAGGAAGGCGTTGCGATCGGTGTACGAGAATTGGTGGCCTTGAGTATCGGCGCTGTGTTCAATGGAGCGGTACAGTTCGAAGCCGCTATTGTCCTGTGCGCCAAAATACTTCACGTTCTTCAAGACGACTCCTTTGCCATCAGCTCCAGGCTCGCGTTTCAGTTTCATTTTGGCCAATTGACCATTGCCGAGCTTGGCTTCCACGATATCGCCACTACGGCTGATCTCAATCGGGGCTTCCTGTACTTTCAGTTCGCTCCACTCCAGGCCATAGGTCTTGAGAATCATCGGCGCCAGCGCATCGCGCTGCTCTTTTGTGGTGGAGGGGTCAAAGGACACGACCACCCACTTGCCTTTCTTGTTCGTGCCCCACTCATCCCCCAGATCGCCGGTAAGCCAGTACTTGGCTCCGGTCAGGCTGGTGCTGCTTGAATGACCTTCCTTGACCCTCACTGCCATGTTGAACTCGCAATGGGGGTGTTCCGCATGCTTGTTGAAATAGCACTGACAGAAAACATGGCAGCTGCAGGCTTCGACATAGTCGGCCTTCATGCGCCATCTGGGTTTGTCCGGCGTTGAAGCCATGAGCACGAACGCGCAGATTGTGAGAAGGACGATGCGACTCCATTTCTTCATATTTGTCTCCTGTTAGGCAGTGGGAACTTCGATCGAAGGCAGGTTTAGGATCGGAGCCCTTGATCGCTCACTTCGTGGAAAAACCAAAGACCTGTCCGGTGCTGTTGCTTGCGCCTGACCAGCGAACCTGGTATCGCTACGGCGTGGAGAACGCGAAGACTTGATGGGAGCTGTTAATCCCCCAGACTCCACCGCCGCTGCCCACGCTGATGGAAGACAACGAGCCCGTCACCTGCCTGAAACCGAAATCGCTTGCCTGCCATCGGAGGATCTCGTTTCCTACGAGGACCCACACTCCATCTCCGCCCGCTTGAACCCGGGTGGTGCCCGAACCTAAGGCATCGAATGCTCTGCGGAAGACATCGAATCGGTAAAGCCGATTAGAACTGCCAGTGTCTATGGCCCACACTTCTCCGGTCGGGCCGACCGTAAGGGCCGGAAACCCAGTGAATGGGCTAGAGATTGGGAAGAAAGTTCCGGTAGTAAAGTCGAAGCGAAAGGTATTTGGGCCGCACTGTGCTCCCCACACGTCGCTGCCGCCCACCTGGATATCGCACAGGATTCCCGGAACCTGATCGAAACTGTTGTTACAGTAGTTATAGCGAAAGATCGCGGAACCACTGTTGAGTCCCCAGACTTCGTAGGGATGGCACGCGTCTTGGTAGCCCGGACCTACCACGATGCCAGT
>Ga0335069_10005239_pt1 | contig 19095 bp, 18 predicted proteins | sample Lox_Sample_11_FD_206714 | JGI IMG/M metagenome (GOLD analysis project Ga0335069, IMG submission 206714) | Soil microbial communities from Loxahatchee National Wildlife Refuge, Florida, United States - Lox_Sample_1.1 | ecosystem: Environmental > Terrestrial > Soil > Wetlands | place: USA... | reverse complement strand
TCTTTCACTACGGCGAAGGAGTAAGCACAACCTAAATGCGGCACGAGAGTATTACTTGCGCGGCATACAATGGATGTCGCCCGAACAGATTGAGTGGTTCAATAAACTTGTCTACTTAGAGTCAGTGAATGTGGACACTTTGCGATGGTTGTTCCCGAAGGAAACCGCCCCAGTAATTCAAGAGTGGTTCGAAGAACAGTACGACATTCGGGATGTCAATGCTGATGAGTTTAGAGTAGAGCCGATACTTAGAAATCAAACTCTTTACTACCTTAGTAAGCACTCCCCAGTTGAGCATGAGCAAATACTTAACATTATCAGGGAGCAATTGAACTCAACAACATTGATGCAGGGAACCGCGATCTGAAGATGTTCGCCAATTTCACCACGAGCCTGAGCACCTTACGGTCATAGGATACGTGTCGATTACGGTCTTAATGAGAGTCAGCGGATTATGTCTTCGGCGGCACGGCAATCTTATCTGGACCTGGATAACGATGTCCAAAGCCGGATGTTAGCTTTATTTAGGAACGCTCAATCATAGTCATCGATTGTTCACTTTTTCCTTGACTTGGAATTCTTCGTGAAGTATTTTACAGCCGTTCAGCGACAGGTAGGTGAACTCGCACTGAGTGTCACGCCTGAGGGGGCACCTGCTCGCTGATTCCCGACAAATTTAGCGCATTGACGCACGTTTCGGTAGGGTAAGTAAGGTCTCCGTAACGGAGCCGGACAGGTCTTTGATAGATCTGCTTGGATCCTCACCGCCCGAAGCGCGTCTGACTCGCATTAACCGAGTCATGGGTTGGGCTCAATAGAGTGAGGTTGGAGTGCAGAGGTGTACCGAAAATTGACCTTCTCACGAGCGGTAATAGTTCTTGGAGCATGCTGGAGCACGGGCAGGCCAGTTAATATTATGCGCATCTCTGACTGTCATCATTTGAAACTCGGCTTTCCCAAGGAAACGCGCAAATTCATTGTGATGAGGTTTCTAACGCATTGTGCAGAATTGAACAGAAGAAAAAAAACTAACATGCTTCGCGTTAAATCGTGCGTCTGTGCTGGAATTATCTCCCTGGTAGTGAGCGGATGCCTGTTTGCTCAAATACCGGCAGCGACTTCTCGAGCCTCTCGCTCATCGGTTACATCTTCAGCGACAAAATCAACGAAAATACCCAAAGAGGATAACGCCAAGTATTTGATTGATATCGTTCAACTGCAGCCTCCTTATTCCCTGACATTCCCACCTGATTCGTGTTTCCCCTCCATGGGTATCGAATTCGGAGTAGGCAATGCCGCAGATGTCGCGAAGTGGATTGGATCGGAAGGGTTTACCCTAACCGCGATTCCACCTGATCGCATCGCTATCTTTTATAAGTCTGCGACTCCTCTGGCAGCAACACTTAGAGACCTCGAAGCGAAGATACAATCCCTAGCGGATCTCAATTTTAGTAAGGCTGTAGCAGTCCGAGTTCCCGTCGACTCTGCGGATAAGGCTGTTTCGAATGTGAAACTTCCTGCCGACGGGAGCATCACTGCTGAAGCATACGGTGGCAGCTGCGTTGTTGTTCTTAGCAAGAAACAAGCAGATCCGGTCGCGGTCGAGGCCGTAAAGAAAGGTATTTCCGACTTTTATTGGAAACAGCCCTCTGCGCCTCCCGTGCAGCGCTTGTTCTATGTCGATGCAACAACCGTGGCTAAGGCGCTAGCTGGTTCGGGTGAGGCAACTGGAGAAGTGAGCGAACCAAACAAGAAGGATACTTCCAGGACGAGCGATTCTAGTCAATCTAAAGGTGCTTCGATTAGCGGAACAGCAAACGCCAGCACCACTGTTTCGCCCACGGTGTCTGTCACTTTATCGTCGGAGAGAACTGCTGCGAGCACAAAAAGCGACTCAAGTGGTGAAGCAGCGAAAATAGCGGATACAAGCGACCCGCATGGATCGGCAACTGGAAACAACAAGGATGCGAAAGGGAAGGAACCTGTCGACAAACCCGCCAGTGGCAAAGGGCCATCACCCGAATCCCCTCAATCTAAACCGCCTGCTATAACGCCAATTAACGATATGCTCGTCTACTCTAACGCGGACGGCAGCGATCGAGGAATTTTCGAGCGCAATCGTTTGATAGCTGTTTTAGACCTACCCCGTCCCGAAGTTCTCATGACTATCTGGAGCTTCCAGGCAAGTTCGAAGGACAGTAACTTGGTGGCTAGAGAGGCTGAAGTGACCCGTCAACTCGTCGCTCAGCATAACGATCTACTACAGAAAGCTATTGACCGAGGCTGGGATTTTCTGAGTCGGCAAATGCGGCAAGGCGGGCAATTCTTCGAGCCGCTATTTTACACTTACGTGACACAAAAGTTCGCCGAAACCGGCGATCACCTCGATCCATTGAAATTAGTGTCCCTGACTGGACCAGTAGCTTCGCAATTCGCCGCTAAGGAAAAGGAAGGTGAACTCGCACAGGCCCAAAGCGGCAAAAACGAGCGCAAAAAACTTGTGGAAGCTAACCGGGTGGCTTGGGGTTGGTGCCCTATGGATAAATATTGCCTAGGGTACAGCCAAGCGTTTGAGCCTCTTCGGCCCACATTCACGAATCTTCTCATCGGAATTGTCGCTGCTCGCGATCCATATACGGTCGCCCAAAAAATGATTGACAGTATTGAAAACCGAACATCTCAAGCGCGGTCTGAAACTCCCGAGTGCCTTAAGAAGGCGGATGCAAGAAATCCATGTGTCGACAAGAATTCAGTTTCCAAGTTTCGGGCCTGTCTACAGAAGAGTTACCGGGATTTGAATACTTTTGCTGAGCAATCAGCAGATTGCGAAATCGAAGACCGGATAGTACTGACCTCCCAGATTGTGGAAGGACACGAACGAAGGCCGGCATTGAACTGTTTCCGGGAACAGGCCAGGATCAGCTTTACGCCGGTAGTGAGCGAGGAATCACAGTACGTAACGGGACGAGCTGGATTGTTGAGAGCAGCTATCGCAGATTTTCTCTTTAATTACAAGTGGGCGACTCAATATCCTCACGATTTTATTCCTTACGATCTAGCACGTAGCGCACAGGAACTGAACGCTGAATTCAACCCTCTCGTTTTGGCTTTCAATCGCGATGTCACTGCGCTCACCGAGATGCTTCAATCTGAAGTCACCTGTGGACACGAAGAAGATAAAGCCAGTTTCATTAACGACGGCTCTCTATCAGTTCGCGGGATCAGCGGTGTAGAAAGCCTTGCCGATACCGTTACGCAAAGTTTCTTCGACGCTACGACCCCTCCCAGCCTTACAGACCTTGTGAAGTCGGTTGGGGATGCTGAAAAGAACGTTCCGGGCGTGCTCAAAACGAATCTTACAGCCAATGAGGCCGCCGTCCTTCTAGGTGCGCTGAACTCCGTTCAGACAGCAACAGCCAAGATCGGCCGTGAACTCAAGCTCGACATAACGCCACACTCTCTAGCCGGAGCGTCCTCCGCAGAACTCGAAGTTAAGCTAACCTCCCAAGAAAGCGCCGATCCTAGCCTTTACAAATCCGATAAGAGTACGGAAGATACTCTCTCTCGCGTTGCTAAACATAATGTAACCACGCGAGTTCGTGTGGAATCTCTGAAACTATTTGATGTCTCTGCGTTTTCGGCGACGCTCCAAAGACCCCGTTCTAAATTTCCCATCATTCTGCCATTTGTCGAAGTCCCCTATTTCGGTAGCTTCGTCGGCTTGCCTCGGAATGCTTCCAAAGTTTTCCATCGCAGCACCGCCGTTGTAAGTGCAGTAATGGTTCCGACGGCCTCAGACCTTGCTTATGGGATTGACTTCTTTGATGATAGGGTGTGTGACCAAAACGCGTGTCAGCGAGCCGTTTCGCCGGCAAATTTCGGCTCTCTCCCCTTGCGTAACTTTCATAAAGCGATGGTTGAGTGCTTAGCCTCTGGAGGCCGCACACCATATGCTGGGCGGCTGACATTGCAGGCACAAATAATTCCGCAGGAGGAGCCAACAGAATGTTCTGACCTGACATTTTCTAAGGTTCCCCCAAGCGAATATCACTTGGAGTCTACTTCCCCGAACAATTAATGGTGGGTCTGCAGATCTAACAAATCTCACTACGAACCGTCAATTTGACTTATCACAAGCGTTCTCTCTTCCAGCTCGAAGGAACCTGCGCGATTTGCCCTAGGAACCACAAAAATCGTGCTCTGTTACGAAATCCGGACAAAACTAAACTTTCTCTTGAAAGCTCACGTCAGAGAGGTACGTTGTAAGCTCGGAGGTCTCCATTGAACGTTAATCGAGCCATCGCCAAGCTCAAGAAACAACGGCGTAGCATGGACTTGGCCATCTCAGCTTTGGAGAAGATTAGACTTGGGCCTGCAACGAAATACAGCAACAAAAAGAGAAAGCGGCATGGCGTTAAGTGCAAGCTCGCGCCGACAAAGTTGGTAAGTGCGGCCGCATCTATGACGTCGAATCTTGAAAAAGAAAAGATGCGCAGAGCAAATATCATACCGTTCGTTTTACCGAAACGATCGGCGAGTTGACCCGAAGTCAAGCTGATCCAAGCGGAAGAGGATGTACAACCTGGTTATAACTACGTTATTCTCACTGTAGTACGTCATTCCCGGTTAAAGAGAATACATGAGCGAATTAGGGGCGGTACTGAAGCAATTAGTGCAAGAGCGTCAGCGGTTGCAAAATGAAATAGACCAATTGGACCAAGCCATTTCGGCTCTTCAACAAGTTAAAGGCAATAACCGAGCGACCCGCACACGAAGCCGTGGTACTCGCAGAATGTCCGCGGCAGCCCGAAAACGTATTTCGGACGCACAGAAAGCTCGATGGGACAAGTTCCGGAGTGGCAAGACTGCCAAACGTCGGAAAGCTGCTTGATCTCAGAGTGCTTCTTCGTTGAACTGTCGTTTTCCCGATGAAGTGAAGGTTCCTGCTAACTGAAAGTCCTTGAGTTTCCAATTTAATCTAAGAGGCAAGGTCAACGTGGCCTTGCCTTGGTCTTCTATCCTACCTTTGTTATTCGCCTTAAGAAGCACATTCTGAACCAAGATGGCTTCTAAGAATGGTGACTATTCGAGTACTTTCGTCGGCCTGCATCGTACTTCGTCGAGAGCAATTCGGGCGATGCCCTTGTGCTGCGACGTGTTTCGCGGGTACCGCATCATCCCGCCCCGAATAACCAGCAAGAACTGCATCCGGCAACGTCGACCCACGGAAGCTTCCGCTTGATTATCGCTCGAGAACGCGGAAGGTCGGATTCCGGCCAGTGACCTCAAGCGAGAACTGATCGATGATTCGACCGCATCGGAAGCATACATACAGGTTCTCCCAACCTTGAACAGGTATGACCTCGTTCCCATTGTCATCGCACGGGAAGAACCCGTCGAGATCGGTTCGATTGCCACAGAGGCAAACCCAGGCTTCACTGTTTCCAGGTTGGTGGCTAATGTGTTCTTTGTTGGCAATCATTTTCTTAATTCTAAGAACTTGGTCGAATTCTGCAAGGATTGGCACTTCTGTCTACATCAAACCCTTTCGTCGGCCTCCACCGGGTAACGGCCCATAATTTGGCTACGTCACTTGGAGGCCGGCGAAAGGGTTTTCGTATCTTCAAGCGGGTTCTCCTCCTGCATCAGTCGAACGTACGCCACTGCCAAGGCTGCACTGTCAAAGTAGAGCATTGCGCGTGGTTCTGGATCGTAAATCTTGCGTCGCGCAGTAAGCCGCCAAGCCGTTTCTGGGAACCATGTCGCAAGCAAAGCCGCGACGTCATATTTGCTATGGCATGAATAGCGCTTGAAGTATTCAACGAGTGTATTGTCAGCGATGTCCCCGATTGTAATCGAACGTTTTTTCGCTTCGTTTCGCACAATTCGATTGATGGACCGCCATGCAGCCATTCGTCTCGGGCCATGAGGGCGTACCCGGCGGAGCACAATGAGCGTGGGACAAACTCTTCCCAATAGACGCAGGATGCGCGACCGTGCCGCGGCTGCCGAATCAAACCACACCCCACCGAAGTCGAGCAATTTTTCTGGTGATTCAAAGACCGCATAGCCCAAACGGTCAGCTCGAATCTCAACCGCCAGAACGCGGGTCTGTCGGATCGTGCTCATCAGCGTCAGGTGTTACTTGTGTCCTGAGCTTCGCCGCTCACTCAGCCATTCCAATTTGCGCGCGATTGCAGATGCCCGTGGGCCATGTGCGCTCTGCTCACCTAGGTGCTCCTCGAATTCAGTCAGGCGATTTTCCATCCTGAGGCTGACGCTCTCCGTCAATCCCGGAAATATTTCCGATATCGGCACACGAAAGAGGATTTGATAGCTCAGCGCCACCACCAGTGTCGGAACTCCCACTTGTTCATGGCGAGAGACTGCACTGTAGGTGTTATAGCCGAGGATCTGGGACAACTCATGCTGTGTCAGGCCAGCCTTTCTTCGATGTACGCGCAGAGAATTGTCTAGCGGCTCGTTAGCGTGTTCATGGATCAAGAGTTTTGTCATGCGACCTTTTTTCTTAAGCGTAGCAATCGAAAGCGATGGAGAGGAAGATACAGAACTTGCGTGCCATGCGACTTTTCGGGTCGATGCGAAGCTGGGTTTTCCCCAGAACGAACCTACGTAACCGCGAAAACCGCTTTCTGAAGCTTAAAGACCTGTGGACAACATGTGGACGAAATTAGACCTAAATACTCGCCATTAGGCAAGAATCCGTATCTATCGGAAAAATGAGAATGCCGTATAGTCCTTGCTGATGCGAGAGCTGGACAAGAACCATAGTAATAATAAGGATGGGAAGACAGCGAATCGCGCTCGCAACGAGCCACGACCACCTGAGCCGAAACCAGCCCGTGCTGACCTCGTTACCTTGTTTCGATTGCTGCTCAGGGAGCCTCCCGCAGAGCACGATTTTCGTACGTGCCCCATTTGCAAGCGCTATGGCATAAAGAAAATTTGACGTGGCTTAGATTTGTCCTAAAGTGAAGGGACAAAGGTCGATTGGAAAAAATACAAATGCAATTGTGAATCAGTATTTCGTCTATTGCAGAAAATCTACTGATGATGAAGATCACCAGATTCTCTCTATCGAATCCCAACAGAAGGAGTTGATGCGTTTTGTCGAACGGGAAAAACTGTACGTTGTGGACTCAAAAGAAGAGGCCCGCAGCGCAAAAGCTCCAGGACGACCGGTATTTAATGAACTGCTTTGCCGGATCGAGCGTGGTGAGGCCGATGGAATTATTGCATGGCATCCCGACCGCCTCGCCCGCAACGCCTTGGATGGCGGACAGATTATCCATTTGCTCGACACAGGAAAGCTCAGGAACCTGAAATTCCCAACCTACACGTTCGAGAATTCCTCACAAGGAAAGTTCATGCTGGCTATTATGTTCGGCCAGTCAAAGTATTACGTCGATTCACTCAGCGAAAATGTTCGTCGGGGAAACCGCACAAAACGCGAGCGAGGATGGTTCCCAGGTTTGGCGCCCTTAGGCTACTTGAACGCTCGCTCGGAATCGGGAGAGAAGATCCTAATTCCTGATCAGGAGCGATTTCCTATTATGAGACGGCTGTGGGAATTGTTCCTGAGCGGCGGATACTCTGTACATCAACTACTCAATGTTGCCACAAACGATCTGGGTCTTCGGACACCGCGGCGACGCAGGATCGGCGGCAATGCCCTTAGTCGAAGTGGACTGTATCGCATGTTCACAAATCCCTTCTACGCCGGACTTCTTGTGTTCGGCGATCAATCGTATCCAGGAAAGCATGAAGCAATGGTTACCATCGCACAGTTTCAACGAGCGCAGGAATTGCTAGGCCGAGTTGACCGTCCTCGCCCTAAACGCCGTTTGTTCGCATATACGAGTCTGATGCACTGTGGCAACTGCGGCTGCAGTATAACCGCGGAAGAACAAACCAACCGTTTCGGAAGTCACTATGTGTATTATCACTGCACGCATCGTAAGCCGGGCGTGAGATGCGATGAAAAGTATTTGGAAGAACGAAAGCTCGAGGGTCAGCTCTCTGATTTCTTGGCCAGCACCTATCTCGAGCCGGGCGAGGTTAACGATGCTTTGGCCGTGATTGAAGCAGAACGACTGCAGGGGCGCCTCACGAATGAACATCTGAAAACAAACATTGAGGAAACTCTCGCGAAATGTCGCCGGAACCTCGATAATCTTACCAAGTTGCGATATCGGGAACTGATCAGTGATGAGGAATTCATACGAGAACGAGACGAGCTGCATCTAGAGGAACTTGCGCTAAAAGAGAGGATCGGACAGCTCAACTCAGAATCTTGGTTCGAACCCACTCGGAATCTCTTTTTATTCAGCAATCGCGCGACTTTTTGGCTGACGCATGGAAGCATCGCGGAAAAACGCCTAATTGTATCTACGGTAGGTTCGAACCTTACCTTGAAGTCAAGAAAACTCAGCATTCATGCGAACGAGCCGTTTCTCTTATTGCAGAAACGAGGCGTTTGTCGCACCTGGTGCGCGCTAGTCAACGACGTTCGAACCTTTTTCACGGCAAATCCGCAGTTTGCGATTCCCCTATTGCCCGAACCAGAACTATCTCGATCAGTGCCTGCTTGATTGTAGGCTGAGACGTAGGGCTTGTGCTCTTGGAAAAGAAGGGCATACTTCCTGCGTCCAAAAATCTCGAATACGACCTGCCTAAGCTGTCAGTCATATGCCAGTAAGTCAGATACAGAGTTATGTTGCGAGATTAGTCAGTGAACCGGGTGGCACGTCGGTGCCATTGCCATGACCGCCGGTACGGTCGCAAGATTTCTACGCTCGCCAGGAGAAATCTCGATGAGAAAAACAGGATTACTCGCGTTCTTGGTTTTGCTTCTCTCGATCCCGTCATTTGCCGGACATCGCTACTCCTCGTCCCATCATTCCTACGGGGCTCGGACTACAGGTTCGTGCTGCTCCCGAAGATCCAGTGATGTACACGTTCACGGTTATACGAGAAGGAATGGTACCTACGTCCGCCCGTACTATCGTTCTCATGCGAATGGAACGCAGAAAGACAATTTCTCGACGAAGGGTAACGTTAATCCCTACACGGGACGATACGGAACAAAGACACCTACGCACTAGGCGGGATTGTTGTAAACAGAACGCCACTGAACAAAGAGAATCTATATGCCACTTCCGCTAATCCCATTGATTGCCGCCGCTGTTGCGGGCCGGGCTACTGCACCCAAGAAGAAAGCGGTTTCCAAATACACGACAAAGAAAGGGAAAAAGGTTAAGGCGTACACGCGACGGGCGAAGAGATAGCAGGTACAAGATCGGCGGCCACCAATTACCCTAACAAACTACCACGTGACCTTGGGGATCGCGCCTAAGGACCATTGGCGGAGCCTCGGTGATGGCATCTCCCTGAAGTAGATACAAGTCGCCCACATAACCCGGGCCGCCAGAAACGAAATCAAACTTCGCTCCGTATACGGTGCTTGCAAACTCAAGAGGGTCAATGTCCTCACTAAGTCCCCATGCGTCGCGAACTGCAGGAAGGCTGACAATTTCCTTCCATTCGGCGGCTGTTATTGGTTGAGGATTCCGATTCGGCATAAATAATCGTGCTAGGTTTTAATGGTGCTGCGAACCCTCCTGTACGCGGAGGCGACCTTCATGTTCTTGCAGCCACTCTTGAAGCTTCGAAAGCTCTTCCGTAGATCGTGAGGCATAGGATGACAATTTCACGTCCAGGCCATCAACCCGCCGATCCAAGTCACGAATGTCGTCCTTGGTCGCCACGTCATGAAATCCGCGCACAACCATGGCTGCGCGCATTTCGATACCGCCCTTGGTAGCGTAGTCGCCATTCATTACCTCCAACTCTAACTCATGCCGAACATCTGTCAAGATACAGAAAATTGCTTAGTTGACATGATTTCAGCGACGAGGAATTTAACCCTTTGGCGGCAAGTTCTGTATCTATGATTTTTCCATCCACCCGTTAAGCTTATCTCACGCTTCGGCACGTGGGCCTTGGCCGAAGTGACTCACCGGGAAGGCTCTTTGTCGTTGAAACCATAGAAATGGCAGGACTCGTTTCGTACATAGGCGGGAAAAATCGGCTGGCCAAGCCCATCATTGAGATATTTCCGGAGCACACAACCTACGTGGAACCATTTGCGGGCGGGGCTCAGGTTTTCTTTCACAAGGAGCCGAGTCGAGTAGAGGTTTTGAATGACCTCGACGGAGAGCTCGTAAACCTGTACCGCGTATGCCAGCAGCATCATGAAGAGTTGCTCCGCTACTTCCGCTTCATGCTCGTGAGCCGCGAATGGTTTGACCGCCTGAAGGCGACCGATCCCGCGATGCTCACCGATATCCAACGGGCCGCGAGGTATTTGTATCTGCTCAAGAATTCCTTCGCGAGCTTGGTACGCAACCCCGTCTATCACCGCAACGTCGTGCAGCCACCGAGTTTCAACCTGGAGAGTCTTCCCGAGCTCATTGAAAAAGCCCATGAAAGATTAGAGCGGGTGCAGATTGAGCGTGCGCCGTACGGTGAGATCCTCGACCGGTTCGACCGCCCTACGACGCTTTTCTACTGCGACCCGCCATATTGGGGACGAAAACTCTATCGCTATAACTTCACGGAAGCTGATTTCAGGGAACTTGCGGAGCGGCTTACCAAGATCCGCGGCAAGTTTGTATTGTCTCTGAATGACGTTCCTGAAGTGCGAGCGCTCTTTCGCCGGTTCCGGATTGAAGAGGTCAAGTTGCATTACACGTCGCAGAAAGCCGCCGGACGACGCTACAACGAAGTTCTCATCATGAACTTCACCTCGTAGGCCGCAGTTCGCGTTCGCCCCTCCTATCGCGGCCACGATACCCAGGAGATCAGACGAAGAGCTGACTCCTGGGTTTTCTTCTGTGGGAAAGGATCATCGGCTGAATCGATCCGCCCCTTGCTGGTCCCCGTGGTTCTTTGTGGATGTTACCGAAATCATCGACCCGCCTTGGACAATGGAATCACTATGATTCGCTTTCTCGAAAACATCATCGTAGCGATTTGGAATCGCCTTGTGGCAAGGCGACGCGGAGCACGGTCCGGGGGCGGAAGTCTCGATCTTGGGTATCGGGTCGCGGACGGCCGGCCCACGCGAAGCCGGGTCACCCTCACGAGCCGCGAACGCATGCGGCATCTGGTTGTCCTCGGGAAAACAGGAAGCGGCAAAAGTTATCTCCTCCGCCATATGAGCGAACAGGACATCGAGAAGAACCGCGGGTTCATTTACCTCGATCTGCATGGCGATGCGACACCGTTTCTACTGCGAAGGATCAACGCGCGCGAGCGGCGGGAACACCATCACCTGAGCGACCGCCTAATCCTTGTCGATCCAGCCGATCCCTTCATGTCGGTCGGATTGAATCCTCTTCAGCAAGAGACGCCTGACTTCGTCGCCATTGCCGAAGTTGCGGAGATTCTGAAGCGCCACTGGGGGCTCGATCACTTCGGTGCCCGCACCGATGAACTTTTGCGAAATGCACTCTATGTGCTCTCGGCTAATGGTCTGACCTTGATCGAGCTTACCCCGCTTCTTGCCGATAACTACTTCCGATCCGTGTGCCTGCAGAAGGTCGCGAATGCCGAAGTGCGCGAGTACTTCGACCTTCGCTACGACCAGCAAAGCGAGGCCATGCAAGCCACGATGCGGGAACCGATTCTCAACAAGACCTCGGCCTTTACTGCTGATCCGAAGTTCCGGCACATCGTCGGACAACAGCATTCGAGCTTTTCTTTCCGCGAGGCAATGGACCAAGGTCACTGGATCATCGTGAATCTCGCCAAAGGTCGATTGGGCGCTCAGGCACTTACCCTGGGAAGCCTCATCTTCACCATGGTAAAGAACGCGCTTTTCGCGCGAACGACGGACCGGCTCTCAACCATTTACTGCGATGAAGTGCAGAACTTCGTCGCCCAGGCCAACGAGATCGAAACCGTGCTTGCGGAATCCCGCAAGATGAACACGGGATTTGTGGCTGCCCACCAGTTCATGGATCAGTTGCCCGCCGAGATGCGGGCGGCGCTTCTCTCGGTCGGCACCCACGCGTTCTTTCAGCTTTCGAGCCAGGACGCCGTGCATGTGTCGCAGTCTCTAGGCGGTGGCCGATCACTCACCGAACAACTCAAGAACCTGCCGCAGCGGCATGCGATTGTGAAAGCAGGTGGCGAGGACTGGGCGGAAATCCGGGTTCCGACGCTTGAGGACCCGCCGATTGACTACACCGATCTCCTGAACCGGGTTCGCTACACGCGAGGACGCGTGCGGGCGCACATCGAGCGCGACATTGCTCTGCGGCGGAAGACTCGGCGCGATGCAGAGGAGGAACTCGAATGAATGCCCCCGTCAACTCCGGAACGGTTCTTACTGAGCGCGACTTTGTCATCTTTCGAGCACTGCTTGTCACTCGGGTGCTCGATTGCGACGACCTTATGGTTGTCGGCGGATTTAGCTCCGTGCGCCGCGCCAACCGGCGCTTGCTCAAACTCGTGCGTGCCGGGCTCTTACGGCGCTGGTTCGTAGGAACGGAAACGCGAGGGGTGAAAGCCATCTACGGCGTATCGCCCGAAGCTACCCGGTTAATCGGGGAACCCCCGCAAGGCGTTTTGCCTTGGAAACAGGACCGGGTGATCACGAGCAGTCAGTTCTTGGCGCATCAGCAGGCCATCAACCGCGTTTTCATTCAGGCGCGGTTCCAACCTTTACCACGCGAAGCTGCCTGCGTGCGGTGGATGAATTTCCGCGAGCCGCTCTCGACCGCAATCCCCCTGAAACCGGATGCATATCTCGAAATCACTCAAGCCGGCGCGGTACACGCGATGTTCCTTGAAGTTGATCAGGGAACAGAGACCTCAAAGGTATGGAAGCGAAAAGTCGAATGGTATTTGAAGGTCGCTCTCGGTGGAGACTTCGAACGCCTCTTTCAGCAGAAGCGGTTTCGGGTGCTCGTGGTGCTGCATTCTTCCCGACGGTTGGACGTCATAAAGAAGACCATTGCCGAGAGGACCGACAAACTCTTTTGGTTCGCCACCCAGGATCAGATTAGGAGCGAGGGCTTTACAGCACCAATCTGGATTCGTCCGACGGGCAAGGACGGGATACCTCTTCTATGACATGCGTAGCGGTACATAGTCGGACTTCGGTGAGAAGCGGAAAGGGTTGCAAATACAGCCGAACGGGACGGCGGGCGCTGGCCAATGCTTGCCCAGCCGTCGGCCCAGGCAACGGCTCAGGTGTGAAACGTGAACGCACAAGGCAATTCTCATGAAATTTTGCTACCAGTGCAGCAAGGCATCGGTTGGTGATCCGCCCTTCTGCTCGAAGTGCGGGCGGAGTTATGACATTCGGTTTTGTCCTCGGATGCACCGGAACTCGCGGTACGCGAAGGCCTGCCGGGAATGCGGATCGCGAGAACTCTCGGAAGCGCAACCGCAGGTCTCCCTTTGGTGGAAAGTTCTGGAATTCCTCGCGAAAGTTGCCTTTGGCATCGTGCTTGTCTACGGGTCACTGGCACTGCTCTTAGACATGCTTCGGCACCCGCAGGTGCAGGCTGGCCTCCTTATTATAGGCATCCTTGTCGGCGTCCTTTGGTGGGCCTGGTGCCAGTTGCCGGAGTGGTTCCGCAAATTCGTCTCACGACGCTTGCACCGAAAGGAGCGCGACCGTGAACGGTAAGCAGCAGTCTCCAAACAGCGAGCAGGCACTGATGACCGTTCGAGATCTTGAGTCAAGGCCGAAGCAGACTCTACCACTCGCAGACGATCAACTCGGCCAACCGCTCTCGATCCGCGATGTGGCGCGCATGTTCGGTTGCTCGGAATGGACCGTTCGTCAGCGGCTCATCCGCATCGGGCTTCCCCATTTTCGGCTCGCGCCGAACGGGAAGCTCATGTTCTTTTACAACCAAATCGTCCGCTGGGTGCTCGACCGCCAGCGACAGAAAGGAGGTTACTTCCCATGACGTTATGGAAGCGTGGCAATGTGTTTTGGGCTTACGTCTACGTGCATGGCATCCGCCACGCAAAGTCGACCGGCACCGCGAACCGCCGCCTCGCCGAACAGATCGAACAGCGTTTCAAGGAAGAATTGAACCTAAGGGGCCAGGGCGTGTATCAATTGGCCCCCGAGATGGCGTTCGGCGAGTTGGCTGCCCGCTTTCTCTCCGATGGCGTCCACAAGCCCTATCACCTCGATCGCCTCAAGGTCCTCTTGCCTTATTTCGGCGAGACGCCTATCGGGCAAATCACGAAGAATCTGGCACTCGCCTACCGTCGCCACCGGCACGCGGAAAAGACACTGAGTGAGACCACAGTAAACCGCGACCTCGAAGCCCTGCGAAGAATGCTCTTCTGGGCGGTCGATGAAGGACTTCTCTCGGCCAACCCATTGAGCCGCGTGCGGATGGTGCGGGAGCGGCGGAAGCCTCGATTGATCCTCAGCGTACACGAGGAAGAGAGGCTCCTCCTAACCGCCGCCCCGCACCTCCGCTCCATCATTATTATTGCGCTCGATACGGGCATGCGCCGGGGCGAAATTCTCGCCCAGCGCTGGGAGCATATCGATCTCGAACGGGGGCTCCTGTCAGTCACCCATTCGAAAACCGCCGAAGGCGAAGCCCGAGAGATACCACTCACCGCACGGCTCGCGGAACTCCTCCGGTCTCAACAACAACCCGAAGGGTTGGTCTTTACCTACAAAGGCCAGCCCATCCGCAAGATCAAGACGGCCTGGAAGTCGGCGATCCGCCGGGCAGGCATTCGCTATCACCGCTTTCATGACCTGCGCCATGCGTTTAACTGCCGGTTGATGGAAGCCGGGGTTCTGCAAGAAGTCCGCAAAGCTCTGATGGGCCATTCCTCGGGCGAGGACGTGCACTCGATCTACGTCCACGTGGAGCTTCCCATGAAACGAGAGGCCATCCGCAAGCTCGAAGCCTGGGTCCGAGACCAGCAAGTCCGAACGTTAGAAACCAAAGAACAAGGAGAAACCTGATGTGCCCAATGAAGAAAAGCTGAAGCTCATCCTGCTCTACCACCGCACCGAAAACGAGTATTCCATCCTTGCCCACAACCAAAGCGCAGAAGAAGCGCAGCAGTTTACGGAACGCTGGAATCCCCACCTTGTAGAAGGTTCGTCGCTCATGTCGCTCAACCAATCGAGACGCCATGGCGCGACCGACTCTCAAGACTGCCGCGCCTGCCGTGAGACGGTAGCGCGCACCGCACATCTTGAGCCCCAACCGAAGTACCGAAGGAGAGAAGAAGCATGAAAACCAAAAGTAGCGACGCAGGTGCTGCTCGCTCGCCACAAGCATCCAGCCAATCAAGCACCAGCCCGAGCACAAGGAAAGCTTGGAAGAAGAAAACCCCGGTTGAAGTCGTGCTCGATCAACTGAACAAAGCCAGAGAGGACGTTGCCGAAAAAGAAGAGGCTTACAAAGAGGCCAAGCGCCAATATGAAAAGCTCGAAGCGGCACGCAAGATCCTTGAGGCCACCTAGCTCTTTGTCTAAAGCGTACCTATCACGGTACGCTTTTTTTGCGGGCGGCCATCGCGAAGGAGTTGGCCAGACGCGAGGTTTCGCGAAAAACAAGTGAATGAATGGGAAACGAGTTTGTCAATGCAAGTTTTTGCACACCGAATTGACAGCGACACGCTGCCGGTTGATGATAAAGGTAGGTATTTGAAAACATCGCTGGACGAGTACTAAGTCAAGCGTATAATTCGTGCGTTGATGCGCTCTCCCGCTGATTTCGCCTACCGCTCGTTGTTGTGGGTGTGGCGTCGATTCTCCTGGCGCGAGCTTCTTGGAGTCTTGCTGCTCCTCTTGGCGATTATCCTCGCTATGCAGGGCAAGAACCAAAAGATCGTACTCCCCATCGTCATTGCCTATTGCCTCGTGGCGTTGTGGCGATTCTTCCTCTCAATGCGTGCGAGTGAGTCGCGATACGCGCTTCAAGCGCAAGTCGTGGCCAGTTTGTTCGACTTCATCAATCGGGAACTTTTTTCGCGATCGAGTTTCACTCGATTTACATTGTTCCGCCAGGCTCCGTTCCGTCGTTCCGTTATCATTCCTTGGTATCGGTTCAAGCGGGGCGGCAATGGTCCTATGCGAGACGCAGCCGCGTCACGCGCAAAATACCGCAAAGGAGAAGGTATTACTGGTCGCGCTTGGGAGACTCCTGCAACAAAACTCGCGATCCAAGTCCTGCCTGAGTTCCCGAGTCGCCAGATCCTGGAGGCGTATTACATCGGCGAGCTCGGCGTTTCTCGTGAACACGTCGCAGACATCAGCAGCTACATGGAGAAAGTGCGGGCCATTGTTTCGTATGCTTTTTTGGACCATCGAGATCAGTTCCTGGGCTTGATGAGCCTCGACATACAAAACGCAACAGTCCATCCAGATGAAGCAAGCATTCGCATCGCGCCGATGGATGGCAATTCGGCGTTTACCGTCAATGCGGACGAATTGTTCCGCATCGTGCGAGTCCTCGGCATCGTGTTGGACTCGTTTCAAGTTCTGAGAGGAGGAGAATATGAGCAAGCATAACACGCCAACACAGGCAGATTTTGCCAAGGCCAAAGAACTTGCGAATGAATTGCGTCGATCATTGCCAGCAGAGTTCAAGCTCGCGGCGAGGGTGATGCGGGACGGTGAACCAGAATTTCCCGATCTCGTCTTCAAATCCGATCCAAAGATTCCGGGACTCTATTTCGCTGACGTAGACCCCGACTTCATCATGATTCGCAAGTCGCGCAACGGTCATTTTGCCGTCACGCACCCCGAGAAGAAGTAGAAATCCAAATAAAACTACTTCCTGAGGCAACTCTCTGGCCCTTTACTGCTTTTTTCCCCTGCCAGTTGCTTTCGTTGGCTGACACGCCCCGTAGTTCTACGTCTCTGTACCGAACTTAACAGCAGCGAGTGAGTTAGCCCCGCAAGTTGTCGCCCATAATAATCCATTTAACAACATAGCGAGTTCTTCTACTCCAGAGTCTGTCTACCCGGCAGGCTCTTTTTATAGCGGAAAGGAAGCTCTGTTACCGATATTGAATTCGATGGTGAGAAGGTCTTAGTAGCGGCGCAACAGGCTCAGCATATCGAGGCAAGAGGCATGCAGCGTCGAAAAGGAGAATTGAGATGGGATTTGAAGAGAAAATTGCTGAACTCGCACAACAGATGGGGGAGACAAGCGCGAAAATGACGCTCGTGAATGCCGAGGACTATGTCTCCCACGAAAAATGCCGAATCGAGCTCGCGAACCGCAGTTCACTGGTTAGCCTCGAAGCCGAATTCTCTTATCTAGTTCGCGACGAGGAAGAGCTTGAGGAGCGCTTGCGGCGTGCACCTAGATTGGGTGATTTCCGCAATCGCCGTCGAAAAGAAGTCTACAACTGGTTGGTTGCTGCATTGCTCTCCCTGTCCTGCTTTTTCTTTTCTCTATACACTTTCGAGCCGTTTCGCGTCGGCTGGAAGGGACCTCTCTATTGCCTCGGAGCGGCAATCGGCTTCGCCTTTGTGCTCGGCCTCGCGCTTGAAAAATGGGACAAAGAATTCCTGCTGAAGACCATCGCTTCCATTGCCTGCCTCTCGGGCATTGTCGGCCTTGCATTCCTCGCCGTGATCCGCGGAGACCTACTGGCGCAGCAACTCATGAACGCCACACCAGCAATCGTGTTCGGGGACGCAGAACCCGTTCCGCAACCCCATACTGATTTCTATGCGGCGACCGTCGTATTGCTCCGGGCGACCATGATCCTTCTTGCCATTGCGATGGATCTGGGAGCGGGTCTCGCCTTACATGAAGCGTGGCGATTAAGGAGCGTAAGTAGCGATGACCCGGAGGCTTTGCGTAAAGACCTGTCACTGCTGCGAGACCGCAAGATTGAGATTGCGAGAGAAGTCACCGAGCTCCAGAATCAACCGGATAAGTTCGTGCATGCATTTTGGGCTAACTTCTACCGTGCCCTCCTGACTCACACTATGCGAGATGCGATGAGCAAATTATCTATGTTGCTCATGCTCGTTTTATTAGTCGGCAAGGGGGCGAGGGCGCAAACGCATCTCGACTTAGTGATCGCCGCTGACCTCAGCAAGTCGGTTGCGAGCCACGGTCCGGGACAGGCAAGTGAATTTGAACAGAACATCCAAGGCATAAGTCGGTTGCTGACCCAAGTTCCTGCGGGAAGCCGCGTCACAATCATAGGCATTACTGATCAAAGCTTCGCGCATCCGTTGATGCTGCTCTCGGCTTCGCTCGCCGACGATCCGGGATACTTCGGCGAACGACTGGCACTCGGCCGGGCGGCGCTTTTGCGGAAATGGAGGGAATACAGTCAAGGCCTGCGGCCAATCTATCCACAGACGGACATCGTAGGGGGCTTAATGGTTGCAAGCCAGGTATTCGCGGACCAAAGCAAGACCTCGCACAAAGTGCTCGTAATCTTTTCAGACATGAAAAATGACACAGAGGATCTGACTCTTGATTCACTGTTGCGCACACCACGTGCGGCGGCAGGAAATGCTCCTGTTATTGTCGACTTGAAAGGTGTTGAGGTTCAGGTTTTCGGAGCCGACGCTGGCCACTTGTCTACTGCTCAATGGATATGGCTGCAAAATTACTGGAGCGCTTACTTGAAGCACGCTGGGGCTACATTACGGACTTATTCGGCACTTCGACAGTCCGGGTTACCTATTCGCTGAGAGATGGCATTTCTGAATAGGGTGTCGCGGACGAGGGAGCAGCTGTGCTTCTCTTATTTGACGAGCTTGAACATAAATCATATTCCTCGCGATAGAGACGCACGCCGATGACCTTACTCTTCTGTGACCCGCCGGTCAGATGACCAGGAATACTAGAAATGTGTCACTCCGCCCGTGGCAGTCCCAGCATGCACGCTCGTCATAGTGGGTTGCCCCTTCAGGGTATTCTGAATCGCATTCGTATAGTCAGCATCGGGCCCCATTTTCCCGCCTCCATTGGGAGGAGGAGGATTGCAACCTGCGGGACCGGGATCGAATGTTGTAACGTTAAAGGCGTAGTCGAT
>Ga0335069_10005238_pt1 | contig 19095 bp, 16 predicted proteins | sample Lox_Sample_11_FD_206714 | JGI IMG/M metagenome (GOLD analysis project Ga0335069, IMG submission 206714) | Soil microbial communities from Loxahatchee National Wildlife Refuge, Florida, United States - Lox_Sample_1.1 | ecosystem: Environmental > Terrestrial > Soil > Wetlands | place: USA... | reverse complement strand
GCTGTTGCTGCCAAACGGGAGCCACGGTGCGCTTCCAGATTCGGTGAAGCGGCGTGAGGCCGTCTCGATGGAGCGCAGCCTCATAGCCGCCGGCAAGCGTTTCGGCGAAATGCCGGTTTTCGCGATCACGCCGCTCACGACCCGCGACGAGCACCCTTGCCGCTTCGCCGTGATAGTGAACGCTGCTCGCGAGCGCGCGCCGCAGGTGCAACATGGCGAGGTCCGCGAAGGCGCCCCCGCGTTGGTACTCGCGCACCTGCTCGAGCAGATCCGCGCTCAGTGACGGCGGTTGATCGAGGTACCGTGAGATGCGCGCCATCGCCTCGAGCACCGCGAGGTCCGCGCGGTGCATCCCCGCAGCGCGATGTTGCGCCAGCCACGCGATATCCGCCGCGCCGATCGCTTTCCCGGACGCCGCCTGCTGGGCCAGCGTATGGCAGCGGTCTGCGAACGCGAGTGGCAACACGCGGCTCGTTTGAAGCTGAGTCGGCGTCAGCGCCTCGCGACCGATGCGGTCCGCCTGTCCGAGGAGCGACGATGCCGCGTCGCCAAGAGCGGCAAGGGTGTCCTCGGCGAGTCGCGAGACGACTCGTCGCACAATTCGCCGATCCATCTCGATCGGCGGCTCGGTTGCAGCCTTCCAAAGCGGCCCCCATGCGGGCTTCGGGAGCTCCGGCGCTTCGACCGTGAGCACAGCTCCGTGGACGACGAGATCACGGAGGCGAGCCTCCGGATCCATCAGCGCCCAAGAGAGGAGGCGCCCATCGTCCCCATGCAGGATCGGCAGCGCGTCGCGCACCAGCTGACTGACGTTGCTCGACCAGCGCGGCGGCTCCTGGACCCACGTCGCGAGCAGCTGCGCTGGCGTCCGCGTGCGAACCTGCGCTCCGACGCTCGCGTCGACCAAGAGCTCCGTCAGAAGGCGGCGATCGACGACCGTCGGAAGCGTCCGTTGGCTCATCGCCAGGCCGAGCTTGTCGACGTGCTCCAGCGCCAGTTGCTGCATGTACGGCGCATCCGCACCGACAACGCGGACTCCCAGCACGACTTCTAGGACGTCGTTAACGGAGAGCGCATGGACGCGTTGGTTACGCGCGCGGCGGAGAAGGTCTGGCGCGGTCTGGATCCTTCGCGCAACGTCCTCGGGCATTACCGCAATGAGTGGAGCGCCCTTCGCCTTCCAGAGCAGGTGCCTCAGACCGAGCTCCGTCGAGACGCGATGGACGCCGTACGACCCCATGGGCGTCGGCATCTGATCCGGCAGATTCTCCAGCCCCTCGCCATCGATGACGAGGACGTAGCCGGTCTCAGCGGCTCCACCTGCCTGATCGAGCAGGCGGCGCAGGAGGAGCTGGGCGCTGCTCACTCGGTGTCCTCCTCACGAACGAGGACCACGTTGATGCTCTGCGTTCCTTGCGCGACGAGCACCTTGCGCACCTCAGCCAGGAAGCGCGAAAGGGCCTCGCCGTCGGCGGGGTTCACGCGAGCCTTCACCAGAACCGCGTTCGACAACGGCTGGGCGGTCTGCTGGGGAGCAGAGGGCGGCAGTCCCGGCGACGGCGCCGTCGGCGACGGAGGGGGAGGCTGGACGATCAACCTCTGAATCAACTGCTGCGCGGTCCGGTTCCAGCTCAGGATCCAATCCTTCGTGAGCGGCTGCTCGTTCTGGGCAGCTGCAAGCCGCCCCTCGAGCATCCCTAGATGATCACGAACCTCCGCTCCGACCGTCGCGTGATGCACACCGGCCTTCAGATTCGAGCGCGCGGGCTCGTTCAGCTCACCGAGCGCCTCGCGAACGCTCTCCGTCTGGCTCACCACGGCGCGGAGTACGTCGTTGCTGTCGTCGGGCCACGCGGCGAGCAGCTCAGTCAGCACCTTATGGCTGTCCGTCGTCTTCAAGTCGAGTGCGGCCAGCCGCGTGTTCGCGGCCGCGAGTTCCTTGAGCCGGTCGCCGCTCTCGATGCCGAGATGCACGAGCCTCTGGTGCAACCCTTGGAGAACGGTTCGTCGCGCGGCGCCGGCTTGCTTGAGGGCGATCGCGAAGCGATCCTGGCCCTGCAGCGATCGGTGTGCCGCCGGGCGGGGCACGTTGAGCAGCTGGTTTCCGAGGTCGCGCAGACGGTGCCAGTCGGCGGCGCTCACGAGTTTGCCGCGCTGCAGACGAATTCTCGCCGCCGCCGGCATTCCGATCCGAACTTCGATTGGATCGTTGTCGAGCTCGTTGAGGGCGCGATGGTCGCGCTGGCACAGGAAGCAGAGGAACAGATCGATGACGAGCGGCTGCAGCCCGTACGTGTCGCGAAGATGCTCCGCGACGGGAGCCCACGTCAGCGAATCCTGATCCGCCTTCTGGAGGACGTCCTTGATGTAGCGCGAGTCCAGACGCAGCGACGCCTTCGTCTGCCCGAGGTTCACGAGCTCGAGCGGCTGCCCGATGTTCTTGAGGACCTTGCCGACGGCGTCGTCGTAAGCGACGGACACGTTCGACTCGCCCGCTTGCACCACCGGACCGCCGGCACGCATCTTCACGCGCAGATCGGCGGCGATCTTCGCGACGTGCTCGCGGAGGGCGGTGGTCAGACGGGTTCGGTCGACGGATTTCATCTCGTTTGATCAGCTGGCAAGCGGGTGAAGCAACGGAATGGTGGCGCCTTCGAGGTGCCACATCGGTGCGCCTTCGTTGAAGCGCGGCTGACGGTTGTGGATGACGCCCGGAACGACCAAGACCCAAAAACCGCGCGTCCCCGAGAGCGTCTCGTCGTACAGCCGGCGTGGAAGATCGAGCGCCTCGCACAGGCCGAAGAGCGCGGTGTCGCCGAGAACGTTCACGCGGCCCGGCCGGCCATGCTCCTCCAGCAATCGGAAGAGAGTCGCCTCCGCCGCCTCGGTCAGCGAATCGCGCTGTGCGACGAATCGCTCCGCACGTTGCAGTGCGGGCATGTCCGCCGCGTGGTCGGTGAAGAACGCGTCCTCGAACGAGAGCCACGTACCGCCCAGCGCGGCGGCAACCGAGCGACCGATTTCGGCATGCAGCTCGGGCGGCGTCACGAGCATCCGGAAGCCACGCGATGCGGCTGCGTCGCGCAGCATGTCGCGGACTACTTCTTCTGGCTGTCGTTCGGACCCGAAAGACGTTGGCGTCTGATCCGCCGACAGCGCCGGCGGCGCGATGATCGATCCCGTGCCCCCGGGCAGCACGAGACTGCCCTGCACCTGGCACTCGAGGTTACGGAGGATCTCGAGCAGGTGGTCAGGGTCCGGATACGGCGTGTCCTTCCCGAAGACCCGCCGCACGCGCCGTTCGAGATCCTCTACGGCGATCGGCTCCCGAACCTGCTCGAGCACGAAGCCGATGCTGTGCCGCGGATCGAGCGGACCGATGAAGAGGTGCCCCGTCTCTGCGATGTCGACGTCCTCGCAGAGACGCACTCCCAGCGCGAGTGGGTCGCCTTCGAAATGTGGCAGCAGGCCGGCCAGCGTGCGGCGCGCGCTCTCCGGCTCCACCGGAGGCCACTGGCTCGCGAGTCGCACGACCTCCGCCGCGAAGGCTCGCAACGTTTCGCGATCAAACAGCGGCCGCGCGACGAGCGTGCAGTCCGCGCCGTCTGCTTCGACCATGTGCGCGCGCCCTGAGGAGATGCGGACGAGCAAACGAACGATGCCGGCGCCAGAAACGATGCCCGCCGGCCACTCTTCCTCCAGTCGCTCGCCCAGCTCGTCGAGCCGCGCGATGCCGGCGAATCCATCGAGGACCGAATCCAACGCAGCATTCGCGTCCGCCAGCACCGACATATCGAGGCGTTCGAGGCCCTTCGAGAGATCGAGGCTCACCTGCGGCTGGCTCTTCTTCAGGTCCGATGCGATGTCGCCCTGCGTCTCGGGCTCGCCGGTGATACCGACGGCGCGCTCGAGTGCCGCGCGTTGCGCTTCGCTGAGCGGTCTGGCCGCCTCCTCCCACAACCGATCGAGCGTGTGGATGCCCGCTGGCGTGTCCGCCGTGTGCTCGCGGAATTGATGGAGCGCTTCGACGACCTGCGCGAGTCGCGTGCGACCGATCCCGGCGACCGCAAGCAACTCGGTGCGCGTGAGGGAGGCGACGGCTCCCACCGTTGGCAGATTCGCTTGCTCGAGCGCCGTTCGTAGTGCGCCCGGCAGCGGGAGCTTCTGGACGGGCTCTGGCGAGTCCGCGAGCTCGGGAACCAGCGCTGGCTCCGCGCGCATCGGCGCCGGCGACGTGCCGGCCAACCCACGCCCGAGCAACGTCTCCTGGAACGCGATGATGTCCGACGCGGTCTTGGTCCCGATCGCGTGGATCGCTCGGACCTGCGTCGGAGACAGCGCCAGAAGCTCACCGACCGTGTGCACCTGGCATCGGGCGAGAGCATTCACCGCCCGCCGGGAGAGACCCGCGAGTCGCAGCGGCGTCGTCGCATCGAGCTGCGCAGGTGGGAGCGACGCGGGCGCCGGCGCGTCTTCGCCGAGCGCGACGAGGAGCGCCTCGCGCATCGCGCGCGCCGAAGGGAACCGTCGCTCCAAGACCGGGTCCAGTGCCTTCTTGAAGAACGCTGCTAGGCCCGACGGTTCGATGTCCTCCTCGCGCACCGACGGACTCTGTCCCGGCTCCGGCACACGTCCTTCGAAGGCATGCCGTCCGGCGTAGAGCTCGAACAGACAGAGAGCAGCAGCGAAACGATCCGTCGCGTGCGTCCATCGCGCGCTCGCGGGGTCGCGATAGAGCGCAGTCCCGCCGTACGACGCGTCCTCCGGAATCGCCGCGAGGCTGAAGTCGATGATCGTCAACCGACCGTCGCTCACGAGCAGATTGTCAGGCTTCAGATCCTTGTGCGTGACCCCCTTCTGTTCGAGGTAGTCGACGCCGGCGAGTAGATCCTCTGCGAATCGACGCTGCGCGGTGGGTTCGGGCGTCGGGTGCTTCGCGAGCCACTGGCGGAGATTCTCCCCGCCGACGCGTTCCATGACGAGCGTGAGCCGCCCCTCGACCATCTTCGTCAGGTCGATCACCTTCACGACGTTCGGGTGGTCGAGACGGTCGAGGATCTGGAACTCACCGCGTAGCGCCTCCTCGGCCGCATCGTCGTCACGCGCGATCTTGAGCGCGCGCGTTCGACCGCTGACGAGATGGCGCGCAGCGTAGACGACGGCCATGCCGCCCTGGCCGAGGCGCGAGAGGATCTCGTAGTCGGTGCCGAGGCGCGTGCCAGGCTCGAGGTTCTCTGCGTCGAGTGGTCCCTTGCGCTCGACGACGATCCCAGGAAGCGCGCGAGCTTCCGGCTCGCGACCGACGCGGACCGCTTGCATCGCGTCCGCGAGCGAGGCGTAACGGTCCGTTGGTCGAAGCTCCAACATCCGTGCGACTGCTTCGTCGAGGCTGAGCGGGATACGTTGCGCCATGTCTCGCACGCGGCGCATGAGACGACGCGCGGCGATGAGCTGGCGAGTGCTCTCGAAGAGAGGCTTCCCCGTAAGGAGCAGCGCGAGGAGCGCGCCGAGACTGAATTGATCCGACGCCGGCTCCGCGCTGCTGAACGCAGAGACGACCTCGGGTGCGGCGTAGATCAGTCGGTCGTCGGCGATGCTCGTCAGTGAGATCGTCGCGTCGCTCGTCAGCTGCTTCGCGAGATCGAATCCAGTAATGCGGATCTGCTGCGGGTCAGAGCGGTCCTCGACCAGCACCACCTCTGGACGGAGCAGCCGATGCACGACGCCCTGGCGATGCGCGTCGTCGAGCGCTCGCGCGATGCGGAGCCAGAGGTTCGTGCGCGTGTGGAGATCCGCTTTCTCCTTCCCGCGCGCGTCGGGGCCGTAGCGCTCGACCCAGGTCGTTAGAGTGATGCCATTGAAATACTCGAGCGGGAGAACGATCCCGGCCTCGTCGGCGAACGGCGGATCGGCGGCGAGAATCCCCTCGACGCGCCCCAGCCTTCCGAGCACCTGCGCTTCCCAGCGCGCACGCTCCTCGATGCGTTGTCGTTGCGCATCGGTGGCGAGGGGCGGGACGCTGTAGATGCGGAGCACGCGCTCCGCCGCCGAGAGCGTGTTCCTTCCGCGAAGCTCCGTGTACGTCTCGTGGTGGTCGAGTGCGGCGAGAATCTCGTACTCGCGAACGCGCCGAACCGGCTTGCGACCGCGCTGCACGCCCGTGAAGAGCTCGAGCAATTCGCGCTGCGCGGCGGACGACGGCGCCCGCGCGCGGCCCTGACTGAGACGATCGATCAGTGCGGGGTCCTGCAGCGCCGTCAGGATCGTCTTTCGCGTGTGGACACGGTCGTTACTCGCCGGACCACGAACGCCGACGTCAGTCGTGTTCGAGAGGAAGACGAGCCCCTCCGTCCAGACCTGCCCCGCTTGGTAGCTCACGTTCCGCAGGTGCGTCTTCAGCACTTGCGCGGTGACGCGGTTCAGTTTCAGCGGGCTGCGGATCTTCTCCGGGAGCCACCAGTCGTTATCCGTTCCTTCGATGCGGCCGCGATACGACTTGATCTCGACGACGAACACAGCGTGCGGCGCAGCCACGACGGCATCGAGCTCGAAGATCCCGCCGCTGCGTTCGACGAGCCACGCGTTGCCAAACACCGTGTATTCGGCCGGCAGCCCATCGACGAGAAAACGGAGAGCATTGCGCTCCGGTTCATGCGCCGGTTCACCGATCGGGATGAAGTGCGCCGGCATCGCTACACCAGGAGGACCTTTGCGTTCGGGAACCAGATTGCGAGCTGGTCTTCGATCCGGAAGTGCCCGCCCTTGTCAGGGTGCAGCCCGACGACGAAGTCGAAGCTGCGCTGGCGAAGCGCGTGCTTTGAATCACGGAGATCGTCGATCCCGACCTTCGTCGCGAACTCCGAGTTCGGCGCGCCGCGCTCGAGTGCGACGATTCCCGCGAGCGTGAGCTCCTGCCACGAGCTGCACGCCACGGTGAAGTTGTCTTGGAGAGTGAGGTCCTTCTGCGTCGAGACGAGATGATGGGCGAGCTGACCGCCCGTGCCGGGCAGCTCGAGGACCTTCTGGTGCGTCTTCACGACGTGCAGCTCCGACCGCGCGAGCCTCGTCGTCAGGCCAAGCAGGCGCGCCTGCTCGGCGACGTATTCCGGTCCCGCGGACTTCAGGTCGACGCCAGGAAGGGCCTTGAGCAACGCGTCGGCGGCGCCGGCGGAGAGCCGATCCAAACGAAGGGTCGCATCGAGCAGTGATGGATCGAAGGGCACGCGGTGCAGCACGGCGGCGTCCTCGAAGAGGAGGTCGACGAAGTCCGTGGCCGTCAGCCGCCCGCGGAAACGCGCCCAGGTCCCGAGGCCAGGTTCCGTGATTCGCTCCGCTCGCCGACCTACGGCTTCTTCCCTGGCGAGAGCGACGAACAGCGCCGATGCCCAAAGCGCAACGTCGCGCGCGTCATCCGCAACCGCTGCGGGATCGACGACCAACGTCGCGGCCATCACGCCGTCCCTCCGCGAAGCCGACGTGCTCGCGTCACGTCTTCCGCCGCTCCGCCCTTGCGAACCCAGCGATCGACCTCGGCGCGCTTGAACTTCCAGAGACGACCGATGCGCTGCGCGGGCATCCCCTTGTTCGAAATCCACGCGTAGACGGTGTCCCGGCTCACGCCGAGGTACTCACCGATCTCGTCCACGGAGAGCCATCGATCGTCCATTGCGCCGACCTCGCCGGCGACGACGACCAAAGCTCATCCCCGGAACATACGACGCTACGCGTGTGCGGACGCTCGGGTCAAGCCGATCGAAGCCGATCGAGCCGGAAGAAGGTGGCTTCTGCTAGTCGCGCCGAAATCCGACGCGAGGAGATCAACGAGCCCCGGTTCTTCGGTGATTTTGAGCCGTTGGCGCCGGCGCCGCCACGTCCTTGTACCGGCGGCCTGCCCGGCAACCTGCGGTGGCATGTGACGGCATGAGGCGACCATGGCTTCGTCCTCGCGCTCGACGGTGTCTCCGACGAGCTCGCGCACCACGGCTGCTACCTCGGTAGCGGGATTTCGGGCCCGTGCTGTCGGCTGGGCGCTCTTGGGCGCTCTTGCGCTCGTCGGCCGGATGCTGCATACCTCCTTCAGTCCGACGGATGGTGGGTTGCTGCGCAAGCCCGTGACCCCCATCGTCGTTCGAGCCGTCGACACAGTCGGCGCAGCCAACCACAGCCCCGGTGCCGTAGGCCCCGGAGATGGAGCTGCGACCGATGAGACGAACAGGACCAGCCTCGACTGACCGCGACTGCGGTAACGACGCGGTCGAGAAGAGCAAGCGGACGGCGATCAGCGTACGCGATTTCCAGGCGAGGCAGACTGTGCCCGAGCGCGGGGTCTTGCGGGCACCAACGCCCCTCGGCAACGGGTTGCTCGCCATCTGCAACGAAGTGCGGGCACTCGAGGCCCGCACGACGGAGACGGAACTGCAGAATCGCTACAAGATCGGCGAGATCATTCGCGGAGTCGAACAGGACGCTCGCTACGGGCAGCAAGGAGTCGAGCGGCTCGCAGAGGCGCTCGGCCACCACAAGTCGACGCTCCATCGTGCCGCCCGGATCTTCGAAGGTTGGCCAGGGGCGGCGTTCCGAGACCTTGCGGTCCGAACGGGGAGGGACGGCCATCGCATCAGCTGGTCACATCTCGAGAAACTCGTGAGCGTCGCCGACAAGGCGCGGCGCGACGAGCTGATCGAGCGCATCTTCGATGAGAAGCTCTCCGTGAAGGACCTCGAACGCTCCATGCGGGCGCGGACGTTCGGCGCTCGCGAGAAGGTCTCGATGGGTCATGAGCGAGGCGTCCGAGAGATCTCCGCCGCTGCGGCGGCTGCTCAAGATCGCCTTGCGCGCGCGGGCCAGGCTCTCGACAAGGCAGACCTGTTGGTCGCGGATGCGGCGGACATTGCCGACGCGATAGCGCGGCTCGATGGCCTCGCCGCCGCAGTGGCAGAACTGCAGAAGAAGTTGATCCCGGCCGGCGCGAAACCGCGGGGCAGGGCGCTTGTCGTGGATGGTCAGTCCGTCGTTCCGGCCACGCGAACGAGATTGTTGGGACGTCCCGACAATCACCCGACGGGGGACCCACAATGACCGTGGCAACCGGCATCCAGTGGTGCGACGACACGATCAACCCAACCATGGGTTGCGACGGCTGCGAGCTCTGGCAACCCGAGCGGGGCACCAAGGTCTGCTACGCGGGCGTCGACCATGAGCGTCGCGCCGGTCATCCCGGCTACGCGCCCAGTTTCTCCCATGTCTCCTTGTTCCCGGGGAGGACAGCACGGATCGCCCGTACACGAGACCTGTCAGGCACCACCCGCCTCGCGAAGCCGTGGCTCGACGGCCTGCCGCGGATGATCTTCGTCAGCGACATGAGCGATGCCCTCTCGAAGGACGTTCCCTTCGCATACCTCGAGGCCGAAATCGTGGGTCCGGCGACCTCTGGCGCGGGCCGTCGCCATCGCTGGCTTTGGCTCACCAAACGGCCCTCGCGGATGGCGGTGTTCTCGAACTGGTTGCGCGAGCGGCATGTCGCATGGCCGGAAAACCTGTGGGCCGGCACGAGCGTCACCGACGCGAGAAACACAAATCGCCTCGAGCATCTCTCGCGCGTCGGCGACGAGAACACCACGCGTTTCGTTTCCCTCGAACCGCAGCGGGAGTGGATCGACATCGAGCCCTGGCTGAACCGACTCGATTGGGTAATCCAGGGCGGTCAGTCCGGGCGCGCCGCACGGCCGTTCGAGCTGGAGTGGGCCCGACGCACGCGCGGGGCGTGCGGACGCGCCGTCGTCGCGTACTTCTTGAAGCAGCTCGGGCGAGCGCCGATCGACAACGGCGGATCACTCAGGCTGCGTGATCCGCACGGAGGCGATTGGGTCGAATGGCCGGCAGACCTTCGCGTCCGTCAGTTCCCCCACAGCACCCACGCTTCGAAGCCGGAAGAGGGACCACGATGACTGGAAGCACGGCACCCCCCACAGTTCATGGACGCGCGCTAGCGAAGGTGTTCGTCGGAGTCCTTTCACGCACCGGACCTCGTCCCGCCGGCGACCTGATCCGGCGCATGCGAAGCATCATCGAGCGCGAGGGCTATCGAACTGGCCATTTTGCGGCGACGGACGTCGAGTCAATCTGGGTCATGGGCTACCTGACCGTCGACCAGCGCTTTCGCGAGGCGACGAAGGATTGGTGGCTGAAGGGCGACGGCGTGGTCACGGTAGAGGTCGAGGGCGTCGGAGGACAAGATGTCAAAGCTAACCAGCCCCGTTGAACGACAATTGGAGGCTCACATCCTGGGTTACCTGGCGTCTCTGGCTCGGGGCACTACCTGCTCGCGCGGGGAATTAGAGCGAGCAATCCCCGATGACCTTCGGCGGCGCTGCGGCGCAATCCGGAAGGCAGTCGATGGAAACGTGGTCTACCGGGACAGGGTCGACTTGCGCGCCCGTCTCGAATGGCTCCGACGCAAGGATCAGATCGAGATGATCGGCACGGGACGCAACGCCCGCTATCGCCTCGCACCGTCGTGTGCGTGCGCGCGGCCAACGCCGTAGCAAGAAGCCCGCCAAATAATCCCCTCATGGTCCGGAAGGCTCGTAATGAGCCTCTCGTTCGATGCAACGCGAGCCGCGATCCAGCCCCGCCCCTACCAGCAGGAGCTACACGACGCGCTGGTCGCCGCCACAACTCCCATCGCGCCGGGATCGCGATCGCTCGTACACGTCGCCACGGGCGGCGGCAAGCGGCTCATCGTTAACGACTTTCTCGCTACGCGCGTCCTCTCCACCAACAACGCGCGCGCGCTCGTCTTGGCGAAGGACTGGTTCCTGGTGGCGCAGTTGGCCGAGGACCTCGTCCAGCGACACCGCGGCGCCCTTCGTCAGATCAGCGTCCTCGGAAACCCTCCAGACCCCTCCGCATTTGTGCCGGCGCGGTCGGGGACACGTGGTCGCGTTGTCTTCACGACGCTGCAGACCTGGTGGGCGCGACGCGCGAAGCTCGCGCAGTGCGGCTTCGACCTCGTGATTCTCGACGAGAGCCATTGGGCCGAACGCGCCTCGTTGCAGAGAGCGCTCTACCAAGCCTACTCGAGCAACGCCGCATTCGTCGGCGCGACGGCGACACCTCTTGTGCGCACCGAGTACCAGCTCGTGGGCCGCGCGTACGGCTTCCACGAGCTTGTGGATCTCGGCGTCCTCGCGAGACCCATCCTGACCACGATCGAGACCGGCACGACATGGGAACCCCGTCGGCGCTCACACGGCGACTTCCTGGGCTCGTCGCTCGCGCAGCTCGGCCTCGATCCTCGCCGAAACCAGCGCATCGCCGACGTGTATCGAGACGGGCGAACCACGTACGGCAAGACGATCGTCTTTGCCTGTTCGATCCCTCACACGGAGTTGCTCGTGGCGGCGCTCACTGCCCGTGGCGTGCGAGCCGCCGCCATGCATTGCAAGCAACCGCGAGACGCGAACGAGAAGGTGCTCGATCGCTTCCGCGCGTCGGAGCTCGACGTTGTAGTGAACATGGCGATGCTCACGCACGGGATCGACCTCCCGGACGTGCAGAGCGTCTTCCTCGCGAGGCCCACGACCAGCGGCGTCTTGCTCACGCAGATGATCGGGCGCGGAGCGCGCCGCGCGGAGCGCAAGGAAGCCTTCAACATTGTCGTGTTCTCCGACTCGATCGTTGGCAGCGCCGAGGACGTGGCCCGCCCAGAGACATTCATAGGTCCAAGCGCCCGTAGAGCGCCCACGAGATGTCCGCCGCTGAAAGCTCACCGCTTCGCCCCTGCGGCTTTCAACGAACTCGCCGGCGGTCCGGGTCGAGAAGCGCTGGAAGGCCTGGAGGTCACTGAGGAGCAGACGTTCGGCATCGAGTTTGAGGCCACCCGCCTCGCCCATGTGGACTTGGAGTTCGGCGCGGGCGCCGCGGCCTTGCTCGACGCGCTGCGCCCGCTCGTTCCGACGGCTTCCCAGGCGATGGCCGAACCTCACTCGAGCGAGAAGGACAACCGCGTGTGGAACACGGAGCCCGACGCGAGCTGCGGGTTCGAGGTGACATCGCGCATTCTCCGCGGCGAGGCTGGTTGCGTCGAGGTCGTGGACGCGTGCCGCGTTCTGGAGAAGACCTTCGAGTCCATCGGGCTGACGGTCAATCGCCGCTGCGTTGGAACGCACGTCCACATCGGAGCGGAGCTCGACCGGCAGCAACTGACGAACCTTCTCGCCATCGCCGCGTGGTTCGAGCCCGCGATCATCTCGCTCGTTCCACCTTCGCGAGCCGACGTGCATTTCGTCCGCACCGTCCGCCGCCTTCTACGCGAGCTGACGGCCCTCCCGAGCAATGCCGACTGGCGCTCAGTCGTTGCACACTCGCCCAAGTACCTCGGCGTTAACGTGCGCGGACTTGTCGAAGGCTACGGGACTGTCGAAGTGCGCTTTCATTCCGGCACCGTCAACGCGGGCAAGATCCTGCAGTGGATCTCGCTATGGATGCGGATTGTCGACGCCGCCAGGCGCGGCGGGTGCCCTGGCGATCCGCTCCGCGAACGGCCCCCTTCGCGACCGCTTTGCGCGGGGCCGCAGGGAGACATCGCCGCGCTCTGCAGGTTCGTTGGCGCCGGAGCAAACCTGACTCGGCGCCTGGTCGCTCGGCGTGACGAGGTCGTCGGACGCAGTTGGGTAGCGCATCCGCTCTTCGGAGGACCGGCGGCGCAGCTCCTCGAGCACTGGCGCGACGAACAGCAGGCCACAGCCACTGCCCTGGGTAATCCCCTGTTGGCTTGATCGTGCAGGAGATCACGATGGACCCACGAATTCCGAAAGCCACAAAAGCGAAGCGACCCAACAGGTCTCTCTGGGACAACCCGATCTACCGGTGGTTTGCTGCGGTATGGCCTGGTAACGAGACGCTGGGGCAGCCGCGGATCGCGGTTCTGCACTACGCGCTCGGTCGGACGCGGAGCACGACTGACCCCACCCGCAGCATGGCTGCGGTGGTGATGACGGCTACGCCCAGCGTGACGGACCCGCCGCCATGTGAAGCAGACCTTCAGGCCATCGAGCAGACGATCCGAGAAGTAGACGTCCGGTTCTGGGCCGCGCACCCAATGATCGAGGTCGGCGAACGCCGACTTCTCTTGGAGGCCATCATCGCTGCGTACCGCTACGGCATCGGCTTCGGCCAGAAGCCACTGGAGCCGCTGCCATGAGCGACCGAAATCGAGCCAACCGGGTGGATACGGTGGTCCGTCGGTACGAGCCGCCCACGCGGAGGGATGAACAACGATACGGCGTCTTCGCCGACCCCGTCGATGTCCGAAGGCGCTTCAGCGGCGTCGATCTGGCTATGGTTCTCGCCCTCGCGTCGCGGGTCGGTTTCCTCACGGCGCGAATCGCGGTTAAGGCAAACCTTGGCCAAGTCGTCACGTACGACCGACTCGAACGCAAAGCGCTCCGATGGGCTCTTGAGCGCCTGGGGCTGACCCTTCGACCAAATCCCGCGGTTCCCGCCCTCGCTGCCCATGATGGGCCCCCGGATCGAGTCCAACACGAGCTGTCGAATGAGCGACGAGACGACCCTCCCGACGGTGTGCCGTGCGCGGAGGTATCGCGATGAAGCGGGGCTGGAGCCATGTCTGCCGCTCTTCCCAGGAATACGCGGCTGAGCGGGCTTGGGTCGCGGAAGCGCGGATGAAGAGCGCCCGCACGAGGCTCCAGTCGGCCCCAGGCGTCGGAGCGGCAGCGTACGCATGGGGTGGCTCGTCGAACGTCACGATCGCTTCCACGACAGGGCGAGCACGCACCATTCGCGCTGGTTGCAGCGATCACACCTCGCGCATCATCACGACGGGCATCATGGCGTCCGGCCTCTGCACGCATGACCTGCTGGACGTTCGAGGCGTTCAGAGGGGGGCGTGGAATCAGGTACCGTCAACGCTCCCTGCGCTTGGCCCTACCTACCGCGTCTCGCTGAAGCAAGTCGGCCGCCTCCTGCTTTGCGACTTCGCCGCCGACCTGGCGCGCGTGCAATCTGAGGTTGATGCGCATCTGTCGAGTGCGGCGGTACTTCAGAGCGCCGAGAGCGTGCTCTTGGGCGAGCGCAAGAGGGGTGCCGCGAGGCAGTACGAGCGGGCCGTCCAGCGGATGCAGACAGACTGGATGCCCTTCCTCGTGAAGGGCGGCATTTCCGAAGAAGAGGTGATCGAAGCGTACCGGCTCGCTGTGGCGAGAGGAGTTCATGAATCGTGACGTCGCGGCTCGTCGAAGGAGTGGAGGTCCTGTCATGAAAGTAGAAGAGTTTTCTGAGACCTTCGGCCCGAAGGAGATGGGACGGGTCGCCCAATGCATGCGGGAACTGGCCAGGCGTCGTGGCGTGCTGCCAGCCGACATCATGGCGACGACGGTCTTCTTCGTGTTCGACACGACTTCTCCCGTCGCACTCCAGCAAGTCGAGCAACTGGGATATCGAGGTCCATACGCTGCTCCACGCCTGTGCGTACCCATTGCCCGGGCTGACGTGAGCTCGGTCATTGGGGAGGAGCTGGACCGCCAGAGCTGCTTCCGTCCTGGCCACATTGTCTTCTGCCTGTTTGCCAGCGGCCACTCGAACGATGAGTTCGGGTTGGCGGTCAATCACTTCTCTGTCCCTCCAGAAGATCTCGAGCCCCTCGTCGAGGCCGTTTCGTGAGTCAGCGCTATCGTTCTCCGATTTGTCGTTGCGACGTACTCATCACCGAGGAGGGCGCGCCATACGCATTCCGTGCGATGAAGTCCTGACAAGACGCCCACCCCGCGAGCGGCACCGTGGTGGGCGACTGGGGCGAAAGGTTCTCCCGGTGGTTGCACGAGGGGCTCCGCGCCCACCTTGTGCGACGCCAAGGAGGAGCAGGGTTCGAGTCCCTGCCGCCTCACCAGCCGACGCCCCGACTCCTGGGCTACGGCCTCGCTCCTTGAGAATGGAATAGGCAACGCAAATGGGGACGCCGGCCCGCAACGGCCGGCGTCCCAGTCCTTCGGCTTGTCGACCATCGTGGAGAAGAAGTTGACACGCAGGGCCAGCGCGCGATCGGCGCCAGAAGACACCCCCGCCGCCTCGCTTGAGGGCCTCGCCAATCTCATCGCGCAGGCTCTCCAGCGATCCGCGTATGGCGCGCCGATGGAGCCACCTCGTACGCCGCCGAAGGCGATGCTGACGCCGGAGCAGGCCGCCGAAGTCTTGCAGGTCGGCGTCTACACAGTTCGCCGACTCTGCGCGCAAGGCGCGATTCCGTGCGTTCGACTCGGTCGATTCTGGCGGATCCCCGAGAGCGAACTCGCGCGGTACCTGAAGGAGAAGTCAAGTGCCTGTTCGGAAGAAGTCGCCAGGACGTTGGCGGGTGACGATCTGGTTCCGGGGCGAACGGAAGGAATGGATCATCCAGGGCACCAAGGACGACGCCCGCAGCTTCGAAGCGCGCAAGCGAACGGAGATCGAGCGCGCGGCGCGGATCGAGTTCCGAACCGTGCCGACGTTCTACGACTTCTGCGTGGATAAATACGTCCCTCACGCGAAGCTCTTCCTGAAACCGTCTACGTGGAGCATCCGACGTTTCCAGCTCGCGTCGTTGATCCAATTCTTCGGCCCGATGAGGATGAGCGCGATCAGCGCGGACGACATCGAGCGTTATCAGCGCATCCGGCAGATCAGAGAGTCTGCGGCTGACCGTGAGATTGCACTGGCGAGCCTTCGCGAAGAGGAGCGCTCCCTCGCCGTGGGCGCGAGCCCGAGCACGGTGAACGAGGAGCTCGTGCGTTTCACCACCGTCATGCGCTTCGCGCACGAGGCGGGGTTTCCCGTCGCGATCCCGAAGATTCGTCGCCTCCGACGGCGGCCACGCGGCAAGGTGAAGTTCTGGACGGCGGCGGAGGTTTCGCGGCTGCTCGGAAGCTGCCAGCGCCTCGCCCCGGAGATCTTGCCGATGGTTTTCACGATCGTGCACTGCGGCCTGCGCAAGGGGGAGGCGATCCGCCTCCGCTGGGTCGACGTCGACTTCGATCAGAAGCTGCTCCACATCTGGCCGCACGAAGCCGACGATGACGAGGACGCCGTCGAGGAATTCAACGGCGGTGAAGCTTGGGCACCGAAGCACGATCGCGCGCGAGAGGTCCCGTTCGACGACGACGTCGCCGGAGTCCTCGGCGCCCAAAAGGATCGCAAGCTCTCGGACAAGTGGGTGTTCCCTTCGCGGGAAGGTGGCGCGTACGCCTACTTCCCCAAGAGGCAGTTCGCTCTCGCGACCAAGGCGGCGGCGCTGACGGGTGGCCCGCACAAACTGCGGCACACGTTCGCCTCGCTGTTCCTGCAGCGCCAGCCGGACCTGTTCCTCCTGGCGGAGATCCTCGGACACTCGAGCATCACCACGACAAAGCTCTACGCCCACCTCATGCCCGACCACCTGGCCCGCGGACGCGGCGCCGTGAAGATCCCGATGCCGCCTCCGGTCGAGGACCCAGGTCGCGCCGCCGAGTAATCGTCCGCGCGCGAGAAGGTGTTTTTCGCGCGCCCGGCGGCCCGGGCGCCTACTCCCCTAGCCGCGGACCTAGACGGGCGGTCCGAACCGCGGTCGAGGCGACGAACAACGCCGACCGCGCCCAGGACCGCGCCCGCTGTTCTTCGCCGCGCTCGAGCGCGCCCGACCCCGGAACCCCCAAACGAGGACGGGACCGCGTCGGCGACGCGGTCCCGTGATTTGTAGGCGCGATAGGTTTCGAACCTACGACCCCTACCGTGTCAAGGTAGTGCTCTACCACTGAGCTACGCGCCTGGAGAGCCGCAACAGGTAGCGTTCGAGGCTCTGGCTGTCAACCGCGGACCCCTCCTCTACTGTGGGGGCACGCAGTAGACGTCGACGACCAGGCCCTTGTCGTTCGTCGTGTCGCACTCGGGGGTCTTGCTGCCGTCGTCGGCGACCACCGTGATGTTCACCTCGCTCGACGCCGAGCCGGGGGGCGTCTTCCAGGTGCAGCTCACGTTCTCGCACTGGCCGACCGCGAGCGGCGTCGCGGTCGTCGCCGAGCAGACCTCCGTCGTGCCGCTGTAGAACCCGATCGCCACGCCGGCGGCCACCGGCGCGGTGCCGCGGTTGCACACGGGCTCCTCGAAGACGGCCGAGCCGCCGCTGCACGTGTAGAACATGCCCGCCTGCGCCGTCAGGTCACCCACGGGGTTGCCGTCCGCCTCGCCGGGCACGTTCTGGCGGAAGTTGTTGAGACCCGTCGTCGTCCAGTTCGCGGCCCAGCTGGCCGTCGGCGGGATGGTGCCGTCCTCGTTGACGTGCGTGACGGCGTAGGCGTGCTGGTTCCAGATCTGCCGCGACTGAACCCACCGGTCCTTCGCGTCGCCGTAGACGCGGATGCCCTGCAGGCCGTGCGGATGCGGCGCGCGGCACGTGTTGCCCGTGCCTGCCGTGCCCGCGGGTGGCGGCGCGCACTGCGTTCCGGCCTCGAGGCACTTGGCGTCGTCGTTGAGCGGGCAGCACTGGGCCGTCGTCGTGCATCGGCAATATCCGGCGTCGCACGTGCCCGAGACGCAGTCGGCGTTCGTCTGGCATTGCGCGCCGACGAAGGTGGCGTCGACGCCGTTCGCGTCGAGCTGCCCACACGGGATGCCGCCGGCGGGGTTCGTCGTGGGCGCGCACGCGAGGTTCGAGGGCACGACGATCTCGGAGTGGAAATCACCGGTCACGTCGGCAACGACCGGGTTCTCGATCCACGTGCACGACGAGTGGTACTGCGAGAAGAGCACTGTGCCGTCGAAGCCCGAGTAGACGCGCGCGAAGCACTCGTCGGCGTAGACGACCTCCGGTGTGCCGGCGCCGGGGAAATCGAACACCGAGCTTCCGGTGATGTTCGACGAGTGGTCCTGAGAGTGGCGCGACCAGAGGACGTAATCGGGGCAAGCGCCGCCCGTCCCGAAGTCGCAGTGCATCCGATCGGCGCACTTGCCGCCCGTTCGCGGCGTCGCCTGACAGTCGGGATCGAACACCGTGTAGTAGTCCTGACCGGCGAGGCCGACCTCGGGCAGGCCGTCGTGGTCGTAGTCGGCGATGGTCGGCGGTCCGCCGCCGTTGCCGGGCACCGCCACGGACAGGCCCATGAAGACGGCGTGGTCCAGCGAGTAGACGCTGAGGGTGTTGCTCTCGGCGACGACGATCTCGGGCTGCTTCTTGCCGTCGTACGGGTTGAAGTCGGCCACGCCGACCCATCCCGGGTTGGTCGCGGTGCCCGCCTCGTACGTCGCGTTCGCAGTCCAGGAGTTGCTCTTGCCGTCGAACTGCCAGACGTGGGCGCCGGTGATGAGCTCGACGTTGCCGTCGCCGTACAGATCCGCCAGCACCGGCGGGATCCCGACGTAGTAGCTCGTGTAGTTCATCGGAGGCGCCGCCCGGAGCACGCCGGTCTGCCCGTCGAACACGTAGCCCTCGCGGATGACCTCCGGCTTGCCGTCGTTGTCGAGATCGTGAATCGAAGGACCCGACCAGATGCCGGTGCTCCCCGGGCTGGAGCTCGGCATGCCGCCGACGGTCCCGTCGATCGTCGAGACGAAGACGGCGCCGGCGGTCGTCGTCGCTTTCACCTTGGGCCAGAGCGGCACCCACTGCTTCGCGGAGTTGCGCGTGAAGGCCACGGTCGTGAAGTCGCCCATGTACGTCACGATCTCGGCGACGCCGTCGCCGTTCAGATCGCCCGCCGCCACGGCCGTCGGCGAGTTGACCCAGTCGACGACGCCGTCGCCGTCGAGATCGACCCCCGCCAGGTTCGCCTGCAGCGAGCAGTCGTTGCCCTTGAGGATGCGGAGGATGCCGCGGTTCTCCGTGTAGCCGCCGGGCACGTTCGCGGTGAACGGCGCGACGATGCTCGGGATGGCGGTGTTGCCCTCGGCCTTCTTGTCGAAGTTGACGACGATGGGCGTCGCCTGCACGTCGAGGAACGTCGCGAACGGATCTCCCGACGGCGCTTGCGCGAACTCGCACTTCACGACGGGTGCGAACGCGCCGGGGGGCACGGACTGGTGGCAGTTCTGATCGTTGTTCACCCCGCCGTAGCCGTAGGGAACGCACGC
>Ga0335069_10005237_pt1 | contig 19096 bp, 16 predicted proteins | sample Lox_Sample_11_FD_206714 | JGI IMG/M metagenome (GOLD analysis project Ga0335069, IMG submission 206714) | Soil microbial communities from Loxahatchee National Wildlife Refuge, Florida, United States - Lox_Sample_1.1 | ecosystem: Environmental > Terrestrial > Soil > Wetlands | place: USA... | reverse complement strand
CCGACTCCGATGGCGCCGGTGCCCGCGGCCGCCCGCAATCACAGCATCCTGGATTCGTCGCTCGCCGACATCAAGGACCTGCAGTCGAAGCTCGGCAAGACGGACAACCAGAAGCTCGACGCGTACTTCACGAGCGTGCGCAACCTCGAGACGCGCATCTTCACGCCGCCGAACGTCGCCACCGGGTGCAAGCCGGGAAGCGCGCCGCCCGAGACCCTCGACAACGTGGACCTCGATGGCTCGCTGAGCAACGTTTACGACCAGCGCATCCAAGCGTTCTTCGACATGGTGGTACTCGCGTTCGAGTGCGACCTCGTCCGCTCGGTGAGCTTCACCTACGACGGCGAGACCTGCGGCCGCGAGAACAACCCGTGCCCGTCGAACATCCTCTACGAGAACGCCGACCTCACCGGTCAGCTGCACATCGGGATCTCGCACTACGGACAGAACTCCAACGGCGACATCAAGTGCATCAGCCGCGACCGCAACTACCTGTCGCTCTTCTTCTATCTGCTCGACGGGTTGAAGCAGGCGCTCGACCCGAGCGGCAGCACGATCCTCGACAACACGATCGTGCTCGCCGGCTACAACGTGACCGACGGCCAGCACACGGGGAACGCCGAGGGGACGCCGCTCATCGTGGGCGGCGGCAAGAACTTCATGCACCCCGGCAACTGCTTCGACCTGAACTACGCCGACATGAAGGATCTCTTCTTCACGTTCAGCAAGTTCCTGAACCTGGGGTTGGCCAACTACCTCGGGAGCTCCAATGTGCTCTCGATCTGAGCTCGGTCCGGTCGCGTTGGGGGCGGTCGCTCTCCTGACGATGGCGTCGGATGCGCACGCTGCGGATCGGAAGGGTCAGGTCGTGGCCGTCGTCGTCGAAGGGCCGCATGCCGACCAGGTGGCCGGCTGGCTCGAGGATCGCATCGTCGCGCCCGACACGTTGAAAGAGGGCGATGCGTTCCGCACGGCGCTCCGTGCGAAGGGTGCGCCCGCACTCCACGCCGCCGCAGGCAACGACGCGCGCGACGCGCAGCTGGTCGCGCGCGCGAGCGCCGCGGCCAGGGATGCGGGAGTGGATCACGCGATCCTCGTCGACGTGCGCCCGACGCCACGCGCCACCCGCGTCCACGTGTGGCACATCGACGCGCAGAAGAGCCAGGCGGTGGTCGATACCGACGTGACGCTCCCGCCGTCGGCGAGCGCCATGTACACGACCCGCGCGGTGCTCGCCCTTGCTCCGCCGGCTGATGCTGCGCCCACGGAACCGGCGCGAACGGAGGCGACTGCGCCCGCCGCGCCCGTGGCACCTGCAGCGCCGGCCGTCTCGTCGACTCCCGAGGCTCCGCCGCAGGTCCCCGACCCTGCTCCAGTGGAGGCCGACCGCGCCCCGAAGAAGCCGTCGCCCGAGGTCGACTCCTCGCTTCTCGCGGTTCGGGCATCGATTGGCGCGGGCATGCGGCACTTCTCGTACGTTGACCGGATCACGGCGTCGCTGCGCCCCTACGATCTCGCGGCCGCACCGGTCGCCGTCGCCGCGGGCGTCGTCTATCCGCTCGCGCCCACGCGCATCCCGGTCTTGCGCGACTTCGGGATCACGGGCGAGTACAGCCAGGCGTTCGCGCTCGCCTCGCAGGACTCGGCGGGCAACCGGGTCGGCACCACGTGGCAAGCGTTCGACTTCGGCGCGACCGAGCGCATCGCGCTGCCTCAGGGGTTGCTCGCCAACGTGTCCGCCGGCTACGGCGGCAACGACTTCCAGTTCACCGACGCGATTCCCGGCAGCGCCGCCGCGCTGCCGAGCGTCTCCTACCGTTTCGTCCGCGTGGGGGCCGACGTCCGGTACGGCTTCCTCTCCGCCTTCGCGGCGTGGGCGGGCGGCAGCTACCTCGACGTCCTGAGCAGCGGTTACACCTCGCAGCTCTTTCCGCGCGAGACCGTGGGGGGCATCGAAGCGCACCTCGGCGCGTCGTGGCGGCTCGCGAAGAGCTGGGAGCTCTCGCTGAGCGGCGCTTACACGCGCTTCTTCTACAGCTTCAACCCCGTCCCAGGTGACGCCAGCGTCGCCGGTGGCGCGCTCGACGAGCAGACGCGCATCCTCGCCGGCTTCGCCTACGTGATGTGAGGAAGACGATGGACCCGATTGCGAATCGTCTGCTGCATCTGCCGCTGGTCCTCGGGGCCCTGCTGGTGCCCGTGCTCGCGTGGAGCGGATGCGCCGGCTCGCTCGAGGATCCCGAGATGTTCACGATGCAGGCCGACGCGGGCACGCCCGTCGAAGCCGCGGCCGAAGCGGCGGCTGCGCCCACCTGCCCCGACGTGCCGACCCTCTTCGCCAAGACCTGCGGAACGACGGGATGCCACGACGCCACGACGAAGGCGGAGGCGCTCGATCTCGTGTCACCGGGCCTCGCGTCGCGTCTCGTTGGCGTTCCGTCGGTCGAGGGCGTGGGGCTGCTCATCGACCCGGCGTCGCCTTCGAAGAGCGTGCTCTACACGAAGCTCCTCTCGAGCCCGCCGTTCGGCGCGCGCATGCCGACCGGAGGCGCGCTCGACACGAGCACGACCCAGTGCGTGCTCGCCTGGATCACGAGCCAGGCCTCGTCGACGCCGGCGATGGGCGACGCCGGTGCGCCGCAAGCGACGGATGCTGGCACGACCGCCGACTCGCCCGCGGGGGACGGCGGCACAGTCGCGCCGTTCACCACGATCCGTGTCGCTGCGGGGCAAACGAGCGCCGTGACCGATGGCAAGGGGCAAAGCTGGGCCGCCGATACGAGCTACACCGGCGGAACCGCCGCCGTGGAGACCACGCTCGTCACCATCGCGAACACGGACAGCTCGGTGCTCTACAACGGTCAGCGATACGGAAACCCGAGCTTCAGCTACGTCTTCACCGTGCCGAACGGTTCGTACACCGTGACGCTGAAGTTCGCGGAGCTGTACGTGACCGCTGCCGGCCAGCGGCTCTTCGACATCGTTCTCGACGGCACCACCGTCGAGACCGCGTTCGACATCTACGCGACCGCCGGGGCGATGAACACCGCGGTCGATCGCGCGTACCCGCTCACCGTGACGAACGGCCAGATCAAGATCGACTTCAACCAGGGCGCGGTCCAGTTCCCCAAGGTCGACGCAATCCAGATCGCACAGGGCTCGCCTGACGGCGGGCCGTGACCGTCAGTCGCCCGGGGTGAACTCGATGGGATAGATGACGGTGACGTAGCCACCCTGCGGCGGTGGATAGGAAAGCCGAGCGAACCCAGCGACGACGCACTGGACGACCTGCGGGTCCGGCAAGTTGCTGCCTCCATCGTCGGCCATCTGGGTGGTGCCGTCGAGGTTGATGACGTACTTCACGGTCACGGTGCCCTGCAGCTTGGCGTTGCGCTCCAAGCCACTCTCGTAGCAGGTGCGGAACAGTCCGAAGTTGCGGCGCACGACGTCCTGGATAACCTCCGGAGCGATTCGCCCCTCCGGGTCACGCGTGTCGGGCCGCGGGTTCGACGTGGCCGATTGTTGCGAGCTCTTGCTCAGCGGATCCGTCTCGTACTTGTAGCCGTAGTCGTTCTGACCCTCGCCAGCCGCCGCCGTGTGCGTCTCGCCGCTGGCCTGCGGCATCGCTCCGGGGCCCGCCGAGGAGCAGGCCACGAAGCCGGCGACCGCCGCGCCGACGAGCGTTGCCTGCACGACGCGCGGCCAGGGGCGCTGGAGCGCGATGGCTTCGATGCGCGCGCGCAGCGTGGACCCGAAGTGCAGCGCCTCGGCGCCCGCGAAGGCGAGCGACCCCTGTTCGGCCACGTCCAGCAGCAGGTGTCCGTAGCGCCGGCGCGCAGCGGCGTCGGCCCCGGATAGCGCGGCCTCGTCGCAGGCCAGCTCGACGAGATGACGCACGCGCGCCGCCGCGATCCACAGGGGGAGCACCGGCCAGGCAACGACGAGCATCGCCTCCATGAAAGCCGCGAGCCAGGGGTCGCCACGCCGCACGTGCGCCGACTCGTGGCCGAGGATGCAGGAGAGCGCCGACCCGCTCGCGCCGCCGAGGATCGCCTCGGGCAGCACGATGCGCGGCGACCAGAGGCCGACGACCATCGGACCGCGATCGCGATGCGCGAGCACCGGACAAGGCGCTTCGATGCCGCGCACCGGACGTGCAGCCTCGAGTGCGCGCGAGAGCTGCCTCCGCCGCGCGACGGCCCGCACCGCGAGCGTCGCGATCACCGCGAGATACACGATCGCAAGCGTCGCGTACCACCCGCTGGGCACCGCCGTGGCGGTAGCGCTGCTGGCCGACAGAACCTGCAGCGGCATGATCGTCGCCGTTTGCGGCAGCCGCGCCACGTGGAACGACCACGAGAGCGGCACCAGCACGCGGAGAGCGACGGGCACGTACAGCGCGATGCGCAGCGATGCGCGCGCCCTTCGTGCGAGCAACCGGTCGAGGAGGACCGCGCACGCGAGCAGCGCTGCGGTCCACGCGTTCATGGGGAGGAGCCAGGCTGCGAGCGCGTGGCCGAGTCGATCAATCATCACGATCCTCCTTCTCCTTGTCGTCGAGCAGCTCCCGGAGCTCGGCGAGCTCTTTCTTCGAGAGCTTTGCTTCGGTCGCCAGGAACTGCAGGGCCGGTGCGGCCGCGCCCCCGAACGCCTTGGCGACGAAGTCGGCCCACGCCGAGCGTCGCGCGTCCACACGGCGTAGCGCCGGCGTGTACTCCCACACGTTGCCGACCTGGCGCGCGTTCACGAGTCCCTTTTGGACCATGCGATCCAGCAGCGTCTTGGTCGTCGAGACCGCCCACCCTCGCTTCTTCGCGAGAGCCTCCGAAACCTCGCGTGCCGTGGCTCGCTCCGCCGACCAGAGCGCTTCGAGCAAGTCCCACTCGGTCTCGTGAATCGTCGTTTTCCTGCGCGCCGCCATGTCCACTACATTTGTAGCAACGTCTCGATGCTTGTCAAGACGCTCCCCGCCGCGCCACCCTGATGCCGCGTGAAGAAGTGGACGGTGCGACCGGGCGATGGGCACACCGTGGCGGCCGTCCTCCTCCGTGCGGGCTGCGACGACGATGCGGTGCGCGAGGGCCGGGTGTTCCTCGGACGACGTCGCGTGAAGCGAGGGGACGAAGCGGTGCGCGCCGGCGACGAGCTGACGGTGGCCCCGCCGCGCGCCGACGCTGGCGATCGCGCGATCATCCTCGCGAGCACCGCCGATCTCGTCGCCGCGGACAAGCCGGCGGGCATCCCGACCATCCCGGATCACGCGGGCGGAGCGCACTCGCTTCTCGCGCGCGTTGCTCGCACCGTCGGCGTCGACGTCTCCGAGCTCCACCCCACATCGAGACTCGATTCAAGCGTCTCCGGCGTGGTCGTTTTCACGCGCACCAAGGAAGCGCGCGACCGACTGGCGCAGGCGCGCACCGCGGGCGCGTATCAGCGGCGCTACGTCGCGATCTCCACGAGAGCCCCGGCCGTCGAACGAGGCGCATGGGACGCGCCGGTGAAAGGCGTTCCCGCGCGGAGTCTCTACGTCGTGGTCGCGCGAGCGGCCGCGGGGGCGTCCATGCTCGCGGTGGCGCCGCAGACCGGGCGCACCCACCAGATCCGCATCCACGCGTCGGGGGCAGGGGCGCCACTGCTCGGCGATCGCGCCTACGGAGGACCGACGCGCGTGACGCTCGCGACGGGGCGCGTGCTCGAGCCGGGCCGTATCGCCCTCCACGCCGCGCGGGTGGTCGTACCGGGCGCCGACGGTCGGCCGATGGTCATCTCCTCCCCCATTCCGCCGGAATTGCTCTCGCTCTGGTCGGCCCTTGGCGGCGACGCCGCCGCGTGGGAAGGTGCGCTCGCTTGCGCGCTCGATTGATCCTCACCTTTGCGGCCGGCGGAGCCATCGCCGCCGCCAGCACCCTGGCGGCGCTCACGTCGTCGGCTGACGACACACGTCGCACGATCGACGTGAGCCGCGTGCTCGACGCCGCGGCGCCGCTCCTGGCGACTCCGGACATCGTCATCACGAAGACGCCGCCCGACCCGCCGGCGCTCGCCGAGCGCTCGCAGTGGGTATTCGACCTTCGCTGGGACCGCGGGGACGTGTGGCTCGTCGGCGTGCACCCTCTGGACCTCCCCTCGCCCCAGGCGACACCCCGCGTGATGGGCCGATTCGCGCTCGAGCTCTTCGAGGGCCCCACCCTCATCGAGCGCGCGCGCTTCGACTTCCCCTTGCTCGGCGCGCCAGAGCCCGACGGCGGCCCCTCCCTCACGGCCAAGCTCCGGACACGCATCGGCGTCATGTTCCCCGCTACCGGGCGCGGCACCAGGCTCGACCTCGTCGACCGCGCGACGGGTCACCGCTGGGCGCTGCCGTGGCCCATCGAGGGCTCGGGGCCAGGGTCCATGGGGCCTCAAACCAGCACAACTGACGCGTCCCGCTCGGACTGAACCGAATCTGTACCCTGCCCCGTCTAATCGACGGAGGAATGCCGCGCCGCCCCATTCTGTGCGACGATCGGCGCCACCCGTCCCATGCGATGCCCCTCCTGCCAGACCGATGTCGCCGACTCCCAGAAGTTCTGCCCGAGCTGCGGGACCGCGCTGGCCCCCGCCGGCGGTTCCGAGCCCGGGCCGGACGTGATGATCGGGCAGACGCTCGGCGGCAAGTACAAGGTGGTCCGTCTGCTCGGCGAGGGCGGCATGGGCGCCGTCTACGAAGGAGAGCAGCAGCTCGGCACCACGAAGCGCAAGGTGGCGGTCAAGACGCTCCACCCGCACCTCTCGCGCGACCCGAAGATCAAGGCGCGCTTCGAGCGCGAGGTCGGCACCATCGCCGAGCTCGAGCACCCGAACACCATCCAGGTCTACGACTTCGGCGCGAACGACGAAGGCATCCTCTACATCGTGATGGAGTTCCTCCAGGGAAAGAGCCTGGCGGACACCCTCGAGAAAGGGGGGGCGATGGATCCCGAGCGCGTCGCCCGCATCATGGAGCAGGTGTGCGGCTCGCTCGCCGAGGCGCACGGGCGCGGCATCGTGCACCGCGACCTCAAGCCGGACAACGTGGTGCTCGTCGAGCGCGCCGGGAAGAAGGACTTCGTGAAGGTCCTCGACTTCGGGATCGCCAAGCGCTCCAAGGAAGAGGACAAGAACGAGCAGAAGCTCACGCAGCAGGGGATGGTGCTCGGGACGCCGCCCTACATGAGCCCCGAGCAGTTCACGGGCAGGCCAATCGACGCGCGCAGCGACATCTACTCGCTGGGCGTCATGGCCTACGAGATGCTCACGGGCAAGCTGCCCTTCAAGGCGGACACCGCCTGGGAGTGGGCGTCGCAGCACATGACGGCGAACCCCATCCCCATCGAGTCGCTGGCGGAGGGGATGCGCGCGCCGCAGCCGATGCGCGACGCGATCCGAAGGGCGCTCGCGAAGGCGCCGGAGGATCGGTTCCAGGACGTGAAGGAGTTCTCGGACGCGTTCACCGGCGCGTCGGGAGGCGGCGCATCCGCCGGCGTGCGACCAGGCACGGCGCCGTTGGCGGCGCCCGCCGAGGCGGCGCCGAGTGGTGGACGCGCGAGGACGGAGGTCGGGACACCGCTCGACGTCGGCGCGGCCTTCGGAGGCGCTCCCATGGGCCCGCCTTCGCCGCCGGTCGCGGCGACGCCCGCCGCTGGGAACATGTCGTTCCCCTCGCCCGGAGGGATCCCGCAGCCTCCCCCTCGCGACACGGGCGGCAACAAGAACCGAGGGCTCATCCTCGGCGTCGCTGCGGGCATCGGCTTGCTGAGCATCGGCGCCATCGTCTTCGCCCTCAAGGGGAGCGGCGGAACCCCGGCGGCGCCGCTCCCCTCGGCCTCCTTCAACAGCGACCCCGTGACCGTGCTGACCGGCTCCACCCAGCCGATCGAAACGTCGGTACCCTCGGCGGACACGAGCGGCATCCCCAGCCTCAACGGCGGGAGCGGCGGACCGCCATCGAGCAGTGGCGGTCACTCGAGCAGCGGTGGATCGACCGGCAGCAGCGGCGGTCACTCGAGCAGCGGCGGGAGCAGCAGCAGCGGCGGCGGTGGCGGCGGTCCTTGCGCCGGCAAGCCCGTTTACGACGGCCCCGAATGCCAGAACGCGCGCAAGCTGAAGGCCCTCGGCCAAGCGAAGCAGGCGCAGCCCTTCGTGCTCGCCTGCATCGCCAAGTGCGGCAACCCGAACTAGGCCCCTCTCGAATCTGCTCTGGGAACGAAACAGGCGCGGCAGCGGGCTTCGTACTCCGCGGCGCCGCCGACGAAGAGCTGCCCCTCGGCTGCGACGAGACGCTGCGATCGCGTCGCTGCCGCCCCACAGCGCGTGCACACTGCATGTAGCTTCGTGACGTACTCGGCGATCGCCATGAGCGCGGGCATCGGCCCGAAGGGCACGCCCTTCCAGTCCTGATCCAGCCCCGCGGCGATGACGCGGATCCCGCCCGATGCGAGCGCCTCCGCCGTCGCCACGACGCGATCGTCGAAGAACTGCGCCTCGTCGATGCCGACTACGGCCGTGTCCGGCGCGATGTACCGGGCGATCTCCGAGGCCGACCCGACCGGGACTGCCTCGGCGTTCACCCCCTCGTGGGAGACGACCTTCACCTCGTCGTACCGGTTGTCCACCCGCGGTTTGAAGAGGATCGTCCGCTGTCGTGCGAAGTGCGCACGCCGCAGCCGCCGCAGCAGTTCCTCGGTTTTTCCGCTGAACATCGAACCGCAGACGACCTCGATCCAGCCCGTCCGGTGCGGTGAGGGGTGGCCTACCATGCGTGGCGCCGTTTACCGCGAAATCCCTGGTAATTCCATTGTCCAGGGGGTTCGCACCCGCCAAAGCGGCGCGGGGCAAGCGCTCAGTAGACATGAAACCCCGCACTGCTAGATTGATGCTGTGGACGTAGTCCTGCGCAAGCTCGGGAAGGGCGCGCGAGCCGTAGCAGGACGGCTCGTCCGAGCACCGCGCAAGGGGTCCGTCGTGGTGATCGAGTTCCCCGACGGGATGCACGAATACGTCACGACGCCGGTCAAGCGGGTGCTCCGCATCGCGGGCCGCGAGGTCTTCTACATCGAGACGATCAACAGCCGATATCGCCTCGAGGTGCGCGGCCGTGAGGCTGCCGCCGCCGAAGGCACCGGCTGAGTCGCCTGCGACCATCCCTCGGCGCTTGACGTGCGCTGCCTCCCCGGCCTATCGAGGCGCCCGTGGGCAAGCACGACAACCGCCAGTCGATGAAGATGCGGCGACGCAAGTCGCAGGTGAAGAAGAAGGCGCGCCTGAAGCGCCAGAAGCTCGAGCGCAAGGCCTCGGCCGCGCACGGAGGCGCGAAGAAGGCGCCGCCGGCGAAGAAGGCCCCGAAGGCCGCGGCTCCTCCCGCGCCTCCGTCCGCCCCGGCGACGGCAGCCACCGAGGAGAGCTCCACGCCCCCGACGACGCCGAGCGCCTGAGCGGCGTCGCCGTCGCGCGTCGGATGGGCGAGGCCCAATCCGAGGGAGCTGGTCAGTCGCCCGCGCTCTCGCCGAGCCGGATGGTCGGGAACTGCGCCGGCGCGCGCGGGCCCGCCGGCTGCTCGACCACCACAGTCTCGCCGAGCAGCCCGATGTCGCCATCGAGCCGCTGCTCGCTCGCGAGCAGCCAGTCGTCCGACTTCTGGTGCCAGCTCTGCTTCAGCGTCGTCGACTTCAGCTCCTGCTCGTCCATGCGATACCAGGCGACGCGGATGAACACGTCGAAGTCGGCGTCGCCGTGCGGCTTGGTGCCCACGATCTCGATGTCGGCGACGCGCACGGCCGACCCCCACGACTTGTGGTGCAGCGCGTACTCCTCGCGCTCGGCCGGTGAGACGCGGTTCATCACGAGCTCGCTCCGGCCGAAGCGTGCGTCCAGGTTGAAGTCCTGCGCCGTCTGCTGACCGCGCTGCAGTCCGGTCGGCGGCAGGGCCCCGCAGCCCGCCGCGAGAAGCGCGAACGCACCACACCCGAGCACCACCATCCTCCGCTGCACCATGTCCGAGGCCAAACACGGTTGGCGCGCGCGGGCCAACTTTGCTGCGCCCGAGGATCGGCCGAAGGCCGGCCGACGGCCCGAAGGGCCGCATGATGCTCAGAACGGGACGGCCGCGACGAAGTACACCTTGTCGATCCCGTCGATCGACAGACCCTTCGCGTAGCCCAGGCGGAACTCGAAGGTGAGGACGTAGCCGAGCATGAAGTCGAACCACAGCTCGCCGCCGACGCCGGTGAGGAAGGTGGCCTTGTGCGGATCGCTGAACGCGGAGCCCTCGTCGAGGAAGACGTTGCCGCTGATGCGGTTGAGGAACACCGGCAGTGTCGAGAGTCCGCGGTCGATGTTGACGATCGGGAAGCGGTACTCGGCGTTGAAGAGCCCGAGGTAGTTGCCCGCCTCGACGACCACCGGGTAGCCGCGCAGCTGGACGCCGCCCTGGATCAGCTGATTCTGGATCACGTTGGTGAGCGGCAGGTCGAGGAAGCCGCCCACGTAATACGGGCCCTTGCCCCCGCGGTCGCCGCCGCCCATGCCGAGGCCCGCGTGCAGCGCCAGCGTGTGATGGCGCGCCCACGGCATCGGCCAGTACTGATACATGTTCACGGAGGCCGCGTACCCGCGGTAGTCGCTCGCGAGCATCGGGTCGGCGATGTCGAGCGACGTGCTCAGGGAGAAGCCGCGCTCGGAGCCGACGCTCCAGAGGTAGCCCTGAGAGTTCGAGTAGCCCCACCCGAGGTGCATCGTGCCGAGCATCCCGCGGCCCGGGATCGACGGCAGCGCCTCCGGATTGAGCGCGCTCGTGGGGTACGGCAGCTCGCCGGAGACGCTGGCGATCGAGTAGGAGAGCGCGAACGACTGTGACTCGAACGCGTGTGGCCGCGAGTACCCGATCGCCGTCGAGATGCCCTCGCTCTGCTGGATCCACTGCTGCGTGTTGCCGCCGATGGAGTAGTTCGTCGCCGGCGTGATGCTGCGATAGGCGCTGATGCCGACGTCGAACGGCAGGCGCCCGTAGCCGTAGCTGATGGCCCCCTCGAGCTCGGGGTGCGACCACTCGATCGTCTGCGTCAGCCCGATCGAGTGCCACCCGGCGAGGTCGCTGCCCGATACGCTGATGCTCGTCGCCTGCCCGAAGTTGCCCGGCTGCGTCACGAAGAGCGGAGCGGTGCCGCCGAACTTGTACGCGCGCGGCACGAGCGTCTTCAGCGGGTCGTACGGCGCTTCCACCGCGCCGCTGGGCGGCGGCTCGCGCGGCGGGGCCGGTCGCGTCTCGACGTAGGGCAGCGGGTCGAGCCACTGCGTCTCGTCGAGAGGCATGACGAAGACGTCGTAGCCCTCGTGCGTGTAGCCCACGTACGCGAGCGACCGTCCGTCGGGCGAGGGCTCGGGCTGGTACGCGCCGTTGAGCACGTTGGTCACCTGGCGGAGACGGCCCGTCGCGAGCTCGTAGGCGTAGACGTTCATCACGCCCGTGCGGTCCGAGTTGAAGTAGAGCCACCGGCCGTCCGCCGAGTACGCCGGGTTGCCGTCGATGGCCCGGTCGCGCGTGACGGAGACGAAGGAGCCGTCGCTCACATCCACGATCCGGATGTCGCGGTAGCCGCCGTGCTGCCAGGAGCTGTAGGCGACGTGGCGCCCGTCGGGGGCCCAGCGCGCCGTGTACGCCTGATCGAAGCGCACGCTCTGCACGAGCGTCCTCACGTTGGCCAGCTCGTGGCGGCCCGGCCGCTCGGACGACGGCACGACGTCGGCGATCATCAGCGTCGTCGTCCCGCGGTGATTCACGGTGAAGACGACGTGCCTCCCGTCGGGGGACAGGTTCGGGTCGAGCGCGCGCCAGCCGTCGCTCCAGCGGACGCGGTTGTCCTCGAGGCCGGTGGGGCCCTTCGCGTGCGGCGGCATCTCGAACAGGTCGTCGAAGAAGTACAGGTTGTTGTGGATCTCGCCCGAGCTGAAGGCGACGCCGCCGTCGGGGAAGAACGAAGGGCCCGTCGTCCCGTCGGTCCGGATCATCAGCTCGCGCTTGTCTTCGCGACCGCCGAGCACGCGGCCGTGCTCGTCGCGCACGAGGGGCAGCGCCCAGAGGCCCGGCGTCGAGTGCCCGTCGTCGGCGAAGAAGAGGAGGTCGTTGGCGTGGTCGGGCCAGGCGTTCGCCGGGATCCACCGCGGGTGCTCGTAGGTGTTCCCCGTGTGCGTGAGCCGGATGCCCTCGCGCAGCCCGCGCGCGCGGATCGCGTCAGCCTCGGCGCCGTAGGAGCGGCGCATCGAGTCGACCCACGACGTGTACAGCTCTTCGTACGTGCGCCCGGTCGCGCGCCGGATCGATCGATTGATGGCGTACGGCACCACCTGGTACGCGTAGTCGTCGATCATCGCGCGGATCGCCTGCTCGCCGAACGTGGCGGCGATCCACTGCAGGAAGAAGGAGCCGTAGAGGTACCAGATGTTCCCCTGCGGCCAGCGCCGCGGCACGTTGGAGAACTGGTCCAGCGTGGCGACGTTGCCCTCGAGCACGTCGGCGCGCATCCACATGTTCCACATCGACGAGCGCAGGCGGCCGCCGCTCGTGCGCTCGCTCTCCTCGAAGACGGCGAGGCCTTCGAGGATCCAGTGCGGCTGCACCTGGTTCGGCGCGATCGTCTTGCCGAGGATCTTGTTGATGAGGCGCGGGATGCCGCGGATGTGATCCGTGTGCAGGATGTGCGTGTACTCGTGCGTGACCAGCTCGAGGTACCAGTCGTCCACGTCGCCGAGCGGCGACATGTCGTCGGGCGCCGTCACGTAGAGGCTGATCGCGTCGAAGGGCAGCGCGCTCGCCGAGCCGTTGGCGCTGTCGGTGTCGTCGGTGAGGATGATCTCGGTGAGCTCGTCGGGCGCCCAGCCGACCGCGGGCACGAGCCGCTGGAAGATGTCCTCGCAGAGGTCGGACACGTGGTGCGCCACGTCGTCCTCGGTCGAGTAGTACGTGATGCGGAAGTGCTTCGAGGTGAGCGTCTTCCAGAGCAGCTTCGGATCCTGAGCGGCGCGCGCGTCTACGCCGTTAGCGAGGACGGCGACGAGCGCGATCGCGCAGAGAAGACCGAAGCGACGGATCAAGCCGCGACAGTCTACTCGGGCTCAGAGGTCGTCGTGGAACATCGGCTCGCGGTTGCGCACGTAGCGGTACACGAGCTGGCGCGCCTCGGGCGTGATGTCGGTGAACTGGGCGCCGAAGCCGGGCGGGGCGTCGGTCGACGCGTCGCTCGGCTCGCGCCGCCACTTGACCAGCGCGTTGGCCTCGAACTCGTAGCCGCCGGGGAGCGAGACGCGCAGGCGAACGCGCGTCCCCAGCTTCGGGAGCTTGTAGGTCGACACGAAGAGGCCCCCGTGGTCGACGATGTCGTTGCCTGACAGGCCCTTGTAGAAGTTGCTCGGGCTGTGCGCGCCCAGCTCGGCAGGGATTGCGTCGCCCGAGGGGGCCGGCTGCTGCTGCGGGACGGGAGCCGTGCCCGGTCGGGCCTGCGCGGGCGGCGCGGCGGGAGCCTGCGCGTACTGGGGCTGGGGCGCGTACTGAGGCTGCTGCGGCGCCCACTGCTGCGGCGCGGCCTGGGGGGCGTATTGCTGCTGGGGGAATGCCTGCGCCTGCGGCGCGTACGCCTGCTGCTGCGGTGGTGCGGCTTGCGGCTGCGGTGCGGCCGCGGGCGGCGGCGCCACGGGAGCGCTCCGCGAGAGCGCGTGCACGCTGCCGAGCGCGCCGGCCACCGCCTCCATCGCCGCCGCGACGGCCGCGTACTGCGGGGGCGCCGCCTGCAGCTGCGCGAGCGCGCCCTGCACGTTGGCGAGCGCCGCCTGCGCATGCGGCGCGATCTGCGCCCCGCCGGAGCGCTCGATCTGGTGCAGCGCACCCATCGCCTGCGCGATGGGCGCCGCCAGCTCCACGAGTTGCTGGGGCACGTTCGGATCGGCCTGGAGCGCGTTCAATCCGCGCGCGAGCGACTCCCGCGCAGTGCGGGCCAGGGTGACGGGGTCGGACATTGAGACTCGATGGTACAGGTTCGCGCCGGCCGGGGTCGAGCCCGGCGTGACCGCATTCGCGCATGCGGACGGTTGCCTTCGAGGTCGCCGGCTTTAGACCTCGACTGCCCGAGAACACCTCGCGAAAGGGGGCTTTCATGCGACTGCTCGGCGGACGGGCTCTTCGTGTCTTCGTCTTCGGTACTTCGTGCATCGTGGCCGCGGCGAGCGCCGCTGCGTGCAGCTCGGGGGGCTCGAACGAACCGACGGCGAGCGAGCAGTCGGCGCTCAATCCGTCGCCGGTCCCCGTGCCGGTGCCGCCGACCGCGGCGCTGCAGCACGGTCAGAACGTGTGGCTCAAGGCCACCTTCGGCGGCGAGATCTTCTTCTCGCTCCTCCTTCCCCAGCCCCCCTTCAACCTGACGCTCGGGATCGGCAACGTGCTCTTCACGCCGCGCTCGCAACGCTTCGCGCAGTGGGGCGTCATCAACGATCCGGGGTGCGAGCTCGGAACGGATCCGCTCGGCCTCGACGTGTGCACGCCGGACGTGAGCCCGGGCGATCCGGACGCGCCCTACGAGGGCGAGCCGAGCGGCGTCGTCGGCATCCGCAAGTTCCCGAACCCGGTGTTCGTCCCGACCCAGCCGGTGAGCCAGGCCAACTTCCCGTACGTCTTCGGCGTCGCGTGCGCCGGCTGCCACGCCGGCTTCGAGCCGACCGACCCGCCCGCCGATCCGAATCACCCGACGTGGAACAACATTTCGCTCACCGTCGGCAACCAGTTCCTGCGCGCCGGTGCCATCTTCGACGCGAACCTCCCGGAGGCCGACCCGCGCTGGCAGGTGTTCCACACCTGGGCGCCGGGCACCGTCGACACGACGGCCATCGAGAACGACGGCATCAACAACAACGGCATCATCACGCAGTTCTTCGACTTCCCCGACCGTCCGTTCTTCCCTGTCCACTCGAGCCTCGTGGACCTCGCGAAGTACGGCGACGGCAACCCGCCGACCGCGCACCGCGCGGGGCAGGGCGGCGAGGACGACGTCGGCTGCCAGCTCGCCGTCACGCGTGTGTACTTCAACATCGGCATGTGCGCGCTCCAGTGCATGCTCCCGCACCTGGGCACCAACCCGCCCTCGACGCAGACGCCGATCAGCCTGAGCGATTGCGAGAAGCGGTGCGCGCCGGGCGCGAACCCGCCGCCCTACCAGCAGCTGCCGTACTTCGCCCAGCAACAGGCCGATTCGGTCGACGAGTGCGCGTTCTTCATGAATGCGCAGATGACGCCCGTCCCGCACCTGGCCAAGGCGCCCGGCGGCAAGGCGTACATCGACGAGAGCGTCGTCGAGCGCGGCACGAAAGTGTTCCGCGGCTACTGCGCCGGCTGCCACTCGAACGGGCAGCCGATCCCCGACCCGCACAACGTCTACTCGGACGACCTCTTGCACCAGGCGAGCGGATATCAGCCGTTCATCGGCGAGCCGCCCGGGGAGATCGGCACCAACAGGTGCCGCTCGCTCACCACCAACTGGAGCAACGGGCACATCTGGGCGGAGTTCGGCTCGGACTTCAAGCGTGAGCTCGGTCCCGGCTTCTACCGCGACGTGCCGCTGCTCGGCATCTGGGCGACGGCGCCGTTCTTCCACAACAACCGGCTCGGCAACGAGGCCGCCGGCCCCGACGTGGCGTCGCGCGTCGCCGCGTTCGAGCAGGCGTACGATCTCCTCGTCAATCCGTTCAAGCGCAACCAGCTCGGATCGATCCAGACGACGACCGTGCCCATCACGGTGAGCCTCGGCGGCTTCTCGATCACGCTGCCTGCGGGCACGCCGGTCGACCTCTTCGCGAACCTCGACCCGCAGACGCTGACCCTCCGGTGTCCCGACCTCGTCGAGAACGGAGGGCACTACTTCGGTGCGCTGCTGAGCGACCGCGACAAGTACGCCTTGCGCGAGTTCCTGAAGACACTCTAGTCAGTCGCTCCTCACGCACTCGGCGAACAGGTTGATCTCCTGTTCCTCGAAGACGACACGCGTGCTCGCGCGCCCGAAGGCCGAGGCACGGAAGAGTCGATTCATGTCCTCCTCCGTCCTGTGAATCAGCTTCCAGTCGAGCACGTGATCCAGCAGCGCCCGGGTAGGGTTCTGCGGGTGGAAGTTCCCGAGCACGACGCGCCCTCCGGGACGGAGCACCGCGTGCGCGAAGTTCATCAGCTTGATGACGAACGCGTCGTCGAAGTAGTCGATGAGCCCCACGCTGTAGACGAGGTCCTGCTCCTCGAGGGTGATCCTTCGCCGACCCGTGGCGAGGTAAACGAGGTTCTCGTTCACGAGCGACATGCTCGCGCGTAGCCGCCCGGCGTCGCGCCGGTCGGCGACGTACGCGAGTGCGTGGAGATCCATGTCGACCAGCGTCGCGTGCAGGGCTCCGGCATCGGGCAGCCCCGCGTAGACGTCGAACAGCTCGGCGGCGGGGCCGCACGCGAGGCTGGTCACGCGGGCCGCGCGCCCGGCGCACGCGGCGATCGTGGCTTCGATCTCGCGCGCGAGCAGCGGCCGTCGGTTGCGCACGGCGCGCGCCGCGGCGAGGTTCAGGAAGCAACGATCGAGAAGCGGACCGATGCGCCCCGCCCCGGCAGGTGCGTCGTCGTACATGCGGGCGATGCTGAGAAAGTCGCCCGCGTACCCGCGCGGCTTTGAATACCAGCGCTCGGCGTTGGCCGAAAGCAGCAGGTAGGGAAGCAGCTCGCACTGCACGCGAGCGCCCACCTGCGCCGATTCCTCCGCGTCCTGCGCCGAGTCGGCGAGCACGACGTTCAGCAGGGTCTCGAAGTCCGCGAACGACGCCTCCACCTGTGCGGCGGTCGCCGTCGAGATGGCGCCCTTCTTCAGCGCCTCCCGATCGGCGGCGTGCACGAGCTTCTTCAGGGCCGCAATCGACGGCGCGAGCCTCTCCCACGCGTCGGGGGCGCCGTCCTGCGCATGCGTGAGCCTGAGTCGATGTTGCTCGTGTGAGATTGGTCGGACATTCGTCGCGGTCATCCTCGTCACCTCGCCGTCGCTCCCGTTGCGACGCGCGTGCCACGGGCCAACCGCCCCCGCCGTCGACGATTTCCGCGATCCGCGAGCTTTCCAGCCGACGAACAATCGTCGCGCGACGACGATTCGTCGTCGCTCAGCTCCGCGCGTTCTCGACGATCCGGGCGAGATCGCGCGCGGCGAGCGGCGTCTCGTCGTCCTCGGCGCGGCCCGCGACCAGCTCGAGGGCCGCGTCGGCCGCGCGCACCACGGCGATGCCATCGCGGCGGACGGCCGCCTCGCCGGGCTCGAGCGCGCGCGGGAAGTCCGAGGTCGGACGCACGCGCGTGAGGATGACGAGCTCGTCGCCGATTTCGGTCCACGCGCCGGGGTAGGGTGCGGCCGCGCGCACACGACGGGCGAGACGCTCGGCGGGCCACGTCCATCGGAGCGCCAGGTCCTCTTCCGTAGGCGCCGGAGCTGCCGTCGCGAGCGAGTCGTCTTGCTTCACCGGCGTGGGCGGGCGCCTGGCGGCGTACGCGCGCACCGTCTCGCGCAGGAGGGCCAGGCTCGGCCGGTCGAGCACGCGCGCCAGCCGCCACGCGTCCCACGCGGGGTCGATGCGCACCTCACGCCGCGCGAGCACCGGGCCCGTGTCGTACTCCGGCTCCAGGAGATGCGCCGTCACGCCGGTCGTCTCGTCGCCCGCGTCGATGGCCCAGAAGTACGGGTCGGGCCCGCGGTGGCGCGGGAGCAGCGAGGGGTGCACGCCGACCGCCGGCGCGATCGCCAGGACCGCCGGGGGCACCGGTTTCACCCAGAACCAGCTCACGAGGAGCTCGGGGCGGGCGCGGGCGATGCGGTCCACCACGTCGGCGCGCTCGAGGTCCGGCATGCGCTCGGTGCGCCCCGGCGCGACGTGCTTCTCCAGCCGCCGCAGCCCCTTCTCGACGAGCACGCCTGCCCATGCGATCTCGTGCCCGTCGCGCGCGAGGAGCACGCCGGCCAGCGGGAGCCCGAAAAAGGCGATTCGCAATCAGCCGCCCTTCGGGCCGTCGGCCCGCCTGCGGCGGATCCTCATCAGCTCGGAGCGACCGGCGGCACGATGAGCCCCGGCGTCGGCTCCTCCCCCGACTGCCGCAAGAGCGCCGTGCGCACGGCGTGCTCCACGAGCTGCCAGAGCTGCTGCCGGTCGGTCACGCGCCCGAGGAACCCGATGGGGATGCGGAAGCCGCCCTTGTCGCGCCGGCCGCCGCCGTAGGGTCGGCCCTTCTCGTCGGATCCGAACGCCTGCTCGAGCCACACCGCCGGGTCGACGCTCGGCGAGTGCGTGCGCAGCGAGCCCTCGATCGTCTTGTCGCCCACCACGCCGTACACGACGCACGTGTCGATGTCCTCGCGCCGCACGAGGAAGTCGGCCGCCTGCGCGATGGTGTCGCGCTCGGCCTCGCTGACGAAGCCGACGCCGGCCATGGCGAAGTTGCGGCGCACGACCATCGCCTGCAGCGCTCGGGCGATGACGTCCATCGCCGTCGGCGCGATGAGCCGCCGCGAGAGGTCCTCGAGCAGGTCGCGGTCGCACACCTCGACGATCTGCGATGCGGCCCGGAAGTCGGCCGAGCGCGCCAGCATGAAGTCGTCCGTGTCGGTGGCGAGGCCGTGCATGAGCGCCGTGCAGATGCGCCGGTCCTCCTCCACGTCCGGATCGGGAGTCGCGAGCTCGTTCAGGTACTCGACGAAGATCGTCGCCGTCGCGCCCACCTCGTATCGCAGGTCGACGAACCGGGCCTTCGGCGGCGTCACGGCCCTGTGGTGGTCGACGATCGTCAGGACCTCGTAGCCGCCCGCGTCCGTCAGGTCCGGGTCCACCTCGTGCGCGTCCACGAGCGACAGGAAGTCGACGCGCCCGACCTCGGCGACGCTCTTGATCTTCTTGAGCTCGAGGCCCAGGAGCTTCACGAGCGCGCGGTTCTCGCGGTGGCTCACCTCCTGGACGTACCCGACCGTCGTCTGCGCCACGCCCAGCCGCTGCGCGAGGTGCGCCTGCGCGATCGCGCACGCGATCCCGTCGG
>Ga0335069_10005236_pt1 | contig 19098 bp, 9 predicted proteins | sample Lox_Sample_11_FD_206714 | JGI IMG/M metagenome (GOLD analysis project Ga0335069, IMG submission 206714) | Soil microbial communities from Loxahatchee National Wildlife Refuge, Florida, United States - Lox_Sample_1.1 | ecosystem: Environmental > Terrestrial > Soil > Wetlands | place: USA: Florida... | reverse complement strand
TCAGGCTCAAAGGAAGCTCTCGCAAAAGGCGGGAGGATTGACGGGCCCGGGTAAGGATGGGATGGGAAAGGGCCCTCAGCGCCATTTGGGCCGCTTCCTGGGCGGCTTCGGGCTTGAGGCCTTCCAAAGGCGCCCAAGCCTGGGCGGCCTTGTTAAGCATCGCCTCATCCCAGTCCCAGCCCTTTTCCAAAAGCCGGTGGGCCAAGACGCCAAAACCCTTTCCGCCCCAGGGTGAGGCGCTTTCCGGTTCCTCGAAGACGCGTTCTTCTCTTTCTTTCTTCTCCTCGTCCCCATGGGCCAATGCCGTCACGGTCACGAAGTCCCGCCCACCGGCGAGGGTCTTGAGCTTTTCCCGGCGGGCTTCCCGCTGGACCTCCAGTTTTGCCTTTTCGGCATCCAGGGCGGGGCCCGGTTTTTCGTCCAAGGGCACCACCCAGGCCGGGGGATCGCTTAAAGGTTGGGCGCCTTCTTTTACCCCGACCCAATGAGTTCCGCTTTTTTCCCCCAGCGCCTTCAACAAAGGACCGGCAAAAAGGCCCTCGTTTTGGAATTTTCCATCGGGGGCGAAATCAAAATAAGGCAGGAGCAGGCAATCCCGGGCGCGGGTGGCCGCCACGTAAAGCAGGCGGGTGTCCTCGGCCTGGCGCTGGAGTTCTTCCTCTTCCTTGACCCCGTCATAATTCAAGGTCTTGAGCCCCAGGTCCGCCGAACCCACCTTAAAGGCTCCCCGGGAGCTTTTGCGGTCCATCAGGCTGCCCGAATCCTTCGGGTCCGCGGCCCAAGCGGAAACGAACACCAGGGGGAATTCCAGCCCCTTGGCCTTGTGGATGGTCATGAGGGTGATGCGGTCCTCGGTGGAATCAGGCCCCGGCGCCTCGCCCTCCAGCGTGCCTTCTTCCTGCTGGGTGGTCAGCCATTGGGTGAAGGCCCGGTAGGTGAAATGTTGGGAGCTTTCCAATTCCCGCGCCTGGTCCAGCACTTTGTAAAGGTTCGCCACCCGCTGTTCGCCATGGGGTTGCCCGGCGGTCACCGCCAAGAGATTCGTGCGGCGGTAAAGCTCGGCCAGGGTCTCGGAAACCGCCAGGCTTCGGGTGTCCTTGAACCATTCCCGCAAAATTTGAAAGGCCTGGCCCACCTTGCCCTTCGCCATTCGTTGGAATTGGAATGTGCCCCCCGCGGCGCGGTGCAGGAAAAGCTCCTCATCGCTGAAGCCGAAGATCGGGCTTCGAAGTAGCGCCACCGCGGCCGCCTCATCCGCCGGCGACGAAAGGCAGGTCAAGAGGGTGGAGAGGGCCACAATCTCGGGCCGGTTGTAGAAACGCTTCCCCCCGACGATTTGATACGAAAGGCCCCGGCGGCGCAGGGCCTCTTCCCAGGCTTCCTCGACGTCGTTGGAAAGGTCACGGAATAAAAGCGCGATGTCGCCGGGGCGAACCGGGCGCTTTTCGTGGCTCTTGGGGTCCGAGACCGTGAAATCGCCTTTGAGAAGATCCTGCAAAAAGGCGGCGGTCCACTCGGCTTCCCATTGGCGAAGCGAGCCCTTGGAGGGTTTTTCTTCCGGCGATCTTGGGATCTTGAGCCCCCAAAGCAGGGGGAGCGTCCCTTCGGTGGCGCCGGCCTTTCGACTGGCGGTTAGGGGGTGGTACTTAATGCCCGTTCCCTCGAATTGGGAGATGAATAGGCCGTTGACCCATTCGACCAAAGCGCCGACGGTGCGGAAATTTTCGCTGAGCACCTCGACCTGGCCGCCGTTGGCAAGCACCCTTTCCTTCGTAGCCTCGTAAATGGCCACATCCGCCCGGCGGAAGCGGTAGATGCTTTGCTTGGGATCGCCGACCAGGAAGAGCTTTCCGGGCTCCAGCTTCACTTTCTTCCAATCCTTTTCGCTCTTTTTAACCTGCTCGCCCAGGAAGAAGACGATCTCCACTTGAAGCGGGTCCGTATCCTGGAACTCGTCCACGAAAAGGTAGTCGAAGCGGCCCTTCAATTCTTCACGCACCTCGGGATGTTTGAGCAGTAGATCGCGGGTCTTTAAAAGCAGGTCGTCAAAGTCGAGGAACCCGCCCTTGCCCTTTTGCGCTTCCCAATCGGTGAAGTAGTCCCAAATCCAACGCACCAAGTTGAGGACCACCGCGTCCTTGAAGGGCGCCAAAGCCGCCTGGTGGTCCTCCGCCAACTTCACGAAGCCTTCCCGGAGGGAGGCGAGCCGGTCCTTGCCCCAATTGCCCTGGGCGCCTTTATTGCCGACCTTGGGGATCTTGAAATTCGCCAATTCAAAGCCAAAGTCCCCGGCCGGAAGAGGGGCCAGGGCTTCCCACCCGGCCCAAAAGCCTTCCAGCACTTTGTAGAGGCTGTCCTCGGGCTTGGCGCACTGGGCGGCTTCTTTTTTCGTTATTTCCACGAAGGCCTTAATTTCATCCCGCAAGGGTTCCAGGGAGGGCAGGGGCTTGGGGGGCTCCAGGGTCAAGAGCGTGCGGTTGCGTTTGAGGAATTGTTTGAGTTCTTCCAGGTGCTCGAAAGCGCCTCCCAACCGTTGGAAATGAAAGAGCGGCTCCACGGGTTTGGATAGGCTTTGTTTGAGCCAATGTTCCCAGGCCTGGGCCTCAAAGGCCCTGGATTGCACCTCGTCCAGCAAGGTGAATTGGGGGTCGACCCCCGCTTCCACCGGATATTCACGCAGCAACCCCGCGCAGAAGGAATGGATGGTCGAGATGGGGGCGCATTCCATATCCTCAAGTGCCTTGCTGAGCAAGGCCGCTCGGGAGCCTTGCTCACCCTGAGCGAGCGAAGCAAGTCGAACGGGTTGGAGTTCTTCTTCCAATTTAAACCGAAGGCGCTCGGCCAGTTCGGCGGCGGCCTTTTCGGTGAAGGTAATGGCCGCGATGCGGCTGAGCCGCGCTTTTTTTTCGATGAGAAGCGCGATCAGCCGGGAAACCAGGAGCGTGGTCTTGCCCGTGCCCGCCCCCGCGTCCACCGCGAAGAGGGTTTCGTGGTCGTGGGTGACCCGTTCCCGGATGGATTGGTCGGAGATCAAAAAAATCTCGAATAAAATTTTAGAGGCACCATTGATGTTTCCATCATTGTCATTAATTCAACCCAGCCATCATAGTTTGATATTCAGGAGACTTAAGGATTGTGTTGAATTGGTTGTCTTGTTTTATTAGCTTTTCATACTTCGGATTGTGTTCGAACAGAATTTTTAGTTGCTCAATAGAATTACTTTTTTCTCCATTGGCCCAATAAACTATGGCTAAATTATAATAACTCATTAATTCATTCGGGTTTATCTTCAAAGAAGTTTGTAAAGCGTCGATAGCTTGGATTATTTTTTTGTCGCGGTAATAGGAATAGCCCATTAATCCATAGGCTTCCGAATTTTGCGGATCAGCCTGGATGGCTTTTTGATATTCCCCAATGGCTTTTTCATAATCGTGATTTCGATAATCGCTTTTCGCGCTTTCAATCAAAGAAATTGCATCTTGCGAATCATTCACACTTCCGGGCTCGGCCCATCCATAAAACCAATTCATCGATCGTTTATCAGTGATCGTGTAATCTTTGTTGGAAATAATGTCATAAAGATGAATTTGTCGGATCGCACAATACTCGCCTCCGGAGCCATCGATCCATAAACACCATTTTCCATTCGGGCTGATAGTCATATATGTTCCTACTCCAATCACGGTCATCGTTTTCGAAGCTGGATTTAATTGATAAAATACACAATCCCGACCAGTACTATCTCCTTCCACAACTTGAAAATAAAAATAATCCATTTTTGGATTCCAACCAATTGGCATCCACCCCCAAGCACCACGATCCGGATCGATGCCCGGTATTTTAATATTCAAATTTTGACTTTGTGTTAGTCCTTCGAGGTGAAGAATATCCTTGCCCCAATCCTCGTCACCGGGTATTTGAACTTTCCATTTTTTATCAGGAGAATCCGGATTGGCTCCCGTTTCAGCTTTCCATGACAATCTCCAATCCTCATAACTCACAGATGGTTTCTTTTCCGTGTTTATGTTTCCATTAGAATCGACTCGGTAAAATTCAAAATCACTTTTTCCTTTCTTTTTGTAAATCCTGCGCCAAATGTAAAAAGAAGGGATTAAGGTTTTATCCTTTACGAAATAGCTTTTTTGCGTTTCTTGATTTTGGAAATTAATCACGGTCGGCGCAGGGGTATTAGAAATATCTTGGGCAAATACCACCGATGGGAAAAAAGTAAAAACCATGGAAATAATCCCGCCAGAAATCAGAAGCCCTTTCTTTAAAAAAATCATGTCATTTCTCCGTCGCGAATATATTAAATTTTTTATTCATAAAAGCTTCTCCAGCTTGAAATACTCCTCGACCTTTGAATCTTCCCTTTTCCGTTCTCCCCGCTTCTCGGCTCCGGGACCGCAAAGCGTGCGGTAATCACAGCGCTCACAGGCCTTGGCGGCCGCTGGGAACAAACCCTGCTCCACCGCCTCGGCTGCGGTCGTCAAAAGCGCTTTCAAGGGTTCCTCGACTCTGGCCGGGTCTTTGGCGTCGAAGGTCGTCTCCCCATAGCCGCCCTTGGCGGTCAGGAACTCATAAACCGCCTCTTCGGGGGCTTTGCCGGGATAAAGCGTGCGGCAGGCCCAGAGGTAAAGGGGCATTTGGATCTTCGTGCCTTCCTTCACGCTGTCGTTCTTGAAGCCCTCCTTGGTTCCCGACTTATAGTCCACCACTCGAAGGCGCCTGCCGTCGCTATGAAGGTCCACCCGGTCCATGAAGCCCTCCAAACGGAAGGTGCCCACGCGGGTGGTGAAGGACACCTCGGGTTGGCCTTCCCGGCCGAAAGCCTTCTCAAAATCCACCGGGGTCCATTCCTTCTCTTTCAAGACCTTCTTCAGTTCCCGCTCCAGATCCTTGCGCACGATGAAGCGGCTCCATTGCCAGAGCGCGGGGGACCCGGGGACGCCTTCCTTCTCAAGCCTCGTGAAGGCCTTTTGGGTTTCTTCCTCAAGGGCCATCAAGGCCTTTTCCCCGTCGCGGGTCTTGAGCCAGCCTTCTTCAACGCCCCGGCCCAGGGTTTCTTCGAGGACGTTGTGCATCAAATTGCCCTTTTCGGCCGGGTCGAGCTGGAAGACCCTCTCGGGCTCCGGATGCACCTTCAGCCCCAGCACATAGCGGTAGAAATAGCGCAGGGGGCAGGCCGCGTAAGTTTCCAAACGGGAGGCCGAAAGCGTTTTGTCCTTGAGCGAATAATCCTGCCGCAGTTTTTGAACCGGCTCGGCGCCCTCAAAAACGCCGTCATAGGCAGTGAACTTTCGGCTTCCCTGGCGTTCCTTGAGGAGCTTCCTGGCTTCCTCAAAGAAGGGTTTTTCGCCCGCGTAGGCCTGGGCGGGCAGGGGATTTCCCCGGCGGGCCTCCTCAAAGCGGCTGAGGATTTCTTCCAAGTCGTCCACCTTTTCTTCCCCATCGGTCCTGACCCAATCCGACACCGCGACTTTTTTAACGAAGGGGACCTCGTCCCATCGGGTGAGGCGCTTGCCCGTGACGGCCCGGATCGTCTCATGCAGGTAACTGGAGGGGATGCGGGGCGCGCCGGTGCCCGGATGCAGGTGGGACGCGGTCAGGATGAGGCATTGTTTGGCGCTTCGCGCCGCCAAGAGGAACAAGAGCTTTTCTTCCAGGCGCCCCTCGGCCTTTTCGGGAATTTTGGCCTCGCCGGGGTAACGGCCATTGAGGATCCGCCGTTCCTCATCCAAGAGCAAGGGATCGGGCCGGGGCAGGCGGGGAAAGCCCTGCTCGACCAGCCCGGGCAAGACCACCACGTCAAAGGGCACGCCCCGCGCCTGCATGAGGTCCGTCACCTCCACCCCGCCCGCCTCGGGGGCGTCCCAGGGGATCTTGACTTCTTCCATCAGGTCGGACAAAAGGGCCCCCAGGTCCTCGCCCGCGACTTGGGAAAGGTCCTTCGCGAGGATTTCCACGCCCCGCCGAAGGGTGGTCAGTTCGGTCTTGGCTTTGGAAGGCAGGAAAACTTTTTCGGCCAGGTCAAAAAGGGTCTGGGCCTTCTGGGACCAAGCCTTGGCCTTCTCAAAGCGCTTGGCCTGGTCGAAAAGTTCCTTGAGGACCTGGGTGCGCAAAAGCGAAAGCGACCGCTCGTCCGGGTCCCCCTCTTCCTCGTCCCGCGCGGCCTCGGCTTTGAGCTTTTGGTAGGCTTGCAGCCGGTCCAACCAGCTTTCTTTGCCTTCCACCACCGCGGCTTCCTTGGAAACCTGGTCCCAAAGATGCGGGTTCCAATCCTCCTCGCCCAAGCCGAACCCTTCGGGGGAAAGGTTGGGGCCGGCCAGGAAATCCATCAGGGTTTCCCGGGGAAAATCCCTTTGGAAGCAATCGAGCAAGAGCAGGAGCGATTTGGCCTCGGGGGTTTCCATGAGGAAGACCGCGGGTTTTTTGGCCAAGGGAAGGCCTTGCCCCTCGAAAGCGGGGACGATCATGCGCCGGTAGCTTTCCAATTGGCGAAAGAGCAGGGCGCATCGGGGAAAAGTCGTTTCGCGCCTTTTCGCTTCCTCGGTCAGGGCCCGCGCGGCTTCCCGGGTTTCCCGGGGCTCGCCCGGGCAAAGCAGGATCTTCACGTCCGAATCCGCGAAGGCGGGCGGGGCCCCCTCGGGCGGCGCGGGATTTTCCTCGAGGAACAAATGTTGCTGGAGCCTTCCCAAGGGCCCGCTCCCGGCGCCGGCGTAGCTTGCTTCTTGTTCCACTTTTCCCAGGGCCTTGGCCCAGGCCACAAAGGGTTTGGCATACTCAAAAGCCGGATGGTCTTCATAAGGGATGAACCAATGGGAAGCCGGGGCGGCGCAAAGATGCCGAAGCACTTTTTGCTGCAGGACGGAAGCGTCGTAAAAACCGTAGGTCCAAATCGAGCCCGCGGGGGAAGGCAGGGCAAGGGCGTCGGTATAAAGGTCTTCCAGGTCCTTCCAGCCTTTTTCCTTTTTCCAGGCCTCGTTTCGCTCCAGCACCCCGGCGAAGGACCCCAGTTTTTCCGAGAGCCGGCGCCGGGACTTGTCTTTGGCGATGGCCTTGGCCGAGTCCGCCAAGGTCCCCGGCGTAAAACCCCCTTGGCGCAGTTCCGAGAGGGTGGCCCGGAGGGTTTTGTAAAAACCGGGGGTTGGCTCAACGGCCCGGAAAGGATTGGCTTTAGGGACGGCCCCGGAGCGGGCATTTTCCTTGAGCGCCCAGGGCACGAGGGACTCGGGCAAAAGCCGGGAGTTTTCCTTGAGCCATTTTTCCTCGGTGAATTCGGCGAGGTATTGGTGCAAGGTCAGGACCCGCAGGTTGAAGAGCGACCCATTGAGGCGGGCGAGGGTTTCGCCCAGGTGGCGCACCAAGGCGCGGTTGGGCACCAGCACCACCAGGGGATCGTGGGGTTTCCCCAAGCGGAATTTTTCCACCGCCGCGGCCAAGGCTTGTTCCAGGAAAGGCTGGTAGGGGCCGAGATAAAGGGAAAAACTCATGGGGAATCCTTGGAATATCGCACTAAAAGCCTGAAAATGAAAAAGACCCTGGGAGCGCCTTTTACTGGAGCGGGTTCATTATATATAATCCCCCTCCCAAAGCCTTTCGGGATTTAGGATCGCTGGAAAAGGAAGCTGGACATGCCCCGTGAAATTTTAATCGCCGACGCCGCCGGCTTTTGTTTCGGCGTCAAGCGCGCCATTGAGAAGGCCGAAACCATGGACAAGGCCTTCATTTTCGGCTCCCTCATCCACAACCCGCAGGAAGTGGCCCGGCTGGCTTCCCTCAACAAGAAGATCGTCCATTCGCTCGACGAGGTGCAGGACAACCGGGTGGTCATCACCGCCCACGGCCTAGACATCAACGTGATCGGCACCATGAGGGAAAAGGGCCTGGAGATCGTGGACACCACCTGCCCCCTGGTGACCAAGATCTATAAAGAGGGCGAGAAGCTGCAGGGCCAGGGGCTTCGCATCGTCATCATCGGCGACCCCAAGCACGTGGAAGTCAAGGGAATCGCCAGCCGCATGAAGGACGCCATCATCGTCTACCACGAAGAGGACATCGAGCAGGTACCCACCGACGCCAAGATCGGCGTGGTATGCCAAAGCACGCTCTTGATGGAAAAGTTCGACAAGTTCGTGACGCTTTTAAAGGCCCGCTGCGCCGAGGTCACCGTCTCCAACACCATCTGCAAGCCCACCAAGGACCGCCAAACCGCCGCGGCCGCGCTTTCCAAAAATGTCGACATCATGGTGGTCATCGGGGGGCGTAACTCGTCCAACACCCATAAATTGGCCGATACCTGCAAGATGAACCTGCCGAAGGATACCTATCACGTGGAGACGGCCCAAGAACTCGAGTCCAAATGGTTCGAGGGGAAGCAAAGGGTGGGCATCACCGCGGGGGCCTCGACGCCCGACTATTTGATCGAGGAAGTCATCGCCCGCATCCGCACCTACGACGAGCCGGTCCTAGCTTAAAATTTCCCGTTTTTAAATCAAAGCCCCACGGCGCGCATCCAGGCGTCCAGCACCTTGGCGTTGCCCAGGCTGTCGTTCCAAGGCATGAAGGGCGATTCCATCGCGCCCTTGCGCAAAGCCGAGCCCACGGCGTCCACTTCCAGGGAATAAAGGCTCTGGCCCGAGCGTAAGGTGATTTCCAAAGGCTTTCGGCCATCCCTCAAAACCCGGATCTTAGCGCCCTTGGGATCGAAGCGATCCGCGTGCCAGGGCGAGGGGACTTGGATGGAACCCTTGGTGCCGTAAAGGGTCACTCCCACGGGGCGGCGCACCCGATTGGCGCAAGAAAGTTCCGCCAGAATGCCGCCGGGAAACTTGAGCGAGCCCAAGGCGAACTCATCCACCCGGCTCTGGGCGCCCACCAACCCCACGCCCTTCACTTCCAAAGGTTCCACGAAAGGCAAACCCTTCGCCGCCCCGGCCAGGAGCCTGGCCATGGAAACCGGGTAGCAACCCACGTCCCAAATGGCGCCGCCGCCCAGGGCCCGGTTGAAGAGCCGGCCCTTCAAATCCAGCGGCCGCTCAAAACAAAAAGAAGCCTGGATAAGCTTGAGTTCCCCCACGGCCTTCTTTTTCACCAATTCCACCAGTTTGGCCGTCTGGGGATGGCAGCGGTACATGAAGGCTTCCATGAAAAAGACCTTATGGTGTTTGGCGGCTTGGATGACCCGCCGGGCCGCGGGGTAATGCAGGGTCAGGGGTTTTTCGCAAAGGATATGCTTGCCCGCCCGGGCCGCCGCCTGCGCCCATTCGGCGTGGAAACTATGGGGGGTGGCGATATAAACCACGTCCACGAAGGGGTCCCGAAGCAGTTCCCGGTAGCTGCCATAAGCCATGGGGATCTTATGCTTTCGGGCGAAACGTTCGGCTTGGGCCGGTTGGCGGCTGGCCACCGCGCCCAGGATGCCGGTTTTGGACTCCAAGACCGCCTTGGCGAAAAGCTCGGCAATATGGCCGGTGGAGAGAATGCCCCAATTGATTTTGCGGTTCATCAAGATCCTTTTCATTCCCGGGTATCCCGGGAGCGGCTCATTGTACCAGCGCCCAGCGAAGGCGCAAGGAATGGTCTTTAAGCGGACCCCCGCCCAACGCCTTGAAGTAACACTTGAACCCCGTCCGTTTTTTGCCAAGCCAGGGAAAACGACATTCCCACTTTTTGACGCTTTCAAGTGCAAGAGCGGCTCGGGCCCGGCCTATCCTAAAGGCAAGAGAAGTCCCGTCCCAACCGCTTGAAATACGGTTGCATTCCCAAATCCCCCAAGGAGAGGCCATGCAACAAGTTCAAGTTTCCGCCATTCCCCCGCTTCAACAATCCTTTTTAGTTCAGCTCGCCCGGGATTTCCGCTCGGCGCTCAGCTACCTTTCGTTTTATTCCAGCGACAGCCCCTTTGTGGCCGGCGCCATCCGCAAGCTTCATAAAGACCTCCAGCGGCTCCTCAACACCGTCAACCCGCTGGTGCTTTACCAGAAGGATGGCGCCCTTTTCGTGAATGGTTCGCCCCTGGGCGACACCGGCGATCTTTTGAAAATTTTCCAAGAAAAAAATTGGGCCGGGCTTTTGGTCGAGAACGGCTTGGCCTACAACGAATGGGTTTCCTGGCTACGCCAGATGGCCTTCCCCTTCGAGGAAAACCAAACGCCCAGCGTGCCTTGGGAACACCTGCGGCAAGTGGAAGCGGCGGATTTCGTTTTAGAGGCCGTGGAAGCTGTCGAACCCACGCCCGTTCCGGAAGTCGCGCCCTTGGCCGAGGTGGAAGTTCCCCCCATCGCGTTGCCCGAGCCCGTGACGCTGGAAGCCCAAATCGAAGTCGAGGAGACCTTCTCCCCCGAGTCGCTCCAGCCCAACTTGTCCGCGGTCCAAATGGAGGAAGCGGAAGCGACCGCCGCCCTCCCGGCCCCGACGCAAACCCCGGCCCCGGGCGCCTCCGAATCCCTGAGCGCCGCGCTGTTAGCCTCGGTGGCCGAGGCCTGGCATTTTTCCAGGCTGCTGAAGAAAACCCCCGGGGCCACCGAGGACAAACCCGCGACGGACAAAGCCTATTCCCAATTCTTCAACCACCTGCTGGACCGGCTGGAAACCGCCGCGCCGGACTTGAAGGGGATCGTCCAGTGGTTCCGTACCTCCCAGGGGGAAGTGGTCGATAACGACGCCGTTTTAGCCATGATGCCCTTGATGGAAATCGCCGTGCGCCACCAATGGACCGTGGTGCTCTTTGATCCCGCCACCGAAGGATTGGTGAACGACTGCTTGGGGCTTTGGAGCGCCCAGGGCAAGGGCGACCTAGTGGAAAAAACCGTCACGGCTTTGGCCGAGGGCCTCAACCGCACCGAGTCCGAGCGCCGGGTGGCCCTCACCCACTTGATGGACGCCCGCCCCTGGGTGGCCAATCCCTCGCTTCTGGGGAAAGTCTTGGAGCAGCTTTGCCAGCTTTTGGGCGCGGAGAAAAACCCCGGCTTGTACCAGAGCGCCCTGCTTTCGGCCTGGGACCTGGTGGAACCGGCCCTTCAAACCCACAACGAGAGCTCGGCCTTGAGCCTTTTCTCGACCCTGCATTTCCACGCGGACGACGACGAGCCCTCGGCGGCTTTCCCCGAAAGGGCCTCCATCGCCCGCCATTGGCTTTTCGAGCGTTCCAATCCCGAACTGATCCGCCAAATGACCCTTTGCGCCCACCAGGCGGGACGGTTGGACCATTTCCCCTTGTTGGGCGAAATGGCGGCGCCGCTTCTTTTGGAAGACTACCAAAAGGCCAATCCCGAGGAAAAAGGCATGTGGCTGGGGCTCTTCGCCGAAATGGGCGATCCCTTGCGGTCGGTTTTGGCCCGGCGGGTGGCCGAGGTGGAAAGACTGGAGGACCTCAAGCCGCTGATGCCCGTGATCCGCAACGCCGGCATGGACGCCGCCCTGGCCTTCCAACTGACGCCCTGGCTTTCCAAAGGCGACCGGGAACTGAAACTCAACCTCATCGGCCTGATCGAACAAATCGGAAGTCCGGAGGGCGGGCCGGCTTTAAGGCTGGCCCTGTTCGATGACTCGGAAGAAATCGCGGTGGAAGCGGCCAAGGTGCTGGGCAAGATCGGTTTTACCCAGGCCGCGCCGGTCTTGATCAAGGCCTTGAAGCTGCGCCAAAGCCGGGGACCGGACCACGAGCGTTTTTCCATCGAGGTTTGCCGGACCTTGGGGAAATTCGGCCAGGCCGAGTACCTTCCCTTCTTGGAGGAGATGGCCAAGAAAAAATCCCTCTTCCGGGGCGCCAACGAGCCCTTGCCCGTGAGGTTGGCGGCCTTGGAGGCCATGGGGGAAATCAACCAACCGGCGGTCTGGGAATTTTTCGAGCAGTTGGCCTCGGAGAAAAACCCCGAACTACAGGAAGCCTTGGACAAGATCATCCACGCCAAAGCCCAAGCCTCTTAAAACCGGCGGGGATCCTCGCCGAGCCGCCTCAAAAGCCCTTGGACCTTTTGGTCCGAGGGCTTTTTTATGCCCGCTTCTCAAGCACCATGGGCATGCCGTACTTGGGACGAATGGTGACATTGGCTTGGATCGTCACCGGATGGCCTTCCACCATGCGCAATTTCCATTTCTGGGCGATGGTGGCCAGGATCAGCGCCCCTTCCATGAGGGCGTAAGGCTCGCCGATGCATTGGCGGGGCCCGCCGCCAAAGGGGAAATAAGCGAAACGCGGCCGGGAATCCTTGGCCTTGCCTTCCCAACGCTCGGGATCGAACTTCTCGGGGTCAGGATAATATTCGGGGAGCCGGTGGATCGTGTAGGGGCACATGAAGAGGATGGAGTTGGCGGGGATGGTGTAGCCCCCGACTTGGCATTCTTCCAAGGGTTCCCGGGCGATCATCCAAGCCGCCGGATAAAGCCGCATGGCTTCCGTGAGGATCTTTTGGGTATAAGGCAGCCGGGCCAGGTCCTCCATGGCGGGGACCTTGCCGTTCAGCCCGTCGAGTTCGGCGTGGAACTTGGCCTCGATGTCCGGATGCTGGGACAAAAGGTACCAGGTCCAGGTCAGGGTGTTGGTGATCGTCTCGTAACCGGCCAGGAAGATGGTCATGGCTTCGTCCCGCACCTGCAGGTCCGTCATGCCCCCTTGGTCCCCCTCGGTGTCCCGGGCCAGGATCAGCATGGACAAGAGGTCCCCCCGGTCCGCGCCCGAGGTACGGCGCTCGGCGATCATGCGGTAAATGGTGTCATTGAGCCGCTGGCGGGCCTTGTTGAAGCGGAAATTATGGGGCAGGGGCAGTTTGTCCAACAGCTGCATGCCGGGGAAAACCGCGATGTGGAACCGCTCGCGCATGGTGTCCACCGCCTCGGCGATCTCGTGGGCCTCACCTTCTACGTCCGCGTTGAGCAGCGTCTTGCCCACGATGGCCATGGTGATCCGGGCGGTCTCGGGTTCGATGTCGATCGTCTCGCCTTCTTTCCATCGTTCCCGGGCTTGATAGGCGTAGTCCGACATGACGGCGCCGTAGGCGGCGATGCGCTGGCGGTGGAAGGCCGGCTGGGACAGGCGGCGTTGGCGCAGGTGCAGGGGATCCTCGCTGGTGATGAGGCCGTCCCCCAGGATCTGCTTGAGGCGGATGAGCCCGCTGCCCTTGGTGAAGTTTTGGTGCTGGGTGGCCAGGACTTCCTGGACCAAATCCGGATGGTTCAAAATATAGGTGGGGCGGCCGCCCATGGGGAAATAAATGATTTTCCGGTTCCCTTGGGATTGCCGGGAAATGAAGCCGATGGGATCCTTGGCCAGGGCCAAAAGGTGCTGGAGCGGATAGGAGGTCTTGGGCCCCTCCGGATAGGTGATCGTGGCCATGCCGCCTCCTCCTTAATTTTCCGCCAGGAGCCGTTCCCAGAGGTTTTCATTCAGCAAAATCCGGTGCAGGAAATCCTGCTCGGTCTGGACCAACCCGTTGGAAAGCGGGTTCACCGGGATGCGCAAGGTGAAGATGGTGCCCTTGCCGGGTTCGCTGGAAGCCTCGATCTTACCCCCATGGTGGTACACGATGAAAAAGCAGGTCATGAGGTGCAGGCCGAAATCCTGGGGATTCTGGCTGCGCACGAAAAAGGGATCAAAGACCGATTGCAGGGTCTCGGGCGAGAGGCCGGGCCCGTTGTCGGAGAGCTTGACCTCGATTTCCGCCGGGCCCTGGGAAGGGCCCAGCACCTGGGCCGAGATCTCGACCTGGCCCCCCTCGGGCAAGGACGCGGCCTCATCCTGGAGCAGGAGCTCAAACAGTCGGTGGAACTTGGCGCCATCCACCTTCAGGGCGGGAAGCGCCGCCGGCACCTTGTTCTCCACCTTGATTTTCTTGGCCGTCAAGGCGCTTTGCGACTTGGCCAGGGCCTGGTCCACCACTTCTTGGAGCTTCACCTCGTCGGGAAAATCATACTTGGGTTTCTCGGAGGCTTCCCAAAGGTCGCTCAAAAGAAAAGCCACCTTGTCCATCTGGGTTTGGACCTTCTTGTAATAGTCCTTCCAGAAGTCGGGATTGCGCAGCTGTTCCAGGTCGATGTTCTCCTCTTTGAGCTTCTTGGGCGCCAAATCCAGGAAGGTCTTGACCGCCACCATGGAATTGCGGATATGGTGGCTGAGGCCGGTGGCCAAGATCCCCAAGCTCAAAATGCGGTCGGTCATCATGGTGTTGTGCAGCACCGACATCTTTTCCCGCAGCAGCTGGTCGCGCTCGCTTTGCACGATGAAAAACTCGATTCCGCGCCGAAGGGTGTTCTCCAATTGGGGAATGTCCCAGGGCTTGGTGACGTATTTATAGATGGCCCCCGTGTTGACGGATTCGATGGCCGTTTCCAGGTCCGAATAAGCCGTGACCAGGATCCGGAGGATCCGGGGGTTGATCTGGCGGACCTTCTCCAGAAACTGGATCCCCTTTTCCCCGGGCATGCGCTGGTCGGTCATGAGCACCGCGGTTTTATCTAGGTTTTCCCGCAAGAGCCTCAGGCCCTCCTCGGCGCTGGGCGCCGTCAGGATCGGGAACTTGTCCCCGAAGGTCTGCCGGAAATACTTGAGGGACTTCTCCTCGTCGTCCACGTAAAGAATGTAGTATTTTTTGTAGTCGTAAAAAGCGTCCATGAACTTCTCCTTGGCGTCAAAACGTTGGCTTGCTCAGGCCCGCGCGGGCAGATCAAGCGTAAACTCGGCTCCCTTTCCCAACTCACTCTTCACGGATAAACGGCCTTCCTGTTCCTGCAGGATCCTGAAACAAAGGCTCAACCCCAATCCCATGCCCTGGCCCACGTCCTTGGTGGTAAAGAAGGGGTCGAAAATCTTGTCCAAAATCTTGGGGTCGATGCCCGTGCCGTTGTCCCGCACCCGGATGAGGACCCTTTGCTTTTCTTCCCGAGCCTCGACCCAAATCCGGGGCCCTTCCCCCTCGGGGAATTTTTTGTCCTTCAGGGCGTCGCAGGCGTTTTGGATCAGGTTGATGAAAACCTGCACCATCTTATTGCGGTCCGCCTGCATGGTTTGGTCCGCCGGGATGTCCATTTCCAGCTTCACCGGATCCCTCAAATCGTGGCTCAAGAACCGCGCGGCGGTCTCCACCACCGCGCGCACCTCCACCAAGTCCTTGCCGCCGCCCATATGGGGATGGGTGAAGGTCCTCAGGTCCGTCACGATGCGCTTCACCCGCTGGATGCCGTCCTCGATGTCCGCCAAGACTTCGGCGTAGCCCGCGCGCTCCGCCTCGGGCAATTGATCTTTTTTTGTCCTTAGAACATACAGGGCCTGGGCCGCATAGTTAAGGGGATTATTGATTTCATGGATGAGGCCCGCCGACAAACGGCCCAGGGACGCCATCTTCTCGTTTTGCACCAACTGCCCCTCGGTTTCCTTCAGTTGCTCCAAGGTCGATTCCAGTGCATTTTTCTCCCGGGCCAAATCCCGTTGATAATGGTGGGATTCGACCAAATTCTTGACCCGAACGTGCAATTCGGTGCTGGAGAAGGGCTTGGACAAAAAGTCGCTGGCGCCGGTCTCCAGCGCCCGCATCTTGGTCTCGTCGTCCGCCCGGGCGGTGAGCAAAATAATCGGGATGGCCTGGGTGGAAACTTGGTTCTTGAGTTCCCGACAAACCTCAATGCCGTCCTTTTCGGGCATCATCATGTCGAGCAAGATGAGGTCGGGCAAAAATTGCCGGGCTTTTTCCAGAGCCTGCTGGCCGTCGGTGGCTTCCACCACCTCGTATTGTTTCTGGAGCTGGATCTTGAGGAAGCCCAGCATGTCCGGCTCGTCGTCGGCCACCAAAAGTTTGGGCTTGCGGCCCGGCGCGTAGGAGTCCGCGCGCATCGTATCCTGCAGGGCCGTGAGGGTGGGGAAAAGCTCCGCGCGGCGGTAAAGCTTGGAGAGCCACTCGTCGGGCTCGGGGGCGGGGGGCTCCTCGGCCCCGGCGGCATGGGACAAAGCCGCAACCGGGACCGAGGCTTCCTCATAGGGCAAAGTGACCGTCATGGTGGTGCCCTGGCCCAGTTGGCTTTCCACCGAAACCCGGCCGCCCTGGACCTCCGCGAGTTCCTTCACCAACGCCAACCCGATGCCCGTCCCCTGGTATTTACGGTTGGCCGAGGAATCGGCCTGCCAAAAGCGGTCAAAGATGAAGGGAAGATTCTGGGTCGAGATCCCCACGCCCGTGTCCTTCACCCTTAAGGCGATCGACGGCCCTTCCCGCCAAGCGCTCACCTCCACCTTCCCGCCCGAGGGCGTGAACTTGATGGCGTTGAAGGCGAGGTTCAGCACCATTTTCTCCAGTTTGTCCCGGTCCAAAAGCACCGTGGCCAAGTCCCGGGTGACGAGCGAAAGCTTCACCCGCTTGTCCTGGGCGGCGGGGGTCACGGATTGGACCAACCCCTTGAGGAAGGATTCCATTTCCACGGGCTCTTTTTTGATCTCCATCCTCCCCGATTCCATCTTCACCAAGTCGAGCAAGTCGTTGATGAGCTTGAGCAGCCTCATGGAATTGCCCTGCATCATCTTGAGGGTGGACTTGGTTTCCTCATCCATCCAGGCGGCCTTATTTTGCTGGAGGCTTTCCAGGGGGCCGATGAGAAGCGTCAGCGGCGTGCGCAGTTCGTGGCTGATATTGGCGAAAAACCGGCTCTTCATCTGGTCCAGCTCCACCAGCTTGCGGTTGGATTCCTCGAGCTTTTGCTTGTTCTGGTTGAGCTCAAACCGCAGGGCGAATTCCCGCAGGCGCAGCTGCTCGTTGAAATAACCCATCAAAATGACCAGCAGATCCACCAACACCAGGAAATAAAAATTGTTGTAGCCGATGCCGTGCGCGATGTCCGCCGGGCCGTGCAGGCGGCAGGCCAGGTAATAAGTCCCGATGCTGAGGATCCCCGTGGTGAGGTTTTCCAGGAAGGTCCAGGACCAAACCAACCCCACGGCCAAAATGGTCATCAGGATGCCGGCGTAATAGGGCGAGGCGATGCCTTCGGTCGAGTAAATCATCCAGGAAATGCAACCCACGGGAAGCAGGGGCAGGATGACGCCAAAGAGCCTCAGGTGTTTCTTCGCGAAGGGCAGGTAAAGCAGCCCCAGGGTCACGAGGCCCAAGAAGCCGCAAATCAGGCGCACTTTGAGGAAATAAGGCACCATGGCGGGATAAACCTGCTGATCCAGGGACGTGCCGCCCGGCATGCCGAAAATGACGAAATAACAGCCGATACGGATGTTGGACAGGCGCACTTGCGCGTCCTCCGCTTGGAAGGCGGCCAACATCTCGGGCCCTTTTAAGATCGGTTCGGTCTTTCGCATCCGGCTTATCCTCGCGGCTTCAAAATCACTCGGGCTTGCGCACTTCCAGGAAAATATTGACGCCCGTCGCGTCCGCGCTGACTCGGCAGTTTTCCGCCGGGGCCGCGTCGGGTTTCAACGCCAGGAACCCGGCCTGGTCACGGTAGACCAAATGCCATTCCAGGAAACATTCCATCACGGATTGGATGGGGTTGGAGGCGTCCACGTTGGTGGCCACGAGCAGCCCGCCGGGGGCCAGGTGGGAATAAAAATAATCGAGGAGTTTCTTGCAGATGCGGTCCGACAGGTAATCAAAAAGACCGGCGCAATAGAGGAAGTCGTAATAGGGCCCCTGGGTGCCCGAGGCGCTTTCCTTGGCGGCGTCCTTGAGCACCTGGTTCACCGAGCGCTTGACCATTTGGATGTCGGGGTTGACGCGCTGTTTCATCTTCAGGTCGTTCAAGACCCGGGTGGTGTATTCCAGGGTTTCGTCGTTGAAATCCATCAAGGTCAGGCTGGCCTTCTCGCACAGGTCGTCCTGGGTCAAAAAACGCTGCACTTCCCAGGCCGGCCCACAGCCCAGGTTGAAGATCTTGGCCTGCTTGCCCTGGCGCACCATTCGAAGCGTTTCTTCGCGCAACCGTTCCACCAGGTAAAGGATGCGGTTACGGTGGGCCTCGCAAGGCGCCTGCATGAGGAATTGGTAATTGAGCACCTTGGCGAAAAGGGAAGCCCCCTCGAAGGGGTCCCGGATCATCATGTTGACCATCTCATAGTCCCCCGCGTAGCCCAGGGGCTTATGGAAAACCCGGTAGACGAAGGGGGAACAAAGCACCAGGGGGTGGATCTGGCGGCGGCCATAGGCCCGGTGGATCATTTGAAGGTCTTCGGGCACTTGGCGGGACATTTGCTCGAACTTCTTGAAAACCGCCCCGATGGTCGGGGAAACCGGTTCTTGGAGTTCCTTGATGACTTCCTGTTCCATCTGCAATTTGTCCCGGGAGGGTTGGGACCGAATGCCCAATTCCACCTGGTCCATCCATCCCCTCAAGTCCGTGAGGAAGGTCTGCATGTCCGAGATAATGACCTTGTACTCGTTGGTCACCTGGTGGATCTTGTCCCATTCCCGGAGGAACTCGCCGAACTCGTTGCGGATCATGCCCGGGGTGAACATGGACGAGAAGATGTCCACGTCCACCCAGCCGTCTTCCAGGGAAGCCTCACAAATGAGGATCGTGCCCGTGTTCACCAAATTGGAGACCACGGCCCGGCCCGAGTAGGCCATCTTGTCATTCATGAAAATTTTGAAATCGATGAGCACTTCGGACAACTGGAGGATGCTATAGGGGTTGTAAACCTCAAAGACCACTAGGTAGCGGGTGAGCCGAAGGGATGTCGCCCGGATTTCGGCGCCTTGGCTATTGCGGCAAACGATGAAGGTATCTTTTCCGAAAACAACCGCCAAAGGGTTCTCCGTTTAATAATAAAGATAAGTCTGGAACCGTAACTTGCCGCGAAAATCGGTTTAACGTTTATACCCCAATCCAAGTGGGGTTCATCCGATGTCCGCTTTAGTTGTTTTTCTGTCTAAGGCCCGATGGATTGTTAAGGGTTTAAAAAGCCGCTCAATCGAGGGAATCATAACTTGAATCGCTTTTAAATTACAAAGGAAGGTTCATGTGGGTCATTTTTACCCACTTTTTGTTTTTAGTTTCTTTTCCGTCTAAAAACCCAAAAACAAAAGCGAATTAAAAGTTTTTTTAGCTCTTTTCCTGTCCCCGGTTTAGAAAAGAGGGAGTTGGTCCAACGAGGGAGAGGACTTTGCT
>Ga0335069_10005235_pt1 | contig 19098 bp, 16 predicted proteins | sample Lox_Sample_11_FD_206714 | JGI IMG/M metagenome (GOLD analysis project Ga0335069, IMG submission 206714) | Soil microbial communities from Loxahatchee National Wildlife Refuge, Florida, United States - Lox_Sample_1.1 | ecosystem: Environmental > Terrestrial > Soil > Wetlands | place: USA... | reverse complement strand
TAGGTTGGGCGCAATCCCCCGCGGCCCCCCGCCTTCCCGCCCCCCCCCCCCGTACCCCGGGAACCCGGCAACCATTACCCCCCCCCCCCCCCCGACGATGACCCTGCCAGACGCCCGCGCGCCATCCCGGCGCCGCCTGCTGCTTCAAGCGGTCCCCGCGCTCGGCGCGTGCGTCGCCGGCGGCTGCGCCGCCTGGCGGCCGGCGCCGGTGGCGCTGGCCCCGCCGCCGCCCGCGGCCATGCCGCCGCCGGCTCCCGTGCCGCCGCCGCGCCCACCGCGGATCGGGCTCGCCTTGGGTGGCGGCGCGGCGCGCGGGTTCGCGCACGTCGGCGTGATCAAGGGCCTCGAGGCGCTGGCGATCCGGCCGGACCTGGTCGTCGGCACGAGCGCCGGCAGCGTCGTCGGCGCGCTCTATGCATCCGGGCTGAGCGGCTTCGACCTGCAGCGCGTCGCGCTGCAGATGGACGAAGGGATGTTCGCCGACTGGTCGCTGCCTTCGCGCGGCGTCCTCAAGGGCGAGGCGTTGCAGGATTTCGTGAACCAGGCGCTCGAACGCAAGCCGATCGAGGCCCTGCAGCGCAAGCTGGCGATCGTCGCGACCGACCTGCAGAGCGGCGAGATGATCGTCTTCGAGCGCGGCAACGCCGGCCAGGCGGTCCGCGCCTCGAGCAGCGTGCCCGGCGTCTTCCAGCCGGTCCCGATCGCCGGACGCGACTACGTCGACGGCGGACTCGTCAGCCCGGTCCCGGCGCGAATCGCGCGGCGCCTGGGCGCCGACGTCGTCATCGCGGTGGATATCTCGACGCGGCCGGAGCACCAGCCGACGAGCGGCCTGTTCGACGTGCTGATGCAGACGTTCACGATCATGGGGCACTCGATCGCGGCGCTCGAGCTGGCCGACGCCGATGTCGTGATCCGCCCCGGGCTGGCAACCGGCAGTACCGATTTCCAGGCCCGCAACCTCGCGATTCTCGAAGGCGAGCAGGCGGTTGCGGCGATGTCGCGCCGACTCGACGACGTGCTGCGGAAGGCGCGCGCTGGCGCGTCCGCCGCGCCGTCCTAGGACCCGCGGCGTCAGGGACCGGCGCGCGAGACGGTGTCGCCGGCCGCCGCCGGCGTGGCGGCCGCCTCGACGAGGCGGCGAGCGCCGCTGAAGCGCTGGCGCCAGTAAGGCTCATCGAGCGCGTCGATGCGCACCTGGCCGCCGCGCCCCGGGGCATGCACGAAACGGCCGTCGCCGATGTAGATCGCGACGTGCGAGAACGGCTGGCGCATCGTGTTGAAGAAGACGAGGTCGCCGGCTTCGAGCTGGTCGCGGCTGACCGGACGCCCTTCGCGGTGGATCTGGTCGGAGCGGTGCGGCAGGTCGAGGTTGAACAGGTCGGCGAACACGCGCCGCACGAAGCCGCTGCAGTCGAAGCCGTGGACGGCGTCGTCGCCGCCCCAGCGGTAAGGCACCCCGAGCAGCGCCAGCGCGCGCATCACGATGTCGGAACCGAACATCGCCGTGCGCTGCGCCATCGTCAGCGGCCGAAAGCCGTCGTCGCTGTCGGCGGCGCGCGCCGAAGCGCCGGCAACGAGGCCGATCGCTAGCAGCAGGACGGCCGCTCGGTGGCTGGCGCGCGAAGTCGGGGCGGAGAGCTTGCGATCGATCAACAGGGATTCCTGGCGGGTCGGCGAAGATCGTTGCTGCGGCGCAGTCGGAACCGTCCTTCTGGCCACCATCACGACGGCGAATCGGACGCCCGGATGATGCGCCGGGGCTGCCTGCGTCCCGGAGTTGCCCGCGTCCGATCCCCACCGTACGGATTGTACTTTTTTCGGTCAATTCCTCGTACCCGCCATCAACGGAACCCATGCCTGATATGCGCGACGTGCAACGTGGTGGGGGTGGCGGCGCAAGCGGGAACGGGCGGGTACCGTTCGCCGGCACAGGCGTCCTGCCGGCCCAATCACCTGCGTCAACGTCGCCTTTTCCGGTAAATTCATTGTCCGTCCAGGATTCGGTATTGCCTCCGGCCGAGGCAGGACACCCCCAGGCGCCGCCCGACCGGCGCGAGCGAAGCGTGGCCACAGAAGTCATCCAACCGCCAGCCCCGAGCGGCAACCGCCCACGGATCCTCATTGCCGACGACTCGCGGATCGTTCGCGCCGCGATCGGCCACAACATTCGCGACCAGTTCGAAGTCCGCGAGGTCACCGACGGCGAGGCGGCGTGGCAGGCTATCCTGCTCGACGGCACGATCCGGGTCCTGATCACCGACCTCACGATGCCGCGCCTCGACGGCTTCGAACTGCTGAGCCGCGTCCGCAGCTCGAAGGTTCAGCGCATTCGCGACCTGCCGGTCATCGTCATTTCCGGCGAGGACGAAGTGAGCGAACGGGAGCGCGCGAAGGAGCTCGGGGCGACCGACTTCATCCGCAAGGAGGTCGGCGCCGGCGAGCTGCTGTCGCGCCTCGAGGTGCTGGTGAAGCTCGCGACGACGCGCGAGCAGCTCGCCGACAGCCAGGCGACGCTGGAGTCCACGCGCACGATCGACGCCGACACCGAACTGCTGAACCTGGCGTTCTTCGATCGCCAGGTCGAGAAGCTGATCTCGTTCTCGCGCCGCAACCTCACCGACGTCGCGCTGATCTGCGTCCGCGTCGAGCTGTCGATGGCGCAGGCCGAGGCCTGGGAAGGCGAGGTCGAGCAGCGCATCAAGCTGGTCGGCCGCGCGCTCGCCGCCTCGATCCGCCTCGAGGACCTCGGGACGCGCTCGGACCGCTTCGAGTACTGCGTCGCGACGCAGACGAACGGCCTGTCCGGCGTCCTGCGCTTTGCCGCGCGACTGCGCAAGGTGCTGGAGAACGTCGATGCCGCCGGCCCGGGCGTCGAGGTCTGGACGAGCATCGGCGTCGCGACGCTGTCGGAGGAGCTGCGCCGCGGCGCCGAGGAGGTGCGCGGGCTGGCGCAGCGCCGGGCGCAGCAGGCGCAAACGAACCGCTCGCGGCGCATCGTGCTCGGGACCTCCGAAGGCGTCGCGCCCGGCGAGATCGAGGGGCGCGGCGGCGAGGGCTCGATGGATTTCAATCTCGCGCTGGCGCTGATCCGCGCCGGGCGAACGACCGAGGTGATCCCGCACCTGCCGGGAATCCTAGAACAGATGGCCCCGCTGCTGCGCCTCGTGCGCCAGCAACAGGAGGCGATCGCGAACCGGCCCGAAGGAGGAGACGTTGACGACGTACCGCGAGTTCCACGCTAGGTCGATCCAGCAGCGCGAGGAATTCTGGCGCGAGCAGAGCGCCGCGATCGACTGGAAGCAGCCTTTCGAAAAGGTGCTGGACGCCTCGCGCCCGCCTTTTTCGCGCTGGTTCGTCGGCGGCACGACCAACCTGTGCCACAACGCGGTCGACCGCCATGTCGCCGCCCGCGCCGAGCAGCCGGCGCTGATCTACATCTCGAGCGAGACGAACACCGAGCGCACCTACACGTTCGCGCAGCTGTATCGCGAGGTCAACCGCTGTGCCGGGATCCTGCACGGCCTCGGCGTGGCGCGCGGCGACCGCGTGCTGATCTACATGCCGATGATCCCGGAGGCCGTCTTCGCGATGCTCGCGTGCGCGCGGATCGGCGCGATCCATTCGGTCGTCTTCGGCGGCTTCGCGTCGGTGAGCCTGGCGACGCGGATCGACGATGCGCGCCCGAAGGTCATCATCTCCGCCGACGCGGGCTCGCGGGCGGGCAAGGTCGTCCCCTACAAGGACCTGCTCGACGGGGCGATCGCGCTGGCGGGGCATCCGCCGCAGCGCGTGCTGCTCGTCGATCGCGGCCTGGCGCCGATGGCGCGCGTCGCCGGACGCGACGTCGACTACGCGGCGCTGCGCGCCGAACACATGAACGACGAGGTCGCGTGCGAATGGCTCGAATCGAACGAGCCGTCCTACATCCTGTACACGTCGGGAACGACCGGCAAGCCCAAGGGCGTGCAGCGGGACACCGGCGGCTACGCGGTCGCGCTCGCCGCCTCGATCCGCCACATCTTCTGCGGCAGCCCGGGCGAGACGTTCTTCGCGACGAGCGACATCGGCTGGGTCGTCGGCCACAGCTACATCGTCTACGGCCCGCTGATCGCCGGGATGGCGACGATCCTCTACGAGGGCACGCCGGTGCTGCCGGACGGCGCCGTCTGGTGGAGCATCGTCGAGCGCCATCGCGTCAGCGTCATGTTCTCCGCGCCGACCGCGATCCGGGTGCTGAAGAAGCAGGATCCGGCGCTGTTGCGGCGCCACGACCTGTCGTCGCTGCGGCTGCTGTTCCTCGCCGGCGAACCGCTCGACGAGCCGACCGCGCGATGGATCTCCGAAGGCCTCGGCAAGCCGGTGATCGACAACTACTGGCAGACCGAGACCGGCTGGCCCATCCTCGCGATCCCGCGCGGCGTCGAGGCGCTGCCGTCGAAGTTCGGCAGCCCCGGGCTCGCGGTCTACGGCTACGACGTGAAGCTCTACGACGACGCCACCGGCGAGGAACTCGGGGCCGACAGCAAGGGCGTGCTCGGCATCGAGGGCCCGTTGCCGCCGGGTTGCATGACGACGATCTGGGGCGACGACGAGCGGTTCGTGCGGACCTACTGGAAGAGCATTCCGGGACGCAGCGCCTATTCGACGTTCGACTGGGGGATCCGCGACAAGGACGGCTACTACTTCGTGCTCGGCCGCACCGACGACGTGATCAACGTCGCCGGGCACCGCCTCGGGACGCGCGAGATCGAAGAGTCGATCTCGTCGCATCCGAACGTCGCCGAAGTCGCCGTCGTCGGCGTCGCCGACGCGCTCAAGGGGCAGGTCGCCGTCGCCTTCGCGGTCGTGCGCAATCCCGACCTCATCGCGACGCCGCCTCAGCGCCTGGCGCAGGAAGGCGAGGTCATGAAGCTCGTCGACAGCCAGCTGGGCGCGGTGGCCCGGCCGGCGCGCGTGCATTTCGTTACCGGCCTGCCCAAGACGCGCTCCGGCAAGCTGCTGCGCCGCTCGATCCAGGCGATCTGCGAGGGACGCGATCCGGGCGACCTCACGACGATCGAGGACCCGACCGCGCTCGACCAGGTGCGCAAGGCCGCGGGCCGCTGAGGGCGTGGCGGTGACGCTGGCGCGACCGCGCAGGCCCGCGGCGGTCCGGCGGCGCGGCCGCTCCGGACCCCGACACTATGGGCAACACCTATAGCTACGAGCTCGCGGCGCTGCTGCTGCCTCCGACGTCGCCGCTGCTGCTGGCGCTGCTCGGCCTCGTGCTGGCGCGCCGGCGGCTGCGGCTTGGCGTGGCGATCGCGGGCGTCGCGCTGTGCATCGACCTCGTCCTCAGCCTGCCCGTCGTCGCGATGCATCTCGCCGCCCGCCTGGAGCCGTCCCCGCTCGTGCTCGACCACCACGTCGACGCGACCGCGATCGTCCTGCTCGGAGGCGGACGCAACCGCGGCGCGCCGGAATGGGGCGGCGAGACGGTCAAGGCCGTGACGCTCGAACGCACCCGCTACGCCGCCCACCTCGCCCGCGCGACCGGCCTGCCGCTGCTCGTGAGCGGCGGGCAGCCCAACGGCGGGCGCTGGCCCGAGGCGCGGCTGATGCGCGACGTCCTGGTCGGCGAATTCGGGGTCACGCCGCGCTGGATCGAGGCCGACAGCCTGACGACGGCCGACAATGCGCGGCTCAGCGCGTCGATGCTGCGACGCGCCGGCCATGCGCGCATCGTCCTCGTGACGAGCGCGATCCACATGCCGCGCGCGCGCGAGGCCTTCGAGCGCGCCGGGCTGGCGGTGGTCGAGGCCCCGACCGGCTACCGCGGGCGGCAGGAATTCGAATGGCGCGAACTGGTGCCGGATCTCGACGGCGCCGCCGAGTTGTCGCACGATGCGCTGCGCGAAATGGTCTCGGCGTGGTGGTATCGCTGGCGGGCGCGGATGATCCCGTCCGCATCGCACGGGAGCGCATGAAGGAACTCGACCGCATCGACCGGCAGATACTGCAAGTCCTGCAGCGCGACGGCCGGATCACGAACCAGGCGCTGTCGGAGCGGGTCGCCCTGAGTCCGCGGGCCTGCCTCGACCGCGTCCGGCGCCTGGAGAAGTCCGGCGTGATCTCCGGCTATCTCGCGCTGCTCGAGCCGCGCCAGCTCGGCTCGCTGCTGACGATCGTCGTCGAGGTGTCGCTGCGCGACCAGTCGGCGGCGACGCACGGCCGCTTCGAACAGCGGATGCGCTCCTGCGACGAGGTGGTCGAATGCTTCCTGGTCTCGGGCGCCTGCGACTACGTCCTGCGCCTCGCGTGCAGCAGCCTCGACCACTACCGCGAACTCACCAACGCCTGGACCGACGATCCGGCGCTCGGCATCGAGCGCATCGCGTCGAAACCGGAACTGCAGACGATCAAGCCATTTCGTGGGTACCCGCTGCCTTGACGCGGTCGATCGCGGCGGCGAGGTTGCGCCGCGCCTGGTCCTCGTAGCGCGCACGGAACCACGGCAGGCAGTAGATCGCCTCGCGCGCCAGCAGGTGTTCGAAGAACGGCGCGCGCCGGCTTTCGAAGAACAGCCGCGCCAGACGGTCGTCGCGGACCGCGATCAGCGGGCGCTGTTCGTCGAAGATCTGCGACGAGAACGCGTCGAACTGTTCCGGCGACGCCCCGAGCCGGGCGAGGTCGAGGTCGAGCACCGGGCGCGACTCCGGCCTTCGCGCGACGTGGTCCGCCGTATCGACGATGATCGACTGGGCGAGCGTCACGACGGCGTCGGCGATGCTGCCGCTGTACAGACGGAGCAACTGCGCCGACATCGCCTCGTTGCTGCCGCGCGGCGCCCCCGGCACGTAGATCGCGTCGTGGAAAAGGACCGCCAGCGCCTGCGCCGCCGACAGCTGCAGCTCGCTGCGGGCCGCGAGATCGAGCATCTCGACGATGTGCGCGCGTCCGTGGTAGCGGCGATGCGGCTCGTCGTAGAACGCGGCGGCCCGATCGATCTGGGCGTCGCAGGCGCCGGCCGCGCGGGCGAGGTGCAGCGCCGGATGCCCGGCGAGCGATGCCGCGCGCCGGGTGGGCGGTCGATCCGGGTGGCGTTCCGGCGGGCTTTCCGGTGGTCGTTCCGGTGGTCGTCCGGTGATCATCGAACCGATACTAGAACCGGGCGCCACGACGCGATACGTGAATATTCCGGGCCGGCGCCGCGCCCCGCCCGGCTCGAGCGACGCGGCCCGGAGTCCTTCAGGATCCGCGGCGGCGCCGCGGCAACGCCGCCGAAGCGGCGGCCCCGGTCGCCGCTTTCGGCGCCATCGGTGGTGCCCGCCCCCTAGACTGGTTTCCGCGTCGTCGCGCCGGACCGGGCGACGAGCGGACCAACCATCGAGACGAGCGGACGACCATGAAGACCTGCACCCCGACCACGACGGAAGCGATCGCCCGCGAGCGGCAAGTGGCCGCGCCCAACTACGCCCCGGTCGAGGTCGTCCTGCGCGAAGGCCAGGGCGCTTGGCTGACCGACGTCGACGGCCGGCGCTACCTCGACATGATGAGCGCGTATTCGGCCGTCAGCCACGGCCACGCGCATCCGCGGCTTGTCGCCGCGCTCGCGGCGCAGGCGCACAAGGTGGCCGTGACCTCGCGCGCTTACCATACCGAGACGCTGGCGCCTTTCCTGGAGCGCCTCGCGGCGCTTACCGGGCTCGACAAGGCGCTGCCCTCCAGCGGCGGCGCGGAGGCCGTCGAGACCGCGATCAAGCTCGCGCGCCGCTGGGGCTATCGCGTCAAGGGCATCGCGCCGGACCAGGCACAGATCGTGATGGCGCGCGGGAATTTCCATGGCCGCTCGACGACGATCATCAGCGGCTCGACCGAGGCAAGCTACCGCGCCGACTTCGGCCCCTTCACGCCGGGCTTCGCGCATTTCGATTTCGGTGACATCGATTCGCTGCGCAAGGTCGTCGATGCGCGCACCTGCGCCGTCCTGATCGAACCGATCCAGGGCGAGGCCGGTATCGTCGTGCCGCCCGACGGCTTCCTGCGCGCCGTCCGCGACCTGTGCGACCGCGAAGGCGTCCTGATGATCGTCGACGAGATCCAGTCGGGATTGGGGCGTACCGGGCGCTGGTTCGCGTTCCAGCACGAGGGCATCCGCCCCGACGCGATCATCCTGGGCAAGGCACTCGGCGGCGGCCTGCTGCCGGTGAGCTGCGTCGTCGGGCGCGCCGACGTGATGGACGTGTTCGAGCCGGGCAGCCATGGCTCGACGTTCGGCGGCAACCCGCTCGCCGCTGCCGTCGGCCTGGAGGCGCTGCGCGTCATCGAGGACGAGGGCCTCGTCGAACGCAGCGCGACGCTCGGCGAGCACCTGCTGCAGCGGTTGCGCCGGATCGACAGCCCGCTGGTCTGCGCGGTGCGCGGGCGCGGGCTGTGGGTCGGCGTCGAACTGGACACGGCGCACGCCGACGCGCGCGCCGTCGTCGACCGCATGGCGCAGCTCGGCGTGCTCACGAAGGACACGCACGGCACGGTCATCCGCTTCGCGCCGCCGCTGACGATCGACCGCGCGGACCTCGACTGGGGCATCGACCAGTTCGAGCGCGTGCTGCGGGAGTTCGAGGCGATCGCCACCGACGGCGCGGCGGCGACCGACGGGATCGTTCAGTTCGCCGGCGACGGATCGCGGCGCGGCGGGCGCTTCTCGACGAACGCGGAGACGCCCTCCTGCGCGCAGTCCTCCGCCATGTTGCAGGCCATCGTCTGAGCCGCGAGCTGATAGGCCGCCGCGACGCCCATTTCCAGCTGGCGATAGAACATCGCCTTGCCGTGCGCGATCGCCGCCGCGGGCTTCGCGGCGATCGAAGCCGCCAGCTCGTCGACCTCGGCATCGAGCCGGTCGGCCGCGACGACGCGATTGACGAGGCCGCGCTCGCGCGCGGCCTGCGCGTCGATGAAGGTGCCCGTCACCAGCATCTCGAACGCCGGCTTGCGCGCGACGTTTCGCGACAGCGCGACCGCCGGCGTGGCGCAGAACAGGCCGACGTTGATCCCGGACACCGCGAATCGCGCGTCGCTCGCGGCCAGCGCCAGGTCGCACATTCCGACGAGCTGGCAGCCGGCGGCCGTCGCGATGCCGTGCACGCGCGCGATCACCGGCTGCGGGATCGACTGGATGCGCAGCATCAGCCGCGAGCAGCGGTCGAAGAGCTGCTGGTAGTAGGCGGTCCGGCGGTCGGCGAGCATCTGCTTGAGGTCGTGCCCGGCGCAGAAGGCCTTGCCGGCGCCGCCGATGACGACGACCCGCGCGGTCGCGTCGGCCGCGACGGCCTCCAGCTCGGCCTGCAGCGCATCGAGCATCTCCTCCGACAGCGCATTGAACTGCGCCGGGCGGTTCAGCGTCAGGTGCACGACGCCGGCATCACGTCGACGCAGGACGAGCGGCGCGGCCGCGGCTTCGGCAGGAGCGGTCATCCGGCGCGGCCCGTCAGACGTCGATCGCGCTCGTCGACCGGGCGCGCTGGCGCAGCTCGAACTTCTGGATCTTGCCGGTCGAGGTCTTCGGGATCGATCCGAAGACGACGCCCTTGGGTACCTTGAAGCGCGCCAGGTGGGCGCGGCAGTGGGCCAGGATGTCCTCGGCGGTCGCCGATTGCCCGTCCTTGAGTTCGATGAACGCGCAGGGAACCTCGCCCCATTTCGGATCCGGCTGCGCGACGACCGCCGCCGCCATGACGGCCGGGTGGCGGTAGAGCACGTCCTCGACCTCGATCGACGAGATGTTCTCGCCGCCGGAGATGATGATGTCCTTGCTGCGGTCCTTGATCTTGAGGTAGCCGTCAGGATGGAGTACCGCGAGGTCGCCGGAATGGAACCAGCCACCGGCGAACGCCTCGCGCGTCGCGGTCTCGTTCTTCAGGTAGCCCTTCATCGCGATATTGCCGCGGAACATCACTTCGCCGATCGTCTGCGCGTCGGCCGGCACCGGCTGCATCGTCGCCGGGTCGAGCACGGCGACCGCCTCCTCGAGCGGGTAGCGCACGCCCTGACGGCTGTTGAGCGCCGCCACCTCGCCGATCGGCTTCGCGGCCCAATCCGGCTGCTGCGGGCAGACGGTCGCCGGGCCGTAGACCTCGGTCAGGCCGTAGACGTGCGTCAGGTCGAAGCCGAGCTCGTACATGCCTTCGATCATCGCCGCCGGTGGTGCCGCGCCGGCGACCATCGCGGCGACGCGATGCCCGATTCCGGCCTTCAGCTCGGGCGCCGCATTGACCAGCATCGCATGGACGATCGGCGCCCCGCAGTAGTGGGTCACCCGGTGCGCACGGATCGCGTCGAGCACCGCCTTGGCCTCGACGCGGCGCAAGCAGACGTTCACGCCCGCCATCGCCGCGACGGTCCACGGGAAGCACCAGCCGTTGCAATGGAACATCGGCAGCGTCCACAGGTAGACCGGATGCTGCGGCATCGCCCAGACGAGGATGTTCGAGACCGCGTTGAGGTACGCCCCGCGGTGGTGGTAGACGACCCCCTTCGGGTTGCCGGTCGTGCCCGAGGTGTAGTTCAGCGCGATGGCATCCCATTCGTCGCCCGGCGGCGCCCAGGCGAACTGCGGGTCGCCCTCGGCGAGCAGGCGCTCGTAGTCGGTCGAGCCGAAGCGCTCGCCCGGCCCGTCGTAGACCGGATCGTCGACGTCGATCACCTCGATGCCCTGGGAGCGGCCGTGCAGCGCGGCGCGCGCGATCGACGCGTATTCGCGATCGACCAGCAGGACGCGCGCCTCGCCGTGCTCCAGCATGAAGCCGATGCTGCCGGCATCGAGGCGCGTGTTCATCGCGGCGAGCACGCAGCCGGCCATCGGCACGCCGAAATGCGCCTCGACGAGTTCCGGCGTATTGGCAAGCAGCGCGGCGACCGTGTCGCCGCGCCCGAGCCCGCGCCGTGCCAGCGCGCTCGCGAGGCGCCGGCAGCGCTGGTAGGTCTCGCCCCAGGTCCGGCGGATCGCATGCGCGCCGCTGCCGTGGACGATCGCCGGCAGCGTCGGGAAGACCGTGCCGGCGCGCTCCAGGAAGCCGAGCGGCGAGAGCGGTGCGAAGTTGGCCGGATTGCGGTCCAGGCCGTGGTCGAAGATCGAGCTGGGCATGTCGGTTTTCCCCGGGAGGCGTCGCGGTCAAAGGTCGGCAAGGGTCTTGACATGGGCCACGACGCTGCGCGCCAGCGCGCTCAGGTTGTAGCCGCCCTCGAGCGAGCTCACGATGCGCCCGCCGGCGTGCCGGTCGGCGACCTCGATGAGGCGACGCGTAATGTAGGCGTAGTCCGCCTCGACGAGCGCGAGCTGGCCGAGATCGTCCTCGCGGTGCGCATCGAAGCCGGCCGAAATGAAGATCATCTGCGGGCGATGGGCGTCCAGCCGAGGCAGCCAGGTCTCGTCGACGACCTGGCGGACGACGTCGCCGCGCGTGCCGGCCGGCAGCGGGACGTTGACCATGTTCTCGGCCGGGGCCGCGGCGCCGGAATACGGATAGAACGGATGCTGGAAGAAGCTCGCCATCAGGACCCGCGGATTGCCGGCGAAGATCTCCTCGGTCCCGTTGCCGTGGTGCACGTCGAAGTCGACGACCGCGACGCGCTCGAGCTTGTGGTGCTCGAGCGCGTGCAGCGCGCCGACCGCGATGTTGTTGAACATGCAGAAACCCATCGCGGCCGCCGGCCGCGCGTGATGACCCGGAGGACGGATCGCGCAGAAGGCGTTTCGCAGCCGGCCCTCGATCACCGCGTCGGTCGCGGCGATCACCGCGCCGGCGGCGCGCAGCGCGGCGGTCCAGCTCGCCGGGTTCACCGAGGTATCCGGATCGAGGGCGACATAGCCCTGCTCCGGTATCCTTGCGCGGAGTTCCTCGATGTAGCTCTCGGCGTGCGCGCGCGCAATGGCGGAAAGCGGCGCGAGCGGCGCCTCCATGTGCACCAGGTAGGGGTCGATGCCGGCGGCGATCAGCTGATCCTGGATCGCCCCCAGGCGGGCGGGACTTTCCGGATGCCAGGATCCCATTTCATGCTGCGCGCAATCCCGGTGGGTGACCAGACCGGTGTCCACTTGAGTCTCCTAGTCCTGCGTCGATAGGGTGGTCGTCCGCGTCACGCTTTGCGCCTTCCTTCCCCTGCCGGCGTCTCTTTTGTACCGTAGGACCGCATGTTAGAGAAAATCGGGCAATGTGCCACGCGGATCGGCAGCGTCGTCGTCGGGAAGGACCTCCAGGTTCGCCAGTGCCTGACCTGCCTGCTGGCGGGCGGACACCTCCTGATCGAGGATGCTCCGGGCGTCGGGAAGACGACGCTCGCGCACGCGATCGCGCTCAGCCTCGGGTTGCCGTTCCGCCGGATCCAGTTCACGAGCGACCTGCTGCCGTCCGACGTCGTCGGCGTCTCGGTCTATGACCGCGAGGCGCGCCGGTTCGTGTTCCACCCGGGTCCGATCTTCAGCCAGGTGCTGCTCGCCGACGAGATCAATCGCGCGAGCCCCAAGACGCAGAGCGCGCTGCTGGAGGCGATGGAGGAGAACCAGGTGTCGGTCGACGGTGCCGCGCATCCGCTGCCGCAGCCCTTCTTCGTCATCGCGACGCAGAACCCGTTCCACCAGGTCGGCACGTTCCCGTTGCCGGAATCGCAGCTGGATCGATTCCTGATGTGCATCAGCCTCGGGTTTCCCGACCGCGCGGCCGAACGCAGCCTGCTCGCCGGCGAGGCGCGGCGTGACATGCTGCGCACGCTGCAGCCGGCCGCGGGGCCGGCCGACCTGCTGGCGGCCCAGGCCGAAGTCCGGCGGGTCCACGCGTCCGAGGCGCTGCTCGATTACCTGCAGGCGCTTCTCGCCTATACCCGCGCCAGCGGCCGGTTCGCCGACGGTCTCAGCCCGCGAGCCGGCCTCGCGATCCTTGCCGCCGCGCGGGCGTGGGCGTGGCTCGACGGACGCGGCCACGTGGTGCCGGAAGACGTGCAGAACGTGCTCGCGCCGGTCGTCGGGCATCGGCTCCACGCGGTCCATGGCGACGGCACGCGCGCGCTGCACGGACGCGACCTCGTCGCCAACCTGATCCAGGCGGTCGCCATCCCGTGATGTTCGTCGAGCGCCTCGAGGCGGCGGCCGCGGCGTGGTTCGCGCGCCGGCACCCGCCGAGCGCCGGCGAGGTCATCGTCGATCACCGGAAGGTCTACATCCTCCCGACGCGTGCCGGATTCCTGCTCGCCGCCGGCGTCGTGCTGCTGCTGATCGGATCGATCAACTACGCGCTGCAGCTGGGCTACCTGCTCACGTTCTTCGTCGCCTCGGTCGCCGTCGTCGGGATGTACTACACGCAGCGCAACCTGACGGGGCTCGCCATCGCGTCGCACGGGGTGCGGGCGGTCTTCGCCGGAGAATCCGCGGCCTTCCAGCTGACCGTGCGCAATACGACGCCGGTCGCGCGCCCGGCGCTCGGATTGCACTGCATCGCGCCGCGCCGCCGCCGGCGGACGCTGTGGCGCCGCGAGGAGCGTCTGGCGACGACCTGGTGCGACGTCCCGGCGTCCGGCTCCGCGGTCGTCGCCGTGGCGCTGCCGACGCGCCGTCGCGGACGGCATGCCTGCCCGCCGATCCGCATCGGGACGCGCTTCCCGTTCGGGCTGTTCGGCGCGTGGACGATCTACCGCAGCGACCTGTCGGCGATCGTCTATCCGGCGCCGGAAGCGGACCCGCCGCCGATGCCGCCTGGCGACGGCGACTCGGCGCCGGACGGCGCCATCGCGACCTCCGGCGAGGACCTTGCCGGCGTGCGGCCCTATCGCGTCGGCGACCCGCGAAAGGCGATCGCCTGGCGGCTGGCGGCACGCAGCGACGAGCTGCTCGTCAAGTTCTTCGACGTCCCGAGCGGCGGCCGCGTGCTGCTCGATTTCGACGCGCTGCCGCGACACCTGGACACGGAGCAGCGGCTGTCGCGCCTGACCCGCTGGCTGCTGGCCGCGGACGAGGCGCGCCTCGACTATGGCCTGGCGCTGCCGGGTCGGCGCATCGCGCCCGGCCACGGCCCGGAACAGCGCACGCGCTGCCTGGAGGCGCTGGCGCTCTACGCCGGCTAGGCGGCGCCGTGGCGGATTCCCGCGCAACGTTCGTGCGTCGGCTCCGCAGCGCCGCACGCGAGTCGTTCGCGGTGCTGTGGCGGCCGCTCGTCTCCAGCGCCGCCCGCGACCGCCGCGACGTCCTGCTGCTGCTCGGCGCGCTCGCGCTGGTCGCGGCGCCTCACGCGTCGCACCTGCCGTGGTGGGCCTCGACGGTCTTCTGGACGCTGTGGACGCTGCGCCTCGTCCTGACGGTCCTGCGCCGCCCGCTTCCGGGGCGCATCGTCCTGGTGCCGCTCGCGGCCGTCATCGCGGCGATCGCCTGGGCCGACCACCGCGCGCTGCTCGAACGCGACGCCGGAATCACGTTCCTGATGATGCTCGCCGGCCTCAAGCTGCTGGAAATGCGCAGCCGCCGCGACGTCCACGTCGTCGTCGTGCTGGCGCTGTTCCTGCTGCTGACGCAGTTCATGTTCGACCAGTCGCTGCCGATGGCGGCGCTCGCCGCCGTCGCCGTCGTGCTGCTTTTCTACCTGCTGATGAGCGCGCAAGCCGTCGAAGGCGACATCGCCGCGCGCGAGAAACTGCGCCTGACGCTGCGGATCGCCGCCCAGGCACTGCCGCTGACGCTGGCGATGTTCCTGCTGTTCCCGCGCCTCGAAGGCCCGCTGTGGGGCGTATCGCGCAGCATCGGGCGCGGCGAGACCGGGCTTTCGGACACGATGTCGCCCGGATCGTTCACGGAACTGATCGAATCCGGGCGGATCGCCTTCCGGGTGCGCTTCGACGGCGCGCCTCCACCGCGCGATGCGCTCTACTGGCGCGGGCCGGTATTCGGCGCCTTCGACGGCCGCACCTGGAGGACGGGCGCCGAACGCATCGACGCGGAGCCGCCGCTGCTCGTCGTCGAGCCGGACAGCGCGTTCGGCTACGAGGTCACGCTCGAGCCGCAGGACCGTGCCTGGGTCTTCGTCCTCGAGCTGCCGTCGACGCCGCCACGCGGCGCCGGGTTCGTCGCGCGCCTCAATGCCGACATGCAGGCGGTCGCCGCGCGGCCGCTCTACGGCCGCACGCGCTACCGCGCGCGGTCGTTCACGCGCTACGCCCTCGAGGGCGACGACGACGATGCGGCGCTGCAGGCATGGCTGCAGCTGCCCGACGGCTTCGACCCGCGCAGTCGCCGCTGGGCCGACGAGCTGGCGGCGCGCCTCGCCGATTCCGGGCCCGCCCGGTCCGCGGCCGGGGCCATGGCGCGCGTGCGCGCGGTACTGGACTACCTGCGCCGCGGCGGCTTCCGCTACACGCTGTCGCCGCCGGCGCTCGGCCGCGACAGCGTCGACGACTTCCTGTTCGACACGCGGCTCGGCTACTGCGAGCATTTCGCATCTGCCTTCGTCTTCGCGATGCGCGCGCTGCAGGTTCCGGCGCGCGTGGTGACCGGCTACCAGGGCGGCGAGATCAACCCGAGCGACGGTTACATGACCGTCCGCCAGTCGGATGCGCACGCGTGGGCCGAAGTCTGGCTGCCGCGGCGCGGGTGGATCCGCGTCGATCCGACCGCAGTCGTCGCCCCGCTGCGCATCGAGCGCGGCGCGCCGGAAGCGGGAAAACCGGAGTTCGGGCTCGCGCTGGGCGCGCCGCTCGCTTGGGCGCATTCGATCCGCCTGCGCTGGGAGGCGCTCGAAAACGCGTGGAACCAGCGCGTCCTGTCGTATTCTTCGGAGCGGCAGCGGCAATGGCTATCCTCCCTCGGGATCGTTCCGTCTTGGCAGACCCTGGCCCTGATCTTCTCCGGCGTGCTCGTCGCGCTGCTCGCGGTGATCGGCGTGGCGTCGATCAACCCGCGCGAGCGCGCCGACCCGCTGGCTCGCCTGCAGCAATCGATGCGCCGCCGGCTCGAGGCCGCCGGGATCCGCATACCGCCGCACTACGGCCTTGGCGACACGGCGCGGGCCGTCGAAGGTCGACTGCAGCCTCGCGACGAAGCGGAGGCCCGCGCGCTGCTGGCGGCGCTGGAACGGGCCCGCTACGCCGCGCTGCCGCCGCACGACGCGCGTGCGCGGCGCGAACTGGCGCGCAGGATCCGCGGCTTTCGCCCGCGCGCGGCGCGGCGCTGACGCCGGCCTGCGGATGACGACGGCGCGACGCGGGCCGCCATCGTCGCGCCGCCGCCTGCTGCGCGCCGCGGCGCTTGCCGCGCTGGGCCTGGCGGCGTCCGCGGCGCGGGCGCAGGCGGCTGACGCGGCCACCGCCGCGACGGGCGCGCCGGTTGGCGACACCGACGGCGGGCCGGCCGGGGGCTACGCCACCCGTCCGGAGGTCGCCACCTACCTGGATCATCTCGCCGACGAGACCGGGCTGTCGCGGTCGTGGCTCGACCGGATCGTCGCCGCGGCGCGCTACTGCGCCGATGCGCAACGGCTGACGACGCCGCACCGCGCCCCGACCGCGGCGCGCAACTGGCCGGCCTACCGCGCGCACCACATCGACCGGCGCCGCGTCGACGACGGCGTGGCGTTCTGGCGCGAGCACGTTGCCACGCTGCGGCGCGTCGAGGAGCGTTTCGGCGTGCCGCCCGCCGTCGTCGTCGCGGTGCTGGGCGTCGAGACGCACTTCGGACGGCTGACCGGGAACTATCGCGCCATCGACGTGTTCCTGACGCTCGCGTTCGACTACGTGCGGCGCGCCGAGCTGTACCGCGACGAACTCGCGAGCTACCTGCTGCTGTGCCGCGACCGCGGGTGGGATCCGCTGGAGGTGCGCAGCTCGTTCGCCGGCGCGATCGGCCTGCCGCAATTCCTGCCGAGCTCGATCCGGCGTTTCGCGGTCGATTTCGACGGCGACGATTCGATCGACCTGCACCACAGCATCCCGGACGCCGCCGGCTCGATCGGCAACTACCTGGCGGCGCACGGATGGCAGCGCGACCATCCGGTGGCCGTCGCGGTGCGCGACGGATCGCTGCCGCTCGCCGTGGCCGCCGACTGCGTGCATCGCGGCCTCGACCCGGACGCGCGCTGGGCGGAACTGGCCGCCCGCGGCGTGCGGATCGAAGGCCGGCTGGACCCGTCCGCCGCCGTGATGCTCGTCGAATTGCCGCGTAGCGACCCGCGCGGCGCGCGCCCGGCGCTCTACCGCGTCGGCACGACGAACTTCGCGGCGCTGCTGCAGTACAACCGCAGCGATTTCTACGTCTCCGCGGTCAGCGACTACGCCGACGAGCTGCAGCGGGCGATGCGCGCGGCGTGATGCCGCGGCGCGCCCGCGCCGTCACTCGCGGTCGGGCTGCCGATCCGGCTGCGCCGCGATGAACGCCGGCAGCTGCATCGCCGCGTCGGCGATGCGCGTCAGCACCGGCACATGGTCGAGGCGGCACTCGAAGCGACGGGCATTGAAGATCTGCGGGACCAGGAAGACCTCGGCCAGCGTGACCTGGTCGCCGAGCGCGAAGCGTCCGGCGCGCCCGCTGCCGGCGACCTGCTGCTCGAGCTGACCCAGCCCCTGCTCGACCCAGTGGCGGTACCAGCGGTTCTTCGCGTCCTCCGGCACGCCAAGGTCGCGTACGAGGTAGCGCAGCACGCGCAGGTTGTCCAGCGGGTGGATTTCGCAGGCGATCGACAGTGCCAGCGAACGCACGTAGGCGCGCTCGACCGCGTCGAGCGGCAGCAGCGAAGGCCGCGGGTGCTTCTCCTCGAGATATTCGATGATCGCGAGCGACTGCGTGATGAGCGCGCCATCGTCCTCGAGGACCGGGACGAGCCCCGCCGGGTTGACGCCGCGGAAGGCCTCGCCCGACTGTTCGCCGCCATGGCGCGTCAGGTGGATCGGGACGGCCTCGTAGCCCAGCCCCTTGAACGCCAGCGCGATGCGCACACGGAACGAAGCGCTCGAGCGGAAGTAGGTGTAGAGCTTCAGCATGCCGGCTTCCGCCGCCTCAACGCTCGAGGACGAACGACAGCGTGCCGACGCCGTCGATCCCGGCATCGACGCGGTCGCCGGGCTGCATGGCCGCGACGCCGGCGGGGGTCCCGGTGAAGACGAGGTCGCCGGGCACGAGTTCGAAATAGCGCGACAGGTGCGCGATGATCTCCGCGACGTTCCATATCAGCTTCGACAGGTCGCTGTCCTGGCGCGCGGCGCCGTTGACGCCAAGCCAGATCCGGCCGCTCGCGAGCGCCTCGCCGCCCACCGCGGGCCGCACGGGCGAGACCGGCGCCGAGGCGTCGAACGACTTGCCGACCTCCCACGGCAGGCCCAGCTTCTTCATGCGCGACTGCAGATCGCGGCGCGTCAGGTCGACGCCGACCGCGTAGCCCCAGACGTAGGCGGCCGCCTCGGCCACGGCGATGCGTCTGCCGCGTCGCCCGATCGCGACGACCAGTTCCACCTCGTGCTGGAAATCTTCCGTCTCGTCGGGGAACGGCACGCGGCCGACGGCGCCGGCCGCCACCGGCGCTACCGCATCGGCCGGCTTCGCAAAGAAACATGGCGGCTCCCGCCCGGAAAAGCCCATTTCCTGCGCGTGCTCGACGTAGTTGCGGCCGACGCAATAGATCCGGTGGACCGGGAACAGGTCGGTCGTGCCCACGACGGGAACGACGACCTGCGGGGGGACGGCAAAGACATAGGACATCGCGGGCTCGCTGCGGCAGACGATCGAAAGGGGGAGGCGCCCGGCCGGATCGCGGACCCGGCACGCCTGCCGCGATTATCGGCGATCCGGCTGCGCGACGCCGCCCGGACTTGCCCGGCGCCCGCCACGCCGGCCGCCGGCCGGCCATCCGCTACGATTGCCGGCGTCGATCGACCCGCTCCGACGGCCTGCCGCGACGCCCGATCGGCCCCTCGAGCCACGACCGAAAGCCTTGCGATGACGACCGATCCCCCGACGCCAGCCCACCCACGAGTTCCGGTCGCCTTCATCGGCCTGGGCGTGATGGGGTTTCCGATGGCCGGCCACCTGGCGCGCGCCGGGCACGCGGTGACCGTCTACAACCGCACGCGACAGAAAGCGGTGCGCTGGGT
>Ga0335069_10005234_pt1 | contig 19103 bp, 20 predicted proteins | sample Lox_Sample_11_FD_206714 | JGI IMG/M metagenome (GOLD analysis project Ga0335069, IMG submission 206714) | Soil microbial communities from Loxahatchee National Wildlife Refuge, Florida, United States - Lox_Sample_1.1 | ecosystem: Environmental > Terrestrial > Soil > Wetlands | place: USA... | reverse complement strand
GGCGCGAGCGGCGCGCTCACCGGCGGCGTCGTGCTAACGAACGCCGGGCCGCCCTGCTCGCTGCTCGGCAGGCCCGCGGTCCGGCTCGTCGGCGGGCCGGTCGCACGCGTCCGCCTGAAGCAGACCGCCTTCGACCCCGGCGCGCCCCCGCTCGACGTCCTCCCGGCCTTCTCCGTGCGCGCGCTCCCGACGGGAAGCGCCGCCTACGCCACCCTGTGGTGGAGCAACTGGTGCGCGCCCGGCAACCCCGGAGCCGGGAACCTCTCGCCGCCGCCCACCGCGCTCGAGGTCGCGCTTCCCGCCGGCGGCTCGGTCCGCTTCCCGGTGCGCGGGGCGCCGCGCTGCGACGCGCCGGAGTACCCGTCCACCGTGGCGGTCGGCGCGTTCACGCCGCTCGTCCCGCAGCCGAAGCAGACGACCCGGCTGCCGTTCGCGCTCGCCGTCGACGCTCCCTCGACCGCGCGGCCGGGGACGGTCCTCCGCTATCGCGTGACGCTGCGGAACACACGTCGCCGCGCCTTCCGCTTCGGCGCCTGCCCGACGTACTTCGAGGAGCTCGGCGCCGCCCACGAGCTGCACGTCCTCGACTGCGGGCCGGCCCGGACGATCGCGCCCGACGCCTCGGTGACCTTCGCGATGGAGCTCCGCCTCCCGCCGACGCTCCGCACCGGACCGGACGGGATCTTCTGGGAGCTCGGCCCGGGGACGTACCTCCCGCCATCCGCGAGCGCGCGCGTCGTCGTGACACGGTAGGTTCGGCGGGATGCCGCGGTCGTACGAGGAGCTCGAGGTGGGCGCCGTGTACCGGAGCCGGTTCGGACGGACGGTGCTCGAGGCCGACAACGTGTGGTTCACGCTCCTGACGATGAACACGAACCCGATCCACTTCGACGCCGCGTACGCCGCCGCGACGGAGTGGGAGCGCCCGCTCGTCGACTCCACCTTCACGCTCGCGCTCGTCACCGGGCTCTCGGTCGCGGACGTCTCCGAGCGGGCGGTGAACCTCGGGTGGCGCGACGTGCGGCTGCCGGCGCCGGTGTACGCGGGCGACACGATCCGCGCAGAGACGGAGGTGCTCGAGAAGCGCGAGTCGGAGTCGCGGCCGGGGCAAGGGATCGTCACCGTGCGCACGCGCGGGCTCAACCAGCGCGACGAGGTCGTCATCGAGTTCGAGCGCACGATCATGGTTCCCGTTGATCGAGACTGAGCGTCTGCTGCTGCGGAAGCCCCGCCGGACCGACGACCTCGCCGAGTTCGCGGCGGACGCCGACGTGCAGCGGTGGATCGGGCCCGGCTCGAGGCCGGCCGCCGAGCTCATCGAGCTCTGGATGGGGCGCTGGGAGAGAAACGGCGTGGGTCAGTTCATCGTCGAGCTCGACGGCGAGATCATCGGGAGGGTGGGATTCCTCGTCTGGGATCGCCGGACCTGGGAGACATCGGCGTACGACCTCGCCGGCGACGATGCCGAGACCGAGCTCGGCTGGGCGATCCTCAGCCGCCGGTGGGGCCACGGGTACGCGACCGAGGCCGCCCGAGCGGCTCGCGACTGGATCGAGCGCGAGCGCATCATCTCGCTGATCCATCCCGAGAACGTGCGCTCGCAGCGGGTGGCCGAGAAGCTCGGTGCTCGTCCCGAGCACCGCGTCGAGACACCCGGCGGACCGGCAGACGTCTGGGTGCATCCGTGAGCTTCCTGCCGCTCGCCGGGACGCGCGTCGTCGACGTCACCTCCTCGCTCGCGGGGCCGACGTGCACGCAGCTGCTCGCCTCGCTCGGCGCGGAGGTGGTGAAGGTCGAGCCGCCCGGCGGCGACCACGCGCGCGCGTGGGGACCGCCGTTCGTCGACGGCGAGGGGGCGATGTTCCTCGCCTCGAACGCCGGCAAGCGCTCGCTCGTTCTCGACCTCTCGACCGGAGAGGGGCTCGACCGCCTGCTCGAGCTCGTCGACCGCTCGGACGTCTTCGTGCAGAGCCTGCGCCCCGGGGCCGCGGAGCAGCACGGAATCGACGCTGCGACGCTGCGCGCACGCAGGCCGGAGCTCGTGCACTGCTCGATCGGCGCGTTCGGGTCGCGCGGCCCGCTCCGCGACCAGCCCGGCTACGACCCGCTGCTGCAGGCGGCGAGCGGGATCATGAGCGTGACCGGCGTGAACGAGATGCCTCCGGTGCGGGTCGGCGTGTCGCTCATCGACCTCTCCACCGGCCTCTGGGCCGCGTTCGCGATCGTGAGCGCGCTCCACCGCGGCGGCGGCGCGACGATCGAGGTGTCGCTGTACGAGACCGCGCTCTGGCTCCTCTCGTACCAGATCGTCGGCTACCTCGGCACCGGCGAGGTGCCCGGGCGCGAGGGGAGCGCATTCGCGCAGATCGCCCCGTATCAGGTGTTTCCGACGCGCGACGGCGAGCTCATGGTGGTGGCGGGGAACGACAAGCTCTACCGCGCGCTCGCCGCCGTCCTCGGGCTGCCCGACGACGAGCGCTTCCGCACGAACCCGGACCGCGTGCTCCACCGCGCCGAGCTCGCCGCGCTCATCGAGGAGCGGACGCGCACGTGGGGCACGCAGGAGCTGCTCGACACGCTCGTCGCCGCCGGCATCCCCGCCTCGCCCGTGCGCGACGTCGGCGAGGCCGCCGACCACGAGCAGACGCTCGCGCTCGGCATCCTGCAACGGCTCGGAACGTTCACGACCGTGGCGCAGCCGTTCTCGGTCGACGGGGAGCGCGTGCTTCAGGCGTCGCCGCCGCCGCCGCTCGGCCACGAGCCGGCGCGGTAGACGTAGCCCTCGAGCCGGCGCCCGAGGATCCCCTCCAGCCACTCCGAGACCGCCACGAGCGCGTCGAGGTCGACGCCGGTCTCGATCCCCTCGCCCTCGAGCAGGTAGACGAGGTCCTCGGTGGCGAGGTTGCCGGTCGCGCGCGGCGCGTACGGGCAGCCGCCGAGGCCGCCGACGGAGGCGTCGAGGAGCCGCGCGCCCGCCTGCACGGCGGCGAGCGCATTCGCGTAGCCGGTGTTGCGCGTGTTGTGCCCGTGGAAGCCTTCGGCACCCGTCCGCTCGACGAGCGCGAGCACCTGGGACGGCGTCGCGACGCCGATCGTGTCGGCGAGCACGACCTCGGCGCGGCCCGAGAAGCGGGCGGCGAGGTCGGCGACCCGTCCCGGGTCGACGGCGCCCTCGAAGGGGCAGCCGAAGCAGACGGAGATGGTCACGGTCGCGGGGACGTCGGCAGCTGCGACGATCGCCTCGGCGGCGGCGAGGGCGTCCGCGAGCGAGGTGTTCCCGTTTGCGCGGTTGAACGACTCGGTGGCGGCGAAGGTGACGTCGACGCGGTCGAGGCCGGCAGCCCGGAACCGCTCCCACCCGCGGGCGTTCAGGACGAGGCCCGCGTACTCGGTGCCCTCGCGCCGCTCGAGGGCGGCCGCCACCTCCTCCGCACCCGCCATCTGCGGGACGCGGTCGTCGCGGACGAAGCTCACCGCCTCCACCCTGGGCAGGCCCGCGGCGGCGAGCCGCGACGCGAGCACGGCCCGCGTCGCCGGCGGCATCGTCTCCGGCTCGTTCTGCAGGCCGTCCCGCGGCCCGACGTCGCACAGGGTTACCCGCACGCGGAGAGCGTAGTTGCCACCGATGTCCGCCCGGGGCGGCCCTCGTACCGTGGCCACATGCACCCTTCCGCGTCTTTCAGCGCCGCCATCCGCGTGCGCATCGAGAACCATCCGGGCGCGTTCGCGCGCGTCGCAGCCGCGATCGGCGAGACCGGCGGGCTGCTCGGCTCCATCGACCTCGTCCGCGTCGAGCGGTCGACGAAGATCCGCGACGTCACGGTGCTCGCCGACGACGAGCGCCACCTGCAGGCGATCGTCGACGCCGTCCACGCGGTTCCGGGCGTGGAGGTCGTGCACGTCTCGGACCGCACGTTCCTCGCCCACCTCGGCGGCAAGATCGAGGTACGGCCGCGCGTGCCCGTGAAGACGCGCGACGACCTCTCGATGGCCTACACGCCGGGCGTGGCCCGCGTCTCCCGCGCGATCGCGGACGATCCCGAGAAGGTCTGGAACCTCACCATCAAGCGGCACACGGTGGCGGTCGTCAGCGACGGCACCGCCGTGCTCGGCCTCGGGGACATCGGCCCCGAGGCGGCGATGCCGGTGATGGAGGGGAAGGCGGTCCTCTTCAAGGAGTTCGGCGGCGTGGACGCCTTCCCGATCTGCCTGGCGACGAAGGACGCGGACGAGATCGTCCGCACGGTGGCCGCGATCGCGCCGGCGTTCGGCGGCATCAACCTCGAGGACATCTCCGCGCCGCGCTGCTTCGAGATCGAGCGGCGGCTGCGCGAGACGCTCGACATCCCCGTCTTCCACGACGACCAGCACGGGACGGCGATCGTCGTGCTCGCGGCGCTCCTGAACGCGCTGCGCGTCGTCGACAAGCGCATCGAGGACGTCCGGATCGTCACCACCGGGTGCGGCGCGGCCGGCATGGCCGTGACGCGAGCGCTCATCGCCGCCGGCGCGACGTACGTCGTCGGCTGCGACGAGGGCGGCGCGCTCTACCGCGGGCGCACCGACCTGAACGACGCGAAACGCGAGTACGCCGAGATGACGAACCCCGACAACGTGCGCGGGACCGCGGACGAGCTGCTCGCCGGCGCGGACGTCTTCATCGGCGTCTCGGTGCCCGGGGCGATCTCGGTCGAGGGCGTGCGCCGCATGGCCGAGCGCGCGATCGTCTTCGCGATGGCGAACCCCACCCCGGAGGTCGACCCCGAGTCGATCGAGGGTCTCGCCGAGGTGATCGCGACCGGCCGCTCGGACTATCCCAACCAGATCAACAACGTGCTCGCGTTCCCCGGCGTCTTCCGCGGCGCGCTCGACGTCCGCGCGCGGACGATCGACGAGGCGATGGAGGTCGCGGCCGCGCGCGCGATCGCCGCCACCATCCCCGTGGAGGAGCTGTCGGCCGATTACGTCATCCCGAGCGTGTTCAACCGCTCGGTCGCACCCGCCGTGGCCGCGGCGGTCGCCGAGGCGGCGGTGGAGACCGGCGTGGCGCGGCGCAGCCTCGCCGTCCCCGAGGAGGTGTCGGTGTGATCCACCACACCGAGCAGCCGCTGCCCGTCCCGTTCGAGTCCGCCACCGTCGCCGACGCGTTCAGCCCCGGCGTCATCAGCTGCCCGCCGGAGACGCCGCTGCGCGCGGTCGCGCGCATGATGGCGACGTTCAACGTCCACTCGATCTTCGTGTTCGAGCATCGCGACGAGGACGACGAGGACACGCAGCTGTGGGGCGTCGTCTCCGACCTCGACCTCGTCGCCGCCGGGCGCCTGGACGTCGACATGCGGACGGCCGGCGCGAGCGCGGTGACGCCGATCGTCGCCGTCCGGACCGACGCGCCGCTCGCGCACGCCGCCGACATGATGGCCCAGCACGGGATCGCGCACCTCGCGGTGGTCGAGCCGGAGAGCGGGCGGCCGATCGGCGTGCTCTCGACGCTCGACATCGCGCGCTCGATCGCGGTCGCGACCGGCGTCGGCGAGACCCAGCCGTCCGCCTAGCCACTCTTCTTGATGAAGCTGATCGTCCCGCCCGTCTCGAGGACGGCGTAGCGCACCTCCGACAGGTGCGCGATCTGCTGCTTGCGCGCCTCCTCCGCGATGTCGTCCACCGTCAGCCGCTCGCGGCGGAGGTTGCGCTCGATCGGCCTGCCGTCCTCCAGGATGATGATCGGGTCTCCGTCGAGCAGCGGCCGCGTCCGCGGGAAGCGGTAGCTGATCCAGGAGACGAAGACCTGCAGCACGGCGATCGTCCCCACCACGAGGACCGCACCGGTGAGCGAGTAGTCGTCCTGCGTGAGGCCCTGCTGGAGCGCGTCGCCGAGCACGATCAGGAGGACGAGGTCGAACGGCTGCAGGGAGCCGAGCTCGCGCTTGCCGATCACGCGCGTGAGCAGCAGCACGAACCCGAAGACGAACGTCGCACGAAGGACGAGATCCATCAGGGATAGACGGTGATCGAGCGGTGCAGGACGGCGAGGACGCGGCCGCCGTCGTCGAGCTCGACGTTCTGCGGCCGGTGCCAGGCGAGGTTCGTCGGGTTCACCTGGAACTGCAGGAAGAGGATGACGGACTTGCCGGCGGCGACGTGGCCGAGGTCGAACGCGAGGCGGCCGTCGTCGCTCCCCTGCCCGAGGGGCGAGGGCTCGACCGTGTTCATGCTCATCCCCTCGGCCCAGCCGGGATCGAGCCGGAGGCTCGCGTCCTTCAGATCGCGCTTCGCCGTGACGTGGATCCGGGCCTCCATGAAGTCGCCGCCGCGGATCGCAGTCGGCGCGTAGACCGAGAGGACGGCCGCGGGCACGGCGACGCGCGCCGTTCCCGGGCGCTGGCCGAAGACGTTCGCGAGCCCGAGCGCCGCCACCCCGGCGAGGAGCGCGACGACGCCGCGGCGGATCCAGATGGCTCCGGGGAAGATCCCCTGGAGGTCGCGGTGCCGCCGGAGGACGAGCGTGTCGGGGACGTCTGCCACGGCAACACCTCGTTCCCGGCGAGGAGCCGCCGTAACCCGCCCGCCTAGCGCGTCCCGAGCTCCATCCCGAGGAGGCGCGGGAGCGCGGCGCCCGCCCGCGCCGGGAGCGGCGCGCGCCGGCCCTCCTCCTCCGCCGACTCGCACGCCATGATCGAGCGCCGCACGAGCCCTCCGCCGAGGCGGCGGAACGGCTCCGGCGGCAGCGAGGGCACGCGGCGTGCCGCGAGCGGCAGCCGCGTCCACTCGTCGTCCGAGCCGAGCGCGAGCGACGCGAGGATCTGCCCGCCCAGCCAGCTCGGCCCGACGCCGTGCCCGGAGTAGCCGGCGCCGTAGTGGATGCGCGTGCCGGGCCGCGTGCCGAAGAACGGAAGATGGTCGGCGGAGACGTCGATCGGGCCGCCCCACGCGCGCTCGACGCGTGCGCCGGCGAGGCCGGGGAGCATGCGCCGCAGCCCCGCCTCGGCGCGGCCCGCGGTGGCGGAGTCGCGACTGAAGCGCTCGTCCACGCGGCCGGCGAAGCCGATCGGCCCGGAACCGCTGCCCATGAGCACGCGTCCGTCGTTCGTCGTCCGGAAGTAGTGGAGGAACATGCGGCCGTCGACGATCGCCTCGCCCCCGGTCCAGCCGGTCGCCGCGAGCGCGTCCGGCGCGGGCTCGGTGAGGACGACGTACGAGCCGAAGTTCGTCAGGTGGCGCGCGGCCGGCCACCAGCCGGTGAGCGCGGCGTTCGTCGCGAGCACGACGTCGCGAGCGCGGATCGTGCCGCCCGGCGTGACGACCTCGCCGTCGCGCACGCGCAGCGCGGGCGTCTGCTCGTGCACGACGACGCCGGCGTCGAGCGCCGCCCGCCGTAGCGCGCGGACGAGGAAGCCGGGATGGACGGTGGCGCCGTCGCGGAAGAGGACGCCGCGGCGGAAGACCGGCGACGAGCAGCGCCGCGCCACCTCTTCCGGCGACAGCGCGACGGCCTCCTCCGGGTGGCCGACGGCGGTCGCGGCCTCGACGGCGGCGTCGACCGCCTCGTCCTGGGCGGGCGCGGTCGAGACCATGAGCATCCCGCCCTCGCGCAGCCAGACGTCCTCGCCGCGCACCTCGGCGAACGCGCGCACGCCGGGGACGATCCGCTGCGCCGCGACCGCGAGCCGCACCGCCTCGTCGCGACCGAGCAGCGGCAGCGTGGACGCGAGCGATGCCCAGTAGCCGTGGATGAACCCGCCGTTGCGGCCGCTCGGGCCGGCGCCGCAGATCTCCGCCTCGACGAGCGTCACGCGCAGCTCCGGGGCGCGCTCGCGGAGCGCGAGCGCGGTCCACAGGCCCGTATAGCCGCCGCCGACGATCGCGACGTCCGCGGTCGAGTCGCCGCCCGGCGGCGGCGCGGCGGCGGTGTTGTCCTCGCCGGCGAGAGCCTGCTCGAGCCACCACGCGGGCAGCCGGGGCTCGACCGTCGGCTTCACGCGAGCCTGCGGGCGCGCCGGTTCTGGAACAGGACGTTCGCGAGCATCCCGGCGACGGCGACGAAGAAGATCGCCGTCCCGATGACGTTGATCTGCGGCGGCACCGCAACTCGGGCCGCGCCCCACACGAACAGCGGGAACGTGATCGTCGTGCCGGCGTTGAAGTACGTGATCACGAAGTCGTCGATGGAGAGAGCGAACGCGAGCAGGCCGGCGGCGAAGATCCCGGGCGCGATGAGCGGCAGCGTCACGCGGAAGAACGTCACGAGCTCGTTCGCCCCGAGGTCCATCGCCGCCTCCTCGAGATGCCGGTCGAAGCCGACGAGGCGCGCGCGCACGGTCACGACCACGTACGAGATGTTGAACATGATGTGCGCGATGAGGATCGTCGTGAAGCCCTGCGGCATCCTCCAGTTGAGGAAGAGCGTGAGCAGCGACGCGCCCATGACGATCTCCGGCGTCGTCATCGGGATGAAGATGAGGAGGTTCGTGGTCGCGGAGCCGCGGAAGCGGTAGCGGACGAGCGCGAGCGCGATCAGCGTCCCCAGCACCGTCGCCGCGACGCTCGAGAGCAGGGCGATCTCGATGCTGATCCGCACGGCGCCCTGCAGCCCCGGGTACGCGAACGGGTGGGTCCAGTTCGAGAGGGTGAAGCCCTGCCACGTGTAGTTGAAGCGGCCGACCGGGTTGTTGAAGGAGAACGCGACGACGACGCTGATGGGCACGAACAGGTAGAGAAGCGCGAGGAACGCGTAGCCGTCGAGGACGTGCCGGCGCACCCACCTCATCGCGCCGTCCCCGCGGTGAGCCGGTCGGTGCCGAGCGCGCGCGCGAACACGAGCACGAGCACGAGGATCGCGCCCATGAGGACGAACGAGAGCGCCGCCGCCGTCGGGTAGTCGCGCACCGAGAGGAACTCGGACTGGATGACGTTCCCGATCATGTACTGCTGCGGCGTCCCGAGCAGCTGCGCGTTGATGAAGTCGCCGGCCGCCGGGATGAACGTCAGCAGGACGCCGGCGAACACGCCCGGGAGCGAGAGCGGCAGCGTCACGCGCAGGAACGAGACTGGACTGCTCGCGTACAGGTCGGAGGCGGCCTCGACGAGCCTGTGGTCGACCTGCTCGAGGCTCACGTACAGCGGCAGCACCATGAAGGGCAGGAAGTTGTAGGTGAGCCCCGCGATCACGGCGGCCGAGGTGGCGAGCAGCCGCCCGTCCGAGCCGAGCACGTGCACCGCCTGGAGCGTGCGGACGACGACGCCGTTGTCGGAGAGGATCGTCTCCCACGCGAGCGTCCGGATGAGGTACGTGACGAAGAACGGCGCGATGACGAGCAGCAGGAAGAGGTTCTTCCACCGTCCGCCGCGGAACGCGATCCAGTACGCGAGCGGGTAGCTGATGACGAGCGCGACCGCGGTCGCGATCCCCGCGTACTCGAGCGAGCGCTCGAATTGCGTGCTGTACGTCGAGACGGCGTCCCCGAAGTTATGCCACGCCCAGCCGAAGCTGAAGATCGGGAACAGCCCCTGCGAGAGGGCCATCTTCCCGAGGTAGTACATCGGGAAGACGAAGAAGATCAGCAGCCACGCCGTCCCGGGCGCGAGCAGCGCATACGGCGTCGCCCACGCCCGGCGGTGCAGCAGCCTCCCCACGCTACGCGCCGATGAGGTGCTGGAAGTCCTGCTTGTACTTCAGGTTGTTCAGGGCGTTCGGGTCGAACTGGTGCGTCTTCGCGAGCATCGACGCCGGCGGGAAGATCAGCGGGTTCCTCGCCACCGCCTCGTCGGTCTTCTCGAGCACCTTGTCCGCGCCCTGGACGGGGCAGATGTAGTTGACGTAGTCCTCGACCTCGGCGGCGATCTTCGGGACGTAGAACCAGTCGGCGAGGACGGACGCGCCGTAGACGTTGCCGCCCTTGGGGATGAGCATGTTGTCGGTCCAGATCATCGCCCCGGTCTTCGGCGGGGCCCACTTGAGGCCCGGGTGGTCGGCCTGCAGCTGCACCATGTCGCCCGACCACGCGAAGCACGCCCACACGTCGCCCTTCGCGAGCAGCGGCGCGTAGTCGTTGCCGGTGAACTGGCGGATCTGGCCCGACTTGACCGCCTTCTGGATCTTCGTCTTCGCGGCGTCCCACGTCTTCTGCGTCACGTGCCCGGGGTCGTCGCCGTTCGAGAGCATCACGAGCCCCATCGTGTCCGCCATCTCGGTGAGGAGCGTCACCTTCCCCTTCAGCTTCGGGTCGGTGAAGAGCCGGTCGACGGAATCGATCTCGTACCCGACCTTCTTCGGGTCGTAGCCGATGCCGGTCATGCCCGACTGCCACGGCAGGCTGTACTCGCGATGCGGGTCCCAGCTCGGATGCTGCTGCGCGTGGACGAGGTCCTTGAAGTGCGGCATCGCCGACTTGTCCCACTTCTCGAGCCAGCCGAGCTGGATCATCCGCTGCGGCAGGCCGGACGAGTCGGTCATGACGACGAGGTCGCGCCCGACCGACTGCCCCTGCGACAGCGGGCCCTCGATCTTCCCGAAGAAGGAGTCGTTGTCGTTGATGTCCTCGATGTAGTTCACCTTCACGTGGTAGTGCGCCTCGAACTGGTCGATCGACGGATGCATCTTCTTCTTCACGTCGATGTAGAGCGGCCAGTTCGAGAAGGTGATCGTCTTCGGGAGCGTGGGCGTGGCGGCGCCTGCGACGGCGGTCCGGAACAGGCCCGGCGCCGTGAGGAGCGCACCGCCGGCGGCGGCGCGCCCGAGGAAGACCTTGCGAGACATTCCTTCGGACATCACGAACCCTCCTGGGCTTCGACGACGAACGTGCATTCCGGGCTCCACCCGATCGTGAGCCCCTCGCCGGGAGCGGCTCCGTGGGCTCCCGGCCGGTCGTTCTGGACGTAGACGGTCACGGCGCCCGCCGGCGTGTCGACGATGTACTGGGTCGAGACCCCGATGTACGCGCTCTCGCTGACGGTGCCGGAGAGCGTGTTGGGCTCGTCGCCCCCGATGCGGATCTTCTCCGGGCGGACGCCGATCTGCACGGCTCCCGTCCGGCCGGCGAGGGCGGCGCGCGGAACGTGCACCTCGGCGCCGCAGTCGAGGTGGACGCGATCCTCTCCTGCGACGGTGCCGGCGAGCAGGTTGGAGGCGCCGAGGAAGCCGGCGACGAACGCGGTCGCGGGTTGCTCGTACAGCTCGCTCGGGGTTCCGAGCTGCTCGATGTGGCCGTGGTTCATGATCACGATCCGGTCGGCCATGGTCATGGCCTCCTCCTGGTCGTGCGTCACGTGCACGAAGGTGATCCCGACCTCGTGCTGGATGCGCTTGAGCTCGAGCTGCATCTCCTTCCGGAGCTTCAGGTCGAGCGCTCCGAGCGGCTCGTCGAGCAGGAGCACGCGCGGATGGTTCACGAGCGCGCGCGCGAGCGCGATCCGCTGCTGCTGGCCGCCCGACAGCTGCCGCGGCTTGCGCCGCTCGAGCCCGGCCAGGCCGACGAGCTCGAGCGCCTCGATCACGCGGCGGCGCAGCTCGTCGCCGCGCACCTTGCGGCGCCGCAGGCCGAAGGCGACGTTCTCGAACACCGACAGGTGCGGGAAGAGCGCGTACGACTGGAAGACCGTGTTCACGTCGCGGCGGTACGGCGGCAGCGGCGCCACGTCGCGGCCGTCGAGCTCGATCGCGCCGGAGGTCGGCTCCTCGAACCCGCCGATCATCCGCAGCGTCGTCGTCTTGCCGCACCCGGACGGGCCGAGCATCGCGAAGAAGCTCCCGCGGTCGATGTCGAACGAGATCCCGTCGACGGCGACGACGTCCTCGAAGCGCTTCGTGAGGTCGACGAGGCGGATGTCGGGCGTCAGCTGATCCGTTCCCATGCCTCTCCCAGGACGTCGCCGAGGATCCCGGTGATCTCGTCGAACTCCCGCTGCGTCGCGATCAGCGGCGGCGAGATCTGGATGACCGGGTCGCCGCGGTCGTCGGCGCGGCAGATGAGCCCCTTCTCGAACAGCCGCGGGGAGAGGAAGCCGCGCAGCAGCGTCTCGCTCTCCTCGTCGCCGAACGACTCGCGCGTGCCCTTGCCCTTCACGAGCTCGAGCGCGTAGAAGAACCCCGTCCCGCGCAGGTCGCCGACGATCGGCAGGTCGAGCAGCTGCGCGAGCGTGCTGCGGAACGCGTCGCCGTGGTCGCGGACGTTCTCGACCACGCGCTCGCGCTTCATGATCTCGATGTTCTTCAGCGCGATCGCGCATTGGACGGGATGCCCGCCGAAGGTGATGCCGTGCGAATACATCGCCTTCTCGCTCATGAACGGCTCGATCACGTGGTCGGCCGCGATCACGGCGCCGATCGAGGCGTATGCGGAGGAGAGCCCCTTCGCCGAGGTGATCAGGTCGGGCCGGATGTCGTACAGCTCGGAGCCGAACCACGTCCCGAGGCGTCCGAAGCCGGTGATGACCTCGTCGGCGCAGAGGAGGATCCCGTACCGGTCGCAGATCTCGCGGACGCCGCGCCAGTAGCCGGCGGGCGGGGTGAACGAGCCGCCCGCGTTCTGGACCGGCTCCATGATCACCATCGCGACCGTCTCGGGTCCTTCCTGCTCGATCGCCGACTCGAGGTCTTCGAGGAGGAATGCGGTGAAGTCCGCCTCGCGCTCCTCGGGCGGACGGTGGTAGCGGTTCGTGTTCCGAACGTGGACGACGTCGGGCACGAGCGGCTCGAACGGCGCGCGCAGTGCCGCGATCCCGTTGATCGAGAGCGCCCCCATGGTCGTGCCGTGGTACGCGAGCCGGCGCGAGACCGCCTTCCAGCGGCGCTCGCCGCGGGCGAGGTGGTATTGCCGCGAGAGCTTCCAGGCCGACTCGACCGCCTCCGAGCCGCCGCTCACGAAGAAGACGCGGTTGAGGTCGCCGGGCGTGAGCTGCGCGATCTCGTGAGCGAGCTCGATCGCGCGCGGATGCGCGTACGACCAGTTGGTGTAGAACGGCAGCTCGCGCATCTGCGCAAGCGCGGCCTGCCCCATCTCCTCCCCGTACGAGTAGCCGACCTGCACCGCGAACAGGCCGGCGAGCGCGTCGAGGTAGCGCTTGCCGTCGGCGTCCTCGAGGTAGCACCCGTCGCCGCGGACGATGATCGGCGGCTCGTGCCCGCCCATGCGGGTGAAGTGGAGCCACAGGTGGTCCCGCGCGGCACTGCGAAGATCAAGCATCCTTCCGCGTCCCCCAGTCGTAGAGCTGCTTCCACATCTCGAGATAGAAGAACGTCTCGGTCGAGACGACGCCCGCGAGCGCGCGCATCCTGTTCGTGAGGTCGAGCAGGGCGCGGCGATCCTCCGCCACCACCTCCACCACCACGTCGAACTGGCCGGCGGTGACGACGACGTAGTCGGCTTCGGGCCAGCGCGCGATCTCGTCCGCGACCGCGTCGGGCGCGCCCGAGGTCTTCACGCCGACGAGCGCCTGGTCGAAGCCGAGGCCGAGCGGGTTCGTCACCCCCACCACCTGGAGGATCCCGCCCTGCGTCAGCCGCGCGTACCGCGCGCGCACGGTGGCCTCGGACACGCCGATCCGCGCGGCGATGCGGCGGAACGACTCGCGGCCGTTCGCCTGGAGCTCCTCGATGATGCGCCGGTCGAGGTCGTCGACGCGCCGTGCGGGCGCCACGGGGCCCCGCCTGGAGTCGAGCGTCTGCGCATCCGACCTACGCAATGCGTGGCATTCCTACCAGGAAGCCACGCAACGCGTCAATCAAGGTTCGGTCAATCCATGCCGTACGCGGTCACGCGCTCCGGGACGAGCCTGACCTTCACCCGCCGCTGGCCCTCGACGTAGCTCCACGGCTTGCCGTCGTACTTCCGGCTCAGGCGGTCGATCTGCTCCTCGGCCCCCTCGGTGGTGAGCTCGGCGCGGCCGGAGACGGCGACCCAGTGGTAGAAGTCCGGCGCGGTCACGAGGATCGAGACGCGTCCGTCGCGCTCGAGGTTCGACGGCTTCACCCGTCCGTAGGCGGTGTTGAACGAGACGGCGTCGCCGTCCCGCTCCACCCAGACCATCGTGCTCTGCGGCGAGCCGTCTGCGCGCAGCGTCGTGACGATGCCGTAGTACGGCTCGTCGAACAGCTCCAGCGGACCTCCCATGGTTGTGCAACCGTATCGAGGACGTGTCCTCCAGCGCCGGGGCGACTCTCCGGCTCGACGTGCCCGTGGCCGGCGAGCGGCGTGAGCGCGCTCTCGTCCGGGACGCCCAGCGCGGCTCGGCGGCTGCGTTCGAGCAGCTGTTCCGCAGCCACTGGCCGCGCGCGTACCGCGCCGCCCTGCTCGTGGTCGGGGACGCCTCTGCGGCCGAGGACATCGCCCAGGAGTCGTTCCTCGCCGCCGTGCGGGCGCTCGACCGCTTCGACCGCCGGCGCCCGTTCGGGCCGTGGCTGCACCGGATCGTCGTCAACCGCGCCATCGACTTCACGCGGGCCCGATCGCTCCGGCGCGAGCAGCTCGGCGACGCGGCGGAGCCGGCCGCGGCCGAGCGGGAGCCGTCGGCGCACGCGCGGGTGCTGGCGGCGGCGCTCGTGGACCTCCAGCCCGAGCAGCGGGCGGTGATCGTGCTGCGCTACCTGCTCGAGTACACGCCCGGCGAGATCGCGAAGCTCCTCGACCTGCCGCGCGGGACGGTGAACTCGCGCCTGCGGCGCGGGCTCGACCGCCTGCAGGAGGCGGTGCGCGAGTGAAGCGGCTGTTCGACGGGGTGCCGGCCGACGCCGAGGCGGAGGAGCGCGCCTGGGCGGTCGTGCGCGAGGCGTACGCGCAACGCGAGCCTGCCGCGCGTCGGCGCCGCTCGCCGGTCCGCCCCGCGCTCGTGCTCGCCGCCGCCGGCGCGGCGGCGGTCGCGGCCGCCCTCTCCCCGCCGGGACGCGCGGTCGTGAGCGCGGTCGGCCGTTCGATCGGGATCGAGAACGCCGAGCCGGCGCTCTTCCGCCTCCCGTCGCCGGGCCGCCTCCTCGTCAGCGGCGCCGGCGGGACCTGGGTGGTCTCCACCGACGGGTCCACGCGCCGCCTCGGCGCCTACGCGCAGGCGTCATGGTCCCCACACGGCCTCTACGTCGTCGCCGCCACCCGGGACGAGCTCGTCGCGGTCGAGCCGTCCACCGGCAAGGTGCACTGGCAGATCGCGCGGGCGGCGATCGGGTTCCCGCGGTGGGGCGGCACGCGCGCAGACACGCGCATCGCGTACGTCTCCACGAGTCGCCTCCACGTCGTCGCGGGCGACGGGACCGGCGACCGGCGGCTCGCGCCGTCGAAGCGCGTCGCACCCGCGTGGCAGCCCGGCACGAGCGAGCACGTGCTCGCGTACGTGGACGTGCGCGGGAGGTTGACGATCCTCGAGCCCGACCACGGAGTCGTCTCGCGGATGTCGGAGCCGTACGCCGGCGTGCGCGACATCGCGTGGTCGCCGAGCGGCCGGACGATCGCGCTTGCGGCGCGCGACGAGGTGGTGCTGTTCACCGTCTCCACGGGCCGCGCGCACGTGCTGCCCGTCGCGGGCGTTCGCACGCTCTCGTTTGCGCGCGACGGACGCCTCGCGATGGTGCGCGGCGACGGCGTGCTCCTGCTCGACCGCGGTCGCGTCCGCACGCTGTTCGCCGCTCCGAGCCGTCTCGACGGCGTCGCGTGGTCGCCCGACGGCCGGTGGCTGCTCACCGGGCTCCCGCAGGCCGACCAGTGGGTGTTCGTGCAGACGCGCGGCGCGCGGCGCGTGCTCGCCGTGTCGCACATCCGGCGGCAGTTCGGCGGCGAGCCCGTCCTTGACGGATGGGCGCCGGCTGCGTAACCTTCGCCGCTGGTTTTCGTTCCCGGCGAAGGAGGAGGTTCGAACACATGAAGACTGTGCCTGCCGCCTCCTCGGTCTTCCTGGCCTAGCGCCGGCGCTCCTTCCGTGGGACGCGTGCGGCGTCCCTCTCTTCACGAAGGAGCTTTGTGTTGCCTGTTCTCGATCTGGGCGCGCTCGGCTGGAGTGCTGAGCTCGCCGACAACCTGGAGCCGGGCCTCGAGCCCGGTCGCGTGACCGCCGCCCATCGCGGCGGGTTCGACGTCGCCACCGCGCACGGGAACGTGCGCGCCCGCCTGCCCGGACGGCTGCTGTACGAGGGCGTCGACGTCGCCGTCGGCGACTGGGTCGGCGTCGCGGGAGCGGCGATCTCGTCCGTCCTGCCGCGGCGGAGCGCGATCGTCCGCAAGTCCGCGGGCCTCACGTCGACGTCGCAGACGCTCGCCGCGAACGTCGACGTGGCGTTCGTCGTCAGCTCGCTCGGCCCCGACCTCGAGCCGCGGCGCATCGAGCGCTACCTCGTCACCATCTGGGAGAGCGGCGCCACCCCGGAGATCGTGCTCACGAAGGCGGATCGCGTCGACGACCCGTGGCCGATGGTCGCGACGGTCGAGGCGGTGGCGATCGGCGTCCCCGTGCACGTCGTCTCCGCGCTCAGCGGCGACGGCTGCGACGCGCTGCGCGCGCGGCTCGCCGGCGGGTCGACCGCAGTCCTCCTCGGCTCGAGCGGCGTCGGGAAGTCGACGCTCCTGAACCGGTTCGCGGGGCGCGAGCTGATGGCGGTGAAGGAGACGCGCGCCGACGACGACGAGGGGCGGCACACGACGACGCACCGCGAGCTGTTCGTCCTGCCCGGCGGCGGGATCGTCATCGACACGCCGGGGCTGCGGGAGCTGCAGCTGTGGGACGGCGGGGCGGGCGCGGTCGAGGCGGCGTTCGCGGACATCGAGGAGCTCGCGCTCGAGTGCCGCTTCGGCGACTGCTCGCACAATACGGAGCCCGGGTGCGCGGTGAAGGAGGCGCTGCACTCGGGGGAGCTGTCGCACGAGCGGCACCGCAGCTGGCTCAAGCTGCAGCGGGAGCTGCGGGCGATCGCGATCCGCACGGACGCCCGCCTGCGCCGCGAAGAACGGCGGAAGTGGCAACTGCGCGCAAAGGAGGCGCAGGCCCGGACACGGCGGCGCTAGACATGGGGACAGTCCCCGTCACGGCAACGTTGCAAAGCCGTACGACCTGCGTCGGCAGGATCGTCAGCATGCCGAGACAAGCACGAGGCGTCGTGCCCGAAGGGACGTACCACGTCACGATGCGGAGCGCCGGACCCGTACCGATGTTCGCCGACGACGTGGACTACACCGACTTCTGCCGGCGTCTGTCACACCTCATCCGAAGCTATCGGTGGACGTGCCACGCCTTCTGTCTCATGACGACGCACTACCACCTGCTTCTCCATGTCCCGGAGAACTCGCTTCAGCCCGGGATGCACAAGCTCGATGGCGAGTATGCCCAGCAGTTCAACAGGCGTCATGGACGCTCGGGGCACCTGTGCGGCGATCGATACCACCCGGAGCCCGTCCTATCCGACGGGCACATGCTCGGAGCGTTCCGTTACATCGCGCAGAATCCCGTCAAGGCCGGCCTCTGCGAGAGCCCGCGCGACTGGCTCTGGAGCAGCTATCGCGGGACTGCCGGTCTCGACAGCCGCTTCGCATTCGTCGACGACGCGATGATCCACGGCTACTTCGGAGGGAGTACTGACGAAGCGTTACGGCAGTTGCGCAGCTTCGTCGAAGACTCGTGACAGGGACTGTCCCCTTGTCTCGGCGAGACGTTAGCTCGAGCTGACGAGGTCGAGCGGGCGCACGATCTCGGCGAAGTGGCATGCGACCGGATGGCCTTGGCCGCGGTCGATGAGCGCCGGATCCTCCTCCGCGCACACCGGCTGCGCCTTCCAGCAGCGCGTCCGGAAGCGGCAGCCGGAGGGCGGGTTCGCCGGGCTCGGCACGTCGCCCTCGAGCACGATGCGCTTGCGCTTGCCGCGCTGCGACGGCTCCTCGATCGGCACCGCCGACAGCAGCGCCTGCGTGTACGGATGCGCCGGCTCGTCGTAGATCTGGTGCTTGTCGCCGATCTCGACGATCTTGCCGAGGTACATCACCGCCACGCGGTCCGACACGTGCCGCACGACCGAGAGGTCGTGCGCGACGAAGATGTACGTGAGCCCGAAGTCGCGCTGCAGCGACTCGAGCAGGTTCACGACCTGCGCGCGGATCGAGACGTCGAGCGCCGACACCGGCTCGTCGAGGATGATCACCTGCGGGTTGAGCGCGAGCGCGCGCGCGACGCCGATGCGCTGCCGCTGGCCGCCCGAGAACTCGTGCGGGAACCGGTTCGCGTGCTCCGGCGAGAGGCCGACCGTCCGCAGGAGCTCGTCGACGCGCTGCTTCCCACGCTCCCCCCGGTACTGCCCCGCGATGCGCAGCGGCTCGCCGATGATGTCGCGGACGGTCATGCGCGGATTGAGCGACGCGTACGGGTCCTGGAACACGATCTGCATCTCGCGGCGCACGGCCCGCATCCGGCTGCGCCCCCAGCGGCTGATCCCGCGGCCGTTGAAGTAGATCCGGCCGCTCGTCGGCTCGACGAGCTTCAGGATGGTGCGCGAGAGCGTCGTCTTGCCGCAGCCGGACTCGCCGACGAGCCCGATCGTCTCGCCCTTGTAGACGGTGAGGTCGACGCCGTCGACCGCATGCACGTGGCCGACCGTCCGCTTGAAGATGCCGGCGCGGATCGGGAACCACGTGACGAGGCTCTCGATGCGCAGCAGGCCCGGCTTGTCGGCCGCGAGCACAGTCTCGGTGCGGTCGAGCCTCTTCTCCGCCGCGTCCCAGAGCCACGTCGTCACCGCGGCCGCGGCGACGCCGAGGCCGACGACGAGACAGATGCCGGCCGCGAGGTACAGCCCCCACTTCGTCGACACGGCGCCACCGTGCGACGCGCCGGCCCCGAGGCTCAGGAACGGGTGAAAGCTCTTGATCGACGCGATCGTCACGATGAACACCACCGCGATGGCGAGGATCGCGACCGCCCCCGCGGCGGCGGCGAGCGCCTGCCGCGTGCGGAAGCCGACGAACGCGGCGAGGAGCCCGGCGGCGACCACGAGGATCATCACCCAGCCGGCCCCGTAGCCGTGCACCGTCTTCGCCGGCGCGATGCCCTTCACGGCCGCGACGCGCGCCCACGGCGCGAAGATGGCGACGAGGAGGCCGAGCGCGAGAACCGTGCAGGCGCCGAGAATCTCCTCGGCGCGAAGC
>Ga0335069_10005233_pt1 | contig 19105 bp, 17 predicted proteins | sample Lox_Sample_11_FD_206714 | JGI IMG/M metagenome (GOLD analysis project Ga0335069, IMG submission 206714) | Soil microbial communities from Loxahatchee National Wildlife Refuge, Florida, United States - Lox_Sample_1.1 | ecosystem: Environmental > Terrestrial > Soil > Wetlands | place: USA... | reverse complement strand
TAGCGCTGACGCCGAACAATCGTGGTGTTGACGTTGCGATTGAAGCGGTGGGCGTGCCGGAGGCATGGGAAGAAGCTGTCGAGATGGTGCGCAAGGGAGGCACGGTGAATTTCTTTGGCGGTTGCGCCACGGGAACACACGTGAACCTTGATACGAACCGGATTCACTACAGCGACATCACGCTTCGCGCCACCTTCCACCACACGCCGGCGATCTGCCGCAAGGCGCTCGATCTGATCGCAGGCGGCCGGTTTCAGGCGGGGGCATTTATCACCGGGCACGCTCACCTCTACGAGCTGAACCGCGTCTTTGAGAAGCTGATGAACCGGAGCAGCGAGATCAAGACCGCGATCGTGCCCTGAGGCGACATGACGACGGCCACAATACACCCTGACAACGACGAACTTGCACGCGAAGACCTGCTGGCGCGCGCATGGGCGGCGCTTCCGGCCAGTTACGGGATTCCCGAAACAGCGCCGACGCTCGAGGAAGCCCGCGCATGGTGCAGGCAACTGGCGGAGTCGCACTACGAGAATTTTCATGTTGCGTCGTGGTTTTTGCCCGAGGCGCTCCGATCGCATTTTCACGCGATTTACGCTTATTGCCGGGTCTCAGACGATCTGGGAGACGAAGTCGGCGATGCCGCGCAATCGATGGCGCTGCTCGATTTTTGGGGCCGCGAACTGGATGCGTGTTACGAAGGAAGGGCTCGTCATCCGGTATTTGTTGCCCTCGCAGAGACCATTCGCGTGTGTTCCATTCCGAAGGAACCCTTTGCAGATTTGCTGACTGCATTTCGCCAGGACCAGGTGGTGACGCGGTACGCGGCAATGCATGACGTGCTGGGCTATTGCCGCTACTCGGCAAATCCTGTGGGGCGGCTCGTGCTGTACGTATGTGGCTATGCCGACGAGGAGCGCTTCCGGCTTTCGGACGCGACGTGTTCCGCGCTGCAGCTCGCGAACTTCTGGCAGGACATACGCGTAGATCATGCCAAGGGCCGAGTGTATCTGCCGCAGGAGGACTTGCAACGTTTCGGCGTGACCGATGAAACGATTGCAGGCGGAGTGGCGACACCGGAGTTTCGCGCATTGCTGCACTACGAGGTGGATTTCGCGCGCCGCCTGTTCTACGAAGGGCTGCCGCTGATCGGGATGGTTGGGCGCGACCTGGCGGTGGATCTCGATCTCTTCAGCCGCGGCGGCCTCGAGATTCTGAACGCGATCGAGCACCGGGACTTCGATGTGCTGAGTGCACGGCCCGCGATTTCGAAGCGCACGAAGCTTCAGCTTGCCCTGCGAGCGGTGAGCGGAAAGTTTCTTCCGTTTCTTCGACTGGGTGCGGGAATCAAAGGGAAAGCGGCTTGACCGAAGCAATGACACTGGACGAGGCATACGCTGCTTGCCGGTCCATCGCCAAGCGGGAAGCGAAGAACTTCTATTACGCATTTGTGGCGCTTCCGGAGCCGCGGCGCAACGCCATCTGCGCCATCTATGCATTCATGCGGAAGGCCGACGATCTGGCCGACGACGAGAATCTGCGGCGCGAAGAGCGCAGACTCCGTCTGCAGCAGTGGCAGTCGGACTGGCACAAGGTGGCTGGGGGTGGGGCAACGAAGGATCCGGTGTTCCATGCGGTTGCCGACGCCACAAGGCGTTTCGCGATTCCGCACAAATTGCTCGATGAGCTGATCGCAGGGACCGCGATGGATCTTGAGCCGGAAGCGGAAGACAGTCCGGAAACCTATGCGACGTTTGCAGACCTCTACCGGTATTGCTATCTGGTGGCGTCAGTGGTCGGGCTGGTCTGCATTCGCATCTTTGGGTATAGCGATCCGGTAGCGGAGAAACTTGCCGAGGAAACGGGGGTTGCGTTTCAGCTTACGAACATCCTGCGCGATGTTGCCGAGGATGCGGAGCGCAGTCGCGTGTACCTCCCGCTTGAGGATCTTGCCGCGCACAATGTGTCGCTGCAGTCGCTCTTTCATCGTGCCAAGAACACTCCGCCAACCACGAATGAGCGTGCTCTGCTGGATGAAATCGGACGCCGGGCAGAGAACTACTACGGATCAGCGCAGAAGCTGCTGCCCTTGATCGACCGCGAGAGCCGCCCGGCGCTCTGGGTGCTGGTGTCGATCTACCATGCTCTGCTGAAGCGAATCCGCAACGCGGGCTATGATGTGTTTTCGCACCGTGCCAGCGTGCCGATCGCGCAGAAGGTGGGAATCCTGAGTGTAGGGCTCGCGCGCGTCGCGGTAGCCCGGCTGGGCGGCTGATGCGACGCGAAAGGCAACCGCAGATCCTTCGACTCGTCCTTCGGACTCGCTCAGGATGACAAGTCCGTGAGGGCGGAAGCAGATTATTCGCTTCCAATCAAGGGAACACGTGATTGATAGAGCTATCGCATAATTCGGGAAGCGCGCGGCGCACGGTGACCGTGATTGGTGGGGGCGTTGCCGGCATGAGCGCGGGCTGCGCCCTCGTCGAGGCGGGGTTTCGCGTTCAGCTTGTGGAGCGGCGCGGCTATCTTGGCGGGCGAGCGTCATCGTATCTGCATCCGGGCGTCAACGAGGTGATCGACAACTGCCAGCATGTTCTGTTTGGCTGTTGCACAAATCTCACCGGGTTCTACCGGCGCATCGGGGTTGCGGACCGCATTCACTGGACCAGCAAAATGACAATGATCGAGCCCGGCGGGAGACGTTCGGCACTGGGGCCGTCGTGGCTGCCGGCGCCATTGCATGGGCTGCCAAAGCTGATGACGGCGCATGCGTTTTCGATGGCAGACAAGGTTGCGCTGGGGCGGGCATTCAACGCCATGATGCGACCGGACGTGATGAATGGATCGCAGGAGTCATTGGGACACTGGCTCCGCCGGCACGGGCAGACAAAAGGTGCGGTTGAGCGATTCTGGAAGCTCGTGATTGCAAGCGCCCTGAACGCCGATCTTGATGAGATTGCTTTGCCGTACGCGGCCAAGGTGATTCGCGAACTCTTCATGAACTCAGCGGAAGCGGGCAGCATGGGCATGAGCACAGTTCCGCTGAGCGAACTCTACGCGGGCGCTGCGAAGTATCTGGTAGAGCGTGGTTCCACGGTGCACCTGAATGCGAATGTGGAAGCTGCGAGCTGGGATGAAAGCGCTGCAGGCTGGACGATTGCGGCACACGGTGAGACTCTGCGATCTGATTTTCTGGTGGTGGCTTTGCCGTTTGAGGCGATGCAGAAGCTGCTGCCGCAACTTCCCAAGGCAGACGGCGCCGAAAGGCTGGCCCGGCAGGTGGGGAGGCTAGAGCACTGGCCGATATGCAGCGTACATCTCTGGTTTGATCGCGAGATTACGGAACTGGATCACGCGGTGCTGCTCGATCGCGAGATTCACTGGCTCTATAACAAGAGCCGTCTGCAGCCATGGCGCCGGCTGAGCGGCAGCTACGTTGAACTGGTCATCAGCGCATCGCGGAGCTTTGCGGCGAAGGGACGCGCGGAAGCGATCGGGCAGGCGGTCGGCGAGTTGAGTGAGTTCTTTCCGGCGGCGCGGGACGCGAGACTCGAGAAGGCGGCGTTGATCAAGGAAGTGCGCGCAACATTTGGAGTGCCTCCGGGCATCGATGGTTTAAGGCCGCAAGCGGCGGGGCCGTGGCCCAATTCTTTCCTCGCGGGAGACTGGGTTGCGACGGGCTGGCCATCGACGATGGAGAGCGCGGCAAGGTCTGGGCATCTGGCGGCAGAGGCGCTGTGCAATGCGGCGGGGGAACCGCGAGTATGGCTGGAGCCGGATCTCAGGCCGAAGGGATTGATGCGGCTGGTGGCCAGCCGGACATAGCTCCTGTGATGTATGCAGACCTTAAAACAACCGCAGATCCTTCGACTCCGTCCGTCGCGGCGGACTCCGCTCAGGATGACATTGCAAACTAGTGGGCGAGGAAATAGACGCCGATGCAGACGAGAACGGCAGCGGTCCAGCGGCGGCGGTCGACATGCTCCTTGAGAAAGAGCTGCGCGGCGATTGCGTTGGTCACCAGCGTGAGCGAAGCGGATGCAGGCGCGACGAGGCCGAGGTTGAGGTGATTGAGAGCAAAGAGGAGCGAGAAGAAGGCCAGCGCGAGAAAGCCGACTCCGGCGTGAAACCGTGGGCATGTGACGACGGCGAGGATGGCGCCCTTCAGGCCGGAGCGGGCGCGAATCTCGTCGAGGTCGCCAATGGACTTCATCGCTGACGCGGTGAGCACTTCGCCGGCGGTCGAGCAGAGAACAACGGCGGCGATCATGCCGACGGAGGCCCAGAGGCCGGGCTGGATCGTCGTGGAGAGCATCGTCATCGCGACTGCTCCCCGGCGATGCCGGATTCGGCTGCCTGCGCCTGAGGCTGCGGGCGCTCGGTGAGCGATGGTCCGTGGGCAACGAAGCCCACGCCCGCGGTAATGAGGAAGACACCGAGCCAGCGTTGCCACGAGACCTCCTCGTGGAGCCAGAAGCGCGAGAGCAGTTCAACGATGACGTTGCCGAAGGCCGTTGCGGGCAGCACGTAGGTGAGGTCGGCCCAGGAGAGAGCTGTGAGATAGCTTGCGAAGAAGCCGATGAGTAGCGCGATGCCGGCGGCAATCCACGGCGTGAATACGGCGCCGATGAGAGAGAGCGGATGAGCCAGGGAGATCGGCGGCAGGGAAGTCATGCCACGGGAGAGACATGAATCGCCAAGCGGCGCGGAGAGGGAGACGAATCCCAGGATCAGGTATTGGCGCGGCGTTGGACGAATGTGCGACATCAGAAAAAGAAGGGCGGGCGACCTCGATGGGTACGCCGCCCTTGATTGAAATCACGCGACCAATTTATGCGCCTGCGCCGGCTGCGGCACGCGGCTCAGCCTGCTGACCGCGCGCGGCCTTCACCATCTTGTTGCGCTGTGCGCGGAGCTTGAGGAACGACCTGGCCTCGGTGTAGAGGCGCGGCACGTCGCGGTTCACGATCGCCTTCCAGATCACGCGGGCGGCGGCCTTGGGCCTGAAGTAGTACTCGTCGTAGAATCGGTGCACCATTTCAAGCACGTAGTCGGTAGGCAGGCCCGGATACTCGATGTGCGCCATCTGGTGGCCGCCCTCATCGCTCATGGCCGCCGTGTTCACGATGAACCCATTTGCCTTGGCATACTCGTAGAACTCGGTGCCGGGGTAGGCGTGCGCGATCGAAACCTGGATGGTTTCGACGTCGAGGCCCTTGGCGAAGTTGATCGTGTTGCGGATTGACTCCCTGGTTTCGCCGGGCAGGCCGAGGATAAAGTCCCCGTGAATCGTGAGGCCCAGGTCGTGGCAGTCCTTTGCGAAGGCGCGCGCACGCTCGACGGTTGCGCCCTTCTTGATGTTCTTGAGGATCTGCGGGTCGCCTGACTCGAATCCGACGATGAGCAGTCGGCAGCCGGCTTCCTTCATGGCCTTGAGCGTTTCGCGATCGGTGGTGACGCGGGACGTGCAACTCCAGGTAATTCCCAGGGGCTTCAACTTCTCGCAGAGCTCGATGGTGCGGCCCTTCTGAATGTTGAAGGTGTCGTCGTCGAAGAAGAATTCCTTCACATCGGGGAAATTCTCCCTGGCCCACTTCAACTCGGCCGCGACGTCATCTGTGGAGCGCTTGCGCCATGCGTGCCCGCTGAGCGTCTGCGGCCAGAGGCAGAAGGTGCACTGCGCCGGGCAGCCGCGCGTGGAGTAGAGGGCGATGTAGGGATGGAGAAGGAAGGGCACGTTGTAACGTGTCACGTCCATGTCGCGCTTGTAGATCTTGGTGGCCCAGGGCATCGCGTCCAGGTCTTCCACCTGCGGGCGATCGGGATTGTGGATGACTTTGCCATCCATTTTGTAGCTGATGCCGAGGATCTCGTTGAGGGGTTTGCCCTGGGCAAACTCGACGACGGAATAGTCGAACTCGCGGCGGCAGATGAAGTCGAGCGCGGAGCACTCGTTGAGCGCCTTATCCGGCGAAGTGGTGACAGGCGGTCCGACGAATGCAATGCGAATCGAGGGATTCGCAGCTTTGATCGCCTCAGCCAGCCGCTGATCACCCTCCCAGCCGACTGTCGAGGTGAAGAGGACGAGGAACTCGTAGTCCTTGCAGATCCTTATGGTCTCGTCCGCCGAGACGTGGTGCGGCGGCGCATCGAGCAATCGTGATCCTTCGAGGAGGCCTGCGGGATAGGCCAGCCAGACGGGGTACCAGTAGGATTCAATCTCCCGGGTTGCGGGCCAGCGCGAGCTTGCGCCGCCATCGAAGTTCTCAAAGGACGGGGGATTGAGGAAGAGAGTTTTCAGAGGCATGGACATCCTTTTCATTCTAACATTGCAGCGATTTTCAAGCCGTTTGGGGTGTATGTCGTTGCGTTCACTTGGCATGTACGAGCTGCAGCCAGTCCTGCATGTGGCCGAGGGCCCGCAAAAGGCCCAGTCGGGCCTTGGATAGGTCAAGTCCTGCATCCATGGCTTCGTCGAGCTTCTGAATCTCGTCGATGCGCGCCAGCTGTTCGGCCTTGGGCGTGAGCTGCGGCGGAGCGCCGGGCGAGACCCCGCCGCCGTTGCCTAACTCCAATTGTGTCAACACAGTTTTCAGTTGAGTGCTTGCGATCTCTTGTTTGAGAGAGGCGATCTCTGCGAGGGTGTCAAGTTCGCGAATGCTGTTGGAAAACTCAGCGATCTGGATGTCACTTTGGCGCTCGGCCTGCTCCGCCTCTACGGTGGCGCGCAGGGCATCTGCGGCGGCTTCCCGGGCCTTTGCGCGACGTCCCATGTCGAAGAGTGGAACGTCGATGGAGATTCCAGAGCTGAAGTTATTGGGCGGCAGAGGTTTTACAAAGAAAGAGTTGACGTCGTTAAGGATTGTGGTGCTGCGGAGGTACTCGGCGCCAAAGCTGAGTTGAGGCAGGTAGTTGATTTCCCGTTGAGCTTTGGCAGCGAGCTGCCTTGAGTGTGCGAGCAACTGGGCCGAGCGAACCCCCTCGACAGTGTGGGGCGCGAAGTCGCCATGGAATTGGGGTATTTCAGGAATGCTTGCATGGTCGGGCTTGATCGAACCGAAGGGAAGGCCGGTCAGTGAGGCCAGTTGCTTCTCCACGGATCTCTGGCGGCTTTCGAGGTGTTGCACCTTGAGCTTGATTTCAGCGGCGGTCAGGCGGGCCTGCAAGAGTTCGCTGAGCGGATCGATGCCGGCTTCGGCGCGCTGCTGAACAATCTCAACCAGGCGCGCTGCGAATTTTTCCTGGCGGTAAGCGGCTTCGAGTTCACGGCTGACGGTATCGAGTTCGATATAGGCGCTTGAGGCATCGAGAGCAACCTGCTCCCGAGCGTCGATGAGCCGCGAAGAGGCGGCCTTCAGTCCAAGGCGCGCCGAGTCGATGAAGTGTTTTTGGGGAATGCCGAAGATCAGGGACTGGACCGTGGTGGTAAAGATGGAGGGCGGCTGGCCGGTGAAGCCGACCCCAGGAAAGACTGGAAGGCCGGTGCTGAACTGCAGAGAGGGAATGATGACGTCTTTGCTTTCGGAAAGCTGTGCGTTGGCCCTTGCAACGTCAGCCTGGGCAAGCCTGACGGCAACACTGTTGCTCTGCGCCAGATCGACCACGGTCTTGAGCGAGACCTGCGCCCGCGCGCCGGAAGCCGATGCGAGCAGAATCGCTCCGATGAGCAGAAAGGGCGATGTCGCGCGTGATTTAAATCGAATCCTCACGTATTCATTTCCGGCTAGAACTTGAGTGCGACAGCGGGCCCGTAATCATGAGCGAGCTGCAAGGCAGCAATTCGTTCCTGCGATGCTCCCGACGAGTCGCCCAGTTGCGACTTCAGGTGAGCAAGGCGCGTGTGAGCGACAAAAGCCGGCGCTTCCTCAGATCTGGAGTAGCCGGTCAGATACTTCTGGAGCATTTCAGCCGCGAGGGCCAGATTTCTCTTTCCTTCGATCAGGACCGAAGCTCCGTTGTAGAGCGCCACTCCGGCCGTCTTGTCACGGAGCGCGGCCTTGTATCCGTTTTGCACAGCAGATTCCATTTCGTCGAATCGCTGGCGCTTGCGATAGAAGCTTGCGAGCGTCATCGAGGGAAACGCCGGGTGAAGGCTGGCGTGGACTGCCAACTGGTATTCACGCTCGGCGGTACCGTAGTCCTTGCGGTTTTCGGCGATGCGGCCTCGCAACTGGTGTGCGCCCTCCGCATCGACCTTGTCGAACATGGGCAGCAGCGCCTCGGCTTTGTCGTTGCCGCCACCAACCACGCCGGGAGCGGAGGTGTAGAACTCTCCGAGGTCAGCGAGCGCCTCAGTATTGCGCGGGTTTAGATTGACGGCCTGTTCGAATTCGGCTCGAGCCCTTTTTGCAAGAGAGAAGGCGGAGATGAAAGAGGCGTTTTCAGCCTTTTCGCCAAGGGCTCTGCCAAACCAAAGATGATTGTTGGAGTTCTGGCCGTCAAGATTCACCGCCAACTCACACTCGGCGGCTGCCTCATCGTAACGCTCGATCATGAAATACACGCGACACTTGAGATTTCTTGCCTCGGAGGAATCGGGCAGGGAATTGAGCAGTGAGAGGGCATGATCCGCCTCACCAGCCTGCAGGGCGGAGTTCGCGGCGGCGAGCGAGCCAGGTAATGGTTGCGCGGGCAAATGCGCGGCCGCAAGCACTACTGCCGCCAGGAGGAAGCCTGCCTCGAGTACCGTCTTCACCGCACACTCTTGATTTCGACGCCCTCTTGCAGCGGCTGTCCGTTGGTTGTGCCGGTAGCAACCCAGTCTCCGTCGTTCAAGCCAGAAAGGATAGCGACCTGGGTCAGGTTGATCGCTCCGATGCTGACTGGGGTTCTCTGCAATTCATCGCCTGCGACTCTGAAGACGTATGACTTGCCATTCTCTGAGTGAAGGGCCTCTCGGGGCATGCTCAGGACGTTGGACTGGCTCGAAGTGGTGACAGTAACCGTGACATTTGTAGCCGGGAGCAACTGTCCGCCGCCGGCATCTTCGACATGAATGATCACTTCACCGACGGTTCGTGTTCCGAAGGTGATCACGGTGATGGGAACACGCTCGATATGCCCATGCCAGAGGGCGCCTGGCCTGGCATCCCACTTGATCTCGATTCTCTGACCGACAGCCAGCCGTCCGATTTCGGGCTCGTCAAAATAGGCACGCACGCGAACGTGGTTGAGGTCGGCCATTTCCAGCAGGAGCTTGCCAGCTTCGGCGAACTCTGTGGCTCCTGCGTTGAGGCTGTATACCGTCCCGGCCACAGGCGCGTGCACGGATGTCTGCGCAAGCACTTCCTCGGCAGCTTTTCGGCCAGCCTCTGCATCGGCGAGCGCGGCCCTGGCGCGGGCGAGTTCAGCGGGCGAATAGCGGCTTTGTACGCTCTGCTCGGCTGCGAGAAGGTTTGTCTCTGCCGTCGCGAGCCGCTGCTGGGCGGCCGCGATCTCGCTTGGAGAGGCAGCTCCGGTTGCGCTGAGCCTGCTGAGGGCGGCGAGATCACGCTCGGCCTGATTCCGATCAAGCTTTGCGCGCGCCAGCTCGGCCATCGCCGCCTGACGCTGTTCAACCGTGCCATTCTGCGTGATCGCCTCGAGCGCCGCCAGCGCGGATTTAACAGCGCTCTCTGCACTTGCGACATGCGCGCGGGCTTCCGTGTCGTCCAATTGAAGCAGGAGCTTTCCGGCAGGCACGAGGTCGCCGGGGCGGACATAGACGGCTTTCACGATCGCGGATACCGGACTGTGAACCTCGTAGTTGACTTCGGGCTCGACGCGCCCGTTGGTGCTGATTCTGCTCTCAAGGGACTGATGAGAGACTTGCGCGACGCGGACGGGAAGGCGGTCCCGAGTGAGAGTCCGCGCCGCAAAAAACACGAGGATAACGACGCCGACCACTCCGAGCCATAACCAGCGGCGGTCTAGCTGCTTTCTTTCCGTTTGCATGCACCAACCTGAGTCAGTATATAAGACTCATTTGTGGCCCTCAGGTATCGGAAAAGTTGTGTTTTCCCCTCTTTCGAGGGAGCTTATCGACGGAGAGCGTGCCGTCACGATGATGTCAAAGCGCATCAAGAGGAACGACTCGCACGTACAATGGCACCATGGCCATTGAACCCCGATACACCGACGAACATGCGCGAGCAGGCCTCAATTTTGACTTTCCCGCCATTGAGACCTGGGAGAACCAGTTTCCCGGCTACGAGATCGTGATTGACGACCCGGAGCTTACTTCGGTTTGCCCGAAGACCGGCCTGCCGGATTTCGGCTCCCTCACCATTCGCTATATGCCGCGCTGCCGGTGCCTCGAATTGAAATCGCTGAAGGAGTACCTCTTTAGTTATCGGAACCTCGGGATCTTTCAGGAAAACATCGTTAACCAGGTGCTTGAAGACGTTGCAAAGGCCTGCGATCCGGTTTGGGCGGTTGTGCGCGGGGAGTTTCGCCCGCGCGGAGGCATTGCCACAACAGTCGAAGCAAGGTGGCCGAGACCGAGTGTGTAGCAAAATCTTGTAGCTCCCTGTGATATTCATTGGGCAAGAAAGCACTTTGAGCCGAAATCTGCTTGACTTCCTCCTCGCCCACTCTCCGCGCGCGTTTCAGTCCCGCCCTGGTGACTTTTTTGTTGCTGCTCGGGCTGAATCTGCTCAATTACATCGACCGCTACATCCTGCCGGGCGAACTCTCCCTGGTCCAGGACGAATTCGGCGTGACGCGCCAACAGATGGGCGCACTGACCACGGCGATGTTTTTCGTCTACATGCTTGCCGCACCGCTGACCGGCTGGCTCGGCGACCGCTACCCGCGCAAGCCTCTCATCATCGCCGGCGCGGCGCTGTGGAGCCTCGCAACGCTGACAACAGGGTGGGTCCACAGCTATTGGACGCTATATGTGCGGCACGCTGTGGTGGGAATTGGCGAGGCGACTTTCGGGATTTTCGCTCCGGCAGTGATTGCCGATTTCTATCCTGAGCGGGACCGAAACCGTGTTTTGTCGATCTTCTATGTCGCGATTCCCGTCGGGGCCGCTCTTGGATACATCGCCGGTGGGCAGATGGGGTCGATGTGGGGATGGCGAGCGCCGTTTTTCGTCTGCGCGATTCCCGGCTTTGCAATCGCGGCCCTGTATGGCTGGCTGGGCCGCGAGCCGGAACGGGGATCAAGCGACCACATCAGGCCCACGGCAGATCGAGCCACGGTGCTTGGGCTACTTCGCAACCCCGCCTATCTGACCGCGACATTCGGCTTGGCAGAGTTGACGTTTGCCATGGGCGGGATTTCGAACTGGATGCCGGATTTTCTGCACCATCCGATCGGGATGACAGTCGCAAAGGCGAGCCAGGTGGCCGGCGCAACAACGGTGATTGACGGAATTCTCGGAACACTTGTCGGCGGCTGGCTGGCGCAGCGGTGGCTGCGGACGAACCATCGCGCGCTGTACCTGCTTTCGTTCTGGAGCGTTGCGCTGACCCTGCCATTTGGCGTGCTGCTCTTTTTCGGTCCGAGCAAGTGGGCGATTCCGTCGCTGTTTGCTGCGGAGTTTTTCCTGTTTTTAAACACGGGCCCGCTCAACACGGCGATCGTGAACTCGGTTGCGGCGCCGGTGCGCGCGACAGCCGTTTCGTTCAATCTCTTTTGCATTCACTTTTTCGGAGACACGTTTTCGCCGCAGATCATCGGCGCCATCTCCGATCGCACGAATAATCACCGCATCGGCCTTGGCTCGACCCTGATCTTTCTTGTGTTCTCGTGCATCATTCTTCTGATCGGGTCGCGCTACGCTCCGCCGTTGAATGATGCGCCCACGGCGGCGGGCGAGGCGTGAGAGCTAGTTCTTCGGCAGTGGTTCCTGATCGCGGGTGTTCATGAAGCCGCGGTGACCTCCCTGTTGGCGGAGATTCGGATCGCTGACGGGGGGCTTGCTTGTTTCGCCGTTGAATCCCCGAAGGAGTTTCGGATTTGGCCTGAATTTCGGAGGGCCGCCGTTGAACTGTCGCGCATGGCTGAGCATCATTCCGCTGCGGCCGTGCATCGGTTGCACGATGCCCCGCACATGCACATCGGCGTTGCGATATTTCTGAAGCTCGCCAACCTCGGTGCGATCGTCCCTGAGGCTGACGATCGTGAAACGGCATTTTTCGTCGGGAGTGCCGGGCGGGCAGACGTCGAGGAAGCGCGTGCCATCGGCGAGTTCAACGACGTCGTAGACGTGCGCGGCGATACAGACGTCCTTGTTGAGCAGGCCGGTGGCCTCGTCAGGCGTGATGCACTGTTTGGGCTGCGCGGCGAAGCCCGCCACCGTTGTGCACACCAGCATCACCACCAGCCAAACGAGCCGGCTCTGCATCGCCATCAGCCTTTCCGGGGAATTGGAGACAAGTTATCGCAACGCTGCGGAGAAAAGAAGTGCAGCGATCACACAGGCCTGGGTAAAGCAGGATTCAGCGCGCTTCCACGAGTTCTGGGCTCTTTGCGCCCTGGCCGTAGTGGCTCTTAACGTAGTTGTCGAGGATCTGCTTGAACTCGGCAACGATCGTGTCTCCGCGCAGAGTCGTATAGAGCTTGCCGTCGACGTAGACAGGGGCCTTTGGCTCCTCAAAGGTGCCGGGAAGGCTGATGCCGAGGTTCGCGTGCTTCGACTCGCCGGGGCCGTTGACCACGCAACCCATGACGGCAAGCTTGAGCTCTTCGACGCCGGGGTATCTCTTGCGCCACTCGGGCATGGAGTTGCGAAGGTAGGTCTGGATCTGTTCGGCCAGCTCCTGAAAATAAGTGCTTGTGGTGCGGCCGCAGCCCGGACAACTTGTCACCTGCGGCATGAAGCTGCGAATCGAGAGGGACTGCAGGATCTGCTGCGCCGCGAGCACTTCTTCTGTGCGGTCGCCGCCAGGCTTTGGAGTCAGGCTGACGCGGATGGTGTCGCCAATACCGGCGAGAAGAAGCGGTGCGAGGCCGGCCGTCGATGCGATGAGCCCCTTTGATCCCATACCGGCTTCGGTCAATCCCAGATGCAGGGGATACGTGCAGCGCGCGGCCAGGTTTGTGTAGACATCGATGAGGTCGCGGACTCCGCTCACCTTGGCGGAGAGGATGATCTGATCGGGGCGAAGGCCATAACGCTCAGCAGCCTTTGCGGAATCGAGTGCGCTCACGACCATCGCTTCCATCATGACGTCGCGAGCAGATTTGGGCTCGGCGAGGTTGTTGTTTTCGTCCATCATGCGGGTGAGCAGCGCCTGATCGAGCGAGCCCCAGTTGACGCCGATGCGCACGGGCTTCTGGTTTTCGACTGCGCACTCCACCATGGTGCGGAAGTTGTCGTCGTCCTTGCGGCCGATCGAGACATTACCGGGGTTGATGCGATATTTTGCCAGCGCTCGTGCGGCGGCGGGGTGCTTCTTGAGGAGGAGGTGGCCGTTGTAGTGGAAGTCGCCTACGATCGGGACCCGAATCCCAAGCTTGTCGAGGCCTTCGACGATCGCCGGAACCGCCGCTGCCGCTTCTTCGTTGTTGACCGTCACGCGAACGATCTCGGAGCCAGCCATGGCCAACGCCGCCACCTGCTCGATCGTGGATGGCGTGTCGGCCGTGTCGGTGTTTGTCATCGACTGCACGACGACCGGGACCTCCCAGCCTACGCGAACCTGGCCAATCTTTACGGTTGGTGTCTTTCTGCGTTGGATATCTGGCATGTTGACCTCTACCCCAGTTTACCTGTTTCGCCGGGAAATCATCTGTTTCCAGCCCCCAGACGGGGCGTTGGCGCGGTTGGCGCCGGAAAGACACGAACGGGTACAATAAGTCCATGTTGTCCCGTGGTAAATTCCGCAGTTATCTGATGGTAGCCGGTGTGCTGCTGCTTGCTGGTCTCTCGCTCTCCGCCCAGGACACGAAGCGCCGCGGTCGCAAGTACAAGTCGCCGCCGCCAACCTCACGGATTGAAATAACGATCCTTCGCGATTCCGACGGGAAGCCTGTTGAGAATGCGTCAGTTATCTTCCATATGGTCGGGGACACCGGAAACATGGAACTGAAGACCAACGAAGACGGCAAGACCATGATCGACGTGCTGCCGATCGGTTCCAAACTGCGGGTCCAGGTGCTTGCCAAGGGATTCCAGACGTACGGGGAAGACTTCGACAACGACAAGCCGGAGATCAATCTGGGCATAAGGCTCAAACGGCCGGGTGAACAGTATTCCATCTACAAGAGTCACGACGATCCCAAAGAGAAGCCCGTCCCGCTGAACAAGGATTCGGGATCGGGTGACTCTGCGAAAGACAAGCGCGCCGACTCTGAGCCGCAGACCGGGGCTCAGCCCAGCGCGTCGCAGCCCCAGCAGCAGTAGGGGCGCGACGGATTCAAGCCGGACGCTTCAACGACCTTCGGATGACTAACCAGGCACTGAGTGGCAAGTCGGCATTCGTTACCGGGGGCGCGAAGCGCATCGGGCATGAGATTGCCCTGGCACTGGCGCATGCCGGAGCGGATGTCACAATCACTTATCGCTCTTCCAAGACAGAGGCTGGAAAGACTATTAAGGCCCTGGAAGCCATGGGGCGCCGCGCGCTTGCCGTGGAGTGCGATGTACGCTCAGAGGAGTCAGTTCGCAGCGCAATCGACGCGTCGATGGCATTTCACAAACGTCTCGACGTTCTGGTCAACAATGCAGCCGTTTTCGACTCTGGGAAACTCGATGAGATCAGCCTGGCGCAATGGGATGCGGCCTTTGAGACCAACACACGCGGGCCGTTTCTGGCAGCCCGCGCGGCGTTTCCACACCTGAAAGCCGCTCACGGACGAATCGTGAACATCGGATCGCTCGGCGGATTGCGCGCCTGGTCGGGACATGCGCACTACTGCGCATCGAAGGCGGCCCTGCACATGCTCACGCAGGCGATGGCCAAGGCGTTTGCCCCTGAAGTTACGGTGAACTGCGTGGCGCCCGGATGGATTGAGATGGAGGGCGACAAGCGCGACGTGGCCGAACGCTTTGCGCAGAAGGCCCCGCTCCAGAGGAACGGAACGGCACAGGAAGTGGCGCAGGCAGTGGTTTTCTTTGCTACGGGACCAGCCTTTGTGACAGGGCAGATCCTGGCTGTCGATGGCGGACTCAGTCTCTAAAGGCCTCCCGGATAGATGTGCCCTTTCGAAGGCGAGGCAGGTCGCCGCTGGCTGGTGGTCCCACCCCAACGACGAAGACCTGTCGTCGGGGGCCCGGGTCGCGTCGACTCAAGCGCATCGGCTTCGGGATACAGCGACCCAGGAATCGTTTTAGTCTGAAGGAGACCCTCACCGGGAAAAGAGGCGTTGCCAGAGACTCTTACCGGCGGATCTAGTGCCATTGCCGGTGTCGGGGAACCGGCCCTTGCCGTCGGGCATGCCTTCGTATACAAACGGCAGATCATCCCAAAGGCCCAAGGGTTCGGGCTGAGGTGGGAGTTTGGCGCCGTCAACGGCAGCCTGCGAGTTGGAGACGTAAAGACGCCTGGCAGTCTCTGTGCCTGCCTTCTGAGCCACGTAGTCGAATCCCTTTTTCAGATGCAGAGGTCTCCACTGGGGGTGATGGGCATCGCTGGCCAGGAAATGAATCCAGTCGCGCTCGAGCAGGGCGTTGGAGAAGACTTCGGCGAGTTTTCCAAATCGTCCGTAGAGAGACGCCGAGGTGACCTGCGTGAGGCAGCCTTCACGCATCCACTCGGCAAGAAGGCCGGGATCGCGCTGCAACACAGGGTTGCGCTCGGGATGAGTGACGATGAGAGTGTAGCCGGCCTTGCGCAGCCGGCGCAGGACTGGCGTGTAATGCGCGGGGACCAGTGAGTCAGGAAACTCAATGAGCAGGTAGCCCTTGCCGTTGATCGAGTAGCGCAGAGGATTGGCAAGCGCTTCCTCTATGTTGTTTACGTTCAAATGGAAATCGCAGCCGAGGCTCAAGGTGACCACGCGATCCAGTTTTTTTTGAAGCTCGGCAAAGCGCTCCTCGATAAGAGCTTTTTGATACGGGAAGGTTTCACTTGCATGCGGGGTGCAGACGATATGCGAGACGCCTTCAAAGGCAGCTCCATGCGCCATGTTGAGCGAGGTCTGTAAATCCGGAGCCCCGTCGTCCACCCCGTAGAGCAGGTGTGCGTGGATGTCAATCATCTTGTCTGCAGGTCCTCTCGCTTTACCACGACGTTAACGGGTCGCCAGGGCTTCAATCATCGAGGCGAAGATCTTCCAGCCATCGGCGGAACCGAGCAGCGATTCGCTCGACCGGTCAGGATGCGGCATCATGCCCAGCACGTTGCGCTCGGCATTGAGAATTCCGGCGATGTTGCTCAGCGAGCCGTTGGGATTGGCGTCTGGAGTGATCGCGCCGGAAGCGGTCGAGTAACGAAACGCGATCCGGTCCGCGCTTTCCAGGAGCTCGAGATCCTCCGGAGTGCAGAAGTAATTGCCCTCCATGTGCCCTATGGGAATCTGAAGCACTTCGCCTTTGGAGAGTTGGTTTGTGAAGGGACTATTTGCGGTTTCGACGCGCAGATGGACCTGCTTGCAGATGTACTTGAGGCCTGCGTTCCGCATGAGAGCGCCTGGCAGAAGGCCTGCTTCGGTGAGGATCTGGAAACCGTTGCAGATGCCGAGCACCAGTCCACCGCCGGCGGCAAAGCGCTTGACAGACTGCATGACGGGCGAGAACCGGGCGATGGCGCCCGTGCGGAGATAGTCCCCATAGGCGAAGCCGCCAGGGACGACGACTGCGTCCACGTTTTTGAGATCCTCCGAGTCGTGCCAGAGGAAGGTAACTGGCTGATGAGCGATTTCGGCAATCACGTTGTACGTGTCGTGATCGCAGTTCGAACCGGGAAAAACCAGGACCCCGAATTTCATGCCTCTAGGTTAGCAGTTTCGTTCGGTGGACTCGTCTTGAATATCCAGCGGATCTGATACCAAGGCTATGCAAGGCCACGCCCCGGGGCCAGACACCGCGGGCCCGCTTTGCCCAGATGAGAGATGGCCGCGATCGCTTTTACAACCGCGGCCATCTTTGGTGAAGCGGAACGCAGGATCAATACGTCAGTTGGAGTTCCAGTCCTTTGGGGTCGTCATCGACGAGAGCTGTGACGCGGTGATGCTCCGCATCGAATGCGGTTGAGATCTTGTTCCCGGAGGGACTGTTCAACGGCGCGATCGTGGCTCCCACCGCGGCCTTTGTTGCGCCGTAGACTTCGATGGAAAGCAGCTTCCACCATGGCTCAAAACTGCCCTCGCGCGGGGCAATCGTGACGACGACGCTCTGTGCACTCGTTCTGCAGGTGAAGCGCTGACGCATGTATTCGCCTTTTTTGAAGTTGAAGCTGGCGCCATCGTCGAGATACAGACTGCCGCTGCAGTCAGTGCCAGCGGCGAGCGGAGGATAAACGCGAAGGGTGAGCGGGCCCTGGGGTTTCTCGTCGGTGCTCTGGACGAGAGGCTGCTGGGGCACGATCGCTCCGGCCCGGACGAAGACCGGCAGGGTTTCAAGGGTGCGATGGATGCGCACCTCTGGCTGTGCAACGGGCGCATTATCAATGCCTTTACGGCCTGAACTTCCATCGATTCTTGAACCAGTCCAGTAGTCATACCAGCCAACCGGAGGCAGGGCCACGGAGTAGTCATCAAGTTCGTCAGGGACCGGACTCTGCGCCACAAGCAGATTGGGCCCCAGCAGGAAGGTGGTACCGCCGGCATCGATGGGCTCGCCGTCTGGCGTGCCGCCGGGGAATTCAAGAAACAGCGGGCGCATGATCGGCAAGCCTGTTCGGCTCATCTCTTCAGCCGCTGTGTAGATGTACGGCAGGAGCCGATAGCGCTCCTCGATGTAGTGGCGGCGCAGGCTCACATCCTCGGCCGTTCCGTTTTCCCAGGGCTCCTGGGGGAGCGTGCCGATTGCGGTGTGGTCGCGGTCGATGGGATGGAAGGCCGCGACCTCGAGCCAGCGGGTGAGGAGTTCGGGTTGAGGAGATGCTGCAAAACCGCCGACGTCGGCGCCGGCCATCGCAAACCCGCTCAGGCCGAGATTGAGGAGCTGCGGAGTGGTCTGCCGGAGGTGGTTCCAGGTGCTCGAATTGTCGCCCGACCAGGTGGCAGAGAAGCGATGACCGCCGGCATAGCTCGCGCGCGTCATCACAAAAGGCCGGGAGTTGGGTTGCAGTTTGAGGAGGCCTTCGTAGGTTCCGCGCGTATTCTGCATGCCGAAGACGTTATGAATCTCAAGGTGATTTGCCGTGCGCTGGGCAAAGCCGGGCTCGTCAATGCGATGCTGCACATCGTCGGGCATGGTCTTTGACGGAACGAGAAAGACGGCCGGCTCATTCATGTCGTTCCAGAAGCCCGCAACACCCTTCCCGACGAAATCGGAATACAGGGTTCCCCACCACTCGCGTGACTGTTTCCGGGTGAAATCTGGAAAGACAGCTTTGCCGGGCCACACTACACCCACGTACGTCGAGCCGTCAAGATTCTTGACAAAGTGATCGCCTGCGATGCCCTCGTCGTAAGGTTTGTAGCCCGCGTTGGGCAGATAGGCGATATGCAGGTCAGTGATGACTACCGTGTGGATGTGCTGTGCGCGCAGGTCCTTGATCATCTGATCAAAATGCGGAAAGCGCTCCGTGTCCACCGTGAACGGGCGATTCTTGAGCTGGTAATCAATGTCGAGCCAGATGACGTCGGCAGGAATGCGCTCGCTGCGCAACTTGTCTGCGATGCGGCGCACCTCGGACTCCGGATAGTAGCTGTAGCGGGACTGCTGGAAGCCGAAGGACCAGAGCGGCGGCATGGGGGTTGTGCCGGTAAGCCAGGCCCACGTCTGCACAACAGTCTTCGGTTCCGGCCCATAGAGGATGTAGAGATCGAGCGGTCCTCCCTCGGAGCCAAAGGAGTAGCCGTCACGGTATTCCTTGTTGAAGTCGTAGCTGGCGCGCCAAGTGTTGTCGAGGAAGACCCCGGCTGCGACGCCTTTGCGGAAGGTGATGAAGTAGGGAATCGACTTGTAGATCGGGTCGGTCGATTCCTGCCATCCGAATGCGTCGGTGTTCCAGTCGACGAATGCCTCATTGCGGCGGTCGAGAGGGCCCGGCTTGTCTCCCAGGCC
>Ga0335069_10005232_pt1 | contig 19105 bp, 20 predicted proteins | sample Lox_Sample_11_FD_206714 | JGI IMG/M metagenome (GOLD analysis project Ga0335069, IMG submission 206714) | Soil microbial communities from Loxahatchee National Wildlife Refuge, Florida, United States - Lox_Sample_1.1 | ecosystem: Environmental > Terrestrial > Soil > Wetlands | place: USA... | reverse complement strand
TCCCCAGCACCCCCGCCGCCATCGCAAAATGCATCAACACCGGCACCCCACGCGCCGCCATCAGCCCCCCCACCGCCGCCCCCGCCATTCCCCCAAGACTGAAGAGCGCATGAAACCCCGCCATGATCGGCCGCCCATACGCCCGCTCCACCACCACCGCCTGCGAATTGATCGCCACATTCATCACCCCAAACATCGCCCCCAGCCCAAACAACCCCGCCCACAACTCCGCATAATTCCCCGCCACCCCCGGCAAGAGCAGCATCAAACAATAAAGCATCACCGCGACCCGCACCGCCGCCCGCGACCCCACCCGCGCCACCACCCGCCCCGTCACCGGCATCGCCACCATCCCCGCCAGAGAAATCGCCAGCAGCGCCAACCCCAGCCTCGAATTCGACAACCCCAACCGCTCCTGCACCACCGCTATCCGCGACACCCACGTCGCAAACACCGCCCCCTGTATGAAGAAAATGGCCAGCGTCGCCCCCCGCGCCCGCTGCGCCGCAGTGCTCGTCAAAGGAATCGCAACAGAAAGTTCAGCCGTCATTTCTTCTCACTTCTCACTTCCGACTTCCGACTTCTCCAGAAATTCACGCCGCCGCATGCTCCCCAATCTGCTCCGCCAGCACCATCGCCACCCCGCGCGCAAAACTCGTCGCCGGATCGCCGCTCGCCACAATTCGATCCGCCGCCCTCTTCGCCGCCTCCTTCGCATGATCCATCGCCACCCCCAACCCCGCCCACTCCAGCATCGCCACATCATTATTCCCATCCCCAAACGCCAGCGTCTGCTCCCGCGCGATTCCCAACCGCTTCGACAGCGCCGCCAGCGCTGACGCCTTATTCACCCCCGGCATCGTGAACTCCATGAACTCCGGCTCCGTCACCACGAGATCCAACCGCCCCGCGAACTCCTCCCGCACCTGCGCGTGCATCTGCTCCACGCGCTCCGCCGACGTCAGCCACAGAATCTTCTGAAACGATTCCCCCGCCAAAGTGCGCAGGTCGCGCACCTCCGCACGGTCACTCGACAGCCGCGCGTACAGGTCGACAAATGCCGGATTTCCCTGGGCGAAGATGGCGCGATCATGGTAGGCCAACACCGTCATCTGGCGGGAGAGGCCCGTGAGGATGGTCGTTTGAGCCAGCGCCGGCGGTACATACGCCCGATACACGATTTCGCCCGTTTCTGCATGTTTTGCCAGTGCACCTTGTGCGGAAATCAGGTATCCTGTCCCTCCAAGCACCGCCAGAAACTGCGCCATGTTCTCATGCTTGCGTCCGGAGGCCAGCACGATTTGCACGCCATATCCCTGCAATTTCTGTATCGCGAGGCGATTCGCCGCGCTGATCTGCTTGTCCGGCCCGAGCAGGGTGTCATCCAGATCAATGGCCGCCAGCCGGAATCCGAAGGTCTTCATGATCTTCTCCTTCTTGCACGATTGTTACGATATAGGTACAATCATGCACAATCAATGACAAACAGGCACTTCTAGGCAAAACTTCCGACGAAAGCGACCCAAACTCATGCTCGCCGCCGAACGCAAACAACTGATACTCAATAGCTTATCCCACAACGGCAAGGTTCTCGCCGCGGAACTCAGCACCCGTTTCCACGTCTCCGAGGATACCATTCGCCGCGACCTGCGCGAACTGGCCGCCGAAGGCCTCCTCCAGCGCGTCCACGGCGGCGCGCTCCCAAAAACGTCCCTCGTGCAGGGTTACACCCAACGTAAGGCCGAATCCCTCCCGGTGAAATCCGCCATCGGGGCCGCCGCCGCCAAGCTGATCCAGGCCGGGCAGGTGGTCATCATCGACGGCGGCACCACCCCGCGCGAGGTCGCCACGCACCTCCCGCTCGACTGGAAAGGGACCATCATCACCCACAGCGTTCCGACCATGACCGCCATCGCGGAACATCCGCTCGCCGACCTGATCATGATTGGCGGCCAGCTCGACAAGTTTTCGCAGGTCGCCGTCGGCGCGCAGACGATTGAAGCCTACAGTCACATCCATGCCGACGTCTGCATCGTCGGCGTCGTCGGCCTGCACATCGAAGCGGGCCTCACCGACCAGCTCTTCGAAGAGGCGAACGTCAAACGCTGGATGCTCGCCGCGGCGGCGAAGGTGATCGCCGTCGTCACGTCCGACAAGCTCGGCAAAGTCTCGTCGTATCAGTTCGCCCCGGCCACGTCGCTGACGCATCTCGTGACCGACAGCGCCGCGACGGAAGAACAACTCGCCCTGTTTCGCAGGGCGGGTATTCAGGTGCTGACGGCCTGACCAAACGGATCGCGCGACTCGCGGCACTGGTGGGCGTGGCGCCGATGAACGTTCACTCCGGGCAGATGCTGGGAAAGCGTGCGATCCGGGGCGGACGGTCCTCGGTCCGGACGGCCTTGTACATGGCGGCCTTCTGCTCCAGCAAGCACAATCCCGTGATCAAGGCGTTCGTCCAGCGGCTCATCGGCGAAGGCAAGCCGTTCAAGGTGGCCATCACCGCGGCGATGCGCAAGCTGCTGACGATCCTCAACTCGATGGTCAAAACCAATCAGCTTTGGAAGGAGAATTTGTGCCCGAAAAACGCTTGAAAAATGTCACAGCCGCTTTTGCAGACCGGTGTCACTGGTAAAACGATTCTTCGTCGTGGTTGTGTTGAAACGGCAGGTGTGTCACTGAGATCTCAACTAATAGAGATGTGAACAATTTACACGTGTTCTGTATTGCAGCTCAGGTACAAATCACCGCATGCGGCATTTTTTGTCGAATACGCGATTTTATCTTGCATCAAGAAATGAATTAGGTATACTTCCTCCAAGTACAATATGTGCAATTAAACATATGTAGCTGTCACGCAGTGGGCGGTTTAACTGCTTTCTTTCGACATCTGGTCTTTGCATAGCTTGTCCATCTTTGTCACTCCCATCTGGTCGGGGTTGGAGCGATGCATTGGACGCTGCAGTACCTCTTTAGTTGCGCAGAGATGATTGAAATAGTTCCAAGTCATTCGTTGCCGGTACTCTATAAGGGGCATAGCCATGCGGAACTTGGGATCCAGCCTAAGGGCAATAACAGCAATATTGTCACTCCACCTGTTTGGAACACTCGCATACAGCGCGGCGGAAACACACCTATTACAGGGACATGTGCCGCCTGCAATAAAACATCGCTCGCTCCAACCCATGGGCCCGCTGGCCAAGGATACGAATCTGGATCTGGTGATCGGACTGCCATTGCGAAACACGGATGCCTTGAACAAAATGCTGCAACAAGTCTATGACCCGTCAAGCCCCAACTATCACCAATGGTTGACGCCATCCCAGTTCAACGCAACGTATGCTCCCTCGGAACAAGATTACCAGGCCCTCATGGATTTCGCGAAAGCAAATCAGATGACCATAGTAACCAGGCACGCCAATCGAAGCTTATTGCATGTGAGAATGCCGGTCGCGAATGTAGAAAAGATCTTTCATGTAACGATGAATCTCTATCAACACCCTTCAGAAAACCGATTGTTTTTCTCTCCCGATCGCGAACCCTCGATGGACGCAAGTGTTCCGATTTCATACATTAGCGGATTGAACAATTTTATTGTGCCGCATACCCCTCTTAGGGATCTGCCCGTTACGCCGCATAATCCCACCCCCAATGCCGGCTCGGGCAGTAACGGCTGGTTTACGGGAACGGATTTCAGGGCCGCGTATGCCCCGGACGTTTCCGAAACGGGCAAGGGCCAAGTTGTCGGAATCATTCAGTTTGCTGGGTATTACCCCGCAGACATTCAAGCCTACGAAACGAACGCTGGCTTTCCTAACGTGCCCATCCAAAATGTTTTTTTGTCAGGTTACACCGGGACTCCAGACTCGGGCGACGCGTTGGGTAATGAGGAATCGTCGATGGATATCGAATTGGCGATCTCGATGGCGCCCGGATTATCAAAAGTCGTTGTCTACGGCGCTCCGAGCGACGCTTCCTGCGTTGAGCTATTGGACGAAATCGCAAATCCGACCCAAGGGGAGCCTCTTCCAAACCAGATCAGCACGTCTTTCTACTTCTACTATGATGACAATGTTTACAAGGCGTTGAAGCAGCTGGCCGTTCAGGGACAAGCCCTCTTCGTGGCCTCCGGAGATTACGGTTCATATGACGAAGCCACGGGAAGTGGCGCGTTCCCGCCCGCGGATCACCCGCTAGTTACCTGTGTGGGTGGAACGGACCTGTCAACGACTGGCCCCGGCGGAAGCTGGCAATCCGAGGTGACATGGCCCTTTAGTGGGGGTGGATACAGCCCCTGGGGGGGCAACCCTGAATTTGCAATTCCCATTTGGCAATCAGGGATTAACATGTCGTCGATTCAGGGGTCGACGACGGTTAGAAACTGTCCTGACGTGGCCATGGTCGCCAACAATCTTTGGATCAGATGCGCAAACGGAACCTGGGAGTGGTCAGGAGGTACAAGCGCCGCCGCGCCACTGTGGGCGGGCTTCGCCGCGCTGGCCAACCAGCATGCTGCGGCAAGCGGTCGAACACGCATTGGATTTTTCAATCCGGCGCTCTACGCAATAGGCAAGGGAGCCAATTATTCAAAATGTTTCCACGACATCACCAGCGGCCATAATTTCAACAGCACCAATCCCAACAAATACAGCGCTGCCGTCGGGTACGACTTGTGCACCGGCTGGGGAACGCCCAATGGGACGAGCTTGATCGAGGCGCTAAGCCATTACGGAGCACCGACATGGAGCCTGCTCCCGGGCGGCGGCACTACGAAATTGCGCGACACAGCCGCCGTTTATAATAATCGGTTGTATCTATTTGCGGTCGGGATAGATGACCACCGCCATTATGTCAATTCATTTGAAGGGCAAAACTGGAGCGGATGGAGCGCACTGCCCAGCGATGGAACCACCGAACTTGCCGACACCGCCGTCGTTTTCCAAAATCGCCTATGCCTCTTCTCGATCGGCATCAAGGACCATCACCACTACCTCGATTCCTTCGATGGGCAAAACTGGTCCGGTTGGAGCGCCATACCTGGCGGAGGAACGACGCAGATTGCAGACGCAGCCGTCACTTACAAGAACCGCCTTTATCTCTTTTCAATTGGGACGAATGACCATCATCACTATGTGAACTCGTTTGATGGGCAAAACTGGTCCGGTTGGAAGGCCCTACCAGGGACGGGCACGACTAATTTGGCAGATACTGCTGCGGTCTTGAACGACCGCCTCTACCTCTTTGCCATTGGAACCAATGACCATCATCATTACACAAATTCCTTTGATGGGCAGAAATGGGCCGGCTGGAGTGCGTTACCAGGCGGTGGAACCACCGAACTGCCCGACGCGGCAATCACTTTCGGTAATAGCTTGTATCTCTTCGCCATCGGAACCAACGATCACCATCATTATGTGAATTCTTTCGATGGACAGAACTGGGCCGGCTGGAGCGTTATTGCGAACGGTAGCACGACCGAATTGCCAGATGCAGCTGTAGCTTTCCAGAATCACCTTTTGCTCTTTGGCATCGGCATCAGCGATCACCAGCACTACGTCCTGCAGTTTCGGTGACACGGCCGCGAACGGCCAGAACGCCCGGGGTGAAAAAAAGGTAACGAACCATTGTCAAGCCCTTTCACCACGCATCATCCTTTCCTTCATCCGGGTCACAACCGGCTGCGGCAACCGCGTGACGTGGCATCACATTCTCTTCGCCCACAACCAATGATCCGGCTCCCAACTGAAACTCGCGCCGAGCGCGCGTCGATCTTCGATCGACGGCTGAACGATAATCCAGTGGGAGCCGGATGAGAGACGAGTTCGGAGGAGTCGTTGCGCCCGGGATTCGCCGTGCCGCACCACGTCCGATATCCGCTTTTTGCTGGTAAAAAGCGACATTTTCTAGCCCCACCTATAAATGTATCCGACGTTAAATTCCGGGGGCGGTATCGCCTTACGGAGGTTCGGGACCGTGCATCACATTGGCCTGTCGCGCGAAGAGATTGACCACGTGCAGAGTCTGATCGACAGGCTCGACGGGCAACCTGCCGGCGCTGAAGCGGACCGGCGTGTGCATCCGCGGATCGACTTCGCGCATGCGATGTGGCTCAATCTGCCGACGGAACCGGGGGCGCCGTGGGTGCATATTTTTTCGCGGAATCTGTCCACCGGCGGGCTGGCGTTTTTGAGCCGGCGGATTTTCTATGTGGATCAGCACCTGGTGATTTCGCATGAGCTGAAGGAGCACACGCCGCTGCTGGTGCTGGCGAGCGTCTGCTTTTGCCGGAAGGTCGACAACGCGATCTACGAGGTGGGGCTCGCGTTCAAGGCCATCGAATACGATCCGGAGCGGCAGCGGCGCATTCCGTCGCGGTGGCTGGCGACGGTGGTGCAATCGGACTGGCTGGCCCGGAGAAAGAATCCGGCGATGGCGTCTACCCTGTAGGGGTACAAGTGGGAGGCATGATGATCACGGGCATTTCCGCAGAACAATTCGCAGTGGTTGCAGAGGTGATGCAGCATCTCGATCGCTCTCCGCCGAGCGCGCGTGCGAATCGCCGAAAAGCGCAACGGATCGACGTCCGGACCACCATGTCCGCGTTCCTGCTGAATCATGAGAACCATCCGAGCGTGCGCATCTTCACGCGGAACATCTCGACCTCCGGCCTGGGTTTTGTTTCGCGGCGGCCGTTCAAACTGGGCGAGAGCATCGCCATCCCGCTGAAGTGGCCGAATGACGAACGAAAAATTATCGTGGCGAAGATCACGTTCGTACGATACGTGCGGCGGGGGATGTACGAAATGGGCGCGGAATTCCAGCAGGCGGTTCGCGAGTCAGACGCCCCCGCGGCGCTGCGTCAGATCGTGCATCAGCGGTAAAACTTTTCCGGATGCTCGGCGTGCTCGCGCGCCAGTTCAACGTAGTGCGCGCAGTTGTTGCGAATCCATTCCAGGTCCGAATCGCGCACCTGGCGCACGATTTTTCCCGGGACGCCCATGACGACGGAACGGTCGGGCACGACCATGCCGGGACTGAGGACCGCCCCGGCGCCGATGATGCACTCCTCACCGACGACGCACTCGCCGAGGATGACCGCGTTCATGCCGATGAGGGAGCCACGTCCGACTTTCGCGCCATGGGCGACCGCGCCGTGGCCGAGGGTGACATCGTCGGCGATTTCGAGGGGCTTGCCGGTGTCGCAGTGGAGGACGCAGTGCTCCTGGACATTGACGCGGTTGCCGATGCGAATGGGAGCGACATCGCCGCGGGCGACGGTCTGGAACCAGAAGGAGCAATCGACGCCGATGGAGACGTCGCCGCAGATGACGGCATCGGTCGCCTGCCAGTGTTGATCGACGCGCTGCATCCGGGCATTGGAGCGGTAAGCAGACATGGGACTCTCCGTTCGCGACAGGTGGGGAGGGCCCTCCGCGGAAAGTGGAGGGACGTCGGCCACTACGCAAGGGGTAGTGTGATGGATGGACCGACCGTTTTCCACTCCGGGATAGGGATCGACGGGGGTGGGGAAGCTCTCCCCCCCTAAGAGAGGCCCCTTTTGACCGATAAAAAGCCTCCAATTCGCATCCAGAAAAACCCTGCAAATAGGCGGTCCTGCCATTTTTTCTTGGAAAACACCCGCGAAAACCCCACTTTACTTGTTGCCTCTCTGCAGTTTAGATCATCTTTGTGAAGGGTCGCACGAAGGGGTACTTTTTTCTTCGATTGGCGGCAGGAAACGCGTATAATGCGTGACTTGTTTTTTGTTGCGAGGTGTAAACGAATCATGGGTGTTCATCAAAAGAAACCGCGTAGCGCGGGTTTATCGGTCCTTGTATACGACCGTGGTCTCCATCCCGAACTCTTCACCGTCGACGCCCGTCGGGCGCGCGTCCTGGGGAGTTTGGAAGTGTCCATGTGGTTGCTGGCCAACGGCGGGCATCTGGTCGCGGTTTCCAGTGGCGGCAAGACGGTGTCGGAGCTGGCCTGTTTTCCGAGCAAGGCGCTGCCTGATCGCGGCCTGATCGAACGACTGCCGTGCAAGGGTGACAAGCAGTACGAGAAGGCGCTGGGGAACCACTTCCAGTACTACCTGGCGTTGAACGAAGAGCATGTGACGGAAGCCCTGTTCGATAATTCGGTTACGGAACTCCTTCGCCTTGCTGAAGAACAGGGCGGACTGGTTTCGCATAAGAAGAACGAGCTGGGGCAGACGGAATATCTGTCGATCATCGTGGCGCAGTTGCATCGCCGGGCCGTGCACATCGAAGGGTTCCACCTGCTGGGCGAAGCCCGCGTGCTGGTGCGGACGCAGTCGATTGTGGAGCCTGTGGCGAAGAACTGAGCGATCAGTGTTGAGGAAATGAAAGAAGGTGCCGGACGACTGTTCGGCACCTTCTTTTTTTTGCGGTTTTGGGGGGTCAATCTCATTCGCGGGTCATGAAACGCGGCCCGACGAGCGGGCCGGCTAAACGGGTCATTCCTGGGAGGAGGAGTGCCAGACGCAGGTGGCGAGGGCGATGAGGGTGGCGGCGGAGAGGAGCATCCAGCCGCCGAAGCCGAAGGGCCAGTGAGGGAGGAGGAGGTGCAGGAGGCCTTCCATGCCCCACATGGGGATGCAGGTGGCGACGACGAGGATGGTCCAGAGGGGGAGTCCGGTGAGGCCGGAGTCTTCGACGGAGTCGGTGGCCATGTACCAGCCGGCGATGAGACCGGCGATGGCGCCGATCATGGGTGCAAAGAGCATGAGGACGTTGAGGTCGCCTTCGTAGCGGAAGGGTTTGGAGATGAAGAAGACGAGGATCCAGCCGAGGGCGATGAGGCCGATTTTGCGAGCAAGAACGAGGCTGTACGTCTTGAGACCTGTCAGCGGTGTCCACTGCGTCATGGGTTATTGCACCTCGGGTGAGTCGGCGAAAGGTCCGCTTGAGGATAACATGCAATCGCCGCGGGATATGTGCGAAAAGTATGTAGGAACCGCGGCTCGGGTGCAACGTCGAAGGTAAAGAAATGAAGAAGCGTCAATACAGACTTGTGATTTTTGACATGGATGGGACGCTGACGGAGGAGCTGCTGGATTTTGCGGCGATTCGGGAGGAGATCGGGGTGCCTTCGGAAGTGAAGGGGATTCTGGAGCATATTGCGGAGTTGGGAGAGGAGGAGCGGCGGCGGGCGGAGGAGATACTGCATCGGCACGAGATCACGGCGGCGGATGCGTGTGAACTGCATGTGGGGGCGGAGGAGGTGCTGGCGGGGTTGCGTGAGCGCGGGGTGAAGACGGCGCTGTTGACGCGGAATTCCGCGGCGTGTGCGGAGCGGGTGCTGTCGCGACATTCGCTGGAGCTGGATTATGTGGCGACGCGCGACAATCGGCCGCACAAACCGCATCCGGATTCGATTTTGAACATCACGCGGCGGCTCGGCATTTCGCCGGGGGAGACGTTGATGGTGGGGGATTATCTGTATGATCTGCAGGCGGCGGAGGCGGCGGGGACGGATTCGGCGCTGCTGCTGGAGGGGAAGCGGGAGTTGCCGGCGTTTGCACCGATGGCGACGTATTGCATACGGGAGTTGCGAGAGGTGTTGCGGCTGGTGGAGGGGGGGGCGTGACAAGGTGGCAAGGTGACAGGGTGACAAGGTGAATAACAGTTTGGAGAGCTTTGTGATGCGATGGAATCGGATGGTGGTGGCGGCGGGTTTGATGTGTGTGACGCTTTCGGCGGCGGGGCAGACGAGTGCGCCGGCGACGGAGCCGGCGGCGAGTGAACCAGCGGTGAGCGCGCCGGCGGAGATGGATCCGGTGGCGCGGGAGGCGCTGAAGATGCTGCAGGATCGGAAGGGGACGCTGAAGGATTTTCAGGCGAAGGTGAATTACGACGTGGTGCATACGAAGACGGAGGATCGGGAGGGGAAGCTGGGGACGGTGGATTATGTGATGGATTCGGCGGCGGGGCCGACGTTTTCGGCGCGGTTCGACATTGATACGTCGGAGGGGGTACCGATCAAGAAGCATCGGCAGGACCTGGTGTTTGATGGGACGAACGTGACGGTGATTGATTATGCGGGGAAGACGTACACGCGGCGGAGCGTGCTGGGGCCGGGGGGGAAGCCGGGGGATGCGACGTCGCTGAACGGCGGGGTGCCGCTGCCGATCGGGTTGAATGTGGAGGAGGTAGGGAGGAATTTTGCGGTGACAGCTTTGCCGGGCGATGCGGGAGCCAAGGCGGATGAGGTGGTGTTGCAGCTGGTGCCGCGGGAGGAGGTGCGGGGGAAGTTTGAATTCAAGAAGCTGGTGCTGACGGTGGACAGGAAGCTGGAGTTGCCGGTGAAAGTGGTGCGGACGGAGCGGAATGGGGATGTGACGACGGTGGAGTTTTCGGAGATGGCGGTGAATACGGGGAAGTCGACGATGGTGGATACGAGCTTGCCGAAGGGTGGGAATTGGGGGATTGATCTGGGAGAAGGGGCGCAGAAATGACGAAATGGGGGGGGGCGTGGGTGGAGCGTTTGGAGCGCTGGTTTTTGCTGAGCGGTTGGAAACCACAGAGTTTCACAGAGGGCACAGAGACGCACAGAGAGCCGGGCAAGGAGGGGCGGGGTGATGCTTGGGGAATTCGGATTTTGAATTTGAGAGTGGGACCGGTCGGCGCTAACGCTGCGGGTTCCGTTGGGGTATGCTGCGGGGCATGAAGCGTGTGCTGTTGATTCCGTGTTTGTTGCTGCTTTTGCTGGGGGTGGTAGCGTATTTTGCGAGTGCGGGGCCGTTGCGGGTGGGGAAGCAGCGGCCGATCGTGGTCTGTTATGTGGATGATGTGAAGACGCTGGATGTGGGGCAGATGTCGTGGATGAACGACATACGGACGGCGATGGCGTTGTGGGAGGGGCTGGCGACGTATGGGCCGGACTCGTTGAAGCCGATACCGGGAGCGGCGGAATCGTGGGAGATTTCGCCGGACCAGAAGACGTATACCTTTCATCTCCGGAAGAATGCGAAGTGGTCGAATGGGGATCCGGTGACGTCGGCGGATTTTCTGTTTGCGTGGAAGCGGGTGTTTGAGCCGGCGACGCGGGCGAATTATGTGACGCTGATGTATGTGATCGAAGGGGCGGAGGAGTATGCGAAGCTGCGGGGCGACAACAAGCCGGCGGATTGGTCGACGGTGGGGGTGCGGGCGCCGGATCCGTATACGCTGGTGGTGAAGCTGAAGTATCCGCGGAGTTATTTCCTGGATTTGTGTGCGTTTCCGACGTTTTTTCCGGTGAATGAGAAGGCGATGGCGCCGTTTCTGAATGATCCGGGTGATCCGTCGAAGGGGTTTCGCGAGCAGTGGGAGCGATCGCCGAACCTGGTGACGAATGGGGCGTACTTTTTGAAGGACTGGAAGTTCAAGCAGCATTTGCTGATGGAGCCAAACGCGTATTACTGGGACCGGGGGAATGTGAAGTGCGATCAGTTGGTCATCACATCGATAGCGGATCAACGGGCGGCGCTGCTGGCGTATCAGTCGGGGACGGTGGATGTGCTGACGACGGTTCCGCAGCAGTTTGGGGAGGATCTGCTGAAGCAGATGGATGAGGGGCGGACGGACATTCATTACCGACCGGTGTTCGGGACGTTCTATTACATTTTCAACTGCACGAAGGCGCCGTTGACCGATGCGCGGGTGCGGAAGGCGCTGTCGCTGGCGGTGGACCGGGAGAAGATCACGACGGATGTGATGAGGATGCGGAACCGGCCGCTGGGGTTGTTCGTTCCGCCGGATGCGATACCGGGGTACAAGAGCCCGGAGGCGCTGGAACCGAACGTGGAGGAGGCGAAGCGGCTGCTGGCGGAGGCAGGGTATCCGGGGGGGAAGGGGATGCGGTCGATCGAGATCGTATACAACACGGAGGGGAGTCACGGCAAGATTGCGCAGGCGATCGGGCAGATGTGGGAGACGAACCTCGGCGTGAAGGTGACCTACCGGGCGCTGGAGCGTGGGAGTTTTGCGACGGTGCGGCAGATTGAGCACAGCTTCGATGTGGCGCGGGCGGGGTGGTACGGCGATTACACCGATCCGACGACGTGGCTGAACCTGGCGGCGACGGGGGACGAGAACAACGACGGGCTGTATTCGAATCCGGAGTACGATGCGCTGCTGGCGAAGGCGGCGGCGGCGCCGGATGCGCAGATGCGGCTGGATCTTTTGAGCGAGGCGGAGGGGATGCTGGTGCAGAAGGAGTTTCCGTTTTTGTATCTGTATCAGTACTGCGACGGGTTTATGTATGACGGGAAGAAGATCGGCGGGCTGGAGATGAATGTGCGGATGCTTACGGAATTGAAGTGGATTTACCGGAAGTGACGACGGATAAATGGCCACGAAAAACACGAAGGACACGAAAAGGGAGTTTGGAATTGAGCGGGGGAAGAGGCGGTTAAAACCGCCGGCTAACCTGCGGTTTGGAATGATTGGGTGAGTTGATGGTGCGGTTTTTATTCTGGCGTCTGGTGCAGTCGGTGGTGGTGCTGTGGGTGGTGTACACGGTGACCTTTGCGCTGTTGATGCTGGCGCCCGGGGATCCGTTCATTGGGGAGAAGAAGCCGCCGGAGTCGGTGCTCAAGGCGCTGGCGGCGGAGTACGGTTTGGTGCCGCGATCGGAGCGTCTGAACTACACTGCGGCGGAGGATGTGGTGTATTTTTCGCGGGTGTACTGGCGGTATTTGAGCCGGGCGTGCGTGGGGGACCTGGGGCCGTCGATTCAGTATGAGAACTGGAAAGTGACGGAGGTGATCGGAACGTCGCTGCCGGTGTCGGCGACGCTGGGGTGCGTGGCGCTGCTCGTGGCGCTGGTGGGCGGGGTGGCGGCGGGAGTGAGCGGGGCGGTGCGGAAGAACAAATGGCAGGACCTTGTGCTGACGGTGGTGACGCTGCTGGGGATCAGTTTGCCGACGTTCGTGGTGGGGGCGTTGCTGTTGATGGCGTTTGTGGTGTTTGTGCCGATATTTCCGTCGGGCGGGTGGGGTACGCCGCAGCAGATCGTGTTGCCGGCGGTGACGCTGGCGTTGTTTTTCCTGGCGTACATAGCGCGGCTGTCGCGAACGAGCACGCTGGATGTGCTGGGGGCGGATTTTGTGCGGACGGCGCGGGCGAAGGGGTTGTCGCCGCGGGAGGTGATTTCGCGGCACGTAGGGGCGAATGCGGGACTGCCGATATTGAGTTATATCGGACCAGCGGCGGCGAATGTGCTGACGGGGAGTTTTGTGGTCGAGAAGATTTTCAATGTGCCGGGGTTGGGGACGCACTTTGTGAACGGGTGTTTGAACCTGGATATCCCGCTGGTGCTGGGGAGCGTGATGATGTACACGGTGCTGGTGGTGGTGTTCAGTTTGCTGGTGGATGTGGCGTATGCGGCGGTGGATCCGCGGATCAGTTTGACGTGAAACTCGAAACACAAAACACGAAACGCAAAACACAAAACACAAAACGTCGAGGGGGAGGGGGAGGCGGGGTGTGCGCGGGGGTTGGTGGGATTTTTCGGTGAGTAGATTTGCCGAGCGCGCGTCGTTGTGGGGTCGATGGCCGGACTTTTCCTTGTGAAATGCTTCTCGATTGCAAACTGCGGTGTGTTCCGGGGGTTGCGAATACGTGCCTGATTTCACAAAGAAGTTCGAGAAATGCTTCACAATGTATTTTTACCTAAATCGTGGCCTGGCAATGATTTCTGATAGTTTTGCCTGGACACAAAGCCGATCTTCAATGCATAGTATCTGTTTTGGAAAACCATTCCGGAAAGGACGCAGCACAATGTCCGCTGCACTCGAACCAACCGCTTACCCGATTCACGCGCCCTCGCTCACCCAAGCCGCTCAGCCGCTGCTGCAGGAAGTGCCGCGGTTGCTGGAGTATCGCGCGGAGTCGGATCCGGATGCGGAGTTCATACCGAAGACGATCGCGGGGTTTGGGTTGGGGTTCATGCTGTTTGGGGCGTGCGCGACCATCGCGGCGCTGATGCTCAAGTATGCGCACAATCCGGGGATGGACTTCGGCAGAATGGTGGCGACCTACCTGGCGTTTCTGGTCGGCATTGATGGCGTGGCGGCATCGCTGCTGCTCGTCGGGTTGAAGGTGCGGGCGGATCATTTCCCGGAAGATCTTTACGCCCGGCACTGGCTGAACTCGATCGGGACCGGGGCGCTGCATGCGTTGATGATCACGGGGCCGGCGATTCTGCTGGACCGCGGGATTGTGATCAACCAGTTTGTAGCGTCGGGGATCTGGATGCTGGTGATGGCGTTTCCGGTGATTGCGGCGAAGTGGACGGTCGGTCCGCACCCGCACCTGGCGCGTCCCGGGGAGTAACGGGGACGAATTGAATGAGCTCCCGAAGCAGGGAGGGCGATTCCGCAGCATCGCCCTCCCTGTGTTTTTGCGGATGGCATCGTGGGAACGGCCGCTTTGGACGGATCGATTTGCCGACAGGGGCGCCGGCGGTACCGGGCACCGACAGCGCGGAAGCCTTGGGCTTGGCGGGAGGGGTTTGGTGGACTACACTGCTTGGCCGCAGCGGAGAAACGAATGCAGCGCGAAGAGCCTGATGGGATTGTAATAGTGTGTGATTTCTGCCGCCGCGACTGGGACGGGCAGGAGCCGATGATCGAAGGGCATCATGGTTCGGTGCTGTGCCTGGAGTGTTTGAAGCGGGCGCTGGTTGAGCAGAGCACGGGCGACGGGAAGTACAACTGCACGCTGTGTCTGCGGTATAACATACCGCCGTCGCTGCCGCGGTGGAGCCATCCGGAGCATCCGGAAGCGGTGGTGTGCCAGGAATGTTTGTACCAGGCGGGCAAGGCGTTCGGGCGGGACAAGGATGTACCGTTCACGTGGAATGCGAGCCAGTATCCGCCCCCCGGCCCCAAAGTGACGTAAGCAGAGCAGAAAAGGAGAACGCATGGACAAGTACTCACCCGGATATGTGATGCGGATTATGGCGTTGGATGCGATCACGACGATCATCGGGTTGTCGGTGTGGGTGGCGCCGTTTGCGCTGGGGTGGTATCCGGGGGGATTTGACACGATGCTGCATGTGACGCTGGGGGCGTTGATCACGGTGCTGGGGGCGTTTCGAGTGCTGGTGGCGTATCGGTCGGAGTGGATTGAGATCGTGCTGTTTCCGCTGGGGCTGTTCGTGTTGCTGATGCCGCACTGGCTGCACATGGAGTGGAATGCGAATTACACCAATGCGCATCGGATCGCGGGCGGGGTGGTGATGGCGGTGGCGGTGATCAGCGGTTTGATGACCGTGATGGAGAACAAGAAGCACCCGGCATACTGAGGCCCGGTTTGCGTCTCGCTGCCGATCGGCGGGGGACCCTCTGAAGGCGGAGCTCCGAACGAGGCGGAACGCCGAACTTGCTTATTGCACGGGGTCGAGGAGGCGGGCGAGGCGGACGGCGAAGCGGAAGATCCAGCCGCGGCGCTGGAGGTCGCCGGCGCGGGCGGGGGTGGCGTCGGCGAAGTCTCGCTCGAGCATCTGGGCGGTCTTGGCGGCGAAGGCGGGGTCGGCGAAGAGCAGCGTGATTTCGAAATTGAGACGCATGGAGCGGTTGTCGAGGTTGGTGGTGCCGACGGCGGCGAGGTCATCATCCACGAGCCAGACTTTCTGGTGGAGGAAGCCGGAGGTGTAGCGGTAGAACTTCACGCCGGCGCGTTCGCCGCTTTCGAGATAGGAGAACGCGGAGAGGTAAATGAGGAGGTGATCGGCGACGGCGGGGAGCAGGATGCGAACATCGACGCCACGCATGGCGGCGAGCTGGAGGGCGTCGTAAAGGGTTTCGTCGGGGACGAAGTAGGGGCTGCTGATCCAGAGGCGTTTTTGGGCGCCGTTGATCAGGGCAAGCAGGAGGAAGGTGCAGGTTTCCATGTCGTCGGCGGGGCTGCTGGGGACGACGATCGTCGGGATGTTGCCGCTCGCAGAGGGTTGCGCTGCCGCCGGCAGCGTGAGCACCACGCCTGTCGCCCAGTGCCAGTCCTGGAGGAAGGAGAATTCGACGGCGGCGACGGCGGGGCCGCGGACCGCGACGTGGGTATCGCGCCAGTGGCCGAAGCGGGGGCTTTTGCCGACGTACTCAACGCCGACGTTGTGCCCGCCGACGTAGGCAGCGAGGCCATCCGCGACGACGATTTTGCGGTGATTGCGGAAGTTGATCTGAAAGCGGTTCCACCAGCCGCGGCGGGTGTTGAAGGGCTGCATGTCGATGCCGGCGTCGCGGAGTTCCGCGATGTATCGGGAGGGGAGCCGGAACGAACCGATTTCATCGTAGAGGAAGTGGATGCGGACACCGGCCTTCGCCCTGGCAATGAGGCGCCGCTGGAGGTCGCGGCCGAGGTTGTCGTCGCGCACGATGAAAAACTGCAGCAGAATGTAGGACTGGGCGGCGTCGATGGCGGCGAAGATGGCGTTGAAGGTGGCGTCGCCGTCGATGAGGAGGCGGGCATCGTTGCCGGAGGTGAGGGGGAGGAGAGTGAACTTCTGGATGGCGGAGAAGCGCCGGGTGTCGCCGGGAAAGGGGATTTTGAATTCGGCGAGCCGCGCGAGGAGTTTTTCGATGACGTGGTCGATCCGGCGGTCGCCTTTGCGGCGGGCTTCGACGTAACCGTAGAACTTCTGCCGCCCGAAGACGAGATAAAGCGGCAGCGCGACGTAGGGAAAGAAGATGAGCGAGAGTGCCCAGGCGATCGCGCCCTGGCTCGTGCGGCCAAAGAGCGTGGCGTGAATCGCCGCGATGATCCCTGCAACGTGGAGGAGGGGGATGAGGACGCCTAGGATTCTCAGGAAGAGATAAAGTGTCATGAATATCCTGAAAATTGTTGCAACCGGGCGGACGACATCGGATACTGTGAGTAATGCGATTGCTCGCAGGTGGACAGCCCGTGAAGGGCTGGCGTGAAAAGGCCTTGGAAACAGGGCTTTTTCTTTTTTCCGTTAAAAACACATCCAGCCATGATTTTCGACTGCTCCATTGCCGCCCACAAGAAATTTGGGAAACGCGACGCCACACAGCCGTTGCCCGAATGGCGCAAGCGGTTCGGTGATCAGTAGTTTTTCATGGAGGCAGGCGATTTTGATTGGATGAGCAAGAATATCAGCCAGTTCGAGACCGGCGATGCATGCGCGTTTCGGCTGTAGTTTGATTTCCTTGGAAGTCAGAGCGCGTTGGTAGGCATCATGGCCGAGTGAATTGGTCCCGCTTTCATACACATTTTTGTACGCATTCTTTAACTGCAGATCTTCTTCGCGGCCTCTTGATTCCGCCATAACATCGCCCACGGAGTCCTTTGCCAAAAGCCATCGGCTGTAGCGATAGAGCATGGCCGCTAGACAGAAGTGGTAGGGATGCAGGCTGAATGGAGAGGAGAGTCCTGCGTAGCGGTTTGATTGTTGCTTCTTATCAATGAGGACGCAGATCAGGGTGAACTGCGATTCTGAAACCAGTTTCACCAGTTCGTCGTCGAACTGTTGGCGGATCGCGTCGTCGCGCAAGACGACGAAAGGACCTTTCCGGTTAATGATGTCAGACCGGTGCAACGAGACCGGACGATCGGGCCGAGGGCCAAAAAAATGGCGTTTCAACTTGTCGAGAGCGTCGGCAAAGAGTATGTATTGCTCCTGGTCGAACCACACGCCGAGCAAGGCCAGGTAACGGCGCGAAGGGTCATCCAGCATGTTGAGCGCATGATCACCTGATTCGTCGATGTACAGGCGATAGCGAAGCTTTTGTGGGTCCATGAAGGCTAGCTTCAAGGAAATTTGCCGAAAGCACAATAAAAAAAGGGCTGAGCGACTGAAGCCCGGCCCTTCGGTTACAAGATCTTTCCCGCGCTTACAGCATGCTCTTGACGGTCTCGCGTTCCTCGACGAGTTCCTTGTTCGTCGCGGCGATCTTTTCCTTGGCGAACTCGTCCATCGGCAGGCCCTTGATGACTTCGTAGCTGCCGGGGGTGGTCGTGCGGACGGGCATGCCTGCCCAGACGTCGGGGTCGAAGCCGTACTCGCCGTTGGACTTCACCGCCACCGAGTGGACCTTGCCGGGGGTCATGAGGTCGTGCACGTGATCGACGAGGGCATTGGCAGCGGAGGCGGCGGAGGAGGCGCCACGGGCGGCGATGATCGCCGCGCCACGCTTGCCGACGGTCTCCTGGAATTCCTTCCGCAGCCATTCCTGATGGCCGATGACCTGCGGGACCGGCTTGTTGTTGATCTTGGCCAGGTGGAAGGCGGAGAACATGGTCGGCGAGTGGTTGCCGAAGATGTAGACGTCGCTGACGGCGGTCAGAGCGACGTTGGCCTTCTTGGCGAGCTGGGTGGCGGCGCGGTTCTGGTCGAGGCGGACCATGGCGGTGAAGCGATCGACGGGGAGCCGCTTGGCCTGCGACGCGGCGATCATGGCGTTGGTGTTCGCCGGGTTGCCGACGACGGCGACGCGGCAATCATCGGCGGCGACGCGATCGATGACCTTGCCCTGTTCGATGAATATCTTGCCGTTGTCCTTCAGGAGGTCCGCGCGTTCCATGCCGGGGCCGCGGGGCTTGGCGCCCACGAGGCAGCACCAGTTGGCGTCCTTGAAGCCCACGGCGGGGTCGGAGGTGAGGATCATCTGCTGGACGAGCGGAAAAGCGCAGTCGTCAATTTCCATGGCGACGCCTTCAAGGGCCTTCATCGCCTTCTCGACGGGCACTTCGAGCAGTTGCAGGATGACCGGCTGATCCGGCCCGAACATCTGGCCCGAGGCAATGCGGAAGAGAAGGGCGTAACCGATTTGTCCGGCGGGGCCGGTGATCGCGACTCGAATGGGCTTCTTCATGGCAGCTCTCAGATAAAAGAAGAACAGGATCGGGAGGCAGCACGCTATGCCGCCTCTCCATCCGGGTTTTGAACCGCCCAGCCTAAAGCAAAGCCCGGCGTGCGACAACCCGTGCACGGCTTTAGGTAACTGGGAGGCAGGGCAAACGCATATGGAACCTCGTCCATGAATATTCGAGGATTCTGGCCCCACTTTCACCTCCGAAACCGCCTTTGGAATGCGGCTTTGTGGGGTAGGCGTGGGAAAGGGGACCAAAAATCCATA
>Ga0335069_10005231_pt1 | contig 19106 bp, 22 predicted proteins | sample Lox_Sample_11_FD_206714 | JGI IMG/M metagenome (GOLD analysis project Ga0335069, IMG submission 206714) | Soil microbial communities from Loxahatchee National Wildlife Refuge, Florida, United States - Lox_Sample_1.1 | ecosystem: Environmental > Terrestrial > Soil > Wetlands | place: USA... | reverse complement strand
GACGCGCGCGGGTTGGCGTCGACCGCGGCGAGCATCGCCTCCGGCGCGCCGCGCGCCGACGACCCCGGCGCGAACGTGTCGCAGATCGCGTCGAGGGCCACACGCTGTCGCTCGGAGAGCTGCACCCCGGGGGTACCTTCTCCGTCCGCGCCGCCGTTTACAAGTTGGACATGTACGACCCGCTGACGAGCCGGTACACGTTCGCGTGCCCCGAGCGCGGAGAGGCGCAGGTCGCGCTCTCGTCGTTCCGCATGCTCGAGCGCCTGCCCGGGCCGGCGCATCCGGTGGTGTACCGCGTCCGGTTCGCGTGCGCGTGCGGCGACGAGCACGACGGCTTCGTGCCGCACGACGAGCTCGACTGGGCGCCGCTCGGCCTCGACGGCGGCGTGTTCCTCAACCTCATGACCTCGAAGGTGGAGCCGGTGGCGGACGAGCTCGGCGAGCTCGCGGCGGCGCACATCGGAGCGGGGGAGTGGCCGTGGAGCTTCTTCTGCTTCCCGGAGGACCGGCCGCGGCCGGTGTTCCCGTCCGCGTTCTTCCTGCTCACGCCGGGCGAGGGCCGGCTCGGCCTCGCCGTCCGCTGCCCCGCGTGCCGGCGCACGTCGGTCAACCTCGTCTCGCACGAGCACGTCGACGTCCCGTTCCACAACGACCGTGAGGTCGGCGTGGTGGAGCACGTCTTCCCGGAGGACGCGCAGGCCGTGGTGGAGGAGTTCCGGGCCGAGCTCTGGTCGGCGGCCTTCGACGCCCGCCGCCTGGCTCTCTAGGCCGCCCGCATCCGACCGGCTCTCTCCGGCGTTTCACCGGAAACCCCGGAACGAGGTGATGGGATTGCGACGCTACGGCTTGTACGACACCGCACGCGGCCTGACGACGGTCGCGGCCGCCGGCGCGGCCGGCGTGCTCCTGTGGGCGGCCACGCTCGTCGGCCAGCAGACCGACGGGCGGTTCTGGGCCGAGATGGCGATCGTGGCGGGCGCGGGGCTCGTGATCGCGCTCTCGCAGGTCGTCGGCGGATGGACGAAGGGGCTCCGGCTCCGGATGTCGCCGGGGACGTTCGCGCTCGCCTTCCTGCCGGTGCTCGTCGTCGTCGGCTGGATCCTGATGGCGACCCAGCCGGGCCACGGCTGGCACGAGGGGACGGTCGCGTCCTGGAGCAGGGACATCGCTCTCATGGGGCTCGTCCACGACCTCGCGCTCTGGCACGGCGTGCTCGCGTTCGGCTTCGGGCTCGTGCTCGGGCTCTCGTTCGACTCGGTGCCGGTGCCGGTGGAGGCGCCCCGCGCCGCGCCGATCCCGGCGACCGCGGCGGCCGACGGCCGGGCGGCGACCGAGCCGCTCTCGGCCGAGCGGCGTGAGGTCGGGACCGGGCGGCGGCGGTTCGTCCCGGTCGGGCGCGGGACGAAGAACACGCCGAGCTCGATGGACTAGCCGGGGTGGGGGTCGCCGGCTCGGGCGACCCCAATCCCTGCCGTCAGGGATCGGGCGGAGACCCGGCCGAGGCCGATAGCAAGGGCGGATGGAGCTCGCAGCAGGCAATCGGCAGCGAGAGATGAGGCTCGATCTCCTGGCCGCTCATCTCGCAGGACTGGACCCGGACTCGGCCCGGGCCAGCGACCGGCTCGAGGACGCGATCGGGCCGAAGCTCGCGCACTTCCTCGTCGCGGCGCTCGTGCCGCACCCCTATCCCCAGACGACCGCCGCGTAGCGGGGTCAGGCGCTGTCGGCGCCGCGTGCGGCGACGAACAGCCAGATCGCGGCCGCGGAGACCATCGAGACCACGATCGCGAACGCGCCCGAGGCGCCGACGGCGAGCAGCCCGAAGTAGACGTACATCCCGAGGCCGAGCGCCCACAGGAGGGCGATGACGCCGGGAGCGATGCTAGGTGGGTGGAAGTGCATCGGCGAGATCGTAGATGACCGAGCGGCCTTCCCGGACCAAAAAGAGTCGCCGAGCCGGTCGCGGTTTCGTCCACAGAACCGCTCGACTTTCCGCCTCAGCCCTTGCGGGCTTCCTCGTACGGCCTATCGGCTCCGCTTCGCCCTACTCCCGCGCCGCGCTCGGCGCAATTGGGAATCTAGGGGGTCTGCAAAGGGCGTGCAAGGGTCTCCAGATCGAAAACGTTCGCATTTTGCGGATTTTCAACAATCAACATTTCCACAGCGGACTGTGCAACCTGTGGAAAAGCCGATCTAGCGTCTGCGGAGGAGCGCGCGTGCGGTTGCGAGCGCCGCGACCCACAGCGGGACCGCGGTGAGGACGAACGGCCGGAGCGTGTCGCTCGCGGAGTGCGAGTGCGCGTCGAAGGCGCGGAAGAGCGCGGCCGTCGCTCCCAGGAGCGCGGCGCCTCCGGCGGCGACGAGCAGGCGGCGCACCGTCACGGGGTGGAGCCTAGCCGTCAGCTTCGATCCGTTCCAACTTGACATAACGCTCACTCTCGAGCGGAGGGCTATTCGAACAGGAGGGTCTTCAGCGGGGCGAGATCGTCGCCCCATTCGTGCCCGAATCCCCGCGCGTCCATGAGCGCCTCGACCTGCGCCTCGATCACCTGTTGCAGCGCGGGCTCGCCCGAGTCGAGCAGCCGGAGCACGGCGGCTCGGAGAAACCCGGCGCTCCAGCCCTGAGCCTGCTCGATCTCCGGAAGCGCCGGCTCGAGCGCGTCCAGGTACGGCAGCCAGCGCCGCTCGAGCCCGAACAGGGTCCGGAGCAGGTGGACGGCCGACTCGGCCGCGTGCAGGCGGCCGCCGAGCTCGTCGCCCCGCCGCCACGCCTTGATCGACCGTACCCAGGAGTTGAGGTAGCCGTCGTACGCCTCGGCGACCCCGGCGTAGGCGGCCTCGTTCGCCGAGTCGACGATCGCCCGCAGCAGCCCCTCGAGCTCGCCGGTCTTGTCGAGGACGACGCGCGCCTCGAGGAACGAGGCCGTCCACCAGCCGCGCTCGCCCGCGAGCCGGCGAAGCCGCGCCGGCGTCTGCAGCACCACGTCGACGTCCCCGGCCTTCGTATGCACCTCACCGGCAGCGTTCCGCCGTTCGTACTCGTCGTCGGTGACGACCCGGACGAGGTCGAAGTCGGAGCCGGCACGGTCGACGCCGCGTGCACGCGATCCGTGCAGGATGAGGCCGAGGGACGCCGGGTCGGACTCGACTTCTGCGAGCAGCGCGTCCACGCCGGGCGATCGTAGACGGCGTACCCGGACGAGGGGTCGCCCCGGCGCCTCGCGGTGACGATCAGGCTCTTGTGGGGGGCCTGCAGATCTACGCCCGGTCGAGCACCGACCGGTTCCGCCCGGACCAGCGACTGTCGTTCAAGCCGCGCCGCAGCCGGAGCGCGAGCATGTGGCCCGCGACGGCGATCCTCGTCGTCCTCGGGCTCGCCGTGATGCTCCACCAGCTGGTCTAGCGGCGAATCCCTTGATTTGGGGACGCCCGTGGTGTTTTGCTGCGCTTGCGCCGCGGAACCTAAAGATGCCCAGACAACGATCGGGGGATCTGTTGACGGTCGAGATCGAGGTCATCCTCAGGAGCGAGGAGCTGTCCGCGCTCCTGGAAGCCGCCGAGGCGAGCGGCCAGCTGCGCCAGTCGGAGCTGCAGGAGGTCGTGGAGCCGCTCGAGCTCGACCCGCTCGAGGTGGACGCCGTGTACATCGAGCTCGACCGCCGCGGCATCGACCTGCTCCCCGACGACGAACCGGAGAAGGAGCAGGCGCCGCCTCCCCCACCCCCGGCTGTCCAGCCGGTCGAGACGACCACCGACGCGCTCCAGCTGTTCCTCCGCGAGGCCGGCCGCCACGCCCTGCTCACCGCCGCGCAGGAGGTGTCGCTCGCGAAGCGGATCGAGGCCGGCGACATGGCGGCGAAGACGCGGATGATCCAGTCGAACCTCCGCCTCGTCGTCTCGATCGCGAAGAACTACCGCAACCAGGGCCTGCCGTTCCTCGACCTCATCCAGGAGGGGACGCTCGGCCTCATCCGCGCGGTGGAGAAGTTCGACTGGCGGCGCGGGTACAAGTTCTCGACGTATGCGACCTGGTGGATCCGCCAGGCGGTCGCGCGCGCGCTCGCCGACAAGGCGCGCACGATCCGCATGCCGGTGCACATCGTCGAGCGCATGCAGAAGATGAACCGCGCCGAGCGCACGCTCTGGATGGAGCTCGGCCGCGAGCCGACGCTCGAGGAGATCGCCGCCGAGGCATCGCTCCCGGTCGAGCAGGCGCGCGAGGTGCGCGCCGCCGCCCGCGCGTCCGCGTCGCTCGACCAGCCGGTCGGCGAGCAGGAGGACGCCGTCTTCGGCGACTTCGTCGCCGGCGACGACCCGCTCCCGGAGGACAGCGTCGAGATCTCGCTCCGCAGCGAGGCGCTCGCGCTCGCGCTCAACTCGCTCCCCGAGCGCGAGCGGCAGGTGCTCGTCCTCCGCTACGGGCTCGTGGACGAGGAGCCGAAGACGCTGGAGGAGATCGGCAAGCGGCTGGGGCTCACGCGCGAGCGCGTGCGGCAGATCGAGCTCGAGTCGCTGCGACGCCTCGCGAACCTCCGCGAGATGCAGCTCGTCGCCGCCGGGTAGCTACTCGGAGAGATACAGCTCGAGGTCGGGCGAGCCGTTCCGCAGCTCGCGGAGCGCGCGCGACTCGAGCTGGCGGACCCGCTCGCGCGTGACGCCGAGCTCGACGCCGATCTCCTCGAGCGTGCGCGACTGCTCGCCGTCGAGGCCGAAGCGGAGCGCGAGGACGCGGCGCATCCGGGGGTTGAGGCGCATGAGCGCGCGCCCGAGCTCGCCGCTGCGCGCCTCGTCCGCCGTCCGCTCGTCCGGGCGCGCGGCGCTGACGTCCTCGATCAGGTCGGAGAAGGCGCTCTCGCCGTCCCCGACCGGCGAGTCGAGGCTCACCGGGTCGTCGACGAGACCGAGCAGGTCGAGGACCTTGTCCTCCTTCTCGCCGGTCTCCTTCGCGAGCTCGGCCGGGGTCGGCTCGCGGTTGAGCTTCTGCGCGAGCTGGCGGCGGACGCGGAGCAGCCGCCGGACGCGCTCGGCGACGTGCGTCGGGAGGCGGATCGTCCGGCCCTGGTCGGCGAGGGCGCGGGTGACGGCCTGCCGGATCCACCACGTCGCATACGTCGAGAGCTTGTAGCCCATCCGGTAGTCGAACTTCTCCACCGCACGGATGAGGCCGAGATTCCCCTCCTGGATGAGGTCGAGGAGCGGGACGCCGGCACGCGTGTAGTTGCGCGTGATCGACATGACGAGACGGAGGTTCGCCTCGATGAGCCGCCGCTTCGCGTCCTCGTCGCCCTCGTCCTTGCGCCGGGCGAGCTCGCGCTCCTCTTCGCGCGTCAGCAGGCGCCCGTGGCCGATCGAGCGCACGTACAGCTTCAGCGGATCGTCGATCGGCTCCGCAGAAACTGTCTCCTCGACCGCATCGAGGGTGGGCTCGACAACGAGCGGCTCCACTTCGGGGTCCTATCGGCTGAAGCTCAGGAAGGCTTGAGGCCCTCGCCGCCGAATGCCGCCGGAGACTCCGGTACCGTAGGGAGGCGTCCCCGAATGTGTGGAATCGCCGGATACAGCCTGTCGTCCCGTAGCGCCGTGGACCGGACGCTGGCGGCGCAGGCCCTCCTGGCGGGGATCGCCGAGCGGGGCGCGGACGCGGTCGGGTACGCCCATCGCAGCCCCGGCTCCCGCTACCCGGTGGTGACGAAGCAGCGGACGCCGGCGAGCCGGCTCCTCGAGCGGATCGCCGTCCCGCAGGCCGCGACCGAGCTGCTCGTCCACGTCCGGGACTACACGAAGGGCCACCCCTCGATCGCCGCCAACAACCACCCGGTGCGCCACGGCCCGGTGGTCGGGATCCACAACGGGATCATCGTCAACGACGACGCGCTCCTCGCCGAGTTCGAATGCGCCCGGTCGGAGCCGCGGATGACGGTCGACTCCGAGGCGATCTTCGCCCTCGCCGCCCACTCCCACAACGACCCCGCCGCCTTCGAGGCCCTGCTCGGGTCGATGGCGACCGCGTGGCTGGACGAGCGGGAGCCCGGGACGGTGTACGCGGCGCGCGGGATCGGCCGCCCGCTGTGGACCGGCCGCGGCAAGAACGAGCTGTTCTTCGCCTCCACCCGCACGGCGCTCGAGGTGGTCGAGCGGTACGCGGGCGTGAAGCTCCGCAAGCAGGAGCTCGCGAACGGGACGTTCCTCGCCCTCCGCGCCGGCAAGGTCGCGCGCACCGGGCGGTTCGAGCCCGACCCGCGGTACGAGGAGCCGGGCAAGCCGCTTCCTGCCGTGCGCGCGCCCGGCGAGGGCACCTCCTGCCTGCAGCAGCTCGCGGCGCTCGCCGCCGCCTGAGCTAGCGCACGAGTGCAGGTTCTCGGTGGGATGCCCGAGCCGGGTTGTAGACGCCGATTTCGCCGTCGATGGTCGGCCGGCAGAGCTGCGAGGAGACGGTCGTGGAGCCTCGGTTGGCGCAGGCCTCCTGACAGGAACATGGGACGCTGTTAGGGTTCTCGGCGAGTTCTCGAAGCGCCGTTCGACCAGGAGGCGAAGGTGCGCGCAGCGTTGATGTCCATCGAGGAGGCCGTTGTGACCTACTTGGAGGGTATGACGCTTGCTTCGCAGAACGCTGAACCTGGGAATCCTGGCGCATGTAGACGCCGGTAAGACGACACTCACCGAGCGGCTCCTGTACGGAGCCGGCGTCATCGACGAGATCGGCAGCGTCGACAAGGGGACGACGCAGACCGATTCGCTCGCTCTCGAGCGTGAACGCGGGATCACGATCAGATCCGCTGTTGTCTCGTTCGCGCTCGACGACGTCGCCGTGAACCTGATCGACACGCCTGGGCACCCGGACTTCATCGCTGAGGTCGAGCGTGTGTTGAGTGTGCTCGATGGGGCTGTCCTCGTGATCTCCGCCGTCGAGGGCGTCCAGCCGCAGACGCGGATCCTGATGCGCGCGTTGAAGCGGCTACAGATCCCGACGCTTCTGTTCCTGAACAAGATCGACCGGCGCGGAGCCGACTGTTCGCGCGTGCTCGCCGAAATCCAGAAGAAGCTGACGCCGGCTGCGGTGGCGATGACGGCTGCCCACGGTGAGGGCGACCGAGCCGCGTCGGTTACGGCGCATACGGAGACCGATCCTCGAATGGCCGAGGTGCTCGCAGAGCACGACGAGCTGCTGCTCAGGCAGTACGTCGACGACGAGACGAACGTCTCGCCGCGGCGTCTCGGTGGCGCGCTCGTCGCGCAGACGGCGAAGGCGCTCGTGTACCCCGTCTTCTGCGGCTCGGCCCTCACCGGCGCCGGCGTCGAGATGCTCTCCTCCGGGATCTCGGAGCTGCTGCCGGCGCGTGCCGGCGATCCCGACGGCCCGGTCTCCGGGCTCGTGTTCAAGGTCGAGCGCGGGCCGACCGGCGAGCGCATCGCCTATGCGCGCATCTTCTCCGGCACCGTCCACACACGTGAACAGGTTCGCTTCAGCCGTCGCGGCGACCACGGCAAGTTGACCGCGATCAGAGTCTTCCGGGACGGCAGGGATGCTCCGCAGCGCTCGGTCTCGGCTGGCGAGATCGCCAAGCTCTCCGGCCTTGCAGACATCCGGATCGGAGACAGCATCGGCGCGGCGAACAGATCGATGGCGCACGAGTTCTCTCCACCGACGCTCGAGTCGGTGGTCGTTCCCCTCGATCCCGATAAGCGAGAGCAGCTTCGCCTCGCACTCGGGCAGCTCGCCGAGCAAGACCCGCTCATCAACGTCCGCCAGGACGACGAGCGGCATGAGATCTCCATATCGCTTTACGGCGAAGTGCAGAAGGAGGTCATCCAGGCGACGCTCTCGCGGGAGTACAGCCTCGACGTCGAGTTCGGCGAGACAACCACCATCCACATCGAGCGCCCGATCCGAACCGGCGAGGCGCTCGAGATTCTCCATGCAAGGACGAAGTCGAACGTCACCGGGAAGAGCTCGCCGACGAGCACGAATCCTTTCCTCGCGACGCTCGGGCTACGGGTCGAGCCCTCGCCGGTGGGCTCGGGGATCGAGTTCCTGGTCGACGTCGACGTTCGCCTCGTGCCGGTGTACGTGTACAAGGGCGTTGACGCCTTCGCTGCGGATATGGGCCGCTACGTCCGTGAGACGTTGAAGGAGGGGCTCTTCGGCTGGCAAGTCACCGACTGCGCCGTGACCCTCACCGACTGCGGCTACCGAGCGCCCGGCACAACCGCAGCCGATCTCCGGAAGCTCACACCAGTCGTCCTCATGCGGGCGCTCGAGAGGGCAGGGACGGTGGTCTGCCAGCCGACCGTGCGTGTTCGTCTCGAGATCCCGCCAGGCACGATCGGCAGTGTTGTCGCCGCCTTGTCCCGCCTCGGCGCCGCCGCCGAGGCACCCTCGCTGACGGACGAGCTCGCGGTCATCGAGACGATCTTGCCCGTCGTTCGAGTACGTGACCTGCAGCAGCAACTGTCAGGCCTCACCCACGGCGAGGGCGTGCTCGAATCCGCCTTCGAGAGCTACGAACCCGTGGTCGGGGAACCCCCGACTCGACGGCGGACGACCGCCAACCCGCTCAACCTCGACGAATACAAGGCGCGCCACAGCGGCCGCTCCACCGCACCCCGGCCGGGTGAGTGAGTGTCCAGCAAGGTGGTGAGAGCGCCTCTCACGCCTACTGCGTTACTTCGGCCCACTCCGAAACCGGCACTCGCAGTCGTCCCAATCGGAAACCGCACCTGGGCTAGCGCTTCTTCAGGATCGTGCCGTCGGTGGCGACCCGCACGCCGGCCTCCTCGAGGCGCTCGCGCACGAGGTACTGGAACGTCGACCACGCGCCGCGCGTGGCGTCGAGCATCCGGTAGACCTGCCACTCGGTGAGGAGGGAGCCGTCCTCGCGGCGCGCCTCGGCCCAGTCCGCGAACTTCGGCAGCCGGCCGAGGCGGCGCGCCATCTCCGCCCCCTGCCCGACCGCGCGCTCGAGCCGCTCCTCCCCCACCGGCACGTCGAAGCCCGCGTCGCGGAGCGCGTTCGTCAGCGAGCCGAACGTGTGCCAGTACAGCGACTTGGACGGCATACGCCCCTTGTGCTCGTCGATGTCGCGCGCGGTCGGCGGGCGCCCGAGCTCCTCCCCGAGCTCGCGCAGCAGGCCGAGGAGCTCGTCACGCGTCGCGAACCGGCGCGGGACGAGGCCCGCCGCCCGCTTCGCGGCGTTCCACGACCCGAAATGCTCGATCACCGTCTGCGGGTGGACGGTGGTCGCCTCGTCGGCGGCGAACTCCCGCATCGTGGGCGAGCGGCCGAGGCGCTCGGCGCACGCCTGCAGCTCCGCGACGATCTGCGCGTCCGTGTAGCGCTTGCGGATGCCGGCCTGGAACTCGGCGAGCCTCCGCCGGTCGATGTCCGCGACCGCTCGAAACCGGGGCTTCCGGGGCAAGGCAATAATGGTAGATCAGGTTGGAGAAACCGCAAGTGAACCCGTGCGGGGGTAGATTCCGGCCCGTGGCCGTGCCGCTCGCAGTGGAGATCGCCGCCGCCCGCGTCGTCGGCGGCCTCTCGCGGCTCGTCGGCGCCGGCGGCGGCACGACCGTCCCCGGGAAGCTCCTCTCGGTGCTCGACCCGGGCGCGGTCGACCGGCTCGCCGCCCGCCTCCCCGCGGGCACCGCCGTCGTCTCGGCCACGAACGGGAAGACGACCACCGCCGCGATGGCGGCCGAGATCCTCCGCCCTCGCGTCCGGCTCGCCCACAACCGCTCGGGCGCGAACCTCCTCTCCGGGGTCGCCTCCACCCTCCTCGCCGCGGACGACGCCGAGCTCGGGCTGCTCGAGGTGGACGAGGCGGCGCTGCCCGAGGTGATCCGGCGCGTGCGCCCGCGCGCCGTCTGCCTCGGGAATCTCTTCCGCGACCAGCTCGACCGCTACGGCGAGCTCGAGCTCGTGGCCGGGCGCTGGCGGGACGCGGTCGCCGGCCTCCCCGCCGGGACCGCGATCGTCCTCAACGGGGACGACCCGCAGGTCGGCGCGCTCGGTGGGACGCTCGTGTACGGGATCGACGACCCGCGCGTCGCCCGCCCCGCGCTCCAGCACGCCGCCGATTCCAAGTACTGCATCCGCTGCGGCACGCCGTACGAATACGCGGCCGCGTATGTCGGCCACCTCGGCGACTACCGCTGTCCGGCCTGCGGCCACGCGCGCCCGCCACTCGACGTCGTCGCCCGCGACGTCGAGCTGGACGGGCTCGAACGCGTCTCGTTCGAGCTCGTGCTCCCCCGCGCCACGCGCCGCGTCGAGCTCGCGCTGCCCGGGCTCTACAACGTCTACAACGCCGTCGCGGCGGCGGCGCTCTCGCACGCGCTCGGCGCCGGGCCGGACGAGATCGTCGCCGGGCTCGGGCGCTTCAGCGCGGCGTTCGGACGCTTCGAGCGCATCCCGGTCCGGGACAAGCGCCTCCTGCTCCTCCTGATCAAGAACCCCGCGGGCGCGAACGAGGCGATCCGCACGCTCGTCGACGGCGGCCCGCCGAAGCTCGCCGTGGTCGCGCTCAACGACGCGATCGCGGACGGGCGCGACGTGTCGTGGATCTGGGACGTCGACTTCGAGCCGCTGCTCGCCGGGCTCGACCGGCTCGTCGCCACCGGCGACCGCGCGGCCGAGCTCGCGCTCCGCTTCAAGTACGCCGGCATGGACGAGGACGCGATCGAGGTCGAGCCGGCACTCGAGCGCGCGCTCGACCGCGGCCTCGAGCTGACGCCGGACGGCGGCGAGCTCGTCGTCCTCCCGACCTACACCGCGATGCTCGGCCTGCAGCGCATCGTCGCCGGCCGCGGCCTGAGGAAGCCGTACTGGTCGTGAACATCCGCGTCGCGCACCTCTATCCCGACTACCTCAACATCTACGCCGACCGCGGCAACATCGCCGTCCTCTCGCGCCGGGCGGCGTGGCGCGGCCACGCGCTCGAGGTGGAGGAGATCGGGATGGGCGACGCGATCGTCCCCGGCGCGCACGACCTCTACTACCTCGGCGGCGGCCAGGACCGCGAGCAGCTCTTTGTCGCCGCCGACCTCGCCGCGAAGGCGGACGACCTGAAGGAGGCACACGCCGGCGGGGCCGCGTTCCTCGCGGTCTGCGGCGGCTACCAGCTGCTCGGTCGCGGCTACCGCGGCTTCCACGGCGAGGACATGCCGGGCGTCGGGCTGCTGCCGCTCGAGACGGTCGCCGGCGACCGGCGCATGATCGGCGACGTCCTCCTCGAGACAGAGCTCGGACCGGTGGCGGGCTTCGAGAACCACGCGGGCCGCACGCGGCTCGACCCGGGCGCGGAACCGCTCGGCCGCGTCGTCGCCGGGTTCGGGAACGACGGCGAGAGCGGGCTCGAGGGCTGCCGGCTCGGGCGCGCGATCGGGACGTATCTCCACGGGCCCCTCCTGCCGCGCAACCCGCGCCTCGCGGACTGGCTGCTCGCGCAGGCGCTCGCGCACCGGACCGGCGGCGAGCCGTCCGAGCTCGCGCCGCTCGGCGACGAGCTCGAGGCGACGGCGCAGTCGGTGTCGGCGGCGCGCGCCCAGGCCCGCGGCGGCCGCGGCTAGGGGTGCCGTACGACCCGGCGACCTACGAGGGCGCCGCTCCCCACTACCGGCCGGGGAGGCCGCCGTACTCGCCGCAGCTCGAAACGGTCCTCGCCGCGGAGCTCGGCCTGGACGGGAGCGGCAGGCTCCTCGACGGCGGGTGCGGCCCGGGCGTCCTCACCGTCAGGCTCGCGCACCTGTTCGAGGAAGCGGTCGGCCTCGACCCCGACCCGGCCATGCTCGACGAGGCCCGCCGCGCCGCCGGCGAGCTCGGCGTCGCGAACGTCCGCTGGGTCCGCGCGCGGGCGGAGGACCTCCCCGCCGCCGCGCCAGGGCCGTACCGGCTGGTGACCTTCGGCCAGTCGTTCCACTGGACGGACGAGGCGCGGGTGGCGGAGGCCGTGTACGACCTGCTCGAGCCCGGAGGCGCGCTCACCCTGATCGTCCACACGGTCGAGGGCCGGCCCGTCCCGCGAAGCCCGGGGCCGCCGCCCGTCCCGCACGCGGCGATCGCGGCGCTGGTGGAGCGCTACCTGGGACCGACAAAGCGCGCAGGACGCGGAATCGCACCGGTTCGCCTGCACCGCTTCGAGGACGTCCTCGTCCGTACGCGCTTCGGCGTGCCCGAGTCGATCTTCGCCCCCGGCGTCCCCGACCTCGTGCGTGACGCGGAGAGCGTCCTGTCCGGCTACTTCTCCCTCTCGTCGTCCGCGCCGCACCTCTTCGGCGCGCGGGTGGACGAGTTCGCACGCGACGTGCGCGCGCTCCTCGGGGACGGCGTCTTCTGGGACTGGCCCGGCGACACCGAGGTCGTGCTCGCGCGGAAGCGCTAGCTGCGCGCGGCGCGCAGCACCCGCTCGACCGCGTCCTGCAGCTGCTCCGGCACCTTTCCGTTGCTCTTCCCCGCGTAGCGGCGGTACGCGCGGTGCGGCTTGCGCGTCCGCCCGCGGGTGTTCACGCCCGAGATCGCCTCGAAGTCGGGCGTGAGCACGACGACGCGGCGCCGGCCGGCGACTTCCTGGATCTGCCGGTTCACGACCGCCTCCGACTCGACCGGCCGGTGCCCCGCCTCCGCGTCGCGATCGTGGACGAGGACGTACGGGATGCCGCACGCGTTGCAGACGCGCGCGAACAGCGGCATGTTCCCCTTGCCACCGCATTCGAGCACGACGATCCCCTCCTTGTCCGCCTCGACGCCGAGCGCCTCGAACACGAGCGGGAACGTCATCTTCTCGGTGCGGCCCTCGACGAGCAGCGCCGCCCGCGCGAGGAACAGCTCGGCGCGGTCGCCGTCGAACTCCGAGAGCGCGCGGAACGACTCCGCCTCCGGCAGCGGCAGCGGCTGGTGCAGCGTCGTGCCGTGGTCGGCGGTGTGCCGCACGAGCGCGAGCTCCTCGAGCCGGTCCACGCTGAGGAAGACGGGCGCGTGCGTCGAGTACAGGATCTGGTTGCCGCGCTGCGCGAGGTCGCGCAGCACGCGATAGAGGTGGCGCTGCGCGTGCGGGCTCAGGTACAGCTCCGGCTCCTCGATCAGCAGGACGAAGCGGCGCAGACCGGACGCGAGCAGCCGTTCCATCCCGCTGACGAGCTGGAGGCCGCCGTCCGCCGCCGACCAGTGATGGTCCGGGAGCGGCGGCGTGAGCAGCTCGGCGACGTCGGCGGCGCCCTGTCCGGTCGCGGGAGCGACGAGCGTGCGCGAGCGGAGGTTCGCCGGCAGGAAGAGCACCGGCGGCGCCCCCGCGCGGTTGAGGTTGAGCGTGTCGGGCGGCCGCGCGTCGAGGAAGATCGTCCCGCCGGGGTCGAGCAGCGCCTCGAGGTGGATGCGCCCGCCGGGCGCCTCGCGCGAGACGTCGTCGATCGTCGGCGGCGGCGCGGCCGCCTCGAGCAGCGTCCAGATCGCGGTGAGGACGGTCGACTTGCCGCTCGACGCCTCGCCGACGAGCGCGCAGACGCCGCCGGGCTTGATCTCGAGCTCGCGCGCAGCGCGGTACCCCTGGATCGATATTCGCGCTAGGGCGCCCATGTGTACCCCTCGTTGTGGGAGTCCGGCAGGCCAGACGGACGCGCGGAGAATCCGCGCGTCCTGAGGACGGCATCGCAAGCGATGCCTAGGGAGCCCACAACGAGCCGAGGTATGCCGCGGGATCGCCGGGCTGCCATCTGCGCAGGAACCGCTGGATCGGGGGGTGGAGCACGATGTCGTCGAGATCGTTCGTGTCGAAGAGGCGGTGCCCGCGCACGGCGGCGTCCTGCGACGTGACCGCCTCGAGCGAGCGCCCGGAGAGGTCGGCCGCGAAGATGATGTGCACGACGTGCTTCGTCGCGAACGCGCGCTGCGGCGAGATGGAGTCCACGATCGCCACGGGGCCTTCGACGGGAAGCTTGTCGATGATCCCGACCTCCTCGAGCAGCTCGCGGTGGAGCGCGGTGACGAGGCTCTCGCCCGCGTTCACGCCGCCGCCGGGCAACAGCCAGTACTCGCCGCGGCCCGCCTTCTCGTGGCGGCAGAGCAGCACGCGGCCCTGCCAGCGCAGCACGGCGGACACCCGGATGCGCGGCTCCTGCATCAGACCGCCGACGAGCCGAAGCCGCGCACGCCGCGTTCGCTCTCCGGCAGCTCCTCCACCTCGAGCGGCTCGACGCCCGCGACCGGGACGACGACCAGCTGGGCGATGCGCATGCCGGGCTCGACGACGAACGGCTCGCGTGCGTCGGTGTTGTGCAGGATGATCCGCAGCTCGCCGCGGTAGCCGGAGTCGACGAGGCCGGGCGTGTTCACGATAGTGATCCCGTGCCGGGCGGCGAGACCGGAGCGAGGCTGCACGAAGCCCGCGTACCCGCCGGGGATCGCGACCGCGAGCCCGGTGCCGACCGTCGCCCTCTCCCCCGCCCCGAGCACGACCCGCTCGCACGCGGCGAGGTCGAGGCCGGCGTCGCCGTCGTACGCGCGGCTCGGGACGACCGCGTCCTCGCGCAGCTTCCTGAAGGCGAGCTCCACTACTTCCCGGCGACGAGGTAGCGGGCGAAGCGGTTGATCTCCCGCCTCGGAAGGCGCGCGACCACGAGCACGCCCTCATTCGTGTCCTCGCGCTCCTCGATCGGCGCGCCGAGCGCGTACAGCTCGTTGAGCTTCGCGCCCTCCTGGTAGGGCAGCAGCAGCCGGACCGGCTCGAACCGCTCCGAGAAGATGTCGGCGATCCTCGTCCGCAGCTCTTCCATTCCCGCGCCGGTGAGTGCGGACACCTGCAGCGCCTCGGGATGGCGGTTGCCGAGCATGCGCCGCGTCGCGTCGTCGACCGCGTCGACCTTGTTCAGGACGAGCTCGACGGGCAACTCGTCCGCGCCGATCTCGTGCAGCACCGCGTTCACGGCGTCGATCATCTCGGCCAGCCGCTCTTCCGGCACCGACGCGTCGACCACGTGCAGGACGAGATCGGCCACGAGCGTCTCCTCGAGCGTCGCCGCGAACCCCTCGACGAGCTGATGCGGCAGCCGGCGGACGAAGCCGACGGTGTCGGTCACGAGGTACTTGCGTCCCTCGTGCTCGAAGCCGCGCGTGGTCGGGTCGAGGGTCTCGAACAGCCGGTTGCGGACCGAGACGTCCGCGTCGGTGAGCGCGTTCAGCAGCGTGGACTTGCCGACGTTCGTGTAGCCGGCGAGCGCGACGGTCGGGACCTGCGTGCGCCGCCGCTCCTTCCTGCGCACGTCGCGCTGCTTCGAGAGCTCCTCGAGCCGGTCCTTGAGCAGCGTCACGCGCCGGCGCGCCTGCCGGCGGTCGGACTCGAGCTGCGACTCGCCGGGGCCTCTCGTGCCGACACCGCCGCCGAGCCGCTCGAGGTGCTTCCACATGCCGCGCATACGCGGGAGGTTGTACTCGAGCTGCGCGAGCTCGACCTGCAGCTTGCCCTCGGCGGTCACCGCGTGCTGCGCGAAGATGTCGAGGATGAGCTGGGTCCGGTCGACCACGCGGGCCTGGAGCGTGTTCTCGAGCAGGCGCTGCTGCGACGGGGCGAGCTCGTCGTCGACGAGCAGGACCTCCGCCTTGGTCGATCCGTAGTCGCGCTTCAGCTCCTCGAGCTTGCCCTTGCCGACGTAGCTGCGGGGATCCGGGTCGCCCCGGTGCTGGACCACGCGGGCGACGGGCTCGACGCCCGCGGTGCGCGCAAGCTCCTCGAACTCGCCCAGCTCGTCGTCGGCGTCGACCGCCTGCCCGAGCACGGCGAGGACGAGCCCCCGCTCGGGCTCGAGGCCCGGAGTCGGATCGGGCTGTCGTTCCGCCATCTTCCAGCCATTATGACCCTGTGCCCGAACTCGCAGCCAGGACGCTCCAGCTCGTGGACGTGCCTTCGGAGAGCCGCGCAGAAGGCGCCGCCGTCGACCTCGTTCGCGAGCTGATGCCGGGCGAGGCGGCGCACGACGACGGTGAGGTGCTCCTGTACGGCGAGGGACCCGTCGTCCTCGCCGGTCACCTCGACACCGTGCCGGCGCAGGGGAACCTGCCCGGCCGCATCGCCGACGGTGCGGTGCACGGCCTCGGCGCGAGCGACATGAAGGGCGGCGTCGCCGTCATGCTCGAGCTCGCGCGCGCGAACGTGCCCGCGCGGTATCTGTTCTTCACGCGGGAGGAGGTGCCCGTGTCTGAGAGCCCGCTCCCGGCGCTCTTCGCCACCGGGCTCCTCGCCGACGCCGAGCTCGCGCTCGTGCTCGAGCCGACCGATTGCGAGCTCCACGCCGGCTGCCTCGGCAACCTGCAGGTGCGCGTCACCTTCCGCGGCGAGAGCGCGCACTCGGCGCGGCCGTGGACCGGCGTGAACGCGATCCACGAGCTCGTGCTGGGCCTCCAGGGTCTCGCGGCGGCGCAGCCGGAGGACGTCGAGGTCGACGGGCTCGTCTTCCGCGAGGTCGTGAGCGCGGTCCGCGCCGAGGGCGGCATCGCGGCGAACGTCGTGCCCGCGTCCGCGTCGGTCGAGCTCAACATGCGGTACGTGCGGCCGGGCGCGGTCGAGCGGCTGCGCGCGCTCGTCCCCGACGGGGAGCTCGAGGTGCTGAGCGACTCGCCGTCCGCCCCGCCCGCGCTCGCCAACGAGCGGGTGGCGCGGCTGCGCGAGCTCGTGCCGGTGGTGAAACCGAAGCAGGCGTGGACTCCCGTCGCGCAGTTCGCCGAGCGGGGGATCGACGCGGTCAACTACGGGCCGGGCGCGACCGCGTACGCGCACCGGCAGGACGAGCAGATCCCGATCGCGAACCTCGAACGGTGCTACGCGACGCTGAGAGAGTTCCTCGCGTGATCAACCCGACGCTCTCGGAGATGGCGACGTACCCGTTCGTGCGCCTCGAGGAGGCGCGGCGCCGCCTGCTCGCCGAGGGCGTCGAGGTGATCGACTTCGGCAAGGGCGACCCGAACGAGCCGACCGACCCCATGATCCGGCAGGCGCTCGTCGACGCGCTGCCCGAGCGCTCGCCCTATCCGCTCGCGCAGGGGCTGCCCGAGCTGCGCGAGGCGGCGGCGGCGTGGTGCGCGCGCCGCTTCGGCGTCGACGTCGACCCCGACACCGAGGTCGTCCCGACGTACGGCTCGAAGGAGGCGATCTTCTCGCTCGCGCAGGTGCTCGACACCGTGGGCCGGACGGTCGTTTTCGGCGAGCCGGCGTATCCCGTCTACGAGCGCGGCGCGCTCTTCGCCGGCGCGCGCGTCCGCACGCTGCCGCTCGTGCGCGAGCGGCGGTTCCTGCCGGACCTCGACGAGCTCCCGGACGACACGGCGCTCGTGTGGGTGAACTACCCGCACAACCCGACCGGCGCGGCCGCGCCGCTGTCGTTCTACGAGCAGCTCGCCGAGCTCGCCGCCGAGCGCGGCTTCGTCGTCGCCTCCGACGAGGCGTACAGCGAGCTGTGGTTCGAGGAGCCGCCGCCGTCGGCGCTGCAGGTATCGGATCGCTCGCGGGTCGTCGTCTTCCACACGCTGAGCAAGCGCTCGTCGATGACGGGCTACCGCTCCGGGTTCGTCGCCGCCCCGCCGGAGATCGTCGCCGCGCTGAAGGCGTACCGGCCGACGGTCGGCACCGCGCCGCAGGAGTTCGTCCAGCGCGCGTCCGTCGTCGCCTGGAACGACGAGCGCCACGTCGAGGAGACGCGCGCGCGGTACCGCGCGAAGCGCGACGTCATGATCCCGGCGATCGAGGCGAAGGGCTGGGAGATCGTCGCGAGCGGCGCGACGATGTACCTCTGGGTCGTCGGCCCCGATCCGGCGGAGCTGCTCGAGCGCGGGATCATCGTCTCGCCCGGCGAGATGTTCGGGCCGAGCGGCGCCGGCTACGTCCGCTTCGCGCTCGTGCCTACGCTGGAGGAGTGCAGACGGGCGGCGGAGCTGCTGTGAGCACCGACGAGACCATCGCCGCCCTCGACCGGGGCGAGCTCCGCGTCGCCGAGAAGGTGGACGGCGAGTGGCGCGTGAACGAGGACGCGAAGGCGGCGATCCTCGACTACTTCCGCGTGCGCAAGGTGGAGCCGATCGAGGTCGGACCGTTCGAGTACGTCGACAAGATCCCGCTCAAGCACGACTACGCCGAGCTCGGCGTGCGCGTCGTGCCGCCCGCGACCGCGCGCTTCGGCTCCTTCCTCTCGCCGGGCGTGGTGATGATGCCGAGCTACGTCAACATCGGCGCGTGGGTCGGACCGAACACGATGATCGACACGTGGGCGACGGTCGGCTCGTGCGCGCAGATCGGCGCGGACGTCCACCTCGCCGGCGGCGTCGGGGTCGGCGGCGTGCTCGAGCCGGTGCAGGCGCGCCCCGTGATCGTCGAGGACGGCGCCTTCGTCGGCTCGCGCTGCATCCTCACCGAGGGCGTCCTCATCGGCGAGCGCGCGGTGCTCGCGCCGAACGTCTCGCTCACCGGATCCGTTCCCGTCATCGACGTCACCGGCCCCGAGCCGGTCGAGCATCGCGGCTACGTGCCCCCGTACTCCGTGGTGGTGCCCGGGACGCGGGCGAAGAAGTTCCCCGCCGGCACGTTCCAGGTCGGGTGCGCGCTCATCATCGGCCGCCGCAGCGACCGGACCGATCTCAAGACGTCGCTGAACGACGTCCTGCGCGAGTACGAGATCGCGGGCTAGTCGATCCGCTCGGCCGGGCCGGTGAGCGTCGCGCGCCCCCCTTCGAGCCGCACGCGCAGGTCGCCGCCCGGGAAGTGCACGACCACCTCGCCGTCGCCGTGCGTCGCCGCCGCGACCGCGACCGCGCTCGAGCCGGACGCCGTGGTCTCCCCCACGCCGCGCTCCCACACGCGCGCGGTCACCTCGCCGGGCGCGTCCACGTGCGCGACCTGCACGTTCGTCCGGTTCGGGAAGCGCGGATGCGTCTCGAGCAGCGGCCCGATGAGCAGGATGTCGTCGGGGTCGCCCTCGACCACTGCGTGCGGGTTGCCGACCGCGACCGGCGTCACCTCGAGCCCGGCGATGCGCTCTCGCTCGTACACCTCGACGTCGCCCACGTCGGACTCGTACTCGTCGGCGACTCGGCGCACGGCGACGACCCGCGGACCGACGTGGACCCGCGCCTC